>ERZ772977.37-NODE-37-length-115329-cov-4.468380_pt1 | contig 115329 bp, 104 predicted proteins | sample MGYA00511131_ERZ772977 | MGnify/ENA primary metagenome ERZ772977 (study PRJEB29015, sample SAMEA2737935) | human oral metagenome | biome: human oral; feature: human-associated habitat; material: dental | place: China | collected 2151 ...
CTCGTGGCGGCGGTCGGGAACGACCTGAGGGCACTCACCTCGGCGGTCGCACAGCTCGCATCCGATGCCGGCGGTGAGCCGGTGGACGAGACCCTGGTGCGGAAGTACTTCGCGGGCCGGGCGGAGGTCACCTCGTTCGCGGTCTCCGATGCCGTGCTGGCCGGTGATGCGTCGCTGGCGCTGGAGCGTCTCCGCTGGGCCCTCGGATCTGGCGTTGCCCCCGTGCTGATCACATCCGCCATGGCCGGTGCGTTCCGCGGCATGGGCAAGTACCTGGAGGCGCGGGGGAGCGGGAACGACCTGGCCCGGCGAATCGGGGTGCCGCCGTTCAAACTGAAGGAGTACCAGCGCACCTCCCGGAATTGGCAGCCGGCCGGGGTGGCCGAGGCCATCGGGATCATTGCCCGGGCTGACGCGGATGTCAAGGGTGCGGCCACCAACCCGGACTATGCGCTTGAACGCATGGTGCTCGGCATCCTCCGGCAGAAACGAACCTGAGACCTCGCGGGTTCAGTGTTTCCGGTACAACCTCTTGGTCTGGAACACCGGCTCGCAGGTGACGTAGGCCCCCAGGCTGCGCAGGATGGCCTCGTCCACGGGGCCGAGGATCACGGTCGAGTGGACGTCACAGCCCCGGATGTTGTGAAGTTCCGCCAGCGCGCGGCGGGCAAAGTCGCTGTGGGTGGCGCTGACGGACAGGGCAATCAGGACCTCGTCGGTGTGGAGCCGGGGATTTCGACTGCCCAGATGTTTCGTCTTCAGCGTCTGGATGGGTTCGATGGTCTCGGTGGCCAGCAGTTTCACATCCGGGTCGATGCCGGCCAGAGCCTTCAGGGCATCCAGGAGCATCGCGGAACAGGCCCCCAGCAGCGGTGAGGTCTTGCCCACGATGATCTGGCCGTCGGGAAGCTGGATGGCTGCGGCCGGCCCCTTGGTGGCCTTCTGCTTCTCCAGCGCGGGCAACACCACCGGGCGGTCCTCGCGGGAGATCTGCAGCTTGCTCATCAGCAAGGCGATTCGATCCGACTGGATCGGTTCCGACTGGTCCCGGTGCTCTGCTGCAAGGGCCTTGAAGTAGCGGCGGATCACCTCCTGTCGGGAGGCCTCCCGGCACACCTCGTCGTCGCTGATGCACATGCCAGCCATGTTGACGCCCATGTCGGTGGGCGACTGGTACGGGGATTCGTCGAGGAGTTGCTCGAACAGGCGTTTCAGCACGGGGAAGATCTCGATGTCGCGGTTGTAGTTGACCGTCTGTTCCCCGTAGGCCGCCAAGTGGAAGTGGTCGATCATGTTCACGTCATCGAGGTCCGCGGTGGCGGCCTCGTAGGCGATGTTCACGGGATGGTCGAGGGGTAGGTTCCAGATCGGGAAGGTCTCGAACTTCGCGTAGCCGGAGCGGATTCCCCGCTGATGGTCGTGGTAGAGCTGCGACAGGCAGGTGGCCATCTTGCCCGACCCCGGGCCGGGAGCGGTTACCACCACCAGGTCGCGTTCTGTCTCTATGTATTCGTTGTGCCCGTACCCCTCTGGGGAGACGATGCGCGCCACGTCGTGCGGGTAGCCAGGGATCACGTAGTGTCGGTAGACCTTGATGCCGAGCCGTTCCAGTTTCCGTTTGAACGCCGCGGCCTGACGGTTGTCGTTGGACCAGTGGGAGATGACCACGCTCCCGACGCAGAGGCCGTAGGAGCGGAAGGCATCGATGTGGCGCAGCACGTCGTCTTCGTAGGAGATTCCGAGATCGGCGCGGACCTTGTGGCGGGAGAAGTCCCGGGCATTGACCACCACCACGATCTCCACCTCGTCGGCGAGGCCGGCCAGCATCACGATCTTGTTGTCGGGGGTGAAACCCGGCAGCACCCGGGAGGCGTGCATGTCGTCGACGAGCTTGCCCCCGAACTCCAGGTAGAGCTTGCCCCCGAACTGTCGTCGCCGGGCCTCGATGCGTTCCCCCTGGAGAGTCAGGTACTTTTCCCTGTCGAATCCAACTCTGTGCATTGTTCCCCGTTCGTTTGTGACTGCCGAAGCATACGCGAAACAGCGCCCGGACCACCGAGTGGGTCCGGGCGCTGGACTGGCCGGTGAGGCCTGGGCTCAGTCGAGGGTGTTGACGGTGAGGCTGATAGCTGACTTGCGGTTGGCCGCCTGGTTCGCGTGAATGACGCCCTTGGTCACGGCCTTGTCAAGGGCGCGGTTGGCGACCCGGGAGAGTTCGACGGCCTTGGCCTTGTCGCCCTCGGCGACCGCAGTGCGGAAGTTGCGCACGTGGGTGCGCAGTTCCGACTTGATGGCCTTGTTGCGCTGGCGTGCTTTCTCGTTGGTCTTGACGCGCTTCTTCTGGGACTTGATGTTTGCCACTTGGGCTTGCCTCACTAGTCTGGGTTACTCGGTATGTGGGTGCGCTTTGATTACGCGACGGTCCAGATTAGCGGAGCCCTGGGGTGGCCGCAAAATCTTGACTCCGCCCGGCCCGGTTGCGTCGCGCTCGTGCCCAGGAGCCCACTCGTGAGAAGATGACTCGTCCCGCTCCCGGCCCCTAAGGAGGATGAATGCCCGCTCCCGGCAGGACCGATCCGGCGATCATCCGCAATTTCTGCATCATCGCGCACATCGACCACGGCAAATCGACGCTGGCCGACAGGATGCTGCAACTGACAAAGGTGGTGGACGAACGCGCCATGCGAGCGCAGTACCTGGATCGCATGGACATCGAACGTGAACGGGGCATCACCATCAAGTCACAGGCGGTGCGGATGCCGTGGAGCGTCGACGGGGTCGAGCACGTCCTCAACATGATCGACACCCCCGGGCATGTCGACTTCACCTACGAGGTTTCGCGCTCCCTGGCAGCCTGCGAGGGAGCCATACTGCTGGTTGACGCGGCACAGGGGATCGAGGCGCAGACCCTAGCCAACCTGTACCTGGCGCTGGAGGCCGATCTCCACATCATCCCGGTGCTGAACAAGATCGACCTGCCCGGTGCGAACCCGGAGAAATACGCCGCCGAGCTGGCTGGCATCATCGGCTGTGACGAGTCGGAGGTGCTCAAGGTTTCGGCGAAGACCGGCGTAGGTGTTGCCGAGCTGCTGGACCAGATCGTCGCCCAGATCCCCGCACCGGTCGGGAATCCCGAGGGGCCGGCGCGGGCCCTGATCTTCGACTCCGTCTACGACACCTACCGCGGTGTGGTCACCTACGTCCGCGTGGTCGACGGGGAACTCAGCCATCGCGAACGCATCCTCATGATGTCCACCAGGGCCGAGCACGACCTTCTCGAGGTGGGGGTGATCTCCCCGGAACCGAAGAAGTCCGACGCGCTCGGCGTGGGCGAGGTGGGATACCTGATCACCGGTGTCAAGGACGTGCGGCAGTCGCGGGTGGGGGACACCATCACCGGGGCGGCGCGTTCCGCCACACAGGATCTCGGGGGCTACCGGCACCCCAAGCCGATGGTGTACGCGGGCATGTACCCGATCGATGGCGATGACTTCAACGAGCTGCGCGAGGCCTTGGAGAAACTCCAGCTCAACGACGCGGCCCTCACCTTCGAACCTGAGACCTCCGGAGCCCTCGGTTTCGGGTTCCGCGTCGGCTTCCTGGGGCTGCTGCACATGGAGATCGTCCGGGAACGCCTGGAACGCGAGTTCAACCTCGACCTGATCTCCACCGCGCCGAACGTCGTCTACCGCGTCGTCATGGAGGATGGCACCGAACATACCGTGACGAATCCGTCGGAATACCCGTCGGGCAAGATCGCGGAGGTCCGCGAGCCGGCGGTGCGCGGCACCATCCTCACCCCGTCCGAGTACATCGGCACGGTGTTGGAGCTGTGCCAGACCCGGCGTGGTGTGCAGCAGGGACTCGACTACCTGAGCGAGGACCGTGTCGAGATCCGCTACACCCTGCCGCTGGCCGAGATCGTCTTCGACTTCTTCGATGCGCTGAAATCCCGCACCAAGGGTTACGCGTCTCTCGACTACGAACCTGACGGCGAGCAGGTGGCCGACCTGGTGAAGGTGGACATTCTCCTCCACGGCGACCCCGTCGACGCCTTCTCCGCGATCGTTCACAGGGACAAGGCCTACTCCTACGGCCTGACGATGGCGGGCAAACTCAAGGAACTCATTCCGCGCCAACAGTTCGAGGTGCCGATCCAGGCGGCCATCGGGTCGCGGGTCATAGCCCGGGAAACCATCCGGGCAATGCGCAAGGACGTGCTGGCGAAGTGCTACGGCGGTGACATCTCCCGCAAACGCAAGCTCCTGGAGAAACAGAAAGAGGGCAAGAAGCGGATGAAGATGGTGGGTCGTGTCGAGGTTCCGCAGGAGGCCTTCGTGGCCGCCCTGTCCACATCGGAGACCACCAAGAGGTAAGACGCAGGACTCATGGACCACCGGGCGATCAACCGGGGCAACTGGAATTCTCGTGCCGACGTTCATGTCGGCGCGAGAAGTTATGCCCTGAAGAAGGTGGCGGATCCCTCGTGGCTCTCCCACGTGGTTGCCTTTGACCGGCCCCGGCTCGGCGAACTCCGCGGTCTCGACGGGGTACACCTTGCAATGCCATCTCGGCACGGACACCATCAGTTTGGCCCGGCTCGGTGCCCGCATGACGGGTCTTGATCTGTCGCCCCGATTCATTGAACACGCCAGACGTATCGCAGCTGAGAACAAGGTGCCGGTGGACTACGTCGTCTCCGACGTCTACCAGGCGGTCGAGGTGCTGGGGAGTGGCAGATTCGATCGGGTGTACACCGGGATGGGGCACTGTAGTGAACACCGTCAGCCCCAGCACCACCTTTGACAATCGGTGGGTGAAACGTGCCAACCCGTATCCGGCCATCAAGTAGACCACCACGGTGCCCATCCGTCTGCAGGGCGGTCAGGTACAGGTGCACCAGCGGTGGACAACCGCAGAGCAGGTAGGAACCGATGGACCCCAGCAGGTTGTAGAACTCGTCGAAGGCCTGGAAGGCCCTGATCAGTAGAAGCATGATCACCGCCGCAGGGGTGGTACGCGGCTGGGGAAGGGCGATGTGACAGGGAATGTGAGCACTGTATATTTTCCCGGTGGCCAATCAGCTGCCTGCCGGAGACCCAGTGCCTCTCGACGGGACCCTGCCCGGCTCCGCGCTGGCAGAGCTTCCGGAACGGTCGTTCTCCGTCTACCTGCACGTTCCCTTCTGCCGCAGTCGCTGCGGCTACTGCGATTTCAACACCTACACTGCCTCCGAGCTGTGGGGCATGTCCACGGGCGACTACCTCACGGCTGCACTGCGGGAGATCGACCTCGCCGCCCGGGTGCTCGGTGACGGGACACCCGAGGCGGACACGGTCTTCGTCGGCGGCGGCACCCCGACCATGCTTCCAGCGGGGGAGTTGTCGCGACTCCTGGACGCCGTCCGGGAACGTTTCGGCCTGGCCCGCGACGCCGAGATCACCACCGAGGCCAACCCGGAAACCGTGACCCCGGAATACCTGGGGCGACTCCGGGAGTCCGGTTTCACGCGGATATCGCTGGGAATGCAGTCAGCGGTGCCGCATGTCCTGGAGGTCCTGGAACGGGCACACACCCCGGGACGCGGCCTCGAAGCGGCACACTGGGCACGGCAGGCCGGTTTCGAACACGTCAGCCTAGACCTGATCTTCGGGACCCCGGGTGAGTCCACGACCGACTGGGAGGAGAGCCTCGAAGCGGTGGCTGCGGCACCCGTCGACCACGTCTCCGCCTATTCCCTGATCGTGGAACAGGGAACCCGCCTGGCGATGCGGGTTCGCAGGGGCGAGGTGCCGATGCCGGACGACGACGAACTCGCCGAGAAATACCTGGTGACGGAGCAACACCTGACGGCGCTGGGATTCAGCAACTACGAGACCAGCAACTGGGCCCGGACCCCGGCGGCGCGCTGCCGACACAACCTGGCCTACTGGCGGGGCGGGAACTGGTGGGGCATCGGGCCGGGCGCTCACAGCCACATCGGGGGCGTCAGGTTCTGGAACCGCAAACACCCGCGCAGCTACGCGGCCGCCCTGGCCGACGGCCACACCCCGGCTCAGGGCAGAGAGGCGCTGTCCCCGGAGGATCGCCGGGTGGAGCGGGTGATGCTCGAACTCCGGCTGGCCGAAGGTCTGCCACTGGGTGTGCTCACCGAGACCGAAGCCACCCGGGTCGACGGGATCGTCGCCGAAGGACTGGGCGTCGTGGCGGAGGGACGGCTCGCACTCACCCTACGTGGCCGGCTCCTGGCCGACGGTGTGGTGTTGCGGCTGCTCGACTGAGCGGCCTCGGTGAATTCTGCCGCCAGGTTCGCCAGGGCGGTTCGCAGGGAGTCCCCGCGCACCACGCGCAGCTCCGCTCCCAGCGAGCGCGCGAGGCCGACGAGATGCCAGGCCATGTGGTCGGGTTCATCGGCCCCCACCCGCAGTGTGGAGACCCCGTCGTTCTCCTCCAGCAATTCGAAATGGCGTTCCGGGATCCTCTCCTCCAGGACCCGTGAAGGACAGGTGAGCGTCACCACCGCCTCGTGCGGCCAGTGTTCCGGGCGGCGGCCCAGCAGCATGTCCTGGGGGCTGGGTGGGGTGCGGGGAGTGAAGGTGAAGGTGAGAACACGCACCCGGTTCATGCGGTCCAGCCGGAAGATCCGCCAATCGGAACGCAACCGGTCGAAGGCGATCAGGTACCACTTCCCGGCCTGGGTGAGCAGCTGGGCGGGTTCCACGTCCCGCTCGGACTCCTCCCCGTCGCCGCGCACGTAGTTGATCCGCGCCAGGTGGTGGTCGCGCTTGGCCTTCGCCAGCGCCGCCAGGGGTTGCCAGGAAATACCGGGGCGGGTGGATGGCAACGTCGTCACGGCCTCTGACACCGCCGCGACCTCGGGACGAATCCGCGCGGGCAACACCTGGTCGAGTTTCGCCAAGGCCCGCAGTGCGGCCTCGCCGATCTGGTCGCTGCCGTCCATGGCGGCCATCCTCAGGCAAGCCGTCAGGGCGACGGCCTCGTCGTCGTCGAGCACCAGCGGGGGCAGGGCGCGGCCACCCGACATGCGGTATCCACCGTCCAGGCCCTGCACGCTGTCCACCTGATAGCCGAGCTCCCGGAGCTTGGTGACGTCACGCCGGACGGTTCGCTGTGTGACCCCGAGCCGCTCCGCCAGCTCGGATCCCGTCCACGTGGAGCGGGACTCGAGCAGCCCGAGCAGCCGCAGTACCCGGTGGGTGGTCTCACTCATGAACCCAAGCCTCGCACAGGTAGCGGACAGGATCTGTCCGGATTGTGCGGCAACGTTGATGTCGAACGAACCGAACAGGAGGAAACATGTACTTCCCGGCCATCCACGATGAACGCACCACGCTGCGAAATTACCTGCAGGTGCAGCTCCAGGCCATCCGGGACGCCGCCCACGGGCTGACCGATGAACAAGCCCGGCTGCAACCCCTGGCCTCGGTGTTCTCCGTCTCCGGGGTGATCAAGCACTGCTCCTACGTTTTGCGCAACCGGCTCGCGGCGGCCGGTGTCCTGGACGCGAAACCCAGCCACGAGGACTTCTACGAGGACTTCATGGCCAGTTTCGCCCCCGGCGAGGACGAGGATCTTGGCACACTCCTCGAGAACCACGACAGGCTCTGTGAGCAGTACCTGAAGCTGGCGGAGGAGACCGATCTGGATCAGGTGATACAGGTCCCACCCGCACCGTGGTACGGACGCAACGAACCCGCTGATACGACCATGCGCTACCTCATCGTCCATGACCTGGAGGAGTTCGCCCGGCACGCCGGGCATGCGGACATCATCCGGGAGCAGATCGACGGCGCCAAGGCCGCGGAACTCAACGCGGCCGTAGAGGGCCGGCCCGCCAACGAATTTGTCACACCCTGGAAGAAATGACGTGACGCGGTTGGGGTCGCGAGGTTTCCCGCGACCCCAACCCGTCTCACAGGGGGTTTCCCGGTCACCAGCAGCACGGACCACGGATCGAGGCCGAACTCCACCGCTGCCAGGGCGAATAGGTTCTCGATCAACCACGGGTTCTGCATGCCGTGGGTGTCCGGCGTGCAGCGGAAACCGGCCCTCTCCACTGCCTCCCGCCAATCATCGGGGAAGAAGAAACAGAAGCGCCCGTGAGCTTCTGAAAACCAAGAATCCACGTAGTCCTTCCCGACCAGGAACTCGTACAGGGCGGATTCGAGGGTGTCTATCTCGTAACCGAGGTCTTCGTATCCGGTGATCATCTCGGTGGTGGGAGCAGGCCACCAAGGTGTTCTCGGGGTCATGGCGACGGGTCCGTCGCTCTGGACGCGGATCTTCTCCGCGACGTAACCGGGAAAATCGGGTTTCGACGTCCGGTTTCCGATCGGGAAGGTCATGCAGGGCAATCCCTCCGTGGCGGCAACCGCCTCGATGATTCCCAGCCTGCGATGCCCATGGACCGGGTTGGATTTTTCAGCCCTCCCTCATGATCGGGGGGTGAAGGCCGTCCGCGGTTCCCGCGCGGTAGAGGGCGGCGGGCCTCCCGCGACTGCCGCTGCGGGTCCCGCAACCGACGACGAATCCTCGCGACCCCAGCACCTTGCGTGAGAAGTTCCGGGGGTCAACCTCAATGCCCCAGGCCGCCTCGTAGACCCGCCGCAGCTCGGTCATGGTGAACCTGGGACCGCAGAACCGGGTTGCCACAGTCGTGTACTCCAGTTTCGCCCGGGCGCGTTCGATCCCCGCCCGGAGGATCTCGTCGTGGTCGAAGGCCAGGGAGGGCAGGTCATCGACCGGACACCAATGGGCTCCGGAGGCATCTGACCCGGGGGTCAGGCCGCCGAGGGAGGCGGCCAGGGCAAGGTGGGCGACCGAGACCACGCGGCCTCTCGGGTCGCGCCCGGGTTCGCCGAAGGTGGCGAGCTGCTCCAGGTGGGTCGCGTCGAGATCCAGGCCGGTTTCTTCCACCAGCTCGCGCCGGGCCGCGTCCATCACCGATTCCCCGGGCAGGACGAAACCGCCCGGTAGGGCCTGCATCCCCTCGTACGGGGGGATGCCCCGCTCCACCAGGGCCACCTGCAGGCGGGCGTCCGCGATTGTGAGCACGACGATGTCGACGGCGACGGTCATGACAGGAAGCTTCATGTGCCAAGATTAACGTCGGGTTGACAAAATCTCCAGACCTCTTTATTGTCAGATATACGTTAATTAGGAGGTTCCAATGGCCACCATTCATCGTTATCCGTTCTTCTCCCACGCCACCAGCTCGGCCACCAGGGTGCTCTTCCAGGGAAGGCGCGGAAAGCTGGTCAACCGGGGTGCCGGGGCATCGTTCTGGTTCCGCCCGCTCGACACCAGCCTCTCCGAGGTGCCGGTTGACGACATGGAGTTCGGTAACATCTTCCGGGTCACCACATCCGACCGCCAGGAGGTCAGCGTCCAGACCGCGCTCACAGTGCGCATCGTCGATCCTGAGCTGACCGCCCGGAGGGTGGATTTCGAGATCGACCAGAGAACCGGCGAATGGACCGGGCAGCCCCTGCAGAACCTGCAGAACCGTCTCGCCGAATCGGCGAAACAGTTCGCGGCGGAAGTGGTCGCGGGGGAGTCCCTCGGGACGATCCTCGACGACGGGTTGCGTCTGGTCCGCGACGCGATCGCCGAAGGCCTGTCGGAGGAACGTCAGCTCGGTGGCGCGGGTATCGAGGTGCTCGGGGTCCGTGTCGTCGCGGTCCGGGCCGACGAAGAGCTCGAACGGGCCCTCCAGACCCGCATCCGGGAAGAGGCGCAGGCGGACGCGGATCGCGCCACCTACGACCGGCGGGCGCAGGCGGTGGACCGGGAACGGGCCATCAAGGAGAACGAACTGAACAACCGGACCGAACTGGCCCGTCGCGAGGCCGAGCTCGTGGAGCTCCAGGGAATGAACGAACGCCGCCGCACCGAACAGGAGCTGGAACGAGACCGACTCCGCAACGAGGCCGAAGCGGCGAACAGACGGCTTCAGGTGGAGGCCGGGGCCGATGAGGTCATCCTGATGGCGGAGGCCAGGGCCGGCGAGGTCGCCCGGATTGCTGAAGCGGAGAATGCCGCCCTCCAGGCCAGGCTGGCGGCGTTCTCCGCAGGGGAACCGGCCGCGGTGCTGGCAGCCGTGGGCCCGGAGGTGCTGTCCGCGTTGCCGAAGATCGACTCGCTCACGCTCACCCCCGACCTGCTCGCTGGCGGGGTCTCCAGGCTCCTGGAAGAGGTCCGGGGATGAGTGCGCCACGCCTCGTCGTCGTGCATCGACGGACCTGGTTGGCCGAGTTGCTCGAGGTCCACTCCACGCTCGGCGCCGTCGAGTTCTTTCTGAATGGCCGCGGGCTGGGGATTGAGACCCTGCGGGCCGCCGACGAGGCGCAGCGAAGAACGCTCGATGCCGTCTCGAACGCGGTCCCGGCTCAGTGGCGTTACGCGGAAGTCGAGAGGGGCCAGCTCTCCCGGTTCCTCTTCGAACCCGACGATCTCGTGGTCGTGGTCGGGCAGGACGGCCTGATTCCCAATGTCAGTAAATACCTGCGCGACCAGCCGGTGCTCGGCATCAGCCCGGATGCGCCGGGAGCCCTGTGCAGCCACTCGCCCGAGGATCTGCGGGACTTGCTGGCGGGACGGGGTAGTCCAGGGACCGAGGTGCGGACGATGGTCGAGGCGATCGTGGACGACGGGCAGCGGCTCCGGGCCCTCAACGAGATCTTCGCCGGCGACCGCGGCCACCAGTCCGCGCGCTACGACCTCAGGGTCGGCGGGAGCGTGGAGGCGCAATCCTCCTCCGGGGTGGTCGTGGGGACCGGGACCGGTTCCGGCGGATGGCTGGCATCGCTGTGGGAGCAGAACCGTCCCGGTTTCGGACTGCCGGCAGCCACCTCCGGTGAAATCGCCTACTTCGTGCGGGAGGCCTGGCCGTCGGGGACCACCGGCACATCCCTCACCGCCGGGCTGCTCGCGGAGGGGGAGGGACTGGAACTCTCGGCCCGCTCCACCCTCGTGGTCTTCGGAGACGGTATCGAACGTGACTTCCTACGTCTCGAATGGGGACAGGGGCTGACCGTGCGGAAGGCCGAGGGTGGACTGAAGCTCATGCGCCTGAAGTAGATTCTCTCCATGACGAACCGTCCTGTAGCCCTTGTGACTGGAGCAACCCGCGGCATCGGCCGCGCCATCGCCGTCGAGCTCTCCTCGACGCACCGGATCCTGGTGGGCGGTCGCGACGCCGCCCGGACCGGGAAACTGGTCGCCGAACTGGATGACGCGGCGCCCTTCGTCTGCGACCTGGCGGACGAGGGCGCGGTCGCCGCGGCCTGCATCGGCATCGGGCGGCTGGACGTGCTGGTCCACTCCGCCGGTATCGGACGCTCGAACGACATCGGTCTCGCATCCCGGGCGCTCTGGCGCGAGGTCTTTGAGACGAACGTGTTCGCCGTCGCCGACCTCACCCGCCTTCTCCTGCCCGCCCTCGAGGTCGTGCGGGGGATCGTGGTGGTCATCAACTCCGGGGCCGGGTTCTTCTCGAGTCCCGGTGGGGGAGTCTATGCCGGTTCCAAGTTCGCCCTGCGGGCGCTGACCGACGCCCTGCGCGAGGAGATGCGCGGAAAGGTGCGGGTCTGCTCCGTCCACCCGGGGCGAACCGATACCGACATGCAGCGCGAGTTGCAGGCGGCGATGGGCAACGAACACTACGATGGTTCGCGCTATGTCTCACCCGGGTCGGTGGCGGCTGCCGTGCGGCTGGCCGTTGACACCCCGGACAACGCCACCATTGAGCAGCTGAGCATCCGCCCCAGCATTTCCTGAGCCGGCTTCGCTGTGCGTTTGTCCCGGTGATTTGACTCGTACCACCGCTGTGCTACTGTATTAGTTACTTAATACGGACATACGGAAGGAAGTGTCGTGGACTTCGACTCCAGCCGGCCGATATGGCTGCAGCTCCGGGAGGAGTTCACCAGACGGATCGTCATCGGGAGATGGGCCCCGGGCAAGCAGATCCCCGGGGTTCGGGAGCTTGCGGTCGAACTCGGGGTCAACCCGAACACCGTCCAGCGAACCCTCGCCGAGCTGGAGCGTGACGGCCTGTGTCGCTCGGAGAGGGCGGTGGGGCGGTTCGTCACCGATGACGCGGAACGCGTCTCCCGGCTCCGGTGCGACCTGGCGGCGGGAGCGGCGGACGAGTTCACAACCCGGGTGAAAGGTTTCGGGCTGACCGAGACCGAAGCCGTGGCACTGATCACAGAAAGGTGGAACCAGCAATGAATGAGGCCGGCCCCAGGAGCAACGGGCCACTGATCGAGGCCCGCGGCCTGAACAAGAACTTCGGGCCGATTCCGGCGCTCGCGGGCGTGGACCTGGAACTCGCGGGCGGGCAGGTGATCGGCCTGCTCGGGGAGAACGGGTGCGGCAAGACCACGCTGCTGAAGGTACTGGCCGGGGTTATGCAGGACCACGCCGGGCATGTGAGGATCGCGGGCAGGCGACTGGGTCCCGAAACAAAGGCGTGTGTGAGTTTTCTGCCCGATGCCACTTATCTGAAGGACTCGGCAACCGTCTCGCAGTGCATCGGGATGTTCTCGGACTTCTTCTCGGATTTCCGGGCCGACAAGGCCAGCGACATGATCACGTTCTTCGGCCTCGCGGAGGACATGAAGCTGAAGCAGATGAGCAAGGGCATGCGTGAGAAGGCGCAGATCGCCCTGGCAATGTCGCGCGACGCCAAGGTATTCCTGCTCGACGAACCCATCTCCGGGGTCGACCCGGCTGCGCGAGACGTGATCCTCAAGGGAATCGTGCGCAACCTGGAGGCGGACGCCCTGGTTCTCATCTCAACCCACCTCATCCACGATCTCGAAGCGGTCCTCGACGCCGTCGTCATGATGCGCCACGGCAAGGTCCTGCTGACCGGGCAGGTGGACGATCTCCGCGTCGAACACGGGCTGTCCATCGACGCGCTCTTCCGAAAGGTCTACTCATGGTCCGCAAACTGATCAAACACGAGGTCCTCCGCACCGGCCCCGTGGTGGGCCTGATCCTCGGCGTGGGCACCCTGGTGCTGCTGGGATCGGGATTCCTGACCCATCTCAACGTTCCCGTGATTTCCGTGGTGTTCGGGGTTTTCGGCCTCTTCCTCGTCGGGGGCATGTGGCCCTTCGTCCAGCTCGTCCTCGCGGTCGATTTCTGGCGCACATCCTGGGGGAGGATGGGGTACCTGACCCACAGCCTCCCGGTCAGGGGCTCGGCGATCCTCGGCGCGCGACTGATCTGGGGTGCCGTGGTCCAGGCAATCGCCCTGGCGTGGACGGTTTTGGCCTCGCTCACGATGGCCTACCTGGGCGGCCCGGTCTTCCAGGGAGACGGGCCGGCCATGGAGGAGGCGATCCCGCAGTTCCTGGCCTCGTTGGGTGAGCTGCTGCCCTGGTGGCAATGGGTGCTGGTGGTGCTGCTGGTCCTGTTCCTGGGCTGGTTCTACCTCGTCATGTTCTACTTCGCCGCCACGATCGGCAGCGACCCGAAACTGGCCGGGTTCGGCGTCGCGGGGCCGATTCTGACCTGGGTCGCTAGCTATCTGGTCACCAGCATCCTGTTCTTCGGGGCGATCTTCCTCCCCATCGGTCTTACATATGCGGGCGGGAGCCTGGACCTCGGTCTCGTGGACACGCTGCACGCCTACCAGGTGAAGGAGAACAACATCATTCCCCTCGGTTGGGCAGTTGCGATGGTGGTGATCGTCGCGGCCTGCCTCCCGTGGATGGTCCACAACTGGAATCGCAGGATTTCTCTCCGGTGAACCCGGAACCCCCGGGCCCCGGTCGTGTCCAGACGCGGCCGGGGCCCGGCGCGTCTATCGTGTGGCGAATGGATCGGTACCGCGACGACGTGCTGCGCCCCGGCTGGCAGAGGGCCCACCTGAAGAAAACCCGCGACGTTCCCGTCGAGAAGGATCTCGTGGTCGAGTTCGACGACTTCTGCGGGGCCGTGGTTGGCTGGGAGAACGGTATCGTCGTGCTGGAGGATCGCAGGGGAAAGAAACGCAGCTTCCCCTTCGGGCCGGGATTCCTGCTCGAGGGAGAACCGGTCGCTATCCGCCCACCCCTGCGGGCCACGGCCCCTAAACCCCGCTACACCGCATCCGGGTCCCGGATCTCGGAAACCCCGGAACCGGCGAGGGAGGCGCTGCCGTCCCGCATCTACGTCGAGGGCCGCCACGACGCCGAACTGGTGGAGAAGGTCTGGGGCGACGACCTGCGCCACGTGGGGGTGGTCGTGGAATATCTGGGTGGCATCGACGACCTGCCCGCCATCGTCGCCGAGTTCAGCCCCGGTCCGGGCCGCCGACTGGGGGTGCTGGTCGACCACCTGGTTGCGGGCAGCAAGGAGTCGCGGATCGCGAAACAGGTGGCTCAGGCCGGATACCGCGACCACGTGTTCGTCACCGGACACGAGTTCATAGACATCTGGCAGGCCATCAAACCCGAACGCATCGGGCGCAGGACATGGCCGCAGGTCCCCAGGGACCAGGACTTCAAGAAGGGGACCCTCAAGGCCCTCGGCCTGCCCCACGCCGACCAGGCCGACATCGCGCGGGCGTGGCGGGCGATGCTCGCCCGGGTGCGGACCTGGCGCGACCTCGAACCCCAGCTGAACCAGCGCATGGAGCTGCTGATCGATTTCGTCACGCAGGACCACCTCGACCTTGGATAGTGTGGCCCCATGGACACCGCAGCCATCCTGGAGTTGCTCAAGGAGACCGCCGAAAAGGTCATCAATCCCCGGTTCCGGGCGCTGGAACAGGCGGACGTGGAGTCGAAGTCAGCACCGGACGATCTGGTCACCATCGCGGACAGAGAGGCTGAAGCCCTCCTCTCCTCCGCATTGCGCCGGATCTATCCGGATGCCCTGGTGATCGGGGAAGAAGCGGTGTTCGCCAACCCGGGGCTGCGCCGAGAACTGCCGAGCGCGGATCACGCCCTGGTGATCGACCCGATCGACGGAACCCGCAATTTCGTCGAAGGACTTCCCGAACACGGGGTGATGTTGGCGGAAACCCGGAATGGGGTCACCACCCGGGGATGGATCTGGCAGCCGCGGACCGGCCGCGGATACGTCGCCGAGAAAGGCGCCGGGGTGCGCCTCAACGACGAGCCGGTCACCCCACAGAAGCACAACCGGCCACCGCTTGGGGCCTCGTCCAAGACACATGTACAGGGCTTCACCGGGGGCGGCGAACTTTCCCCGGTTGTCCGTTCCCTCTTCGCCTGCGCGTTCGACTATCCGAGGGTGCTGCACGGGGAACTCGACTTCATCCACTACACCAAGGTGATGCCGTGGGACCACCTGGCGGGATCGCTCATGGTGGTTGAGAGCGGCGGGGTTTCCCGGACCATGGACGGCGCCGACTACACGGCGGCCAGCGAAGCCGGCGGGCTGCTGGTGGCCCGCGACCCCGGGGTCTGGGGGACCGCCCACCGGTGCCTGGCCGGGATGTTCAACTGATCAGACCAGCGGCAGGTGCCGCCTCGGTTCGATCCCCTTCTCGGCCAGCCGCCGGTAGACCAGGGGCAGCGCTACTCGCATCGTGTCCTCCCCGAAGGGCCACTCCGCGGACCCAAAGGCATCCTTCAGGGCCACCCCCCGATACACGAGGTTCTCGATCGTGCCCTGGACCATGGCGATCTCGGCCCGCTGCCGGAAACAGAACTCCCGGTCGACCGTCAACTTCTCCCCGCTGGATGGGGCGTGCCCCGGGACGAAACGAGTTGCCTCGGTGGAGGCCCCCAGCGCGTCATCAAGGACCTTCGGCCAGTTACCGATCTCGGATGCGGGCCCGAATTGGGGATCGCCCGCGCTCTCGACGAGATCGCCCATGAAGATGACATCCTCCCCGGGAACCACCACGATGATGTCGGCCCGGGTGTGTGCGGGACCCAGGTGGAGCATCTCAAGACGAACACCCCCCAGATCCAGGGACCTCGCGAGGGAGAATTTCTCATCCGGTGCCGGCAGCTGCGAGAGACCGATGGCGGCTGCGGCATCCAGCACCTCGGCCTCTGGGCCGCTGAGCAGGTCATCGTGGGCCAAGGAAGTGATTCCCGTCATCCCGGCCAGGCCGAACCAGTGATCGTGATGTGGATGGGTGACCACCACGTGGCTGACCGGCACTCCGGCCAGGCCGCGGGCATGCTCCAGCAGCGCCGCACCCTGCTCGGGGGTGGAACCGCAGTCAATGAGTGCGGCCCGCTGCTCACCGACGACCAGGCCGGCGGTCACCCCATGGGGCTGAAGGACGCAGAGACGGATCGCAGGGCTCACGGGGCACCACGCACCGATGGATGACTTGCTCATGGGCCGAGAGTACAGCTGCGGGCCGGATCTCCCGGCGTGCTCTACACTGGCACTCGCATGCTTCGAGTGCCAATGAGGAGGTGACCATGCTCGACGAGCGGAAGATGCAGGTGCTGCGCGCCATCGTCACGGACTACGTGGCCAGCAGGGAACCCGTCGGTTCCAAGGCCCTCGTGGAGCGACACCAGCTCGGGGTTTCCCCCGCGACGGTACGCAACGACATGGCCGTGCTCGAAGAGGAGGGCTACATTGCCCAGCCCCATACCAGCGCTGGGCGCATCCCGACCGACAAGGGCTATCGACTTTTTGTTGACAAGCTCGCCACCATCAAGCCGCTTTCTGCGGCCGAACGAAGAGCGATCAACACCTTCATGGCCGGTGCTCTGGACGTCAATGACCTGGTCACCCGCACCGTGCGCCTGCTGGCCCAGCTGACCCACCAGGTGGCGATCGTCCAGTACCCCTTGGCACAGCGCAGCACCATCGCCCATGTCGAGTTGGTGCAGCTGACCCCGGGACGACTCCTGGTCATCGTGGTCAGCTCAACGGGCCGGGTGGACCAACAGATCCTGGAGCTCCCCGGCCTGGAACCGGAGGCGGTGCACCTGGCCAACCTCAGGCTCAGGGAAGCCGCAATCGGGCACACCGCGGCCGATGCCGCGAACCGTACGGTCGCCGCTCTGGACGAACTCGACCCAGCTCGGCGCGCCCAGCTCAGCCCGGTGTTCGCCGTCGCCCTGGAACTGCTCGGGGCCGAGCCCGCCGCCCAGGTCCTGGTGGCCGGAGTGCCGAATCTCGCTGGTCATTCCTTCACCACAGGACTTCGTCCACTGCTGGAGGCATTGGAAGAACAGGTGGTGCTGCTCCGTCTCCTCGACGAAGCCGCCAGCGACGACGTCACGGTGCGGATCGGAGCCGAGAACACCCCGGAGGGTTTCAAGTCCACGTCCCTGGTCGCCACGGGGTATTCGGTGGGCAGCGAACGTGCCGCCTCGCTCGGAGTGGTCGGTCCCACCCGCATGGACTACCCATCCACCATCGCATCCGTACGTGCCGTTGCGCGATACGTGAGCCGTATCCTCACAGAAGGTTGAGCATTGAGCAAGAACTACTACGACATCCTCGGGGTCGACGAGGACGCCACGACGGAACAGATCAAGAAGGCCTACCGTCGCAAGGCCATGAAGGTGCATCCCGACGTGGCACAGGGGGAGGACGCCGCCGAGAAGTTCAAAGAACTCAGCGAGGCCTACGAGGTACTCAATGACCCCAACAAACGGGCCATCTATGACCAGGGTGGTGACCCGCTCGGTCGCGGCGGCGCGGGGGGAGCGAGTGGTTTCGGCGGAGCGGGCTTCGGTGGATTCGACTTCTCCACCATCATGGACGCCATGTTCGGGGGACAGACCGCCGGGCGTGGACCTCGGTCCCGGGTCCAGCAGGGTCACGATGCGCTGGTCAGGGCAGGACTGAAGCTCCATGAGGCGGTTTTCGGGTGCACGAAGTCCGTCAGGATCGACACCGCCGTGGTGTGCCCCAAGTGCCAAGGATCGGGCGGAGAACCCGGCTCCAAACCCGTGACCTGCAGCACGTGCCGCGGCCAGGGTGAGGTGACCACGGTGCAGCGCAGCTTCATCGGGGACATCCGCACCGCGCAGCAGTGCCCCACCTGTCAGGGCTTCGGGACGATCATCCCCAACCCCTGCGGGGAATGTTCCGGGGAGGGGCGGGGGCGCAGCTCCCGCGACATCTCCGTGCGCATCCCGGCTGGGGTGTCGACGGGGAACCGGGTCCACCTGGAGGGCCGCGGTGAGGTGGGACGCGGCGGCGGCCCTGCCGGCGACCTGTACGTCGAGCTGATCGTCGCCGAGCATGAGCGGTTCCGCCGCGACGGCGACAACCTGGAGGTTGTGATGACCCTGCCGATGACCGCAGCTGCCCTCGGGACCAGCGTTGAACTGGCCACCCTGGAGGCCGAGTGGGAGGGCTCCGAGGAGGAGGAACGGAAGGTCACCGTTGACGTACCCGCAGGGACACAGTCAGGCACCCGGATCCCGCTCAAGGGCCGGGGCGTTCCCAGGCTGCGTGGGGGAGGCAGGGGCGACCTGGGGGTCACCATCGTCGTCGAGACCCCACGGAAACTGGACGAGAAGCAACGCGACCTGCTGCGCCAGCTCGCCGACCTGCGCGACGAAACCACGGTGGAGGCGAAACACCCCGGTCACAAGGGAGTCAGGGGCTGGTTCAAGGAAACCTTCGGGTGAGCGACCCGCTCTTCCTCGCGCGCTTCGACCAGGTGCGGATCGGCGGGATCGTGGAGGTGACCGGGGATGAGGCCCGGCACGCTGTGGTCGTCAAACGCACGGTACGGGGGGAGAGCGTGCTGCTGGCCGACGGAGCGGGGCGGGCCGTCCGTGGACGCGTCGTCGCCGCGGAGAGGAACCGCATGGCGGTCGAGGTGACCGAGATGCTGGAATCGCCTCCCCGCCCCCACCGGTTCGTGGTCGCCCAGGCGCTCGCCAAGGGCGACCGCTCGGAACTCGCGGTGGAGACCATGACCGAACTGGGCGTGGACGAGATCCTCGCCTGGCAGGCGGCGCGCTCCATCGTGCGCTGGCAGGGGGAACGCGGGGCGAAATCCTTGGGGCGCTGGGCCGCCACCGCGCGGGAGGCCACCAAACAGTCCAGGAGATTCCGGATCCCCGAGGTCTCGGCCGCAGACACCAGCCGGGTGGTGGAGCGGATCGGGGCGGCGGAACTCGCCCTGGTCCTGCATGAGTCGGCGGAGAAAACCCTGTCCCGCGTGAACCTCCCGGAGGCTGGAGAGATCCTGTTGATCGTGGGTCCGGAGGGGGGTGTCAGCCCGGATGAGCTGGAACGTTTCCAGCAGGCGGGGGCGGTTCCGGTGCGGATCAGCGACGGCGTGCTGCGTACCTCCACGGCGGGGGCCATCGCCGTCGGGCAGCTCACGGTTCTGGGGGAGCGTTGAGAGTTCATTTCCCGACCGCGAGAACTGCCGCTCGACATCCCGGACCGCCACGCCCAAGGACATGACGCGGAGACGGAAGCCCTTCCCGCCCGGGGCGTAGGGGCGTACTACCGGAATGGCATCAATCGGCGTTCCCCCGGGCAGCGAATCTGCAGGGTCCCGGGAGCGATCCATACCTCCAGCGAACGCGCCGCCGTACGCAGGTCACCGTCCAGGTGAACAGCTCTCGGGATGTTCGATCCGATGAGCACGTGGGCCGTCTCCCAGCGAAGCAGTTTGCCGATGTCCTGGCGGGAGCGGGTTACTCCCGTGAGGAGAACCGGCCACCAGTCCCGCCAGCCATCGACCCCGAGATGCATGACATGCAACCTCCCGTCGTCGGGGCGCGCCCCGGGGAAAAGGGAGGCCGTCGGAACCCTCCCGACATTGCCCGCCAGAACGGTCCACGCCTCGACCGGCTGCCCGTTGATCCGCAAAGGCAACCTGTGACGTCCCATGGTCCTGAGCCCAGCCCGGATGTAGGCCACCCAACCGAGCCGCTGTTTCAGGTTGTTCCGGACCCCGAGGAGGGTCTCGGCATCCCGCCCCATGCCTGCGGCCACAAGGAAGGGTTCAGGAGGACCACCGTCGAGACTCGCCCATCCGAGATCCATGGAACGGGGAACACCCGTCATGGCCAGGGCTGCACCTGCCAGGCCGCGGGGGAGCCCGAGATTCCTGGAGTAAACGCAGGCAGTACCCGTCGCGAGGATCCCGAGGGGCACCCCGGTGCCCGCGAGTGCTCCTGCGACGAGCCGCTGCGTACCGTCCCCGCCCGCGACGGCAACGGAACCGGCTCCCTCCGACAGGGCCTGCGCCACCTGTTCGGGCCCGGGGGAGTCGGGGGTGGTCGGGTAGGTGCGGACCTCACCCAGCGCTCTCAGTTCTCGTGCCGCCGTTGCCGCTCCCGGATGGATCGGGTTCAGGATCAGCGCGGTGAAGGGCATGCGTCAACGGTAGCCTTGCACGGTGAGTTTCGGTTTTGAAGTGGCTGTGCGTTCCAGTGGGCGGGCGCGTACCGGCACGATCCACACCCCCCACGGCGACATCCGCACTCCGGCCTTCATACCCGTCGGAACGAAGGCGAGCGTGAAGGCGGTGCTGCCGGAGGCCATGGCTGATCTTGGCGCCCAGGCGCTGCTGGCCAATGCCTATCACCTGTATCTGCAGCCCGGTTCCGACCTGGTGGACGAGGCCGGTGGGCTCGGGCGTTTCATGAACTGGTCCGGTCCCACCTTCACGGATTCAGGTGGATTCCAGGTGATGAGTCTCGGCGCCGGTTTCAAGAAGGTGCTGGCGATGGACACCAAGGGGCTCGTGGGCGACGACGTCATCGCCGAGGGAAAGACGCGACGTGCGCACGTCGACGAGGACGGCGTCACCTTCTTCAGCCACCTCAACGGCAGCCGCCTCCGGTTCACCCCGGAGGTTTCGATGACCATTCAGCACCAGCTCGGCGCGGACATCATGTTCGCCTTCGACGAACTCACCACCCTGATGAACACCCGCGACTACCAGGAGGCCTCCGTGGCGCGCACCCACCGGTGGGCGGTCCGGTGCCTGTGCGCCCACGCCGCCCTGACGGAGGAACGCGTCGGCAGACCCTACCAGGCCCTGTTCGGGGTGATTCAGGGAGCCCAGTACGAGGATCTACGCAGGAGAGCGGCCGCGGGCCTGGCGGCCCTCGAGGTGGATGGCTCCCGGTTCGACGGGTTCGGGCTCGGCGGGGCGCTGGAGAAGGAGAACCTGGGGCGCATCATCGGATGGATGGTCGATGAACTGCCCGAGGACCGACCCCGGCACCTGCTCGGGATCTCTGAACCCGAGGACCTGTTCGAGGCCGTGGCCTTCGGTGCGGACACCTTCGACTGCGTCAATCCGTCCAGGGTGGCCCGCAACGCCGCCATCTACACCGCCGATGGGCGGTACAACGTGAACACCGCCAGGAACCGCCGCGCCTTCGAACCGTTGGAGGCGGACTGCGACTGCTACCCCTGCACCCACTACCCCCGCGCCTACCTTCACCACCTGTTCAAGGCGAAGGAGATGCTGGCCTCCACCCTCGCCACCATCCACAACGAACGTTTCACAGTGCGCCTGGTGGACAAGATCCGCGCCAGCCTGGAGACAGGTGATTTCGACCGCTTCCGCAACGAGTTCATGGGCCGCTACAATGCCCGGAAAACGCAGTGATCATGTGTACCGAGGAGACCGTGTGCACCGAAGACGAGTTTGGGACTGCTCCACCTTGGCAGGATGAGCTGATCGCACTTGCCAGGAACATCACGCAGGACGATGATCCACCGAGATCCTCCGAGGAGGAGGCGGAGGAACTGGCCGGACACCAGCGCCTGTGCGAGATCGTCGATTCCTTGAACGGGAAAGAGGGGCCGGCCGCCATCCGAAGTCTGTTGTTGGCGGTTCATCCCATCGAACACTATGAAATCTACGAAACCATCTATTCACACCTGGCGACGTATCCCGCCGCGGATTTCGGAAGAGTCGCGGCCCGGGTGTTACCTGAGTGGTTGGAAACCAACGGGATTCACCCGAATATTTCCGATGCCCTGGAACGGCTGACCTATGACGATCGAGCCTGCCGGGAGTTCACGACATGGGCTGGGGAATGGCGATCGCAACAGAGGGAACTGGTACTTGACGCGATGCGTCTCTGGTCCCACGAGAGTCAGTACTGGGAGACGGTGTTCGTTGCGTTGGGTGGTGAGGTCACGGAGGTCTGCCTGGATCCGGTTCCCACGGGCTGGCCCGAGGAATGGAGATGGGCCGTGGAGCTGTTCCGGCAGGACGGTGATCTTCAAATGCTGCGGTGGGCGATGGATCAGAAACCTGCCGACTACGGTCCACTTCTGGCGGTCCTCGAGCTGGACCATGGTCCGAACTGGCGTGGGATCCGCAGAGTGATCGATCTGTTCTTCTCCTCCAGGGAAAGGATGAGGCTGGTTCCCGGTTTTGTTGCAGCACTGGAGGAGCAACCCCGAGAACGTCAGGATCGTGTCCGGCGATCGCTGGAGCGGGCTCGGCCGGGTGCCATCGAACATCTGCGCGCCCGGTATGAGCAGTTCCGGCAACTCGAGGGCCTGAGTTGAGGTGGTTCCTCAAACCTTGGTGAGTTCGGGCTCGCGACTGCGCACCAGGCTGATCACCCGGTAGGTGACTGGCAGCAGAACGGCCTCCACGCCGACCTTGAACAGGTAGCCGACGACGATGTAGTTCAGCATCGTGCCGCCGTCGATCTGCCCGCCGAAGGCGATCAGGCAGAAGATGGTGGTGTCGGCAGCCTCACCCACCACGGTGGAGCCCAAGAGGCGTTTCCACATGCCTCTCCCCTCCCGCCACTGCTTCAGCTTCACGAGTACCCAGGCGTTGAGGAATTGCCCGACCAGGTATCCGGCGAGGGAGGCAACGACGATGCGTGGGACGAAGCCGAGGACGGCGACGAACGCCTCCTGGTTCTCGTAGCCAGGGGCCGCAGGGGTGGCACCGACGGCCAGGAAGGTGAGCGAGGCGAGCAGCGAGATCCCGAAACCCAGGAGGATGGCGCGCCGGGCCCCTCGCATTCCGAATACCTCCGCCAGGACGTCGCCCAGCACGTAGGTGAGCGGGAACAGCAGCGCGCCGCCGTCGGTGATGATCGGCAGGACCGGCAGCCCGAACGGCGACCACTCGGGGCCGAACGCGATCAGCTTGGTGGCGGCGACGTTGGAGATCAGCAGCAGTGCGACGAACAACGTCACCACCAGGTCGTAGTTGCCGCGGGCGCGGGAGAAGGTATCTGGCTGGGTCACCGTGGAATTTTACGTCCTGCCCGGGTGATGAGTTCAAGCGTGGTTTACGTCTTGAAGGCGTAGTGGTGGCAGTATTGGTTCATGGAAGACATCGTCGACTTCAACACCCAGGTTCCCGAGGAAGCCGAGCAGCTGGATCAGTTGCAGGAGGGGGACTCCCTGATCAACCGCGGCGTGGACGATGTGCTCGATGAGGGCTACACCACCCCCGAACGGTGGTCGGTGGGTCAGGGATTCGGAAACACGTTCGCGGAGATGCACCGGGGCGAGACCATCGAGCAGCGCATCCGGCAGGAGCAACCGGAGATCGTCCGTGAGGACACGCCCTGGAATCCGGACGGGGAGGAGCGTCAGGTCGGGCGGGAACGTGCGGGGCGGCTGATGCGGGTGCAGGGTTCGGGCGGCGAGGACACCCTCGGAGTGGACGTGGGATTCTCCGGCGGGGCGGCGAGCGCCGAGGAGGCCGCCATGCACATCATCCGCGACGATCAGGACGAGGACGACGATTTCTGATCAGGAACGACCGCGGCGGGTCCCTCGTTCCCGGAACCCCAGCCGGTCATTGCTCCACGGGCCCGTGTGTCCGCGGTTCGGTTCTCCCGGCCCGCCGCGTCCTCGGCGCCGCTGACGATGTGCGGATCACCAGGCTGGTCGGGATGGTGACGTGTCCTGGGGAGGCACCGGGATCGGCGATCCGGCGCAGCAACGCCTCGGCGCATGCCACGCCGACGTCGAAGGCGTGATTGTCCACGGTGGTGAGGTCCAGGAAACGGCTCCGGGCGAGCTGCGAGTTGTCGAAGCCGATCAGTGACATGTCGTTCGGGACCTCGTATCCTGTTTCGCGCAGCGCGGCGCGCGCCCCCAGAGCCATGGTGTCGTTGGCCGTGAAGACCGCGGTCAGCCCGGGGTGCTTCCGCAACAGCTCGGCGGTTCCCAGATAACCGCCTTCCTCGTTGGTCGGGTTCGTGGACCCGTTCACCAAGGGTTCCAGGCCCGCCGATTCCATGAAGTCCGAGTACGCCCTGCGGCGGATGTCGGCGGAGCCACCGGCGCCGGTGACGTGGCCGATGCGTTCGTGTCCCAGGGAACGCAGGTGTTCCATCAGGAGGTTCACTCCCTGGGTCTGATCGCTGCCGATCAGGTCGGCCCCCTCGATGGTGTCGCACCGCGTTCCCTCCAGCACCGTGGGAATACCCAGGTCGTCGAAGTCCCGTCCCGGCTCCGCCGCCACGACCAAGGCGTCGACCTGGGTGTCGCGGAACCCGTCGATGGCGTTCATGGTGGTGCCGCCCAGCGTGAAGTGTTCCCTGACCGCGACGTGGAAACCGTGTGGCCCCATCGTGGTGCGCAGGCCGTTCAGCAACTCGACGAACCACGGGTTGCGGAAGTCGTCGATCACCAGGCCGATGGTCTGCGTCCGGTTGCTCGCCAGGGAGGAGGCCGCCTGGCTGCGCCGGTAACCGAGTTTCCGGATCGCGTCCCGGACCGCCTCCCGTTTCGCCTCGGTCACCAGGGGGGAGTCGTTCAGCACCAGGGAGACCAGCGACTTCGAGACCCCGGCCTCGCGTGCCACGTCGTAGATGGTCGGTCTGGGTTTGGATGACGGCGGGGCCATCTTTCTCCTCCCCGGGTGTTGACGAAGCACTTGCAGGATTCTACAGTGAAACTATTTGGAGCGCTCCAAATAGTGATTGAGGAGGATGCATGACCATAGGAATAGCCGTCATCGGAGCCGGTATGGCAGGCAAGGCCCATGCCGCCGCCTACCGGGTCGCACCAACACTCTATGAATCCACGCTCCCGGACCTGCGCTACGTCTCCATCGGAGATGTGAGCGCCGAGATCGGGCGGGCGGCCGCCCGCCGCTACGGCTATGAACGCAGCGACACGGACTGGCGGGCCATTGCCGACGACCCCGACATCCAGGTGGTCAGCGTCGTCATCGCGAACAGCCTGCACCTCGAGGTGGTCAGGGGGCTCGTCGAGGCCGGCAAGCACGTGCTGTGCGAGAAACCGCTCTCCGACACCCTGGCCTCGGCACGGAAGATGGCCGACCTGGCCCGGGAGGCCTCCTCCGTCGTTCGCATCGGCCTCACCTACCGCCGCCAGCCCGGCGTCGCGGCGATCAGGGACTGGATCCGGGACGGAACCCTCGGCAGGGTACTGCACTTCTCGGGCCGCTACTGGTGCGACTACGGCTGCAACCCGATGGCGCCGATGAGCTGGCGCTACGAGGGCCCGATGGGCTCCGGCGCACTCGCAGACCTCGGCAGTCACCTGACCTACCTGTCCGAGTTCCTCTGCGGAGGGATCACGGCCGTCTCCGGTGGGGCCTTCGCCACCGCGATCAAGGAACGCCCCGTTCCCCTGGGGGCCGTGGTCGGACACGGACTGGCCGCCGTCTCCGATCGGAAGGAGACCGTGGAGAACGATGACTACGCCACCTTCACCGCGTTCTTCGGGGAGACCCGGGGAAGCCTCGAGGTCTCCCGGGTCGCGGCCGGTTACCCGAACGGGCTCGACTTCGAGGTGTTCTGCGAGAACGGCGCCGCCAGCTTCCACCAGGACACGCCCTCGCAGGTCCGCCTGTACCTCAACGATGACCACCCTGGCAGAAACGGCTACCGCACCGTGAACCTTGGATCGGACCACCCCTACGTGGCCGGTGGCATGCCGATCGACGTCTCCGGTGTTGGTTTCGGCCAGAACGAGGGTTTCACCTACCAGGCCCGGGCCTTCCTGGAGGAGGTCGTGGGAATCCCGGAGGAGGAATCCCTGCCTCGCAACGCGTCCTTCGACGAAGGTGTTCACAACATGGAAATCCTCGCGGCCGTCGCCCGGTCGGCCGCGGACAACGGAAAGCAGGTGAACCTGTGAAACTCGGCGTCTACAATGCGATTCTGCACGACCGCCCACTGGAGGATGCGGTCAAGGTGATCGCCGACCTCGGGTTGAACGGTATCGAGATCAACTCCGGTGGTTTCCTGCCCCCGGTGCACATCCCCGAGATCGACGAGATCATCGCCGACCCGGCAGCCGCGAAGGCCTATCTGGCGCGCTTCGACGGCACCGGAGTGGAGATCGCGGGTCTCAACTGCAACGGCAACCCCCTCCACCCCAACCCGATCATCGGGGACAAGCACGCCGAGGACGTCCGCCGTTCCATTCGGGCGGCGGCCGCGCTCGGGCAGAACCGGGTGGTCACCATGTCCGGGCTGCCCGGTGGTGAGCCCGGAACCCTGCACCCGAACTGGATCGTCAACGCCTGGAACTCGGCTGCGCTCGACGTGCTCGATTACCAGTGGGAGATCGCCGCGAAGTTCTGGAGCGAGATCGACCAGTTCGCCGGGGACCACGGGGTCAAGGTGGCGCTCGAGCTGCATCCCCAGAACATCGTGTTCAACGCCCGCGACATCCGCAAACTGGTGAAGCTGACCGGCGCGACGAACATCGGGGTCGAGATGGACGCCTCACACCTGTTCTGGCAGCAGGCCGACCCGGTGGCCGTGGTTCGTGAGCTCGGGTCGCTGATCTTCCACGCCGCGGCGAAGGACGTCCGGATCAATGCCAAGAACGCCAGGTTGAACGGTGTCCTGGACAACGGTTTCCGACGGTTGTCCCCGGACGAGCCTCGCGTCAACCTTGGTGGCGATGAGTGGGCCAACGAATGGCCTAAGGATTCGTCGTGGGACTTTGTCGCGCTGGGCAAGGGACACGACGCGGCCTACTGGACCGAGTTCATCCGGGCCCTCCACGACGTGGATCCGGACATGTGCCTCAACATCGAGCACGAGGACACCGAACTCGGACGTATCGAAGGACTCCAGGTGGCGGCCGACGTGTTGAAGTCGGCTTGGGCGGCCTTCCAGGTCGGATGAGCCCGAGACCGACCGGGTTCAGGAACCCGACCAGTCGGTCCTTGTCCGGAGCCTCTAAGCTGGATCGCCGTGGGCCCGGGTCGTTCGGGCCGCGAAAGGGGATCTGTGGGAGACGAAGTTCAGCGGGCGAGCCGGGTGATCGCGGTCCCGGCCTCCATCGACATGGTGACGCTGCTCGGTCCCCGGGACGCTTTCCTGCGGGTGCTGGAGGACCGGCTCGCCGCGGACATCCACGTTCGCGGCAGCCAAGTTACGGTGACCGGGGAACCAGGGGACGTGGCCTCCGCCGTCGAGATCCTGACTGAACTCATCACCATAATCCGTACAGGCCAGGGTCTGAGCGAAGAAACTGTGGAGCGGGTCATCAACCTGGCCGCCGAGGACCTGAAACCATCCGAGATCCTCACCGCCGACATCATCTCCGCGCGCGGCCGGACCGTGCGGCCGAAGACCCTCAACCAGAAACGCTACGTGGATGCCATCGACCGGCACACGGTGGTGTTCGGAATCGGCCCGGCAGGCACCGGCAAGACCTACCTGGCCATGGCGAAGGCGGTGCAGGCCCTGCAGTCCAAACAGGTGAGCCGCATCATCCTCACTCGCCCGGCGATCGAGGCGGGGGAGCGGCTGGGGTTCCTCCCGGGCACCCTGAACGACAAGATCGATCCCTACCTGCGGCCCCTCTACGACGCGCTGCACGACATGGTGGAGGCCGACTCGGTGCCGAAGCTCCTGACCTCCGGCACCATCGAGGTCGCACCCTTGGCCTATATGCGCGGCCGTACCCTCAATGATGCCTTCATCATCCTCGATGAGGCCCAGAACACCTCCTCGGAGCAGATGAAGATGTTCCTCACCCGGCTCGGATTCGGCTCCAAGGTGGTGGTGACGGGGGACATCACCCAGATCGACCTTCCCGGCGGGGTGCGCAGCGGGTTGCGTCAGGTCACCCAGATCCTCGATGGCATAGACGACATCGCCTTCTGCACCCTCACCGCCCGCGACGTCGTGCGTCACAGACTGGTCGGCAGGATCGTCGCCGCCTACGATTCCTACGACAGCATTCAACAGGGCAGGGGTGGCAGATGATCGACATCAACAATGAATCCGGGATTCAGGCCGACGAGCTGGGCCTGGTGGCCCTGGCCCGGTTCGCTCTCAGCCGCTTGCGGATCCACCCCCAGGCAGATCTGTCGATTCTCCTGGTGGACGAGGCCACCATGGCCGAGTACCACCAGCGTTTCATGGACCTGCCCGGCCCGACCGACGTGATGAGTTTCCCGATGGACGAGCTGCGGGAACCCGCCGAGGATGAGGAACCACCCCTCGGGCTGCTCGGCGACATCGTGCTCTGCCCGCAGGTGACTGCCCGGCAGGCGGCCGAGAACGGCCGGGAACCGGCAGCGGAGGCGGAATACCTCCTGATCCACGGCCTGCTCCACCTGCTGGGGCACGACCACGCCGAACCGGAGGAGAAAGCCATCATGTTCGGCCTGAATGACAAGATCATCGCCGCCTGGGAGGTGGCCCGCAACAACCGCCGGAACGACCGGCCACTCAACAGGTGACAGTGCGGGGCCAGGCAGCCCCGTCGCGGACCGCCACTAGACTGACTGTTCAAGCGTTTCCTTTCAAAGGTTGGTTGATCACCTCCACATGTTCCAGTCCCAGTGGATAGAACTGACGGTTGCACTCGTCTGCGCGATCGTCGCCTCCCTGCTCGTCGCCGTCGAAACCGCTCTCACGGGGTTCTCCCGGGGACGAGCCGAGAAGCTGGTTGAATCGGGGGCACGCGGAGTGGAACGGATCCGGTTGATGGTTCAGGACCCGGCCCCTTCCATCAACGCCGTGATGTTCACCCGGATGTCCTTCGAGGCGACGACCATGGCGCTCGTGGCCCTGGTGGTCTTCCAGAACATCGAGGGCACGGCACCTAGGCTGGGGACACTCGTGACGATCCTGCTGGTGGTGTTCTTCATACTGTGGGGCGTGGCCCCGAGAACGATCGGGAGGCAGCACCCGGAGCGGATCATGAGGTCCTTCGCCCCCTTGGTTTCGCTGCTGACCACGGTGTTGGGTCCGGTCGCACAGCTGATGATCCTGCTCGGGAACGCGCTGACCCCCGGACGCGGGTTCTCGGACGGTCCATTCGCATCGGAGGCCGAACTTCGGGACCTCGTCGACATCGCCGAGGCCAACGAGGTGATCGAGGCGCGCGAATCGAAGATGATTCACTCGGTGTTTGAGCTGGGCGACACCCTCGTCAAGGAGGTAATGGTCCCGCGTACCGACATGGTGTGGGTACCCAGGGACCGCACCCTCAGGCAACTGCTGTCGCTGGCCCTGCGATCTGGTTTCTCCCGCATCCCCGTGGTGGGTGACGGCGGCATCGACGACGTGCTCGGCGTGGTCTACCTGAAGGACGTCACCAGGCGCGTCTACGACTACCCCGACGCGGAACGCAGCGAAACCGTCGGCGACCTGATGCGCCCGGCCAGTTTCGTGCCAGACTCCAAACCTGCTTCGGAACTGCTGCGTGACATGCAGCTGCGGCACTCGCACCTGGTGATCGTCATCGATGAGTTCGGCGGCACCGCGGGCCTGTGCACGATGGAGGACATCGTCGAGGAGATCGTGGGTGAGATCGTCGACGAGTACGACCACGAGATCCCCGCCATCGCCGAACTCCCGGAACCCGGGCACTATCGGGTCAGTTCCCGGCTGCCCGTTGACGAGCTGGGTGAACTGTTCGGCATCCCGCTGCAGGACGAGGAGGTCGACACCGTCGGCGGGTTGATGGCGAAACTTCTCAACGTGGTTCCCATCCCCGGTTCCAGCGTCACCTACGAAGGCATCGAGATGGTGGCCGATCGCGCCGTGGGACGCCGCCACCAGATAGGGACAGTCCTGGTGCGTCTCGCCCCGCAGACACCCCGGGAGGACAAGGAGGAAACCAGTGACTGACCAGCCGTTCCACTCCGGCTTCGCCTGCTTCGTCGGGCGGCCCAACGCGGGAAAATCCACCCTGACCAACGCCCTCGTTGGTCGGAAGATCGCGATCGCTTCCTCGAAGCCCCAGACCACCAGGCACGCGGTGCGGGGCATAGTCACCTGTGACTCGGGACAGCTGGTGCTGATCGACACCCCCGGGCTGCACCGGCCCCGCACCCTGCTGGGGGAGCGCCTCAACGAACTGGTGCGCGAAACCTGGTCCGAGGTGGACGTCGTCGGCGTCTGCTTGCCCTGCGACCAGCGGATCGGCCCCGGTGACCGCTACATCGTCTCGCAGATCGCCGAGCTGTCGAACCGCCCCCTGCTGGTGGCCCTGGCCACCAAGACCGACCTCGTCAGCAAAGAACGGGTGCTCTCCCACCTGGTGGACATCTCGGCGCTCGCGGACGAACTCGGCATCCAGTGGGCCGAGGTGGTTCCCTGCTCCGCGCTCAACAACGACCAGGTGGACACGGTCCGTGACGTACTGCTGCGCCTGCTGCCGGAGGGGCCGATGTACTACCCCGACGGGGAGGTCACCGACGAACCGGAGGAGACGCTGATCGCCGAACTGATCCGGGAGGCCGCCCTCGATGGGGTGCGCGACGAACTCCCGCACTCCATAGCGGTGGTGATCGACGAGATCCTGCCGCGCCCCGACCGCCCCGAGGACAAACCTCTCCTGGACGTGTTCGCCTCCATCGTCGTGGAGCGCGACTCCCAGAAGGGGATCATCATCGGCCACAAGGGGAGCCGGCTGCGGGAAATCGGGACCGCCGCCCGCCTCCAGATCAACCGGTTGCTGGGCACCCCGGTGCACCTGAGCCTGCACGTCAAGGTGCTGCGCGAGTGGCAGCGCGACACGAAATATCTGAACAGGCTCGGTTTCTAGTAGGCTTCCGGGCATGGCAGAGCGATTCCTTCTCCTTCGCTGCCGCGGCGAGGCCCAGTTCTGAACCGGCCAGCCTCCTCGCTGCGGAGCCCTAGCGTGCCTGGCTGTCATCCAGCAAGGAGAGAAACAAATGACCCGCATCCAGCCCAAACCCGTGCAGACCCCCACCACCATGCCCGTGGGGCGCTACCGCGCCTTCGAACCGGTGGTGGTTCCGGACCGCACCTGGCCGGCCAAGCGCATCACCAAGGCACCCCGTTGGTTGTCCACCGACCTGCGTGACGGCAACCAGGCTCTCATCGACCCGATGACCTCGAACCGCAAGATGCGGATGTTCGAACTGCTCGTGGCCCTGGGGTACAAGGAGATCGAGATCGGCTTTCCATCGGCTTCCCAAACCGATTTCGACTTCGTCCGGCAGCTCATCACCGGCGGTCACGTGCCCGAGGACGTGACCATCTCGGTGCTGACCCAGGCCAGGGAGGACCTGATCGCCAGGACCGCCGAGTCCTTGATCGGGGCACACCGCGCCACCATCCACATGTACAACGCGACCGCTGAGCTGTTCCGGCGGGTGGTCTTCGGAATCGACGAGGCCGAGTGCGTGAACCTGGCCACGCGAGGCACCGAGCTGGTCATGAAATACGCAGACAAGTACTTGGGTGAGGTCGAGTTCGGGTACCAGTACAGCCCCGAGATCTTCACCCAGACCCCGACGGATTTCGCTGTCGAGGTGTGCAATGCCGTCTCGGAGGTCTGGCAGCCGGACCAGGACCGCGAGATCATCTTCAACCTGCCTGCGACGGTCGAACGATCCACCCCGAACACCTACGCCGACCAGATCGAGTACTTCTGCCGCAACATCAACAACCGGGAGTTCGTGGTGGTCTCGCTGCATCCGCACAACGACCGGGGAACTGCCGTTGCCGCCGCGGAACTGGGCCAGATGGCCGGAGCAGACCGGGTGGAGGGCTGCCTGTTCGGACACGGCGAACGTACCGGCAATGTCGACCTGGTGACGCTGGCCCTGAACCTTTACACCCAGGGCGTCGACCCGCAGCTGGACTTCCACGACATCGATCATGTGCGCCGCACCGTCGAGTACTGCACCGGCCTGCCCGTGCACCCCCGCCAGCCGTACGCGGGGGACTTGGTCTACACCGCCTTCTCCGGATCCCACCAGGACGCCATCAAGAAGGGCCTGGAGTCCCTGGAAAGACAGGCCGCAGATACAGGGAAGCCCGTCACCGAGATCGAATGGGAGGCCCCCTACCTGCCCATCGACCCTCACGATGTCGGCCGGAACTACGAGGCAGTGATCCGGGTGAATTCGCAGTCCGGCAAGGGTGGGGTGGCCTACCTGATGAAAACCGAGGCGAAGATGGAGCTGCCGCGTCGCCTCCAGATGGAGTTCAGCCGCGTGGTGCAGCAACGCACCGACGCCGAGGGCGGCGAACTTTCCCCGAAGGCCATCGTCGAGATCTTCTCGGCCGAGTACCTGTCGGAGGGGGCGTGGGCGCTTACCTCCGCGGGTTCGTCGTCGCAAAATGGGCAGTTCCACATCACCGCCACCGTCAACGATCCCGCGGGTCGCGACATCAAGGTCGAGGGTGAAGGCAACGGGCCCGTGTCCGCCTTCGTCGACGCCTTGGCGGAGACGGGGGCCCGGGTCCGGGTTCTCGACTACTCGGAGCACGCCCTCGAATCTGGGGGGGATGCGAAGGCAGCGGCCTATGTGGAGTGTGAACTCGGCGCCGGGGACGATGCGCAGGTGTTCTGGGGAGTCGGTGTGGATCCGTCGATCACCAGCGCATCCATGAAGGCCATCCTCTCGGCGCTGAACAGGGCAGCGCGTGCCTGAGCGCAGGAAACTTTGGTGGAGGCGGCTGGCGTGGGCGCTCGTCATCGTTGTGTGCGTTGCTGTTGCCGTCGCCGCCGAGGTGTACCGGGAGGTGCACACCACCCGGCTTGTCACCGAGACCACCGTCACGGACAAGCTGGCCAGGGAACTGCGGATCATGCAGCTCAGCGACATCCACATGCGCGACGATCCCGCTCAGCTGGCGAGCATCGTGACCCAGGTGCGCGACGCCGAACCTCATCTGATCGTCATCGCGGGGGACACCCTGAACACTTACAACGAAACCCTCGACCCGCTCCACGACCTGTTCTCCCGGCTCGCGGAGCTCGGCATCCCCATGTACGCGGTCCTGGGAAACCACGACCACTGGTCGAAGGACCTGCCGCAGCTGATCGAGTTGTACGCCCGGTACGGGGTCAGGCTGATCGATAACACACACGAAGTGGTTAGCGGCGAATTCGGGACCTTCACCCTGCTGGGAGCCGGCGACGCCTACACGGATCACGCCCACCTCGACCAGGCCCTGCAAGGAGCACCTGCGGAGGGGTTCCGGTTCCTGCTGACCCACGCCCCGGAGATCCTGCCCCAGCTGGAGACGGCGGACGTCGACTACGCCGTGTGCGGACACACCCACGGCGGCCAAGTCGCGATGCCGTTCATCGGTGCGCTCTACGTCCCGGGACAGGGGTTTTTCCCGAAGCACAGCCGGGGTCGCTACCAAGCCGGGAAGGCGACGCTGTACATCGACTCGGGAATTGGAACGTCGGGAATGAAGGTGAGATTCCTAGTCCAGTCGCAGATCGTGCTTCACGTCTTCAAGCCTTCCTGAGCTGGTTGAGCCAGCGTGCGAGCGTTAGCGAGTGGCTGTGTCGAAACCATCTGGCAGTCGAGTGGACAGTCCTGATCATGGGTCTTCAGGCACGGTCGCTATGGGTTTCGACTCGGACTGTTCGCCTAGGGGCTCGTGGTCCGGCTCAACCAGCTTCAAGGGAGGCTTAGCCTCTACGAATCAGAAATAGACTGCGACGGGTCCGTGAGGTCCCGGGATGATCTCCACCGGGGTCTCGAAGATCTCCGTCAGGACCTCTTCCCGGAAGAGCTCCTCGGGACTGCCGCTGGCGGCCACCTGGCCGTCCTTCATGGCAATGATCGTGTCGGCGTAGGTGGCCGCGAAGTTGATGTCGTGCAGCACGATCACGATCGTGCGTCCCAGTTCCTTTGCCGCCCGGCGCATGTGCTGCATCATCTGTACCGAATGAGCCATGTCCAGGTTGTTCAAGGGCTCGTCCAGCAGCACGTACCTGGTGTCCTGGGCCAACACCATTGCCACGTAGGCGCGTTGCCGCTGACCTCCCGAGAGCTCGTCGATGAAACGGTTCGCGATCCCCTCCAGACGCAGGAAGGAGATGGCCTGCTCGATGATCTCGATGTCCTTGGCGGTCAGGCGCCCCCGCGAGTGGGGGAAACGACCGAAACCCACCAGTTGGCGAACTGTCAGCCGGGTCACGAAATGGTTCTCCTGGCGGAGCACGGACAGCACCTTGGCCAGATCCTTGGACTTCGTCGTCGCCACGTTCATGCCCGCCACCTCGATGGTGCCGGCGTCCATCCCCAGCAGGCGTCCGATCATGGTCAACAGCGTGGATTTGCCGGCCCCGTTGGGGCCCACCAGGGCGGTGATGCCGCCCTCAGGGATCTGGAGTTCCAGGGGACCGATGGTCGTCGTGGAGCTGTATTTCTTCAGGGCTGCGTCTACGAGGATCACAGTCGTCCCTTTCGCAGGAGATGGATGAGGAAGAAGGTGCCACCCACCGCCTCGATGATGATGCCCACGGAACCGGTGGCGTAGAAGATGTGCCGCAGGGTGAAGTAGGCACCGCCGAGTATCACCACACCGACCAGCCAGGCCATCGGGAGCACGAAACGGTGCTCGTGGGTGTCGGACAGCTGATAAGCGGTCATCGCCACCAGGAAACCGAGGAACGACATGGGACCGACCAGCGAGGTGCTGACGGCCATCAGCACCGCCGTCAGCATCAGGATCACCAGGGAATTTCGGCGGTGATCCACGCCCAGGCCTATGGCGGTGTCGCGTCCCAACCCGAGAATGTCGAGAGTCCGCGACATTGCCAACAACACCCCGCCGGTGACCAGTGCCAGAGGAACCGCAATCGCCAGCTGGGAGGCATCGGCGTTGGAGATGTTCCCGATGAGTCTGGCGCTCAGGATGTCGAATTCTGACGGATTCAGGAGGTTCTGCATGTAGGTGGACAGGGCTCCGAGTCCCGTACCGATCACGATGCCCAGCAGCAGCGTTTGATGAATGTTGGCCTGTTCGTTTCGGAGCATCCGGCCGTAGAGCAGCGCGGCCAGGGCAACCATGAGTCCGACCTGCATCAGATATTGCCCGATGCTGTTCATGCCGGTCAGCCCTGCGATTCCGGAGAAGAACACGATGCTGGTCTGGATCAGGCGGTACAGCGACTCGAACCCCATGATCGAAGGGGTGATGATCCGGTTGTTGGTGATGGTCTGGAAGGCCACCGTCGCCAGTCCTTGGCACCAGGCGACCACCAGGATCACCGTCACGGAGGTGGCACGCAGCTGAGCGATCCGCCAGAAACCGGGCGAGTTCACGGGCATGGGATTGCCCCAGGCGAGGATGCCGTAGCAGACGGCCGGGGCCAGGAGGACCAGGATCGCGAGGATCATCCAGTAGCGCCCCGCCGCCCGGGAATCCGCGAAGGCACCGTGGCCCACGCGTGTCATCGTCTCAGGCATTTCTCCGCCTCCTCAACAGGAGGAAGGCGAACACGAACGCCCCGACCACCGACAGGATGGTGCCGACGGGGACCTCGAAGGGCATGTTCACGAGGCGCCCCACGATGTCGCAGACCGTCACCATCGCGGCACCGGTCAGACAGACCCACGGCAGGTTGGAACGCAGATTGTCCCCCCTCAGCAGGGAGATGATGTTCGGGACGACCAATCCCAGGAACGGAAGATTCCCGATCACGACCGTGATGATGCCGGTGACCGCCGCGATCATCCCGGTTCCGAGCAGCACCACTTTCCGGTGATCGAGTCCGACATTCGTGGCGACGTCCTTTCCGAGACCCGCGATCGTGAACTGGTCCGCCACCAGGAAGACCCCGACAACCACGATCACCACGGCCCACACCGGTTCGTACTGTCCCTGGATCGCTGCGGAGAACGAGCCCTGGAACCACATCCCCAGGGTTTGGAGCATGTTGGTGGCCTGCGCCAGGTAGGAGGAAACGGCGCCGACCACCGCTCCCAGCATGATGCCGACGATCGGGACGATCATCGCGGAACGCAACTGGATGCGCCTCAGGACCAGGAAGAACACCATCGTGCCCCCGAAAGCGGCGGCGATGGCGACCACCATCTTCACCATCAACGGTGCCTCCGGGTAGATGATCAGCACACAGAGCAGCCCCAGACCCGCCCATTCCGTGGTCCCGGTGGTGGTGGGTTCGACGAAACGGTTCTGGGAGATCTGCTGCATCACGAGACCCGATATGGCCATGGCGGATCCCGCCAGCAGCAGGGAGACGGTGCGGGGAATGCGAGTCAGGGCGAAGATGTAGGCGCCGTCCGGGGAACCGAACACGTCGTAGACCCCGACAAGCAGGGAAGAGACGGTCAGCGCCAGGAGCCCGAGGAGACCCAGCAGCAGGGGAGCGGTGAACAGCCGTTGCCGGGATGTGGTACCGCCGGGGACGCGGCTGTCGGTCTCGTCCCCGGCGGTTTTTGGTTCGCTCACGCAGACTTCTCCATGGCGTCTGCCACGTCGTTGAAGAACTTGGTGTAGGTCTGGATGCCCTCGTTGAGGTAGGTGTCGGAGGGCATGTAGACGATCTGTTTCTTGGTGACTGCCGTCACGTTCTGCAGGGGGGCGGAACCCGCGATCACGTCGGAGGCCGGGGTGGCGGTTTCCCCATCGGCGGTGATGGCTGTGTCGCGGTCCATCACGAGGATCCAGTCCGGGTTGGACTGGGCGATGGCCTCGACGGAGATCTCGTCGCCCTGATGATCGCTGCTGCCGTGGCTCTCCAGGGCGGGGGTGAGACCGAGGATCTCGAAGACGGGCCCGAGCGTGCGCCCGGAACCGGGAGCGGAGTAGTTGACCTTGCCCTTCGAGACGATGACGGCCATCACCTTGGAACCGGACTTGTAGGCCGCCTTCACGCGGGCAACCGAGGCGTCGAAATCGCTCACCAGCTTGGCCGCCTCGTCCTTCTTGCCGAAGATCTCTCCAGCGATGGTGATCTGGCGTTTCAGCTCGTCGCCGAAAGGCTTGTCCTTGCGGATGTCGATGTCAACGAGGGCCGCCTCGGGGGCCAGCTGTTTGAACTGGTCGTACTTCTCCTCGAAACGCTGCCCGTTGATGATCAGGTCGGGCTGGACCCCGACTGCGGCCTCCATGTTGGGTTCTCGGTGGTCCCCGAGGTTCACGATGGAACTGTCGGTCTTGTACGGGGATCCCTTCGGCATGAGGCCCTGCGGGGCGGCTGCCAGCTTCACACCCCATTCCTGAAGGGGTTGGAACAGGCGGTTGTCGGTGACGATGATGCTCTTGGCGGGTACCGGAACGGTCACGGAACCACGGTTGTCCTCGATGGTCACGGTGGTCGCCCCGGCGGACTGCGAGGCGTTGGCAGAATCGCTCGGCTGCGAGCTCGCGCCTCCGCAAGCGGTGAGGCCGATGCTCACGCTCACGAGGGCGGCCAAGACGGGTAGCAGACGGATCTTCGGGATACTCACGGTTCTCCTATGCGGTTGCCGGATTTAGGTAAGGCAAGTCAACCCTATTTCTTGCGAAAACGTAAGGGTTGGTGTGCCGGACGCCCGGTCAGGGAATCCGCATCCCGTTCTCCGTGGCACCCCGGTAACCATCGAGGAACAGGCTGATCCTCCGGGCCGACAGTTCGCTCACCCGGTCCGGAAGCTCCTCGCGGGGAACCCAGTGGATCGCCCTGAGCTCCCGGTCCCGGGGAGCGAGGCAGCGGGCGACCGGGCCGGGCAGCACACCGCCGTCGTAGATGAACTCGATGGCATCGCCCCAGCCGAGATGGGGCGGCATCCAGTCGGTGATGGCGGGCTCCCCGAGATCGATGTCGAGGCCGATCTCCTCGAGCAGCTCGCGGCGGCCACCCGTTCGGGGTGACTCGCCCGGGTCCACCACCCCACCGGGAAGCTCCCAGTCCTCCTTGTAGGTCGTCTCGGTCAGCAGCACCCGGCCGGCCTCGTCGCGAAAGACGACGTGAGCGATGACGCGTTTCGTCGGCAGCACCGAGTTCATCACCCCCGAGAAACCGTGCGGACCATAGACCGGATCCACCGCCAGGCGGGCGTAGACCAGCACGTCCACCAGGTGTCCCGACGGGGTGAACAGGGCTGCACGCAACCTGCCCTCCCGCCGGAAACCGCAGCGGTGCAGCGCAACCATGGCGGCCCGATCCGTGGCCGGAATGTCACACTGCAGCCGACGAAGATCGTGAGCCAGGATGGCGTCGTCGGCGGCCAGGGAAACCGCCCGCTCCAGGGTGGCGGCATCCACCACCTGTTCCTCCCAGCGGAGTTGGCCCACCCCGCCGGCAATGTCCACCTGGACCTTGAAGTCGCTCACTTGGCCTTGTGCCGCAACCAGATCGAACCCAGCGGGGGAATGGTCACCTCGGCGCTGGCTGGGAAGTGTCCCCACGGATCGTCACGTGCAGTGACCACACCCAGGTTGCCGAACTGCCCGGAGCCGTCGTAGGTCTCCGAGTCCGTGTTCAGGATCTCCTCCCACTCGCCGTTGGATGGCAGCCCGACGGGGTAGTCGCGCAGCGGCTCGGGGGAAAAGTTGGTGAAACAGGCCACGTGGTTTCCCCGGGAGTCATTGCGCACCCAGCTCAACGTGTTGTGTCCCCTGTCGTCGGCGTTGATCCAGGTGAAACCCTCAGGGGCGTTGTCCAGTTCGAACAGCGGGGGATTGTCGCGGTAGATCGTGTTGAGGTCGCGGAACAGCCGCTGCAGACCTCCGTGGCCCCAGAGCTCCGTGACCCACCACTCCAGGCTGGTGGCCTCGTTGAACTCGGGGCGCTGAGCGAACTCGGAGCCCATGAATATCAGCTGCTTGCCGGGGAAACTCCACATGAACGAGTAGAAGGCGCGCAGCGTTGCGAACTTGCGCCAGTCGTCCTGGGGCACCTTGTTGATCATCGAACCCTTGCCATGCACGACCTCGTCGTGGCTGACCGGCAGGATGAAGTTCTCCGAGTACTGGTAGACCATCGCGAACGTCAACAAGTTGTGTTCGTACTGACGGTAGACCGGATCCAGCGCCAAATAGCGCAGGCTGTCGTTCATCCAGCCCATGTTCCACTTGAAACCGAACCCGAGCCCATCCTCGTCGACGGGTTTGGTGACTCCCGGGAAACTCGTGGACTCCTCGGCGATCATCATCGTCCCCGGATGGCGTTCGTACATGTGCCGGTTGACGTAGCGCAGGAAGTCGATGGCCTCCAGGTTTTCGCGACCTCCGTACTTGTTCGGCACCCACTGGCCCTCGGCGCGCGAGTAGTCGAGGTAGAGCATGGAGGCCACCGCGTCGACCCGCAGGCCGTCGACGTGGAACTCTGAGAGCCAGTACAGGGCGTTGGAGACCAGGAAGCTCTTCACCTCGTTGCGGCCGTAGTTGAAGATGTAGGTTCCCCAGTCCATGTGTTCGCCCTGGCGGGGGTCGGCGTGCTCGTACAGGGCGGTTCCGTCGAAACGACCCAACGCCCAGTCGTCCTTCGGGAAGTGTCCCGGCACCCAGTCGAGGATCACACCGATCCCGGCCTGGTGGAGCTTGTCGATCAGGAACCGCAGATCGTCGGGTTTGCCGAAACGGCTCGTGGGGGAGTAGTAGCCGGTCACCTGGTAGCCCCAGCTCGGTTCGAACGGGTGCTCCGCCAAGGGCATGAACTCGACGTGGGTGTAGCCCTGCCACTTGACGTAGGAGACGAGTTCCTCGGCCAGGTCCAGGTAACTCTTGCCGCGTCGCCAACCACCAAGGTGCACCTCGTAGATGCTCATCGGTTCCTTGTAGGGCTGCGACTTCTTTCGTTTCTCGATCCACTCATCATCGGACCAGATGTACTTCGACTCGTAGACGATCGAGGCGTTGGCCGGGGCTTGCTCGGAGAACCGGGCCAGTGGGTCCACCTTCTCCCGCCAGACACCGTCGGGTCCCTGGATGCGGAACTTGTAGAGCGTTTCCTCCTTCAGGCCCTCGATGAAGGTGCCCCACACCCCGGAACCTGGAATCAGCTGCATCGGGTCGCCGGTCCACCAGTTGAAGTCGCCGATCACCTGCACCGCGCGCGCATTGGGTGCCCAGACCGCGAACCTGACGCCTTCGACGGGCCCCCTCTCGTCGTCCTCGACCGTGCACTGGAAGGCGCCGAGACGCTTCCAGAGTTCGGTATCGCCACCGTTGTGGAATCCTTCCAGGTCCCAGCCGGTCAGCCCGCCAAACGGATCATGCGCCATTGTCAGCTCCTCAAGACTCGATGCTTGCCAGATAATCTACCGGGATACGGATGAAGGTGGGGCGATTCCGGGATTCATAAACCACCTCATAGACGGCTTTGTCCACCTCATAGGCGGTCAGGACATCCGTCAGAGTTCCGGTGGAACCGGCGTAGCCCTCCAGGAAGGCCGCCCGGGCCTCGTTCCGCCAGCCTTCGGGGGCGTGCCCTGTGGCCGCGGCGTAGTCAAAGGAGCGCAACATGCCGGCCACGTCCCGCAGCGGGGAATCGGGTTCGCGTCTCTCCTGCAACGATTTGATGGGCTCGCCCTCGAAGTCGACGTAGCGCCAGCCGTTCCGGGTCGACAGCGCCTGGCCGAGATGACAGTCCCCGTGGATGCGCTGGGTCGGCAAGTCGAGTTCCTCAATGGCGGAATAGGCCCGCAGCGCGGGGCCGCGGAACCTCTCGAGCAGCGGAACCTCAGATGCGGCGGCGTCCAGTCGTGCCCGGAACTGGGCCGCCAGCCTCTGCCCGGGCAGTCTGCCGGTGGGGAAACGGCCGGCCAACAGGCCGTGCACCCGGTTCAGCTGGTGGCCCAGCTCCCAGGCCTGCTCGCCGAAACCGGTTCCGGTCTCGGCGGCCCGGCAGGCCTCGACGAATCCGTCGCGCGGATCGGGCAGCGCCTCCAGAAACACCCCGAGGTGCGCCCCGCGCCACTCCCACCAACCGAAGAGCTCCGCCACCGCCCCGGATCCGGACAGGGCCCGGTGCATCTCTACATCGACGTTCGGCCCGTTCTCGATGCGACGGAAGATCTTTCCGACGATCAGGTCCCCGAAGAAAATCGACGTGTTCGACTGTTCCCCGAGGTAGCGGCGGCCCGGGAGCCCCGAAGGGATCTCCCGGGTGGCCACGAAACCCGGTGCGCCGGAGGACAGGCAGCCGAGCAGCGCGGTCATAGCGGTTGGTTCATCCGCAACCTCCGCGACATCGAAACCGGTGCCCTCCAGCTCAACGCGCGCCAAGGGCTCCGTTGGGCAGTCCCCGGCAGTGTGGAAGGCCAGCGGCACGTGGTACCTCTCCGTTTCCCCCGTCGGGTAGGCCACTTCCAGCAGGGCGCTTAGCAGTCCGGGGCCGGCCTCTCCCGGCGGCCGGAACCAATCGGTGAGTTCCACCTGGCGGGGAACCCCGCCGCGGGAACGCCCGGAGAACCACCGGGCATTCTGCGCCAAGGCCCAGAGTGCCGGGAGCAGCGAATCTCGGTTGCCGGTCATGATTCAGTGCGGGGTGACGTGGAAGATGTGGGCGGGTTTGCCTGGATACAGGCGAACCCAGTTTCTCTCACCCCAGATGTAGGTGTCGCCCGACAACTCGTCATGGACCTCGACGGCGGCGCCCGGAGGAAGCCCCAACGCCGAAAGATCCAGATACACCTCGGACTCCACGGTGTTGTCAGGATCCAATGAGCAGACAACCAACACGACGTCCTCCCCGTCGTGCTTCGAATAGACCATCACCGAGTCGTGCGGGGCGTGGTGGAAGTGGATGTCGCGCAGCTGCTGCAAGGCTTGGTGTTTCTCGCGGATTCCGTTGAGGGTTCCTAGGAGCAGGTTCAGGTTGGGTTCCTTGGTGAAGTCCCGCGGACGGTACTCGTACTTCTCCGAGTTGAGGTATTCCTCACGCCCTTGGGCCAAGGGGGTGTGCTCGAACAGCTCGAAACCCGAGTAGACGCCCCACGAGGGCGAGAGCGTGGCGGCCAGGATCGCGCGGATGGCGAAGATCGCAGGATTCCCGGATTGCAGGTGGAAGGGCAGTATGTCTGGGGTGTTGACGAAGAAATTGGGCCGGTAGTAGGGGGCCATGTCCCGGCTCAGCTCCGTCAGGTATTCCGTGAGTTCCCACTTCGCCACGCGCCAGGTGAAGTACGTGTACGACTGCTGGAAACCGACTTTTCCGAGGGCCGCCATCATCTGTGGTTTGGTGAAGGCCTCGGCCAGGAAGATGACCTCCGGGTTGGTCTCGTGCACCCGCTCCAGCAACCAGTCCCAGAACTCCACCGGCTTGGTGTGGGGGTTGTCCACCCGGAAGATCGTCACGCCACGGTCGATCCACAACCGCACGACCCTCAACACCTCCTGGTAGATGCCCTCGGGGTCGTTGTCGAAGTTCAGGGGATAAATGTCCTGGTACTTCTTGGGCGGGTTCTCCGCGTAGGCGATGGTCCCGTCCAGGCGGGTGGTGAACCATTCGGGATGCTCCTGCACCCAGGGATGGTCGGGGGAGGCCTGGAGGGCAAGATCGAGGGCCAACTCCAACCCGAGGGACTTCGCCTTCGCGACGAACCTCTCGAAGGACTCGAGATCACCCAGGTCCGGGTGGATGGCATCGTGCCCGCCTTCGACCGATCCGATGGCCCAAGGGGAACCCGGGTCGTCGGGGGCCGGGTCGAGACTGTTGTTCTTCCCCTTCCGGAAGGCCGAACCGATGGGATGGATCGGGGGCAGGTAGGCCACGTGGAAACCCATCGCCGCGATCGCCTCGAGACGCGAGTGCGAGGAGTCGAAACCACCCGAGATCCAGTTGCCCTCCTCGTCGCGCATGGCCCCCTGGGAGCGCGGGAAGAACTCGTACCACGACGAGTAGAGGGCGCGGCGGCGTTCTACGCGGATCGGGTACTCCTGGGTGGCGGAGATCGCTTCCCGGGGGCCGAACCGCGCCATGGCGCGTTCGATGGGACGCGAGTTGACCAGATCCTCGATCTCACTGACGGGGGTGTTTGGGTTCAGCGCCTCGGCCGCGGCGCGTAGCAGGTGGGATGCCGCCATCACACGGGACTGCTCGGCGGTCTCGGCCGCCTCGTGGAAGAGCTCCCGGCCCTCCAGGCAGAGCAATTCCACGTCCATGCCCAGCGGCAGCTTCGCAAGCGCGTTGTGGCGCCAGGTACCCCAGGGATCGGACCAGCCCTCGACGCGGAAGGTCCAGTCCCCTTCGGTCGCCATGCGGACATGGGCCTGCCAGATGTCGAGCCCCTTGGGTTCGACCTGGGTCATGTCGATCCGGCGCTGGGTTCCGTGCGGGGCGGTGAGGATCACCGATGCGTTCACGGCGTCGTGGCCCTCGCGGAACACGTTCGCGCTGATCAGGATTCGTTCATGCGCCACGGCCTTTACCGGGTAGGCGCCGTCGGCTATCACGGGGGAAACCCCCGTTACCGGGATGCGGCCGAAACCGCCTTCGGTGCGTCGCAGGTGTGCTCTGGCTGGTGTGGGGTGGTTCACAGGAACCACCCTATCTTCCTTCTTCAGGGTTTCGTGTGCCGGGGTGAGTCAATGTAATTTATGCTCGTGCGTGCATTCCGACGATTCACCGTTCATCCTGTGCTACCCGAACGCATCGCGAAGCTCGATGCGCTGGCGAAGAATCTTCGCTGGTCGTGGCATCAGGAAACCCGGGATCTTTTCCGGGCAATCGACCCGAAACTGTGGGAGGAAGTGGGAGAGGACCCCGTGAAACTGCTGTCCGCGGTGCGTCCCGAACGGGTCCAGCAGCTCGCGGCCGACCACGTCTTCGCCCGTAACGTGGGTCTCCTCCACGACGATCTGGTCAACTACCTCTCCGCCGACCTGTGGTTCCAGCGCTACGCCGCCGAGAACAAGGGAGCGCCCGCGGGCATCGGCTACTTCTCCGCCGAGTTCGGCGTCAGCCAGGTGCTTCCCCAGTACTCGGGTGGCCTGGGAATCCTCGCCGGCGACCACCTGAAGGCGGCCTCCGACCTCGGCCTGCCCCTGATCGGGGTCGGCCTGCTCTACCGGTTCGGGTATTTCCGGCAGTGGCTGAACGCCTCCGGGTGGCAGCAGGAACGCTACCCGGTGCTGCCCTCCAACGAAATGCCAGTGGCCCGCCTGCTGGATTCCGCCGGGAACCCGCAGGAGATCAGCGTGGAGGTCTCCGGGCGGGAGGTCTTCGCCTCCATCTGGGTGGCCTCCGTCGGCCGCATCCCGCTGCTGATGCTCGACACCGACCGCGACGACAACGACCCTGAGGCCCGCAACATCACTGACCGGCTCTACGGCGGCGGCACCGAGCATCGTCTCGCGCAGGAGGTCGTCCTCGGCATCGGTGGTGTCCGGGCACTGCGCCGCTACTGCGAGATCACCGGTCGTCCCCAGCCCGATGTCTACCACTGCAACGAGGGCCATGCCGGGTTCCTCGGTTTCGAACGCATCCGCGAGTACCTGGCCGATGGGCATGACCTTCCCACTGCCATCGAGCTGACCCGCGCCGGAACCGTCTTCACCACCCACACTCCCGTGCCGGCGGGAATCGACCGTTTCGACAAGAGCCTCGTGGAGCACCAGTTCGCGAACTTCGATCCCGGGCTGCCGCTGGATGCCATCATGTCCTTCGGTTCCGAGACCTACCACGGCGGCGACCCGTCGCGTTACAACATGGCCGTCCTCGGGTTGAGGCTCGGCCAACGCGCCAACGGTGTCTCCAAGCTTCACGGCGAGGTCTCGCGGGAGATGTTCAACGGCCTGTGGCCGGACTTCGACGCCACCGAGGTGCCCATCGGTTCCGTCACCAACGGCGTCCACCACCGCACCTGGATCCACCCGGAGCTCCTGGAGATCCTGAGGGCACACACCGACGACGCCAGCACTGTGGTCGACGGCTACGACTGGGCCGCCATCCAGGAAGTGGACGACGACACCCTCTGGGGCCTGAAACGGCAGCTGCGTTCCTCCATGATCCAGATGGCGCGGAAACGCCTGGCGGAGTCCTGCAGGGCGCGGGGCATCCCGGCCGACTGGACTTCCGAGGCGCTGAACCCGCGGGTGCTGACCCTCGGTTTCGCCCGTCGCGGCGCCTCCTACAAGCGCCTGACGCTGATGTTGTCGAACCCGGAGCGCCTGAAGGCTCTCCTCAACCACCCCACCACGCCCATCCAGATCGTGATCGCGGGCAAGGCCCATCCGGCCGACAACGTCGGCAAGTCACTGATCCAGCAGATGGTGCAGTTCTCCGACCAGGACGACGTGCGCGGCAAGCTGGTCTTCCTGCCCGACTACGACATGTCCCTGGCCCGCCCCCTGTACCCGGGCTGCGACGTGTGGGTCAACAATCCCCTGCGCCCCTACGAGGCCTGTGGCACCTCCGGCATGAAGGCAGCCCTCAACGGCGCCGCGAACCTGTCGATCCGCGACGGCTGGTGGGACGAGCTGTATTCACCGAGGTTTGGTTGGGAGATTCCCTCGGCGGAGGGCATCGCGGACCAGGCCGAGCGTGACGCCGCGGAGGCCGAATTCCTCTACTCGATCATCGAGAACGAGATCATCCCGCGTTTCTACACTCTCGACGCGAACGGAAACCCCACCGAGTGGCTCAAGATGATGCGTGACTGCATCTCCGAGCTCGGCCCGGAGATCCTCGCCTCCCGCATGGTCCGCGACTACGTCACCGACTACTACACCCCGGCTGCGCGGTCCCTCGCAGCCCGGAACGATGATGACGTCGCCACCGACCTGGCGGAGTGGAAGGAACGGGTCCGCCGCGACTGGCACACCGCTCAGGTCGTCGGTCTCGACATCGGTGTCATCGGGCAGCTCGAGACCGGCACCGTCCTGCGCCCGACCGTCGATGTCCGGCTCGGTGCCCTGAGGGCCGAGGACGTCGCGGTGCAGCTGATCTTCGGCGACGTCGACAACGAGGACAGGCTCCACAACATCCGCAAGTACCCGACGGTCCCCGTCGGGGAGGCGGACGGGGTGACCCGGTTCGTCGCCGAGGTCCCCACCCGCTACGCGGGACAGATCGGTTGTCTGGCCCGCATGGTGCCCTCGCATCCACTGCTGGCCAGCGACTCCGAGATGGGGTTGTCCGCCGTCATCAGGTGACCCGGGCCGTGCCCTGCCGGCACGCCGCAACCGGAAAGCCCCCGCGGGGAAAGGAGCCCGCGGGGGCTTTCCCGTGTCAGTGGCCCGGAATCAGGGCATGAGGGCCAGGGGCATGCCCAGCAGCTCGGCCGCGGTGGTCGGCACGTCGCAACGCATCAGCACCACGCAACGTTCCGGGACCCTCAGCACGGAACCGGGCGACAGTTCCTCGGACGGCAGCTCATCGGTTTCCGCCGAATGCCAGATGATTTTCAGGTGGGCGGCCCAGGGCAGGCCGGGAAGGATCACGTCGATGGGATCGGCCCCCGAGTGGAACCACGTCAGGAAGGCATTCGCCTCATCGGAGACGTACATGCCCAGCAGGCGGCGGGACCCGTCATGCCAGTCCTGCTCTGTCATCTGGGCGCCGTGGTCGTTGAACCAGGTGAGATCGACACGCCCCAGGTTCTCCCCGTGGGTGTTGATGACGTCCGTGTGGTGCAAGTAGCGGTCGGGACGCAGCAGGGGATACTTCGCCCTCAGGCGCAATAGCTCGGCCAAGCGGCTCCGGACCGCCTGCCAGCGGGCATCGGGGGTCCAGTCCACCCAGCTCAGCGGAGAATCCTGGCAGTAGGCGTTGTTGTTGCCTTTCTGGGTGCGCCCGAACTCGTCGCCGGCGAGGATCATGGGGGTCCCTGCGGCGAGAACCTGGGTGGCGTGCATGTTGAGCACCTGCCGGGCCCGCAGGTCGTTGATGGCGGGATCGTCGCTCTCGCCCTCGAAACCGTGATTCCAGGAACGGTTGTTGTCGCTGCCGTCGCGATTGCCCTCACCATTGGCGGAGTTGTGCTTCACGTCGTAGCTGACCAGGTCGCGCATCGTGAACCCGTCGTGGACAGTCACGAAATTGATCGAGGCCTGCGGGGGACGACCGCTGTGCTGGAACACGTCGGGGGAACCGGAAAGCCGGGTGGCGAGCTCCTGGACCCCGTGAACCGTGCTCTTCCAGTAGTCACGCACGTGATCACGGAACCGGTCGTTCCACTCCGACCAGCCGGGGCCGAAGCTGCCGAGCTGATACCCGTAGGGGCCGATGTCCCAGGGCTCGGCGATCAATTTCACATCGGAGAGAATGGGGTCGGAGTCGATCTGCTGCTTCAGGGGATGGTCATGGACGAAATGATGCTGGCCGTTGCGCAACAGGGTGGGAGCCAGATCGAAACGGAACCCGTCGACCCCCATGTGCTCCACCCAGTAACGCAGGGAGTCGACGATCAACTGTCGGACCATGGGGGTGGAGGAGTTCACCGAGTTCCCGCAGCCGGTCACGTCGTAGTCGTCCCGCAGATCATCGGTGAGACGGTAGTAGCCCGCGTGGTCGATACCGCGCATGGACAGCGTCGGACCCTCGTGCCCGCCCTCCGCGGTGTGGTTGTAGACGACGTCGAGGATCACCTCGATACCGGCGTCGTGGAGAGCGGCGACCATGGCCTTGAACTCCGTCACCTGGTTCCCGAGGGTACCCCGAGTCGCGTAGTAGGCGTGCGGGGCGAAATAGCTGAGGGTGTTGTATCCCCAGTAGTTGCTCAGTCCCTTGTGGGCGATGAAGGGCTCGGATGCGTAGTGGTGGACGGGCAGCAGCTCCACCGCAGTGACGCCGGTGTCCAGCAGGTAGGAGATCACGTCCGGGTAGGCCAGGGCCGCATACGAGCCGCGCAGGTGCTCGGGCACCAGCGGATGCATCTTCGTGAAACCGCGCACGTGCATCTCGTAGATGACCGACTCTGCCATCGGGCGCCTGCCGCCCGCCACCGGAGGGGGTGGGGGGGTGTCGGCGACGACGACGCTGAGCGGCACGGCTCCGAATGAGTCGGTGGCGTCGGGGCGGAAATCGTCGTGGGCCAGGTGGTCGTGGATCGGGCCCCGGTAGTCGATGCCGCTGGTCACGGCCCGGGCGTAGGGGTCGAGCAGCAGCCGGGCCGGGTTGAAACGACGGCCGCGGCTCGGCGCCCAGTCCCCGTGGACTCGGTAGCCGTACTCCTGCCCCTCACCGATACCGGGAACGAAGGTGTGCCAGATTCCCCGGCCGTCCTCCCTCATCTCCACATTTCGTTGGTTCTTCATCAGGTCCACAAGTGACAGCTCCACGCGTTTGGCGTGGGGGGCCCACAGACCGAAGCTGACGCCGTCCTTCTCGACCTTTGCTCCCAAGCGGCTGGTGTCGAGCGGCTCAATGAACATGTTTTGCCTTCCGGCCCCCGGTGGGCATCCGCCCCGAGGGCCGGACCATTTTGCCACATGTCATCAGATCTGGTGGAAAAACCAGCGTGACAAGCGCTTGACCGGAGCCGCGGATGGTTATGGTGAACCGGTGAGTACCTATCTGGATCACGCCGCCACCTCGCCGATGCGTTCCGAGGCGCGGGATGCGCTGCTTACCGAGCTCGGAAGGGTCGGCAACCCCTCGTCCCAGCACCGAGCGGGACAGCGGGCCAGGCGCCGCCTCGAGGAGGCGCGGGAGGAACTGGCGGCGGCGCTCGGCGCCCATCCCGGGGAGGTGATCTTCACCTCGGGCGGTTCGGAGGCCGACTCGATCGCCATCCTGGGTTCCCTGGCTGCCCGGCCCGAAAGACCACGGAGCCTGATCTCGGCGGTCGAGCACCCGGCCGTGCAGGAGGCCCGCGGCAGGGGGGCCGAGGTACTCGCGGTGAACTCCCGCGGAGTCGTCGAGGACACCACATGGGAGGCCGCGGACGAGAAGGTGGCCGTGATATCGGTGGTGAGGGTGAACAACGAAACCGGGGTGATCCACCCCCTCGACGGTCTGATCGCCGCCAGCTCACGGACGGGCGCGTGGAGTCACAGCGACGCGGTGCAGGCCCTCGGGCACGTGCCCCTGGATTTCCACGCCACGGGTCTGGACCTGATGAGCGTCTCCGCCCACAAGATCGGCGGTCCCGTCGGGATCGGGGCCCTTGCCGTGCGGCGCGGCGTCACCCCGGCGCCGATCGGGCTCGGCGGTGGGCAGGAGGGCCGCATCCGCTCCGGCACGCTTCCGATGGCCCTCGCCGTGTCCTTCGCGGCCGCCGCGACGGCGGCCGTGGCGGGTCTCGAGGCCGAGGCCGAGCGGCTCGTCGCGCTCCGGGAACGGATTCGTGCGATCGCGTCGGACTGCGGGGGGCGCATCAATGGTGAGAACTGCGCCCCGCACATCGTCAGCGTCACTTTCCCCGGGATACGGGCCCAGGACCTGTTGTTCCTGCTGGATGCCGAGGACATCCATGCCTCGGCGGGTTCCGCCTGTCGCGCCGGGGTGCACCGGCCCAGCGAGGTGCTGCTGGCGATGGGTGCCCCCGAGGACGAGGCCATGGCCACGGTCCGGTTCTCCCTCGGCCACACGAGTGGCCCGCAGGACATCGCCCGACTTCGCGAGGTGTTGCCGGTGGCCGTGGAACGGGCCCGGGCAGCCGGGTAGAATTCTTCGGCCGCAGATCCGGAGGAGGGGAGATGAAGGTACTGGCAGCCATGTCCGGCGGAGTGGACTCCGCCGTCGCCGCGGCGCGCCTCGTCGCCGCCGGACACGACGTGACCGGTGTGCACCTGGCGCTGAACCGCAACCCGCAACCCTACCGGGAGGGGTCGCGCGGCTGCTGTTCCCTGGAGGACGCCCACGACGCCAGGCGTGCCGCCGACCTGCTGGACATTCCCTTCTACGTGTGGGATTTCTCCGAACAGTTCCAAAAAGAGGTGGTTGACGACTTCATCGCCGAGTACCGTGCGGGCCGCACCCCGAACCCCTGCCTCAGGTGCAACGAGAAGATCAAATTCGCGGCCGTGCTGGAGCGCGGGCTCGCTCTCGGCTTCGATGCCGTCGCCACGGGACACTACGCTCGGGTCGTGGACAACGGGTCGGAATTGGAACTGCACCGCGCCGCCGATCCGGACAAGGACCAGTCCTACGTGCTCGGCGTGCTGAACCAGGACCAGCTGCGCCGCTCCCTGTTCCCACTCGCCGACACGCCGAAACCGCAGGTGCGGGAGGAGGCCCATTCGCGGGGCCTCAGGGTCGCGGACAAACCCGACTCCTACGACATCTGCTTCATCCCCGACGGCGACACCCAGGGCTACCTGAGGGCCCATCTCGGCGAGGCCCCGGGGTCGATCGTGGACCGTTCCGGAACCGAGCTCGGACGGCACAGGGGGCATCACGGTTTCACCATCGGGCAGCGCAAGGGACTCGACCTGCGCGTCCCCGCACCGGACGGCAACCCCCGTTACGTGCTGCGGATCGAACCGGCCGACAATCGCGTTGTCGTCGGCCCCGGGGAATCACTGCTGGTCACCAACCTCGCGGGCATCCGCCCCACCTGGACCCAGCACAGGGTGCCCGGAAGCTGGCGGGGACAGGTGCAGTATCGAGCCCACGGCGCGGCACTGCCCGCCACCATCACCACCACCGGGGACGACCGGGTGCGGGTGGAACTCGACGAACCGACCCGCGGGGTGGCGCCTGGACAGTCCATGGTGTTCTTCGACGCCACCCGGGTGGTCGGTTCCGCGACGATCAGCGGGACCTCGTGATGCGCGTCACCGCCGCCGGTTCCCTGCCCGGTGACGACTTCCGTGGGGCCCTGGCGGCGATGACCGAGGTCCTCCCGGAGGTGCTTCCCCTCCCAGAACTGCCCGCGCGGGGTGTGGGGTCCGGGATGACCGGCAGGGCGCTGGGGATCATCGACGGCCTCGGTTTCGACATCCAGCCCGCCGGGTGGCGCCTGACCGCCGCGCCCGGGGCCGATCATCGCAGGGCGAGGGCCCGGTGGCGTCACGACTTGGACGATGCCGAGGAACTGCTCCAGGGCTTCGACGGTGTACTGAAGATCGGGCTGGCCGGGCCATGGACCCTCGCGGCCACGGTGGAACGTCCCCGGGGAGACCGGCTACTGGCCGATCACGGGGCCCGCAGGGAACTGACTCAGGCCCTGACCGAGGGCTGGTTCCAGCTCCGGGAGGGCCTGAAGCGTCGCATCCCGGGGGCGAAGGTGCTGCTGCAGCTCGACGAACCCGCGCTGACGGCGGTCGGCGACGGCACCATTCCCACGGCCTCCGGTTTGGGCAAGCATCGCCGGGTTGAGGCCCCGGAGCTAACCGGTGCCCTGAAGCCTCTGGCGGACGGCGCCTGGCTGCACTGCTGCGCTCCCGGAAACTGGCTCCCGGTGGCGGAACGCGCGGGATTCGCGGCGGCCGCCATCGACACCCGGCTGTTCCGGGAACCCGCGGAGATCGACGCCCTGGCGCAGTGGGCGCAGACAGGGCGGGGTCTGGCCCTGGGGGTCGTCGACGCCGCGGCCGGGCGCGTCCAAGGCGTCGATGAACTGGTCCGGGAAACTCTGCGGGTGCTGCGCCCCCTGGAGCTTCCCGCCCCGAACATCGGCTCTAAGGTGCTGCTCACCACGGCCTGTGGCATGGCCTCCTGGAAACTGGCAGACGTACCCGACCAACTGGCCGCGCTACGTCGAGCAGCCACACTCGTTGCCGAGGACCTGCAATAAACTTGCCTCCGTGCGTTTTTTCTCCGACCTCAACCTGAACGGCTCCACCCCGCTTCGTGCGCAGCCCCGGGTCGGGGAGTGGGGGCCGAAGATGGTGCCCTCCACCCGTTGGAAGAAATGGGCCCGGGTGCTTGTGCCGCTGATCGCGATTGGCTTGGCCGTCGGGGTCTTCTTTCTGGCCCGGACTTTCTACCTGATGCTCACCGGGGATGAGGCCGGTGCCTACTTCTCGTAGGTGACGGCCTTCAACACCTCCGGCCAGGTCCGGTCCAGCCGCCGCCCGCCCAAGGAGATCAGACCGAGGGCGGCCAGGACACCCAGGACCGGCCCCACCGGCAGCAACAACCAGCCGAGCAGCGGGAAACGGTAGGACGCGAAGACCATTCCTGCCACCGGCAGCAACAGGATCACGGAACCGATCATCTGGAGCACGCTGGCGAGGAAAGCCGCTCCCTGCCCCTTCGACGTGCTGGCGAACGGATTGGTGCCCGGCGGGGGAGCGGTTCCGTTCAGGAAGGAACTGACCAAAAGACTCATCCCCTGGTTGGCGATCAATGTACCCAAGCCCAGCCCGAAGGCGAACGGGAAGATCCTCCACGCCCCCAGCAGCGCCGAGGCCAGCACCATGGTGACCGCGAACGTACCACCGTAGATCAGGGAATTCGCCATGAGACGACCCAGACGGTCCTCGAAACCGCGGATCCCGGAGACCGCGTGCAGCCACAACGCCGAACCGTCCATGGGTGTGTCCTGTAGCGCGCTGATACCTCCCATCCAGGTGGCCAGGGCAACCACCAGCCACAGGAACTCGGGGATCAGCTTCTCGTCCCGGACCATGTTCGTGAAAACCACGAAGAGGGGTGTGGCCATGATCACCAGCACCGAGGCGAACCGGCGGGGATCGCGTCGCAGATACCGCAGGTTCCGGGCCGCGACGGCCCCGGCGGGACCCGGGGGAAACAAACGATCAAGCCAGGGCGAGGACACGGTCGGGGCGCCGCCGCCGGCGCTCGGCAGGGGGCTGGTCAGGGCCCGGTCCAACTGCCGGGACCACAACCAGATCATCGCCGCGAGCAGCACCAGGGCCAGGGCGAGCCGCAATGCCGCCAACCCGGAGCGCCCGGCCGCCAGGTCGGCGGGCAGGGCCCAGGCCCACCCCATCGGGCTCCAGCCGGCTGCACCGCCCACCAGCTCGACGGTTTCCTGGTTCAGGCCGAGATTGAATGTTCCGCGGCCCACCAGCGGAGCCCCCCAGCTGATCGCGATCATGCCGAGCAGGAGCACCACGTACAGGAGATCCCGGCTCCTGCGGGCGGCCAGCCAGTGCGACAGGGCGGTCACCAGGATCCGGCCGGCGAGCATCCCCGTCACCAGTCCGAGGACCGTGGACGCGATCCCGGCAATCGCCAGCAGTGGGTCGGTGGCCCAGCCGATCACGAAACCGCAACAGACCAGAAGGGTGAAGACCCCCGGCAGAGTGAGCAGGTCCGAGACCAGCAGGGGAACCACCAGATCATGGGACCGGAGCGGGAACAACACCAGGCGCTGCGGGGACACGGAATCGTCCATGGCGAAGAACAACACCGACCCGAAGGTCCACACCAGTACCAGAACGGCACCCGCAACGAGCATCAGCGGGGAACGCGCATCGGGCAGGAACCTCAGGGAGGCCAACCCCACGGTCAAAACGACGAAAAGCGGCAACAGCATCAGAGCGAGAATCACGTACCCGGCCATTGCCCACGGGCTGCTCCTGAGGGCGGAGAGCTGGGAGCGAAGCCTCACAGCGACGAGTGGCGCAACCATTGCAGCGTCTCCTCCCCGGCCATCCGTCCCTGACCGACCAGTTCCACGAATTTCTGCTGAAGGCTCGTGTCGCCCCGGACCTGGTCCACGGTTCCCGAGACCAGGATGCGCCCTGCGGCCATGATCCCGACCCCGTCACAGATGCTCTCCACCAGCTCCATGACGTGGCTGGACAGCAGCACTGTGCCGCCACCATCCACGTAGTCACGCAGCAGGTCGCGGATGACCTGGCCGGAAACCGGATCCACGGCCTCAAGGGGTTCGTCGAGGATCAACAACCTGGGGGCGTGGATCAGGGCACAGGCCAGCGAGATCTTCTTGGTCATGCCGGCCGAGTAGTCGGCGACCAGCTTGTCGGCGGCATCCGCCAGGTCCAGCACACCAAGCAACTCCCGCGAACGTTCCTCGACAACCTCGGGGGCGAGGCGGCGCAGCCGACCGTTGTAGCGGAGCAGCTCGGAGCCGGTCAGGCGGTCGAACAGCAGCACCCCGTCGGGCAGCACCCCGATGTGTTTCTTGGCGGTTACCGGATCGGCCCAGACATCGTCGCCGAGCACCCGGGCCGTCCCGTAATCGGGCCGGAGCAGACCACAGATCATGGACATCGCGGTGGTCTTGCCCGCGCCGTTCGGACCGACCAGGCCGAACAGATGCCCTTGAGGGATCTGAAGGCTCAGGTTGTCCACGGCAACCTTGGGGCCGAAGCGTTTGAGTAGACCATCTGTGACCAGAGCTGGATTCATGACCACAACTCTAGGGAACCGTGCGGCCCACATCGGGTGGCATCAGTGGGATGACTGCGCATCGCGCAGGATTATCACCAGCTGCACCCGATCCCTGAGCTGGAGTTTCGCCAGAATCCGGGTGACGGTTTTCTTGACGGATTCGGGCTGGATGAACAGCCGCTCACCTATCTCGGCGTTGGTCATTCCCCGGGCGACGAGCCCCGCGACCTCGCGTTCCCGGGGGGTCAGCAGCTCAAGGCGTTGCTGCGCCGCGCGCTGCCGCGGGGTGGTGGCTCGCGGCATGTGGCGTTCGAGCAGTTGCCGGGTGATGCGCGGGGTGAGGATTGCGTCGCCCCCGGCGACCGCTCGGAGTGCCTGGTGCAGGTCGGTGGTCCGGGTGTCCTTCAGGAGGAAACCGGAGGCGCCGGCCCCGAGCGCGCCGAAGGCGTAGTCGTCCTGGTCGTAGGTGGTCAGCACCAGGACCTTGACCCCAGGATGCTTCCTGGTGATGGTGGCCGTGGCGTCGATGCCGTTCAGGACCGGCATCCGGACATCCATCAGGACCACATCGGGGCGGGGTGTGCGCCGCCGTTCGATTTCGGCGAGCTGGTCGAGGGCGTCCCGTCCGTTCTCGGCCTGCGCGATCACCCGGAGATCATCGGCCTTGCCGATCATGAGCGCGAGCCCCAGGCGCGTGGCCCGCTGGTCGTCGACGATCATCACCGTCGTGGTCATGGCTGCTCCTTCGGCAGGACGGCGTGCAGACACCAGCCGTCAGCGGTGGCCCCCGCGGTCAGGGTGCCACCGTGGGAGGCGACGAGACGGGTCAGGTTCGCCAGGCCGTGGCCGGGAACACCCGGACCCTCCGTCCGGCCGTCATCGGTGATGGTGATCGTCGTGGCGGCCGGTGCGTGGTCGATCGCGACGGTGACCCGGGTGGCGTCCGCGGCGTGGCGCATGACATTGGTCAAGGCCTCGCGGACGATCGTGAAGGCCAGCCCGGCCAGGGCCGGATCGGCGGGCGGTGTACCCGTCCTGGTCGATGCCACGGCCAGGCCGGTCCGCCGGGTGGTCGCCAGCAGCGGATCGAGATCATCCCATGTGCGGATGGTCGTCGCGTTCAGGAACTCGTCGGCGGGGGATGCGGGATGGAGCGCGTCGACGGCGCGCCGGGTATCGGCCAGTCCCTCCCGGGCCAGGGTGTTGATGGTCTCGATCGCGTCCTCAAGGGCGGCATTCCCTGTGGTCTCCCGCAGCCCCTCGGACAGGGCGATGATGGCGGTCAGGTCGTGGCCGACACTGTCGTGGAGCTCAGCGGCGATCCGCGCCTGGCGACGGGCGGCGTCGCGTTGATCGGTCAGCTGACTCTGCCGCGCCCGTGCCGCCAGTTCGGCGTCGCGATGACGCAGCAGGTCACGGCGTGTCCGGAAGGTGAGGGCCACGGCGACCACGGCCGTGAGAACGAACAGTGACGGGATCATCCCACCGACGAAGCCCGCGTTCGATCCGCCTTTGAGAGCATCGGGGATGATCAGGCATGCGGCTGCCGTGCCGATCCCGGTGCAACACGCGAAGACACCGGCCCGGGAGGCCAGGGCGTAGACCCCCATCAGCATGGGAAAGGTGTAGTAGCTGTGGGCCCCCGCCAGCACGAGGCCCGCAGTCAGCAGGACCAGCCCGGTGGTGACGGCCGTGACGAGCGGCCAGCGGCGACGCAGCAGCAGGGAGGTGATGCTGATCGCGGTGAACGTCACCCACCAAGGGACGGACAGCACGCTTCCCGCGTCCTTGATATCCAGCAGCCGGAGGGTCATGAAGGACTGGAACAAACCGATCACGCCGGCGCCGATCCAGATGGGTTCAGAACTGGTGTGCCAGGTCCCGGCGACCTGATCCATGAAGGTCCTCGGGGCCACGGGCGTCTGCGGCGCGCTCATGGGTTGCGGGCAATCCTGCGCAGCAGCGCACTCGCCCAGAACACCACCCAGACCGCCGCTATGGAACCGGTCACCAGCATGGAGCCCACGGAGGCGATGCTATCGGGTTGGCGGGAGGCGAAGGCCGAGGTGATCAGGGAGAGCGGATACAGGCCGGCCACTGGTGGAGCCGCCAGGCTCAGGACGAATCCTCCGATGGTGGTCAGCAGCAGAATGCTCATGATCGCGGCGAAGGAGTTCGCGATGGTCCCGACCCACATGACGAACACCTCGACGACCCACACTGACAGGGCGACGGGTACGACGCGGGCCAGGTACGGGCCGAGTTCCGCTGGGTCGAAGCCGAGCAGCAATCCGGTGACGACGAACTCGGTGAGGAACACCAGCGCGGTCATCAGCGCTGTCTGCGCGGTGTGCAACAACTTGCCCGCGACCATGGCGCCCGCCAGCCCGGAGGCCGACATGCGCTGCCAGTTCCGGCCCTCGTGCTCACCGGCGGCGCTCTGGGCGGTGAAGGCACCGATTACCAAGGGGATGAAGAGCATCGACGACATCAACGAACCCTGCCCCCAGATGACGGCCCAGGTGGCCCCTTGGTCGAAGAACTCAGCCCGGTACTTCATGAAGTGGGCGTATCCGGAGAGCAGACTGACCGCGCACAGCAGGGCCAGCGCCGGCCAGTACCAGAGGTTTGAGGCCTTGCGGTTCTCCCACAGCCAGGCCGCCCGCACCGAGGGGCGGGGCCGGGGCGGTCTCCGGTGCCCGGTGGGAAGACGATCGATTGTCGTGGTGCTCATCGGTGATTCTCCTTGTATTTGACGATGGACCGGGAGATGTAAACCCAGGCGGCGGCTGCGAGAACCGCTCCGAGCGCGTTCATCCAGGGATGGGCGACGAGCGCGGTCCCCATTCCGGTTTGTCTGAGCAGCTGTGTGCTCACCGGATTCGCCGCGGCCGGCAGCCCCCAGGGCAGTGCCCAGCCCAGCGGGGCCAGATTTATGAAGGGCAGGGCCGAGGAAGTGATCCCGGCCACGACTGCTACCCCCAGGCCGATCGCCTGCTTCTCCAGGCAGGCCGCCAACGCCAGCTGCACCGCCACGGTGGCCACCGAGGCCGCCAGCAGCACGACCAGCCCCGGCCAGAGCGCTTCCTGATATCCTGCGTCGCTCCTCAGTCCGAGCCCCGGCCCGGCAGAAGCGAGGAGCCCGATGAACAGCGACTCACCTGCCGCGATGCTCGCGGAACCCACCACCAGTTTCGCCGTGAACCGTGTGGCTGCCCGCTGCTTGAAGGTCGTGAGCAGCTGATCCATGCGTTCCTCCGTGTCGAGCGTGACCAGCCTGGAGGCCAGCAGGGCCGCGACGATGGGCATCAGCAGCAGCCCCAGGTATAGGGGCTCGGCGAGGCTCAGAACCATCAGGCGCGCCTCCACCACGCCCGTGCTGCGTTTGAGCACCATGGCGGCGAGCCAGAGCAGCTGAAGCGCGATGGCCCCGGAGGCCATGAGCCAGTAGTGTTTGCGTTTCATCTTGCGGATCTCCATACCGACGGCGGTCATCGCTGCACCTCCTGTCCGGCGAGGGGATCGGTCAACTCCAGGAAGGCCTGTTCCAGGCTCTTGCGAACCGTCTGGACCCGGAACAAGGTCTGACCGGCCTGGACGATCCGGGTCACCAGGTCCCCGACGAGCGGGTTGGGGAGCATCGGGGTGCGGATGACGCCACCGGTGACCCGATGCCCGATCCGGTGTGCCCTCAACAGGGCGGAAACCCCGGCGGGATCGGCTACCGTGAACTCGATGACCCCCTCGTCCCGCAACCCCGACAACGGTCCTTGGTAGCGCAATCTTCCGGCGCAGATGACGCCCACTGAATCAGCCATTTGTTCGATTTCCGACAGGATGTGGGAGGAGACGATCACGGTCACCCCTTCCTGCCGGGCCAGGGTCACGATCAGTTGCCGGATCTCGGCTACGCCGGCCGGATCCAGACCATTGGTCGGCTCGTCCAGCAGGATCAGTCGCGGATCCGCCAGCAACGCCATCGCCAGCCCCAGGCGTTGTTTCATGCCCATTGAGTACCGCTTGACCAGTTTGGATTCCTGACCCGCCAGGTCGACCGTTTTCAGCGCGTGCTGCACTCGGGCCCCGGGCAACCCCAGGTAATCCGCGAGCATCATCAGGTTTTCCCTGCCCGACAGGCTCGGGTAGTACGACGGCCCCTCGATCAGTGACCCGATGGCTCCGGCCGGCAGCGGCGACCCGGTTCCCACCGGGTGACCCAGCACACTCATTCTTCCCGATGTCGGTTTCACCAGGCCCAGGAGCAGTTTCATCGTCGTTGACTTTCCCGCTCCGTTCGGGCCCAGGAAACCGTAGACACCGCCTTGGGGGATCTGCAGATTGATTCCGTCCACCGCGTTGAAATCCCTGTAGGACTTGGTCAACGCCTCCGTGGTAACCACCAGGTTCCTCGCCGGATACGGGCAGCGCGCTCTGTACGGATCAATCGGGGCCGGTCCCGGCATCACTTCTGTCGTGTTCATGACCCCATGGGATCCCACGGCCGGTTCCTTCCGCACCCCGTCGGCGACAACTGTCCCCCTGGGGGGACCGAAACGGTTTGGAGGAGAGTGCCTCGAAAACTCGAAGCCGAAGCCTGGTGACTGCCTGTTCAGCGGCCCCAACCCCTGACCGCCGAGGCCGGAGGCGTGAACGGCTACCGGCGAGCGGTGTGCACACACTACGAACCCCTTCTCGAAAGGTTCCGGCGCTAGGATTGGCCACGCCCGTGGCAGCGGGATTGCAGACCAACTAGGAGAAACCGTGGCCCTGACCCCTCAGGAGGTGGCGCGGCTGGCAGCGCTGGCCCGGCTCGAACTGACCGAGTCGGAATGTGCCGAACTGGCCCCCGAACTGGAAGTTATCCTGGGCTCCGTGGCCCGGGTGGGCGAGGTGGCGGGCGATGACGTCCCCCTCATGACCCACGCGCTTCCGCTGACCAACGTGATGCGCCCCGACCGGGTGCGCGAATCCCTGCCCCAGCAGGCGGTGCTGTCGGGAGCCCCCGACGTCGAGGACGAGCGTTTCCGCGTTCCCCGGATCCTGAGCGAGGACTGAGCCGTGACCGAAATCATCACCAGGACGGCTCACGAACAAACCGACCTGCTCGCGGCGGGCGAGGTGAGCTCCGTCGAACTGACCCGCGCCCACCTCGACCAGATCGAGGCGGTGAACCCGGCCCTCAACGCATTCCTGCACGTCGACCCCGAAGGCGCCCTGGCCGCCGCGGCCGCGATCGACGCCCGCCGGGCCAAAGGCGAGGAACTCGGCCCGCTGGCAGGGATCCCCATCGCCGTGAAGGACAACTTCTGCACCACCGGGATGCCCACCACCTGCGGCTCCCGCATCCTGGAGGGCTGGATCCCGCCCTACGACGCGACCGTCATCGCGCGCCTCAAACAGGCCGGGCTGATCATCCTCGGCAAGACCAACATGGACGAGTTCGCGATGGGCTCCTCCACCGAGACCTCTGCCTTCGGGCCCTCCCGCAACCCGTGGGACCTCGACCGGATTCCCGGCGGCTCGGGGGGAGGATCCTCCGCCGCGGTGGCGGGCTGCCTCGCCCCGCTCGCCCTGGGCTCCGACACCGGCGGTTCCATCCGCCAGCCCGGGGCCGTGACCGGCACCGTCGGGGTGAAACCCACCTACGGCGGGGTGTCGCGCTACGGGGTGGTGGCGATGGCCTCCAGCCTGGACCAGCCCGGCCCCGTCACCCGCAACGTCCTGGACGCCGCGCTGCTGCACGCAATCATGGGCGGCCACGACCCCATGGACTCCACATCCATCGCGCAGCCGCTGCCCCCGCTGGCGGAGGCGGCGCGCCGCCGCGAGGTCCGGGGGTTGAGGATCGGCGTGGTCAAGGAGCTCGGCGGTGAGGGCTACGACGCCGCCGTCGAGACCCGCTTCGCCGAGGCCGTCCAGTGGCTGCGCGACGGCGGTGCCGAGGTGGTGGAGGTGTCCTGCCCGCACTTCGAGTACGCCCTGGCCGCCTACTACCTGATCATGCCGGCGGAACTGTCCAGCAACCTCGCACGTTTCGACGCGGTGCGCTACGGGCTGCGGCTCGGCGACGACGGGTCGCGCGACATGGAGGCAGTCACCTCATTCACCAGGGGACAGGGCTTCGGACGCGAGGCCAAACGCCGGCTCATCATAGGCACCTACGCCCTGTCCAGCGGCTACCACGACCAGTACTACGGATCCGCCCAGAAGGTCCGCACCCTTGTGGCACGCGACTTCGAGGCGGCCTTCGCCGAATGCGACGTGCTGGTCTCACCCACCACACCCACCGTCGCGTTCAGGCTGGGGGAGCGCACCAGCGACCCGATGGCCATGTACAAGGCGGACCTGTGCACCATCCCGTCGAACCTCGCCGGCAACGCGTCGGCGAGTTTCCCCGTCGGTCTGAGCGCGGAGGGGCTGCCCGTCGGGTTGCAGGTGATCGCCCCCCCGCTGGCCGACGACCGGCTCTACCGGGTGGGAGGTTTCATCGAGGCAACCCTGGAGGACAGACTGGAGGGGCCGCTGCTCAAGCGGACGAAGCCCCTCGACGGAACGAGGGCGGTGTGGTGATGACGGACCTGATGGACTTCGACGAGGTCATCGAGAGCTACGACCCGGCGCTCGGGCTGGAGGTGCACGTCGAACTCAACACGAAATCGAAGATGTTCTGCGGCTGCTCCACCGAGTTCGGGGCGGAACCGAACACCCAGACCTGTCCCGTGTGCCTCGGCCTGCCGGGCGCGCTTCCCGTGGTCAACGCAAAAGCCGTCGAATCCGCGATCCGCATCGGCCTGGCGCTCGGGTGCCGGATCGCGCCGTGGGGCAGGTTCGCGCGGAAGAACTACTTCTACCCGGACATGACCAAGAACTTCCAGACCTCCCAGTACGACGAACCGATCGCCTTCGACGGCCGGGTGGAACTGGAGGTCGACGGGGAGACCTTCGTGGTCGAGATCGAACGTGCACACATGGAGGAGGACGCCGGCAAATTGACCCACATCGGGGCGACGGGACGCATCCACGGGGCCGACCACTCCGTCATCGACTACAACCGGGCCGGCATGCCGCTGATTGAGATCGTCACCCGGCCCATCCTCGGTACCGGGGCGAAGGCCCCGCAGGTGGCGCGCGCCTACGTTGCCCACCTGCGTGACCTGATGCGCGCCCTCGACGTCTCGGACGTGCGCATGGAACAGGGTTCGCTGCGCTGCGACGCGAACGTGTCGCTGGCCCCCAAGGGATCGGCGGAGCTGGGAATTCGCACCGAAACCAAGAACGTGAACTCGCTTCGCTCCATCGAGCGTGCCGTCACCTTCGAAATGCGCCGCCAGGCCGCGATCCTCGCGGACGGGGGACGGGTCACGCAGGAAACCCGGCACTTCCACGAGGGCGACGGCTCAACCAGCCCTGGTCGCTCCAAGGAGGAGGCGCAGGACTACCGCTATTTCGCGGAACCGGACCTCGTGCCCGTGGCGCCCAGCGCGGAGTGGATCGAGGAACTGCGTGCCACGCTTCCCGAACCCCCCGCCGAGCGTCGCAGGCGCCTGGCCGAGGAATGGGACATCGACGCCAGGACCATGGCGGCCGTCGTGGCCGCCGGGGCCCTGGACCTGATCGAGGCGACGGTGGCCGCGGGGGCCTCCCCGCAGTCGGCCCGGAAATGGTGGCTGAGTGAACTGGCCCGCCGGGCCAACGAGGCCGGCGTCGAACTGGATGCGCTCGGGGTCACCCCGGCCGATGTAGCGGAAACCCAGGCGATGGTGGATGCGGGCGAGCTGACCGACAAGCTGGCGCGCGCAGTGTTCGACGGTGTCATCGCGGGCGAGGGCAGGCCCGTCGAGGTGGTCGTCGGGCGGGGCCTGAGGGTGGTCTCAGATGACGGCGCGCTGAACGCGACCGTCGAGGACGTGATCGCCGCGAACCCGGAGGTGGCCCAGAAGATCCGAGGTGGCAAGCATCAGGCGGTGGGGGCGCTCATCGGTCAGGTCATGAAGGCCATGAGGGGTCAGGCGGATGCCGCCCGGGTCAGGGAACTGCTGATGGAGAAACTGACCTGATCGGGCGGGCCCGGGCCTCTACAGGTTGCCGACGGCCTTCCGGAACTCCTCGACGGTTTCGGGTTCGGCCGTGATCTCGATGTCGGCGTCCCTGCCCGTCAGGAACAGCAGCAGCTCCGAGGGCGGGCCCGCGAGGCGCAACGGCCGGTTTCCCCTGCCGTGACGGATGACCTCACCGACGGTGGGAACCAGGATGAGCTGCCCACCCCAGGCGCGCTGTGCCCGGAAGGCCAGCACCCGGGCGGTGCGCAGCAACTCCGCCTGGTCCCTCTCGGTGAGGTGCTGGGTCCGGCCGTTCGCGCGCAGCACGTCCTCGTGGTGGACGAAGAACTCCACCGCGTTGACGATGCCGTCGAGCGGGCGCATCACCCAGCCCGGGCGGCGCAACTCCCTGACCAGGGCCGGGAACCCCTTCAGGTGCAGGGCCTCGACCTGGATGCGTCCAGTGAGTTCGGCGAACCGTTTCGAGCCGATCCCGGGCAGTGAAGCTGGTTTGTGCTCCCGGATCCACAGGTGCGCGGCCAAGTCGCCGACGTTCCAGCCGTCGCACCTGGTGGGGGCCAGCGGCCCGAGTTCGGACATCAGATCGCACAGCGACTCGCGCTGCCGGGAAGCAAGGCTCATGCCCCAAGCCTACGGGCTCGGGGCATGAGCCGCCCCGATGGACGGCATCCGAGGCGATCCCGGTTCAGCCCTTGATGCACAGCAGGGTCCGGAGCCGTGCCACGACCTCGACCAGATCGGACTGCGCCCGGATCACTTCATCGATGTCCTTGTAGGCGGCAGGGATCTCGTCGATCACGCCGGGATCCTTGCGGCACTCGATTCCCCTGGTCTGCTCAGCCAGGTCCTCGGTGGTGAACCGCTGCTTGGCCTGACTCCGCGACATCCTCCGGCCCGCGCCGTGCGAGGCCGACTCGTAGGAAGCCGGGTTGCCGAGCCCCCGCACGATGTACGAGCCGGTTCCCATGGAGCCGGGAATCACGCCCAGATCGCCCTTCCCGGCCCTGATCGCCCCTTTCCGGGTGACGATCAGCTCCAGGTCGTCGTAGGTTTCCACGGCCACGTAGTTGTGGTGGCAGCGGATCGGGTCCTCGAAGGCGATCCGGGGGATGTGCCGTGAGAGGTCGTCGCAGATGCTGGCGAGCATCACGTCACGGTTGAGCAGCGCGTAGGACTGCGCCCACCACAGGTCGTGGAGGTAGGCCTCCATCTGCGGGGTGTGGCTCAGGAACACGGCCAGGTCCCGGTCCACCAAGCCCTTGTTGTGTGTGAGGGACTGGGCGACTTCCATGTGTTCCTGCGCCAGCCGGTTGCCGATGCCGCGGGAGCCGGAGTGCAGAGTCACCCAGATGCGGTCGTCGTCCCCGGCGCACAGCTCGATGAAGTGGTTGCCGCCACCGAGCGTGCCGATCTGGTTCACGGCCTTGGTCTCGAGCCTCCGGAAGGAACGCGCGGGCCTGCGGGCCTGCAGTGACTCGAAACCCTCCCGTATCTCCTTGAACCGGCGCTTCAGCCTGCCGTGCCGGTCGATGGTGGGGGAGTGATCCCTGTGCGCCCCGTTTCCGACCGGGACGCCTCGCTCGATGGTGCGGCGGAGCCGGCCGAGATCATCGGGAAGCCGGTCAGGACTCAGGTTGGTGCGCACCGCGGTCATGCCGCAGCCGATGTCGACACCGACCGCGGCGGGGGCGACGGCCTGGTGCATGGCGATCACAGATCCGACGGTGGCTCCCTTCCCATAGTGGACGTCGGGCATGACGCGCAGCCCGTGGGTCCACGGAAGGGTGGAGACGTTGCGGAGTTGCCTGATCGCGGGCTCCTCGATGCCGGTTTCGTCGGCCCACATGAGGGTGTTCACGGTGCCGCTCAGCGGCACCGGGTAGATGGACATGATGGTTCTCCTGATTCGGGAGGATCCGCGATGGGCAGCACCCATACGCGGGGCCTCGAAATGTTGACAGGGGCAACCAGAGACCTCTCGGAAACGAGGCATGTGAGTGTGACTGGGCGAGAGGGCTCCGTGCCCCGGAACTCAGCGGGACTGCGTGGAGTTCGTGGGACGGGTTGAGGCGGCAGGACGCAGCAGACGCGCCGCGGTGCCGCGACCGACCTGCTTTTCCCGCATGATCCAACCTCTCGCTCACCCGGCGAACCGGGCCCGGCGCCTTCCCTGACGCCGAAGAGAAGCATGGCAAGTTCACCGGCGAAACACAACTCGTGGAGGTACGGCGAAAACCTCCGTTCCCCCTTTACGGCCTTTCGGGTTGGTCAGGCCCGGAGGTTGCGGGAAGAATGGCTCCATGAGATTGCGTGAGGACGTGGCCGCCCGGGTACGGTTCAACGCCGACGGGCTCGTTCCGGCAGTCGCCCAGGACGCCGCATCCGGGCAGGTGCTGATGCTGGCCTGGATGGACGAGGAGGCCCTGGCCCGCACCTTGACGAGCGGCCGGGCCACCTACTGGTCCCGCAGCCGTCAGATCTACTGGATCAAGGGAGAAACCTCCGGCAACCACCAGCGCGTGATCTCCGTTCATCTGGACTGCGACGGTGACACCGTGCTGCTGCGCGTCGAACAGACCGGGGCCGCCTGCCACACAGGCAATCCAAGCTGTTTCTTCACCGAGCTGACCGGAAGTGACGTCGAATGCTGAACATCTCGCCAACCCTTGCAGAGTTCACGGAGCTGGCGAGAACCCGCCGCGTGATCAGCGTCCACACCCGTTTGTTGGCCGATCACATCACCGCGATCGGCCTGTATGCCACCCTGTGCGGGGCACGGGAGGGAACGTTCCTGCTGGAATCCGCGTCGGAGGGGGTGTGGTCCCGGTACTCCTTCGTCGGGGTGCGTTGCGCCGCCACCCTCACGGAGCGCGGCGGGAAGGCCGTCTGGCTGGGCCGCGAACTGACCGGCATCGGCGACGGCGACCCGCTCGATGTCCTGCGCCAGACCCTCGCCGAACTTGCCACCCCGGCCACCGAGGGGTTGCCGCCGTTCCATGCCGGGATGGTCGGCTATCTCGGCTATGACGTGGTGCGGCGACTGGAAACACTGCCGGACACCTGCATCGACGACCTCAGGCTTCCCGAACTGGTGATGATGCTCGCATCCCAGGTCGCGGTGCTGGACCACAGGACGCATGAGGTGCACCTGATCGTCAACGCCATCAACTACGACGGCACCGACGAGGGCGTGGAACGGGCCTACCACGAGGCACTGGTCGGCATCGAGGAAATGGCCGGGCGGCTCGCCGAGCCGACGCCTTCCCTGGTGGAGCCGACGCGCGACGGTCTGGCCGACCTGGAGATCAGGCGGCAACGTACTCCGGCCGAGTACGAGCAGGCGGTTCGGGCCACCATCGCCGAGATCGAAGCAGGGGAGGCCTTCCAGGTGGTGGTTTCGCAACGCTTCGATGTGCCCACCGAATCCGATGCGCTCGAGGTTTACCGGGCCCTCAGGCTGACCAACCCCAGCCCCTACCTGTATCTGCTGCGGCTGCCGGGGTTCGCCGTCGTGGGTTCCAGTCCCGAGGCTCTCGTGACGGTTCAGGATGGCGTGGCCACCACCCGCCCCATCGCCGGTTCGCGACCACGGGGTAGCACTGAGGTGGAGGACCGGGAACTGGCCGCCGAGCTGTTGGTGGACCCGAAGGAGAGGGCAGAACACCTGATGCTGGTGGACCTCGGGCGCAACGACCTGGGGCGGATCTGCGAGCCCGGCAGCGTCACCGTCCACGAGTTCATGCAGATCCACCGCTATAGCCACATCATGCACCTGGAGGCGGCGGTCAGCGGACGGCTGGCCGAGGGGCGCACCGCGCTGGACGCCACTTTGTCCTGTTTCCCCGCTGGCACCCTCTCCGGGGCGCCGAAGGTGCGGGCAATGGAGATCATCGATCAGCTGGAGGTCAGCCGCCGTGGGCTCTATGGCGGCGTGGTCGGCTATTTCGACTTCGCAGGCAACTCGGACGTTGCCATCGCGATCCGCACCGCCGTGCTCAAGGACGGCATCGCCCACGTCCAGGCGGGTGCGGGCATCGTCGCCGACTCCGTTCCTGGGAGAGAGGACGCCGAGTGTTCGCACAAGGCGGCTGCCGTCATCACCGCGCTCCGCCGCGCCGCAAAGTTGGGAGAAACCACATGACCGTTCTCGACGAGATCATCACCGGGGTCAGAGAAGACCTGGCCGTTCGCCAGGTCGATCAACCCTTCGAGAAACTGCTGGAGCTGGCGCGGGAGGTGGAACCTGCACGTCCCGTGGTCCCCGCCCTGCGGGCTTCCGGGCTGGCCGTGATGGCCGAGGTGAAACGCCGCTCGCCCTCCAAGGGGGACCTGGCCGAGATCGCGGATCCCGCGGCGCTTGCTACCGACTACGCTGCCGGGGGAGCCGCCGCGATCTCCGTGCTGACCGAGAAACGGCGCTTCAACGGCTCGCTGACGGATCTCGATGCGGTTCGCGAGGCCGTGGAGACCCCACTGCTCCGCAAGGACTTCATGGTGCACCCCTACCAGTTCTACGAGGCACGGGTTCACGGCGCCGACCTGGTGCTGCTCATAGCCGCCGCCCTCAGCGACGTGGAGTTGCGGGCCTTCCTGGACCTGACCGACGCGCTGGGCATGACCGCACTGGTGGAGACCCACACCGAGGAGGAGGTGGAACGGGCCGTGAACGCAGGGGTCGAGGTGATCGGGATCAACAACCGGGATCTGAAGACCCTCGAGGTGGATCTCGATCGGTTCGGGAAACTCGCCTCCCTTATCCCCGACGACCGGCTCAAGGTCGCCGAGTCCGGGATCCTCAGCCTCGATGATGCTCGAAAGGTTCGCCAGGAGGGAGCCGACGCCATCCTCGTCGGGGAGGCGCTGGTCCGGCACGGCGATCCCCGCGCCGCCGTGGAGGAGTTCGCATCGATCGACTGACCGTGCTGACCGGTGGGTTCTGGTTCTCCGGTGGACCGGGGGATGGCCCGGACCGAGTGATCTGTCGCAGGAGGACAGGAACCAGGCGGTGGCGATCGGAACCAGGGCAGCATCGATGAACCTCGGCGATTCGGGAAGGTGATGTCCGTTCCTGCGGGAACCAGTAGGCTGCTGTGCATGACCGCATTTCCCGATGCCCGAGGCCATTTCGGCCGGTTCGGCGGAACGTTCGTGCCGGAGGCGCTGCACGCCGCCTTGGCGGAGCTGGACACCGAGTTCCGGGCCGCCCGGGCCGATCCGGTTTTCCAGGCCGAACTCGCCGGCCTGCAACGAAACTACGCGGGACGACCGACCCCTGTGACGGTGGCCGAGAACTTCTCCAGACACTGCGGGAACGCCACGATCTTCCTCAAACGCGAGGACCTGAACCACACCGGCGCACACAAGATCAACAACGTGCTCGGTCAGGCGTTGCTCACCAAACGGATGGGAAAAACGCGCGTGATCGCGGAGACCGGCGCCGGGCAGCACGGCGTCGCCACCGCCACGGCGGCTGCCCTGCTCGGGCTGGAGTGCCGCATCTACATGGGGCAGCTGGACACCGAACGCCAGGCTCTCAACGTGGCCCGGATGCAGCTGCTGGGCGCCGAGGTCCACGCCGTCGCCTCTGGTTCCCGCACCCTGAAGGATGCGATGAACGAGGCGATGCGGGACTGGGTGTCGAGCGTTGAGAACACCCACTACCTGATCGGGACGGTCGGCGGGCCGCATCCCTTCCCCTACCTGGTCCGGGAACTCCAACGGGTGATCTCCACCGAGGCCCGCGCCCAGATGCTCGAGGAACACGGTGGCCTTCCCGACTGGGTGGTGGCGGCCGTCGGGGGTGGCTCCAATGCCATCGGCGCGTTCGCCGACTTCATCCCCGATGAATCCGTGCACCTGCTCGGTATCGAGGCTGCGGGTGACGGCATCGAGACCGGGCGTCACGCGGCGACGATCGGTGCGGGCCGTCCCGGGGTGCTGCACGGTGCCCGCACTTTCGTGCTCCAGACCGAGGACGGGCAGACCATGGAATCGCACTCGATCTCAGCCGGACTCGACTACCCGGGGGTCGGTCCCGAACACGCCTGGCTGGCCGAGACCGGCAGGGCCGGCTACGAACCGGTCACCGACATCGAGGCGATGGACGCCTTTCAGCTGCTGACCCGGACCGAGGGAATCATTCCCGCGATCGAGTCCGCACACGCCGTCGCGGGTGCCAGGCGACTGGCCCTGAAACTGGCCGGGGAACAATCTGAGGCGCGCCCCCGCATCCTGGTGTGCCTGTCCGGGCGGGGGGACAAGGACGTCTCCACTGCCTTCAGATGGTTCGGAATGTCCGGTGAACCCGATCGAGTCGTGGGAGAGATGGAATGAGCGACTTCACGGATCCCACCCGTCTGGGGATTTCCGGCAAGACCCTGGCTGCCTGCCGCGCCCAGGGGAGGGCTGCCTTCGTCGGCTATCTGCCGGTCGGCTACCCGGACGTCGCGAAGAGCCATGAGGCTTACCGCGTCCTGTGCGAGGGGGCCGACATGGTGGAGATCGGGATGCCCTACTCCGATCCCTTCCTCGACGGCCCCGTCATACAGCACGCCACCACCAGGGCCCTCGCCCGGGGAGTGCGCACCCGTGACGCCCTTACCGCCGCCGAGACCGTCGCCTCGTGTGGCAGGATCCCGGTGGTGATGACCTACTGGAACCTGATCGAACAGTACGGACCCGATGCGTTTGCCCGCGACCTGGCTGCTGCCGGGGGAGCGGGCGTCATCACCCCCGACCTCACCCCGGACGAGGCCGACGAATGGATTGCCGCCACCGATACCCACGGCCTCGACAGGATCTTCCTGATCGCCCCCTCCAGCACTCCGGAGCGCATCGCCATGACCATGGCAGCCTGCCGGGGGTGGGTGTACGCCACCAGCGTCATGGGGGTGACCGGCGTGCGCCGGGACACCTCGCTGGCCGCCCCGGTGATCGCCGCCCGCGCCCGGGAGATCGATCCGGGGCTGCCGGTCGGTGTCGGCCTGGGAATCGGCAACGGCGACCAAGCCGCAGAGGTCGGCGCCTATGCGGATGCGGTCATCGTCGGCTCCGCCCTGGTGCGTTGCCTGGCGAGCGACGGGGCGGACATGTCGGGGGACCTGGAAAAGCTGGGCGCCCTGGCTGCGGAACTCCTGGAAGGTGTCAGGAGGAGCCGTTGACCGGACGGCCACCCTTGCGGGGGGTCGACGGGAACACGTGCGTGATGACCAGGGCCACGCAACCCCGGATCACGGAATGGTCGGGGTCGGTCCTGCAATGGGCTTCAAGCGATGTGATAAAGGAGTTCGCCATGGTTCGGAGTCGTTTTCCTACGGTCCATTGTTTGTTCGGTTCTCGCTCTCGCTGCTTGCGGATGAAGTGCCCCATAAATTGATTCCACCCCGTACCTTGGTACCAGCGATATCTTGAGCAAGACCATGGATCACGGCACGTCACAGCAAGTCATCCTCGATCATGACCGGACTGTGGCCATGGATCTGGACTCCAAGGAACCCGGCGATCAGCGTATGAGTGAGGTCGGAGTCGATGTGAAAGTTTCAGCCGGCTCCGGGGAACCCAGTAATGTGAAGCTCTATATGCTCTTTCAGCAGGAGGCGGAGGGTTATCACGCCTACGCACGATTCAGGCAGGGGCAGGTGCTGACAAGAAGGGGCAGGAGAAACTGTCTGAGGAAGGAGTGCGGAGTCTGCTTGATCACATGCAACAGTCCTCCATGGCGTCAGCGGAGATGTATGCAGAAAACCCTGAAAAGGTGGGTGCAAAGGAAGAGGGTGGAAACTACGTCGTTCAGCTGATTCCCTCGCATGAAGCTCTGATAAGTATCCTCAAAAACTCGATCCAGCAGCAATATCGAAAATTTGTCAAACAGTCGCTTTCTGCTCACTGTGGTAGTGGATAAGAACACCTCTCATATGAAGAGCTTTGCCCTGGAATTCGAAGCCGATGTGACTGCTCAGGGGAAGAAGGCGAAGTTGGACATGAAGGCGAACGCGCCCTTCGACGAGAGCCAAGAGGTCACCCTCAGTGTTCCCTCCGACCTGCAGGATGCCCCCAAGGCTGCTCTGAAGACCTTTTTCTCCTCCTGAGTCGATTTCGGTAGCAAATACAGAGGTGATGATCCATGTTGATCTACCGTTTGTTTGCTGACCTGATTGAAGTTTGCTGGCTTCCCAGCGCAGGCGAACGTGACCGAGACCAGCGAAACAGCGGTGGGGGACAAGGCCTGTGATTCTGCAGCACTGAATTCCCCGGATACGTCAGTTCTCCTGCCGGCGCAGCTGTGTCCCCGCTCCTCGGCGAAGCGGCCTCAACGCAGGCACGAGGAGTATGAGAAATAGAGCACCCCATGAGGCGACCAAACCCAACAGCATCTCTGATACGGGCCACACAACCACCGAGCTGCCACTGGTGAGCGTTGCCCTCGACGCAAGGGCGCAGACGAGTCCTCCGGCCATGACGGGAACAGCGGCCGCGATGGAGGCGGCCAGCGACATCGCGAAACTCTCGGCCGCGATCAGGGCGCCGATATGTCGTCCTTGCATGCCTGCCGCTTGAAGAAGAGCGATTTCGCGTTCCCGGCCGCGTGCCGACAGAGCAACCACGGCAGCACTGGTGGCCAGCATCGAGATGGTGACGATGGCAACTATCATCCACACGTCGGTCAGGTCTGCCCGAATTCCCGGCTGAAGTACATCGGTAAATGCGATGACGGAGTTCACGGTGCACAGCAGCAACCCGATACCTCCCAGGCCAACAGCCAGCGGAGCGACCGTTGTGGTGCTGGTGCCAACGCGGGACGCGGCAGAACGGGTGCCCAGGGCAGGAATGACAAGGCCCATGCGTGAGAAAAGGCCGGTGAGCGCCCAGAAGATGAAGCTCATGAGTTGTGGGTACAGGAGATGGATGGCCGTGAGGGCACTGCCGCCCGCGGTGATGGCCAGGTTGAACATCGGGCCGGGACCGGTCACCCCGAGCGGGCCGGCAAATCCGGCTGAGGTGACGAGACCTGATGCGACGATGAGGAAAAATGCACCACACACACTCCGGAGGATGGAAGCCGATCCTAGATCAAGCCCATCGGGGGGTCGCAGTGCCGCACCGGGACGTACGCGAGACGCATGGAGCGCTGGTGAGAGTCCACCCACCAACACGGTGAGGGCACTTGTGACGATGGCGATGACAGGTGCCCACGCAGTGAGTGCGTATTCTGGCAGGCGGGCTGCCGGCGAGATCAGCGCGTTGAATGCCGGAACGACCCAGAAACTCAGCAACGTCGATACTATTGTTCCAAGGATCGCGCCACACAGACTGACAATGGTCAGGAGAATAATCGTCGACCCGAAAACCGTGGCTGGAGCTGCTCCGAGCAGCAGCAACAGGGCGTATGTGCGGTGGGTGGCATGGATACTGGCCCGTCCCACCATCGTCAGGGCAACCCACGAGATGAGAGCAACCACGGCGTAGATCGTGACCGAGAGGATCTGGAACTCCGTAACCGGGACACCTGCGGCATCTGCCGCAGCGCGGAACCGTGAGCCACTGGTCCACGCGAACTGGTGAACACACAGACCAATCAAGGTCGCCATCACCGCTACCACAGCGATGGCTGGTACCCACTGTTTCCAGTCATCAGCGAACATCCTGATCACGTATCTCTGCATGATCTCATGCTTTCGGATCGGTCATGAGTTGCAGCAGCTCTTGGCTGGTACAGCGGCCAAGATGTCTCACGGTTCGGCCGTCGTGCATGATCACGATTCTGTCCGCCGTGGCAGCCGCGTCGAGATCGTGGGTGACCATGATGATCATCTGTCCCTCATCGGCCATTCTCCGGAGGGTTCCGAGAACGATCTGCGTGCTCTGCGAATCCAAAGCACCCGTCGGCTCGTCCGCGAACACGATACCGGGGTGGCGTGCGAGCGCCCGGCAGAGCGCTGTTCGCTGCTGTTCACCACCGGAGAGCAAGCGGGCCGGTGTGCGGCTGCAACGGCTCAGGCCGAACGACTCGATGAGGTCCCGGACCAGGTCATGGGGGGTCGATTCGTGGTCGAGCAGGAACGGAAGAACAATGTTCTCCTCGACGGTGAGGAAGGGCACCAGGTTGTACTGTTGGAAGACGAAGCCGACCTCCGAGCGAAGCATCTTCGCGCGCTTGGCAGCGGACTGCTGATAGATGTCGCGACCGTTGATCATCACCGTGCCGGAAGTCGGTTTGTCCAAGCCGCTCAGACACATCAGCAGCGAAGATTTCCCGGAACCGGAGTGTCCCACGACCGCGGTCAGACCACCTCCCTGCAACTCCAGGTCGCATCCATGCAGAATGCTGGTCTCGGTCCGTCCGGTCGTGACGACACGATGGAGGCCTTGAGCGCTGAGCACAATCATCACAAGAAAGTTTCCTTCCACGATTTACTACATATGGCCGGAATCGGGCAGCTGCGGTTTCGAAACGGTTCTGGTCGCGCTCGGGACAGTAAACAGTAATCATTCGCTGCTGAGGGGTGACTCATTGAAGAACGCGTCGGGATCGTCGATGGCAGCGGGCCTTGTTCGTGGCCGGACTCAACTTTTCCCCGGACCAAGAAACTCACTAATCGGTGGGCGGTCCGTGAACAAGAAAATTGATTCACGGACCGCATGCCGACCGGCGAGATTCTCGCTCAGGGCGAAGCCGGGGATCACTGTGAGTGAACTTCGAGTTTCCTGAATTCTCGAGCCCCCGCGGGGCGGAGAATCAACTGGAGAGCAGGGTCAGAACGGCCTTCACGCGACGATGGACGCTCGGGTCGGGGTGGAGATCGAGCTTGGCGAAGATGCGCTGGGTGTGTTTCTCCACCGCACCTTCCGTGATCACCAGGTGCTTCGCTATGCCGGTGTTGGTGTGTCCTTCCGCCATCAATCCCAGAACCTCCCGCTCCCTGGGGGTCAGCTGGGCCACGGGATCGGCCTTGCGGCTACGTCCCAACACCTGGGCTACGACCTCGGGGTCGAGCACCAGCCCGCCCTCCGCAACACGATCTGCCGCATCCAGGAAGGTGTCGATGTCGGCGACCCTGTCCTTCAGGAGATAGCCGAGGTGGGTGCCGCCGTCGGCGAGCAGCTCCTGCACGTAGGCGGCCACGACGTACTGGCTCAGCAACAGGATCGGGGCCTCGCCCCAACGGCTGCGGATCTCGACGGCGGCCCGCAGGCCCTCGTCGGTGTTTGACGGGGGCATGCGGATATCGGTGATGATCAGCTCGGGACGCAGTGCCAAGGCTTGGGAAACCAACTCGGTGCCGTTCCCGACGGCGGCGATCACATCGTGACCGCCGTCGCTCAGGATCAACGCCAGGCCCTCCCGCAGCAGGACTGAGTCGTCAGCTATCAGGACTCGCAAGGAATCACCGCCTCGATCGTGGTCGGTCCCCCGACCGGGGAAGTGACGGTCAGCCTGCCGTCGACTCCCTGGAGGCGTTCCTCCAGTCCGGCTAGGCCGTGGCCCTTGGCCGTGGAGGCGCCACCCTTTCCATCGTCGGTGATGGTGGCGTACAGCCAGCCGTCCTGGACAGCGGTGATCAGGTCAACAGTGGTGGCCCCGGAGTGTTTGTTGGCGTTGACCAAGGACTCGGAGATCACGAAATAGGCTGCTTGCTCGACGTGATCGGGCAATTTCCCGGGGATGCTGGAGTAGACGGTCACCGGAATGGCGGAGCGCGCGGCGGTCTCGTCGATGGCGGCCTCGAGCCCACGATCGACCAGTACCGGCGGTGCGATGCCGCGGGACAGCTGTCGCAGTTCGGCGAGGGTTTCCTGGGTTTGGGTCATGGCTTCACCCAGCATCTCGCGGGCTCGTTCCGGGTTCTGTTCCATCTGCCTGCGGGTGCGGGCCAGATCCATGTTGAGTCGCACGAGTCGCTGCTGCGGGCCGTCGTGGATGTCGCGTTCCAGTTTCCGCAAAGCCCCGGTCTCGGCGCGTTGACCCGCGGCCCGGGAGTCACGGAGCTGAGCGATCTGGGCATTGCTGCGGGCCCTCAAGTTCAGCAGGGCATCGCCCACCGAGCCGCGCAGCCAGGCCAGTCCGCGGAACACCGGTGGCGCCAGCTTGATGGCGAACAACCCCACCACTGTGTAGATGAGTGCGTCGAGGATCCTCACGAGGGCCGGGTTCAGAATGGGATTGAACCCCGTGCCCCACCAGTAGAGATAGACGAGACCGCCGCCATCCGAGTCGAAGATCCCGTTGAGCAGGGCGGAAACGGGGCCTGTCACCGGCCCCGTGCACAGAGCCGCCCAGACCACGGCGAGTATCCAGATGAAGGTGGAGGTGATGAAGCCCACGAACACCCACAGGACATCGAGCCACGACTGGGGATCGGTGATGACGTTGAGCATCGCCCTGAACCAGGAATCCCCCTCCCGGCGCTGTCGGTAGTGCAGTGCTGCCGTCTCGCGTCCGAAGAGTCTCGCCTGGGCATGCCGTTCCATGGTGGCGAACCCGCGGGCCATCAGCAGGGCGAAGGCCAGGATGGGGAGGCCAACCCAGACGACGGCCGTACCGATCCCGAGCACCGTGAAGGTCACGACCATGATGAAGGCGAACAGCATGACGGGCCAGCCGAGCAGGAGGTAGGCGATGGTTCCCCCGAGAGGAGGTTGAAAGGTGCGGGTCGTGTTCATGGTTTCACTCTTCACCCCAGCGGGCCGTGCTCCCATCCTGCTGGCCCGAGACCTGGGGTGGGGCTGGCCCGACAGTTTCAGAGCAGCTCCTTGAACTTCTTGAAGAAAGCCTTGTGTTTCGGGCCATATACCTTGACGTCCCCGAAGATGCAGAAACCGGTCAGCACCAGCTCCGGGCCGTTCTCGTCCGGTTCCAGACCGGCCACTTTCACGTCCCCGAAGATGTTGGCGGTTTCGTTGCGGACCCTGACCCCGGCGGGCACCCGCAGGACCACGTCACCCATGGCCACCATGACGTTCAACTGGGAGGACACGGAATCGAACACGGCCTTGGTCATGTCCAGTTTCACATCGCCGAATACCGTGTTCACGTGGGTGTTGGCGCGCACCCGCCAGCCCTCACCCCGTTTCGCGCCCCCGAAGATTGCGACGATGTTCTCGCTTCTCGATCCCGCCCATGCCGGATCGACCAGCGCACGCGAGGACTGGGCGCCCCGGGTACTCTCCACCAGATACGAGGCGAGCTTGGGATCGGTGGGCACCAGATCGGTGGTGATTTTTCGCAGATCCCCGAAGGTTTTCGCCTCCCAGGTCATGTTGAGGCGTTCGTCGTGTTCCTCACGCGTCAGGCGGCCGTCGGAGTAGGCGTCGGTCAGCAGCTGTTCAATGGCCGTGCGATCCGCGTCCGAGCAGCGCAAGTGGTCCGGTTGGGGCATGGGGATCAGCTTACGCGGTTCCCGTCGGTCCGTGCGGTTCCGATCCGCATCCGGGGGTAGGGTTGGTGCCCGTTCGGGTCGGATGGAAGGAGCAGCCGTGGGGGATACGTTCGTGCACCTGCACTGCCACACGGAGTTCTCGATGCTCGACGGCGCCGCGCGCGTCCACGATCTGTTCAGGGGTGCGGAACGCATGGGCATGCCGGCACTGGCGATCACGGACCACGGAAACCTCTACGGAGCCTACGAGTTCTACAAGGCATCAAAAAAATACGACGTCAAACCCATCATCGGGCTGGAGGCCTATCTCACCCCACGGACCCATCGCACCGAGCGCAAGCGCGTGCAGTTCGGCGACGGCACCGGCGACGACGTCTCATCGAAGGGTGCCTACACCCACATGACGATGTGGGCCTCCGACAAGCAGGCCATGCACAACCTGTTCAAGCTCAGCTCCCGGAGCTCCTTGGAGGGGTTCTTCTACAAGCCCCGCGCCGACCGGGAGCTCCTGAACGAATACGGCAAGGGGTTGATCGCCACCACGGGCTGCCCCTCGGGCGAGGTCCAGACCTTCCTCCGGCTCGGCCAGTACGACAACGCCCGGGCCGCGGCGGCGGAGTTCCGCGACATCTTCGGGGAGGGCAATTTCTACGTCGAACTGATGGACCACGGCCTGTCGATCGAGAACAAGGTTCGCCGCGACCTGCTCCGCATCGCCAAGGATCTGAACCTGCCCCTGGTGGCCACCAACGATCTCCACTACGTGCACGCCGAGGACGCTGATGCCCACGACACCCTACTGTGCGTCTCGGCGGGTTCCCGCAAGGCCCAGACCGACCGGTTCAGGTTCGACGGTTCCGGCTACTATCTCAAAAGCCCTGAGGAGATGCGGGCCCTGTTCAAGGACATCCCTGAGGCCTGCGACAATACCCTCGCCATCGCGGAACGCATCGAAACCGTCTTCGACGAGGGTATCGGCACCTACATGCCCCGCTTCGACTGCCCTGACGGCGAAACCGAGGACTCCTGGTTCCACAAAGAGGTGGAGAAGGGACTCCACCAGCGCTACCCTGACGGCATTCCCGACGAGGTCATCGAACGCGCCGAGTTCGAATCCGGAATCATCTCCAAGATGGGATTCACCGGCTACTTCCTGGTGGTCGCGGACTTCATCAACTGGGCCAAGAACAACGGTATCCGCGTGGGTCCCGGGCGCGGGTCGGGCGCCGGCTCCATGTGCGCCTACGCCATGCGCATCACCGACCTCGACCCCCTCAAACACGGCCTGCTGTTCGAGAGGTTCCTCAACCCCGAACGCATCTCCATGCCGGACTTCGACATCGACTTCGACGATCGCCGCCGCGGCGAGGTGATCCAGTACGTCACCCACAAGTACGGCTCCGACAAGGTGGCCCAGATCATCACCTACGGCTCCATCAAGGCGAAGGCCGCCGTCAAGGACGCGTCCCGGGTGCTGGACATGCCGTTCGCCGTCGGGGAGCGGATCACCAAGGCCATGCCCGCCGACGTCATGGGCAAGGGGGTTCCGCTGCCGGAGCTGTTCAATCCGGAACACAAACGCTACGCCGAGGCCCAGGAGTTCCGCGACCTCTACGACTCGGACCCGGACGTCAAGACCGTGGTCGAGGCGGCCAAGGGAATCGAGGGCCTGAAGCGCCAGTGGGGTGTGCACGCCGCCGGGGTGATCATGTCGAACGCCCCCCTGCAGGACGTCATCCCGGTGATGAAACGGGAATCCGACGGCGCCATCATCACCCAGTTCGACTACCCGGGATGCGAATCCCTCGGCCTGATCAAGATGGATTTCCTGGGGTTGCGGAACCTCACGGTGATCGCAGATGCGGTGAACAACATCAAGCTCAACCGCGACATCGACATCGTGCTGGAGGATCTTCCGCTGACCGATCCCGCCACCTACGACCTGCTGCAGCGCGGCGACACCCTGGGGGTCTTCCAGCTCGACGGTGGCCCGATGCGGCAGCTCCTGCGCTCCATGCAGCCCGACTGCTTCGAGGACATCTCCGCCGTCGGTGCGCTCTACCGTCCCGGCCCCATGGGAGCCGACTCGCACAACAAGTACGCGCGCCGCAAGACCGGGCGCGAAAAGGTGGAACCGATCCACCCGGAGCTCGCGGAGGCCCTCGAACCGATCCTGGGGGAGACTTACGGCCTGATCGTCTACCAGGAGCAGGTGATGGCGATCGCCCAGCAGCTCGCCGGATACACGCTGGGCGCCGCCGACATGCTCCGCCGCGCCATGGGCAAGAAGAAGAAGGCGGAGCTGGACGCCCACTACGAACGCTTCAACAAGGGCATGAAAGAACGAGGGTTCAGTCAGGAACCCATCGACGTGCTCTGGAACATCTTGCTGCCGTTCTCGGACTACGCCTTCAACAAGGCCCACTCGGCCGCCTACGGGGTGGTTTCCTACTGGACCGCCTATTTGAAGGCGAACTATCCCACCGAGTACATGGCGGCGCTGCTGCAGTCGGTTCGTGATGACAAGGACAAGTCCGCCGGTTACTTGGCGGAATGCCGACGCATGGGGATTCAGGTCCTGCCCCCTGACATCAACTCCTCCGAGATCGCCTTCACTCCGGTCGGCAAGGACATTCGTTTCGGGCTGGGGGCAGTCCGAAACGTGGGCGACAAAGTGGTTTCCGCGTGGACCGCGGAACGGGCCCGGGCGGGCAAGGCCAGGGACTTCCATGACTTTCTCGACAAGGCACCGTTGCTGATGTGCAACAAGCGGGTGATCGAATCGCTGATCAAGGCCGGTGGATTTGACGAGCTCGGCCACACCCGGAGATCGCTGATGACTGTCCACGAGGATTCCGTCGACTCGGTCATTGAACTCAAAAAAAACGAAGAGCACGGGCAGTTCGACCTCTTCGGAGACTTCGGTGGTGACGAGGAGGGTGGTCTCGACAGGCAGCCCGTCCCCGACCTGGACGAATGGGACAAGCGCACGAAGCTGGCCTTCGAACGGGAGATGCTCGGGCTCTACGTCTCCGATCACCCGCTCAACGGCCTGGAACACGTGCTGCTCCAGCACGGCAAGCATTCGGTTTCGAGTCTCGCCACGGAAGGCGGTTTCCGGGGTGAGACCACCGTGTGCGGGCTCATCACCTCGGTGACCAGACGAGTCAACAAGAAGGGAGCCTTCTACGCGGTCCTCATGCTGGAGGACCTGGAGGCCAGCATCGAGGTCACGGTCTTCCCGAAGGTCTATGACGCGGTGGCCCAATACCTGGCTCCGGACACCATCGTCTCTGTGAAAGGAGTCGTCGAGGATTCAGAGGACCGGGCGCGGATGCGGGCCCAGGACGTGCACGCCCCGCAGGTGAACGCCGACGGTGGCCTGGGCCCGGTGGTGCTGACCCTGCCAACGATGCGCTGCACCCCAGGGATTGTCGGCAACCTCAAGCAGGTGCTGTCGGGCCACCCCGGGTCAGCAGAGGTGCATCTCCGGCTCCGCAACGGCGACCGCCTCACCACCTTCCGGCTCGGAAACGGCTTCCACGTCACCCCGAGCTCGCCGCTGTTCGCAGATCTGAAGGCGCTCTTGGGGCCGAGCGCGGTGTCCTTCGGGAGGGCGGCGGCGCATGGCTGAAACCCATCCTTCTCGTGCCGTGCCACGCCTGCTGTGGCGTGTGCTCCAGTTCCTCGGGGTGCTGCTGGGACTGGGCGCCCTGTGCGCCCTCGCCTGGGCATGGCTCGCACACAGACCCGGGTATCTCGTGTCCCAGGAGCTCGGAGCGAGCCTGTCGGAGCGAGGGCTTGCGGACGTTTTCTCGACGGACGCGCTGTTCGTCCTGCTCGCCGCCCTGAGCGGGCTTGCGATCGGGTTGATCTCCTGGTGGTGGTTCAGGGATCGCGGCTGGTGGGTGTGCGTGGCCGCCGCCGGGGGGGCGCTGGTGGTCTGTCTGCTCATCTGGCTGGGCGGGATGTGGATTCTGCCCCCGAGTTTCGATTCCCGTCTCGCCGCGGCCTCCGCCGGGGACGTCGTGCCCATCGACCTCACTCTACGTTCGATTTCTGCCCTTCTGGTGGGGCCGTTCTGTGCGATCACACCTGTGATGCTGCTCGCCGCCTTCTGGCCCGAATCGCCATCCTCCGTTCCGGCGCCGCCGTCGGAACCCCGGAGGATCGCGGCGGTAGACTGATCGACCGTGCTTAGAACGGTTGACCTGACAGGCGTCGAGGGCGACTATCGCGCCCATGTTCCTAGGGCAGAGCTGGACGTCACGGGCGCCATGCGAGCTGTCAGGGAGGTGTGCGACGCGGTCCGTGACCGGGGCACCGAGGCGCTCGTCGAGTACTCGCAACGCTTTGACGGCGTGGTTCCCAGGACCTTCCGAGTCCCTGGACGGGTGCTGGCTGAGGCCGCCAAACAGCTCGACCCGGAACTCCGGGAGGCCTTCGAGGAGTCCATCCGGCGCCGACGCTTGGTTGCCGAAACCCTGGAACACGATTCCGACCCCGCCCCCGCGGTCCTGGCCGAGGGCGCCCGGGTAGGGCTGCGCAACATCCCCGTCGAACGTGTCGGTCTCTACGTTCCGGGCGGGCTCGCCCCACTGGCCTCCAGCGTGATAATGAACGTCATCCCCGCTCAGGTGGCTGGGGTCCGGGAGATCGCCGTCGCATCCCCGCCGCAGGCCGGGTTCGGCGGCTGGCCGCACCCGAACATCCTCGCACTGTGCCACATGCTCGGGGTCGAGGAGGTCCATGCGGTCGGCGGGGCCCAGGCGATCGCGATGTTCGCCCATGGGGTGACCGGTCTCTGCGCACCCGTCGCCATGGTCACCGGCCCCGGGAACATCTACGTGGTGGCTGCGAAACGGCTGCTGCGGGGAATTGTGGGCATCGACTCCGAGGCCGGGCCCACCGAGATCGCCATCATCGCGGATTCCTCCGCGAATCCCGCCTACGTGGCCGCCGATCTGATCTCCCAGGCCGAACACGACCCAATGGCCGCGTCCGTCCTGATCACGGACTCCCCGGAACTCGCCGACCTGGTGGCGGCCGAGCTGGAACCCCGGGTGGCGGCAACGAAACACCGGGAACGGATCCGGACCGCCCTGACGGGTCAGCAGTCGGCCGTGCTGCTGGTGCGTGACCTCGACCAGGCGGTGGAGGTGGCCGACGCCTACGCCGCCGAGCACCTGGAGATTCAGACCCGCGACGCCGGAAAGGTGGCCGCCCGGATCCGCAACGCCGGCGCCATCTTCATCGGTGATCACTCACCGGTCAGCCTCGGTGACTACTCGGCCGGCTCCACCCACGTCCTGCCGACCGCTGGCTGTGCGTGTCACGGATCGGGTCTGAACGTGCGTTCCTTCATGCGCACCGTGCACGTCATCGACTACTCGGCGCGGGCCCTGACCGAGATCGCCGACGGGATCGAACGGTTCGCGCTGGCCGAGGACCTGCCCGGGCACGCCGCGGCCATCACGGTCAGGACGAGACGATGAGCGGGCTCTCCGGCCTGCCGCTCCGGGACGACCTGGTGGGCGAGGAACCCTACGGCGCACCGCAGATCGACGTGCCCGTGGTCCTCAACGTCAACGAGAACCCCTATTCGCCCTCCAGCGGGCTGAGGCGGGCCATGGGGGAGGCCGTCCAGGAGGCTGCCGCGATGATGAACCGCTACCCGGATCGGGAGGCGGTGGCGCTTCGCGAGGACCTGGCCTCCTACCTCGGCAACGGCCTGGCCGCCCGCAACATCTGGGTGGGAAATGGATCCAATGAGATCATGGGGCAGCTGCTGACCGCTTTCGGAGGGCCGGGCCGCAGGATGCTGACCTTCACCCCCACCTACTCCATGTACCCCGAGTACGCGAGAAACACCTGCACCGCCTACGTGACCGAACCCCGCAACCCGGACTTCACCGTGGATGCCGACCTGGTGCTCTCCGCCGTGGAACGCCACGCCCCGACCGTGGTCGTCATCACCACTCCGAACAATCCGACCGGCACCTGCACCGCCCCGGAGGTGATCGATGAGATCTGCTCCGCCACGGACGCGATCGTCGTGGTTGACGAGGCTTATCAGGAGTTCTCCCGCCACCCCGGGGCGTTGCCGCTGCTTGCCAGGCACCCCGGGCTCGTGATCACCCGCACCATGTCGAAGGCCTTCGCCATGGCCGGTGGGCGCGTCGGATACCTGGCGGCCGCCCCGGAGATCGTGGACGCCTGCCGGATCGTGCGGCTGCCCTATCACATGAGCCTTCAGACCCAGGTCCTGGCCCGGGTGGCCCTCGCGCACCGGGACGAACTGCTGGCCCGGGTGGAGGAACTGGCCGAGGAGTGCCGGGCCTTCCAGGGCTGGCTGCGGGGCCACGGCTACGAGGTGGTGCCCTCGGAGGCGAACTTCGTGCTGTTCGGGCGCTTCGAGGAGCGCCACGCCGTGTGGCAGGGGCTGCTGGATCGCGGGGTGCTGATCCGCGAGACCGGACCCGAAGGGTTCCTGCGGGCCTCTGTGGGCACCCCCCGGGAGATGGCGGTTCTGAAACGGGCACTCGCCGAGATCAATCCGGAAGGACGTCATTCATGAGCCGCACCGCAACCAGGTCCCGGACCACCAGCGAATCCGAGATCACCGTCACCCTCGACCTGGACGGAACCGGCCTGAGCCGGATCTCGACCGGGGTCGGTTTCTACGACCACATGCTCACCGCGCTGTCCAGGCACTCCTTGATCGACCTCGACATCCAGGCCAGCGGGGACGTGCACATCGACGGGCACCACGTCGTCGAGGACACCGCAATCGTGCTCGGCCAGGCACTGGGTGAGGCCCTCGGGAACAAACGCGGCATCCGGCGCTACGCGGACGCCACCGTGCCCCTCGATGAGGCCCTGGCGCACTGCGTGGTCGACGTGGCGGGACGCCCCTACGTGGTGTGTTCGGGCGAGCCCGAGGGACAGGCCTACGCCCGCATCGGCGGATCGGGTGTCACCTACGCGGGCTCCATGACCTACCACGTTTTCGAGTCCCTCGGTTTGAACGCGGGCCTGTGCATCCACCTTCGCCTCCTCGCGGGCCGCGATCCGCACCACATCGTCGAAGCCGAGTACAAGGCCCTGGCCCGCGCGTTGCGCGACGCCGTCGCCCTCGACCCGCGCGTTGTGGGCGTGCCCTCCACGAAGGGGGCGCTCTGAACCGCCGGGTGGGGTTGTTCGACTACGGCTCGGGCAACCTGCACTCCGCGGCACGGGCGTTGGCGGCGGTCGGGGGCAGGGTCGTACTGACCGCGGACATCCGGGAACTGACGAGGTGCGATGCGCTGGTGGTGCCCGGCGTCGGGGCCTACGCCGCCTGCATGGCGGGGCTGCGGGCGGCCGGGGGAGCGGAGCTCCTGGCGGATTGGCTGCCCACCGGGAAACCACTGCTGGGCATCTGCGTGGGGCACCAAATCCTCTTCGGGGAGGGCACCGAACACGGCATCCGCACCGCTGGTCTCGGCCTCTGGCCGGGAACCGTGCGGCCACTGGCGGCTCGCCGACTCCCGCACATGGGCTGGAACCGCGTTGACGTCCCCCCGGGCAGTCGCCTGTTCGCAGGCGTCGAGAACGAAAGGTTCTACTTCGTCCACAGCTACGCGGCGATCCGGATGCCGGGAACCGATGGCACCCTGGTGACCACCGCCACCCACGAGGTTCCCTTCGTGGCCGCCGTGGAACGCGGGAACGTCTGCTCCACTCAGTTTCATCCTGAGAAATCCGGGGAGGCCGGCGCCCGGCTGCTGCGCAACTGGCTGGATCCGCGGAACCCTCAGGACGCCAGCTGATCCACCAGCTGCGGCAACCCGATGGCCGCGGTGGTGCACCAGCGCAGGTCGCAGTCCAGGCTGGTGGGATCCGGGTTGACCTCCACCACGAACGACCCGGCGCGCGCCGCCAGCCCGGGCAGGGCGGCTGCCGGGTAGACGATTGACGAGGTCCCCACCACCAAGGTCAGGTCGGCCCGCTGGGCGGCCTCCACGGACGCGTCGATGTCGGTTGCGTCCAAGGGCTCGCCGAAGAACACGATGCTCGGCCTGAGGTCACCCCCGCAGGATTCGCACGGGGAAGGCGTAACGCGCAGGACCGGTTCCCTGGAGGCCATCGACAGGTCCGGCTGGCCGGGAAGACCGCAATCAATGCAGTGGAAGCGGTCGAGCCTGCCGTGCAGGTGGGCGAGCACCGCCGACCCCGCCCGCTCGTGGAGGTCGTCGATGTTCTGGGTGACGATGTCCATGTGCTGCAGCGGAAGCCCTTCGCCGATCAAACCCGCCCAGCGGGCCAGCGCCTCGTGCCCCGCGTTCGGGGAGGTGGAGTTGACGATCCCGATGCGCCACAGGTACCAGGCCCACACCAGTTCTGGATCGGCGCGCCAGCCCTCCTCGGTGGCCATCGCCTCGGGGGAGTAACGGGCCCACAGCCCAGCCGACTCGTCACGGAAGGTGGGAACCCCCGACTCCGCCGACATACCAGCCCCGGTCAGCACCAGGATTCTGCGAGCTGAGCGTGCTCGTTCCAGCAACTCGGAGGGAAGCGGTTCCAGTTTCTGGCGGTTCATGTCCCCACTCTTGCACAGACCCCACGGGGCGTGGACCCCGTGGGCGGAAATGAGGACGGCCGACGGGAAGCGGGGGCAGGACCGGCCCACGGTCGGCACCCGGTGAACCGCCCCACTCTCCCCGGAGCGGGAATATCCTGACCCGGTGAAAACCCTGGTGACCGGATTCGAACCCTTCGGCGGCTCCGACCGCAATCCTTCCGCGGAACTGATCACCCGGCTCGAGGGTGAAGCCATCACCGTGGTGCTTCCGGTGGAGTTTGAAGCGGTGAGAAAACTGGTTCCGGATCTGTTGGCCGAGCATCGCCCCACCCATGTGGTGTGTCTGGGATTGTCCGGCTGCGCAACGGGACTGACCCTGGAGCGGGTCGCCATCAACCTGATCGACGCCCGTATTCCTGACAATGCCGGGGACCAACCCGTGGACCGACCGGTGATTCCCGGTGCCCCAGCGGCCCGGTTCGCCACCCTGCCCGTGAAGGCCATGCTGCGTGCCGTGCAGGCCAGCGGAGTGCCCGGGGAACTGTCTCTCAGTGCCGGGAGCTACGTCTGCAACGCGCTGCTCTACCTGATGCTGCACGAGGCAGCCGCCCTGCCTCGGGAGATCCGGCCACTATGCGGCTTCATCCACGTTCCCCCGGAGGATGTCCTCGACCTCGGCTCCCAGGAACGGGGCCTCAGGGCAGCTCTGGGACATCTCGATGTTCCCGAGATTCACTTCGCGGACGGGGAGCTCGGCTAGGACCTCCTGCGTTTTAACCCCTGCTGATGGCTCTCTGTCCCGCAGGCCGGCTTCACGGTAGGGTTCGCGTCGTGGAAGCATTGCAGTTGTTGCCCGCCGTGGACGTCCAGGACGGCCGGGCCGTCCAGCTCGTCCAAGGCGTCGCGGGCACCCAGAAGGAGTTCGGGGATCCGCTGTCCGCGGCCCTCAGATGGCAGGAGGAGGGGGCGTCCTGGATCCATCTGGTCGATCTCGACGCCGCCTTCGGGCGCGGCTCCAATGCCGACCTGCTTTCCGGGATCATCGGCAGGTTGGACGTGGATGTCGAACTCTCCGGGGGAATCCGGGACGACGTGTCCCTGGAGCGGGCACTCGACACCGGATGCTGCAGGGTCAACGTCGGTACCGCCGCGCTGGAACGGCCCCAGTGGTGCGAACGAATCATCGAAACTCACGGCGACCGCGTCGCCATCGGCCTGGACGTGCGCGGGGAAAGGCTCGCCGCCCGGGGCTGGACCACCGAGGGGGGGCCGTGGGCCGAGACACTCGACCGGCTGGCAGCGGCCGGGTGCCGGCGTTTCGTCGTCACCGACGTCAACTCCGACGGCATGCTCACCGGACCGAACCTCGACCTGCTGGGTGATGTCTGCACCCGCACCGACGCCGCTGTGATCGCATCCGGTGGCATCTCCACTCTGGACGACCTGCGCGCCCTGCGGGAGCTCACCCGCGATGGCGTGGAGGGGGCCATCGTCGGCACAGCCCTCTATCTCGGCAGGTTCACCTTGGCCGAGGCCATTGAGGTCGCCGGCCCGCAGCAGATCGGAGAGGCGGCATGAGCCCCGCGCCACGCACCAGCTTCGGAGCCCCGGAATCGACCCGCCTGCACACCCCGCCGCTGCTGACCGGGCGGATCGCCGAACTGCTCGCGGGCAAGAAGATCGCCATGACGGGGGTCACTGGTTTTATCGGGGAGCAGATGCTCTGGAAGTTCCTCACCGAGTGCCCGGACACGACCACCGCGGTGCTGGTGCGTCGCAAGGGTTCCCTGTCCGCCACCCAACGGGTCGCCTCACTGCTGAAGAAGCAAATCTTCAAGGACGTTGTTGCCGAGGCAGGTTCCGTCGAGAAATTGATGGCCGCTCGCATTGATGTGATTGAGGGTGATCTCCCGGACGCCCCGGAGCTGCCGCGCGACATCGATGTGCTGGTGCACTGTGCGGGGGACGTCTCCTTCGACCCGCCCATCGACGCGGCGTTCAAGACCAATGTGCTGGGCGTCAAGGCGCTGTTGAAACGATTTCGCGAATCCTGCTCCGACGAGAACGGCAACCTGGTGCGCGTTCCGCACTACGTCCACATCTCGACGGCCTACACGGCGGGGCGTCGCAGGGGACCGATCCCGGAGGCCGCCCATCCCCACGAGGTGGACTACGAGGCCGAGACCCGGGCGGCGCTGGCGATGACCGACGTGGTCGAGGCACGGTCCCGCACGTCCGAGCAGCTGACGGCGCTGCGCAAGGAGGCCGAGAAACTGCACCGCCGCGCCGGATACCTCACCACCAGCGAGGACACCGAACGGCGGCGGCTCGCCTGGGTGAAGAAGGAACTGGTGGCCGCGGGCACGGAACGGGCCCGTTCACTGGGCTGGACCGACGTCTACACTTTCGCCAAGGCGATGGGTGAGGCGGTCGTCGCGGACCTGTGCCGCGACATGCAAGCCTCCATTGTTCGCCCGGCGATCGTGGAGTCGTCGCTGAGATACCCGCATCCGGGATGGATCGAGGGTTTCAAGATGGCCGACCCGATCATCCTGGCCTACGGGCGGGGGCAACTACCGGAGTTCCCGGCCTCCCCGGATGCCGTGATTGACATCATTCCCTGCGACTACGTGGTCAACACCATCGTAGCGGTCTGTGCCACTCAGCCGAAGGTGGGGGAACCGGAGTTCTACCACTGCTCGTCTGGGGCCAGGAACCCCCTGACCTTCCGCGGCATCTACGAGCACATCCGCTCTTATTTCTCCCGGCACCCGTACCGGGACGGACAGGGATCCCATCAGCTGGCCACGTGGAACTTCCCTGGACCGGAACCGGTGGAACGCAAGCTCTGGTTCGCGGAGAAGGGGGTCGCGATCGGCAACCGCCTGCTGAGTTTCGCCCCGCGCGGCAAGAAAACCCGCGCTGCCGCCCAGGCCCTCGACAAGACGGTCAAGCAGCTGGACTTCCTCAACAGGTACCTGGGCCTCTACGGCGAATACCTCCAGTCCGAACTGCACTTCGTCGACGACTGCACCCTGGCGCTGCACAACAGCCTCCACGAGGATGACCGCGAAACCTTCGGTTTCGACTCGGGAACCCTCGACTGGACCCACTACCTGGAGGACGTGCACGCCCCGGCGATCACGGACCCCGTGCGCCGCCTCGAGGCCGCCCGGCGGCGCCGCAAGGCCCGTTCCGCCACCTACCGGGACCTCAAACCCACCGAGTCCGGGACGGTGCTGGCTGCCTTTGACCTGGACGGCACGGTGATGACCACCAACGTCATCGAGACCTACCTGTGGCTGCGGCTACCCGAGTTGTCGCTGACGCAGCGTGCGGGGGAGTTGATGAGGGTCGCCACCCAGCTGCCCAACTACCTGGGGGCCGAACGCAAGGACCGCGGGGTGTTCCTGCGGCAGGTGTACCGCCGCTACGAGGGCGCCAGGCTGGATGAGCTGGAACGTTTCGTCGACGAGCGGCTGACCCCGTTCGTGCTGGATCGGACCTCCCCCGATGCGGTCCGGCGCATTCGTGAACACCGGGAGGCCGGGCACACCACGATCCTCCTCACCGGCGTCATCCGCCCCCTGACCAGACCCTTCGAGGGGCTCTTCGACCACATCGTCGCCGCCGACCTGGCGACGGACGCGGACGGGGTGTGCACCGGTTTCCTGACCGGTCCCCCCATGGTGGGGGACTCCCGTGCGGCTTGGCTCACCCATTACGCGGGCCTCCACGGCATCGATCTGTCGGCTTCCTTCGCTTATGCCGACAGCCACGTCGACCTGCCGATGTTGCGCACTGTTGGAAACCCCGTCGCGGTCAGTCCGGACATCGGTCTGATGCGCGCGGCCAAGGAAGCCGGCTGGTCGATCATCGACTGGCCCTCCCACGCTCTGCATCCCAGATGGAAGCTGCCGTCATGACCCGCCCGGGTTTCGTCCTGAAGGTGGACGAACGCACCCCGCAACTACTGACCCTCGCAGGTGGCAATGTCCGTCTGCAACGCTTCCCCATCGGAACCAATGTGGTCTATCCGCCACAGCCCGTCCCCTCCGCGGATCCCGTCGCTCTGGTGGAGGGGGCCCTCGCCAATCCCGTCGACAGCGCACCATTGACTGAGCTGCTGCGCCCCGGAATGAAGCTGACCGTCGTGGTGGGAAATGTCGATCCAGTACAGCCCGGCATGCGATTCGACATCAGGCGCAGCATCGTCGAACGCGTCCTCGAAAACGCCGCCAGGACGCGGGTCGATGACGTCGCCATCATGGTGGCGGGTGGCCTCGGACCTCGGTGGGCTGGTCAGGAAATCGTCGAGACCCTCGGCGACCGGGTCGCCACGTCATTCCTGCCCGAGGGCAGGATCACCAGCCACGACGTGACCTCGGAGGACCTGGTCACGGTGGCCACCCTGTCCGGGGAACCGGTCAGGGTGGATGCGAGAATCGCTGAGTCGGACCTTGTGGTCCTGGTGGATGTCTGTCACGGCCCCGGGGAACGGATGCTGCTTGCCACCGGGGCGACGGATGTGGCAACCATCAACCGGATTGGTGGCTTCGGCGGCAGCAAATCGGCGCGCCGACAGGTCACCGCGGCAATCCACAGGGCAATCCCCGTCTTCTCCATCACCGCGGTGCTCGGGCAGCCCTATCTGGGGCGTCACCTGAGTTTCCTGAACCACTGCGAGTGGGAATGGCGGTTCCCAGAGCAGGTCGCCTACGCCACCGCTCGCCAGTTCACCGCGCTACTACCCCGGCAGGGCACCCAGAAACTCTACGCGGCACCGCGCGCTGACTACGAGCTCTGCGATGTGATCGGCGGCGATCCGGCGCAGGTGGCGACCCGCGCCGGAGAAGTGTGGCGAGCTGCCAACACCGTCGCTACGCCACGCACCAGGATCCTCATGACCCCGGTGTGGGGCGGCAGCTTTGATCCGGGGGATCCTGTGGGTTCACCCGTCAACGCCTCCCACCAGGCACTGTGCAACGCGGGAACCGACGCGGGACGTTCCCTCCTGCGCGACGGCGGGATACTGATCGCCTTCCACCCGCTCAGCCGGGTCTTCCCGAGTCGGACCCTCGCCCCGGCCGCTGATTTCTTCACCAAGGTGCTGCCCGCCACGAGGGAACCGGCCGAAATCCATGAGCGATTCGAGCGCCGGGCTTTGGCCGACGACTGGTACCTGAAGCTCTACCGCGACCACAATGCCTGGCATCCGTTGGCTGTCTTCCACACATGGTACGAGATCCGTCGCGCCACCGCGCGGCTGGCCGACGTCATCTGGGTGGGGGGCGACCGGGAAACCGTCCGGGTCCTCGGGCAGCGGGCCGCAACCACCCTGGACGATGCACTCGAACTTGCCAGGCAGATTACCGGGGACCGGGGGGAGGCCACCTATCTGCACGGGCCCGGACGGATCTTCGGGGAGTCGCGGTGATCACCTGGTTCTCGGACATGCTGGGGTTCGCCCGGACGGGGTTCGGGCTGGTCCGGCGTCGCCCGGCCGGCGCCCCGGAACCGACGGGCCGGCGACGTAACCGCTTGGCACGTTCGGACTTGAGCGAGACCCCCGATCTGTTCAATCCCCTGACATGGCGGCTGGAATACCAGGTGGCCGGGCTCGACGCGCTTCCGGGACTGGAGGGGCCGGTCATTTTCGCCGTCAATGAACAGGGGGTCCTCGACTGGCAGGTCTTGAAGGCCGTGCTTCCGGCACGGCTGCGCACGACCAACCGGGGAGTCGATCGTGCACTGGCGAAGGGACGCAGCATTGTTGTCTTCTCGGAACCCTCGCCAGCTGACGGCGGTGTGGGGGAGTTCACCACACTGCCCGCTGAACTGGCGACCGAGCACAACGCCCCGATCATTCCCGTGGCGATCGTCGGGACCTTCAAGCTGAACGAGGTGTTGCGGCTCACCCTGCAACGCCGGCCCCGGGTGTCCGTGCGTTTCGGAGCACCCGTCTACGTTCATGGCCAGTCGATTGAGAGAACGACCGAGGTGGTGCAGGGCGCGGTAGGAGCGCTGTTCCGCAGTGGGGAACTCTCCTGGTGGGCGATCCGGAGCCACGCCCCCATGGCCAGTGGTGAGCCCATGCCCCGCTGGCGCAGGCTCTGGCAGCAGACGGCGCCGCGTCCCGATCGGGGCCGGCGCATCTGGAAGAACAAGAAGAACAATGGGTGAGGGAGGAGAGGGAGGAGCAGTGGAGCTCTACATCGAGAACCATCTCAAGTGGCGTCTTCTCACCTCCGGAGACTGGGATGAGATGCTCTCCCTGAGGGCTCAGTTGGAGGCCCTGGACGACCTCGTGCTGCCCGCCACCGACCGGGTGATCGGGGGAGCCGCACGGACCATAACGACCGGGGACGCCATAGGCGGCTGGGATTCCTACGGGAACCTGTCGGCCTTCGGCTGGAACATCCCGGAACCGGGAAGCCATCCCGCGAAACTCTTTCTGCTCGGTGGAGTCCATCCGACCCACAGGTACCAGGGAATCGGGCGTGCGCTGTTGACCTGGCAGGAGGAGCGGGCACTCACATGGCGGGACGAGCACCGTCCAGGGGAGCCGATCTGGCTCGGATCCTACGTGGAGGCGGATCAGACCTGCCTGCGGCATCTGCTCGTGCAACGAGGTTTTATGGCGGAACGCTACTTCTTCGACATGCACAGGGAACTGTTCGACCTGCCGAGGCCACACGACATTCCCGGACTGGTCTTCGAGAATTTCACCCCGGAACGCAGTCATCAGGTGTTGCAGCTGCACAATTCGTGTTTCAGCGCCCGGATCGACGACGACGCGTGGGCGGAGTCACTTGCGGAGGAAACCTTCCGCCCCGACTGGTCATGGGTCGCGATCAGGGGCGACGAGGTCGTCGGGTACTGCCTGTCGGGAACCGACGACGCGGCGGGGTTGGACGGCGTGATGGAGGGCTGGTGTGACCGGCTGGGCGTGGCCAGGGCACACCGGCACCAGGGCGTGGCCGAGGCCCTGCTGGCCAGGTCATTGCACTCGATGGCCGCCTCGGGGTGCCCTGCTGCGGGCATCGGGGTGGACACCCGGAACCGGGCTGTTGCGGACTGGCTGCACCGGGTGCTGGGATACGAGGAACGCGACAGCGTGACCCTGTTGGGGAAAAGCATTCCGGCTGCTTGAGATAAGCTCGCTCAAGCAAATTTGACCTCTACCCGAAGGACGGGATGCATGAGCGGACACTCCAAGTGGGCTACGACCAAGCACAAGAAGGCGGTCATTGACGCCAAACGCGGCAAGTTGTTCGCCAAGCTGATCAAGAACGTGGAGGTCGCGGCCCGGCTGGGCGGCGGGGATCCGGGCGGCAACCCGACGCTCTACGACGCCATCCAGAAGGCCAAGAAGTCCAGCGTCCCCAACGACAACATTGACCGCGCGGTGAAACGCGGCTCCGGCGCCATATCCGGTGGCGCCGACTACGAGACGATCATGTACGAGGCCTACGGTCCTTCCGGAATCGCGATCCTGATCGAATGTCTGACCGACAACCGGAATCGCTCCGCCTCGGACGTGCGCGTCGCGGTCACCCGTAACGGTGGCACCATGGCCGACGTCGGATCGGTGCAGCGCTTGTTCGCCCGCAAGGGGGTTGTCGTGGTTCCCAAACAGCAGGAGGGCAGGGAGATCACGGAGGACGATCTGCTCGAAGCTGCTCTTGAGGCGGGCCTCGAGGAGGTCAGCGACGAGGGTGAAGCTTGGGAGGCGGTCTGCGATCCCGGCGACATCGTGGAGGTCCGCAAGGCCGTCGAGGCCGCGGGGTTCGACTACGATTCCTCCGAGGTGCAGTTTGTCGCTTCCTTCGATCAGGAGGTCGGCACCGTGGAACTCGCCCAGAAGATCTTCCGCATCATCGACGCCCTTGAGGACTCCGATGACGTGCAGAACGTCTTCACCAACGTGGACCTCACGCCGGAGGTGGCGGCAGCCCTCGATTCCGAGGAATAATCCTCTATAATCCGAACTGATGTTCGAGAAAAAGCGTATTCTGGGGATCGACCCCGGCCTCACCCGCTGTGGCATCGGCGTGGTGGATGGCGCCGTGGGGCGTCCACCAGTTTTCGTGGCTGTGGGGGTTGTGCGCACCAGCCCGGACCTGGACGTGGCCCATCGACTGCTCCAGGTTGAGGCCGGACTCGAGCGGTGGCTCACCGAACACGCCCCGGACGTGGTCGCCGTCGAACGCGTGTTCGCCCAGCGCAACACGACATCCGTGATCGACACGGCACAGGCCGCGGGGATCGCCGCCCTGGTCGCGGCTCGGCGCGGGCTGCCCGTCACGTTCCACACCCCGAGCGAGGTCAAGGCCGCCGTCACCGGTTCGGGACGGGCCGACAAGTCTCAGGTGACCTCCATGGTGACCACGATCCTGAGGCTTGAGGCGCCGCCAAGACCGGCGGACGCGGCAGATGCCCTGGCCCTGGCGGTCTGTCACGCCTGGCGTGGCGGCCACACCAATCGATATGCGGCGCTGGTAGCGGCCGCGAGAGGAAAACGATGATCTCCCAGTTGACGGGCACCGTGACGGCCGCGGGGGCAGCCTGGTTCGTGATCGATGTCGCAGGGGTGGGCTTCCGTGGGAACTGCACACCGGCCACCGCGGCCGCGTTGCGCCCGGGGGAGACGAAGACCATCCATACGTCGTTGGTCGTGCGCGAGGAGTCGCTGACGCTGTTCGGTTTCGGCAGCGGTTCCGAAAGGGAGGCCTTCGAACTGGTGCAGAGCGCATCGGGGGTGGGGCCCAGGCTTGCCCTGGCCATCTGCTCCGTGCTGTCACCGAAGGACCTGAAACGAGCCATCCTCGCGGAGGATCTGCGCGCCCTGTGCCGGGTTCCCGGGATCGGCAACAAGAGCGCCCAGAAGCTGGTCCTGGAACTCAAAGACAAGGCAGGCCTGCTCGCCCTGGGCGATGTGGAGCAGGAGACCGCAAGCCCCGGTGCGGCGAACGAATCGTGGCGTGACCAGGTCATGGAGGGCCTCCAAGGGCTCGGTTGGTCCGCCAAGGAGGCCGTGGCTGCGTGCGATGCCGTCGCGGATCTGGCCTCCGAGGGCGCAGGCGTGGCCCAGCTGATGAGGGCGGCCCTCGGAACGTTGGCGAAACGCTGAGGAGGAAATCGTGGATTTCTCTGAGGTGGATCCCGTTGGCCGTTTCGAGGAGAAGGACTTCGAGGCGACCCTGCGGCCCAAGCGCTTGATCGAGTTCGAGGGGCAGCCCCGGGTTCGTGACCAGCTCGGTCTGGTCCTGGCGGCGGCCAGGCACCGGGGCAGCAGCCCGGATCACGTGCTGCTGTCCGGCCCCCCGGGGTTGGGGAAAACCACTCTGGCGATGATCATCGCCGCGGAACTCGGAGTGAACCTGCGCATCTCGTCCGGTCCCGCGATCCAGCACGCAGGAGATCTGGCGGCGATACTCTCGGGCCTCGACGAGGGAGACGTGCTGTTCCTCGACGAGATCCACCGGCTCGCCCGCCCCGCCGAGGAGATGCTCTACCTGGCGATGGAGGACTTCCGGGTTGATGTGGTGGTCGGCAAGGGACCGGGGGCGACCGCCATCCCGATAGACCTGCCCGCCTTCACCCTGGTCGGGGCCACCACGCGGGCGGGCCTGCTGCCGGGGCCGTTGCGGGACCGGTTCGGTTTCACCGCGCAGCTGGAGTTCTACGACGCCGCAGATCTGGCCGGCATCGTCGCGGCGTCGGCCGCGAAGCTGGGGGTACGGTTGAAGGAGGTTGTCGCCAAGGAGATCGCAGGCAGGTCGCGCGGCACCCCCAGGATCGCGAATCGGCTGCTGCGTCGGGTCCGTGACTACGCCCAGGTGGGGGGACACCAGGAGGTGAAACTCGAACACGCCCGGGCCGCCCTTGAGCTGTACGAGGTCGACGAACGCGGCCTGGATCGGCTCGACAGGGGGGTGCTGCGCAACCTGTGCACCCTGTTCAACGGAGGGCCCGTCGGTCTGTCCACCCTGGCACTCAGCGTGGGAGAGGAAACCGAGACCGTCTCTGAGGTGGCGGAGCCCTTCCTGATCCGTGAGGGCCTGATGATGCGCACCCCACGTGGCCGGATCGTCACCGCCGCCGGTTGGCAGCATCTCGGTCTGCGTCCACCGGCCGGTGAGCCTTCGTTGTTCGAGTGAGCTATCCTGACCCACGGCAAACCCGCCAACCGCCTCGTTAAGGAATGAACAGATGGAAATGCTCCTCATGCTCGTCGTTTTCGTGGGCGCTGCATATTTCTTGATGATCCGGCCTCAACAGAAGCGCATGCGTGAGCACCAGTCCCAGATTGACGCGCTGCAGCCCGGAGCCCGCGTCATCCTCAGCTCCGGCGTTTTCGCCACCCTTTCCCACATCGCCGACACGCAGGCGATCGTGGAGCTGGCTCCCGGTGTCGAGGTGACCATCCTCAAGCAGGTCATTGCACGCGTCGCCAAAGATGATGAGGAAGAGTTCGAATTCACCGACGAGGCGGAGGAAACCGCCGAGGGCGAGGAGCGCGAGGAGAGCGCCGACGGTGTTGACGCCTCCGAGCCGGAGGACGCCTCCGCGACCGAAGAGCCCGTTTCCGAGAAGCACTGAATCGAGCCCGTATGGCAACGGTATCCCGTAAACCCCGACCCGGCTTCACGTTGATCGTCTTCCTGCTCGCCATCGGCGCGATGTTCGGGATCATGGCGTCCGCCGGCACATGGTCCCCGAAACTCGGCCTCGACCTGCAGGGTGGCATGACCATCACCCTGACCGCGACGAACTCGACGGTCGACAAGGACTCGCTTGAGTTGGCCAGGAGCATCATCCAAAAGCGTGTCGACGGGCTGGGAATCGGCGAGGCCTCGGTGACCACATCGGGTGACAGGCACATCGTCGTCTCCGCCCCCAACGTCCAGCGCGACGACATGGTGAACCTGATCGGCAGCACCGCCCAGCTGACCTTCCGTCCCGTGCTCCGCACCGGCCAGGTGGGGCAGCAGGACACCGATCCCAGCCTCCCGGGTCTGCCCACCCCAACCCCGGAGCCAGGTGAGACCGGGAGTGTCCTGGGTGTCGAAGAGGTGCTGGCCTACAGCGCAACGGAACAGGACACCCAGGCGTTCAACGAGTTCAAGTGCAGCGACAAGATCGAGGCCCGCCTGGACAGGGCCACGGTGGGTTGTGACCCGACAGGCAAGGAAAAGTACCTGCTCGGGCCCGCGGCCATCATCGGGGAGCGCGTCGTCAGGGCCAGTTCTGGTATCCCGCAGGGGCAGGTGGCCCACGTCGTCACCCTCGAGTTCGATGAGGCGGGCACCAGTACGTTCAGCCAGATGACCACGGCCATGGTTTCCAAGCAGGCGCCCGCCAACCAGTTCGCGGTGGTGCTCGACGGCGTGGTGCAGTCCGCTCCGCGAGTCCAGACCGCTATCACCAATGGCCAGGCCCAGATCACTGGCAGTGACTTCACCGCCGAGTCCGCGGCCGAACTGGCGAACATCCTGAAATTCGGTGCACTGCCGCTCAATTTCGAACCTTCCCAGGTGGAGACGGTGTCCCCCACCCTTGGCGGCGAGCAGCTCCGCGTCGGCCTGATCGCCGGCTGCATCGGTCTCGGGCTCGTGATCCTGTACTGCCTCGCCTACTATCGTGGGTTGGGGCTCGTGGTGATCGGATCCCTCGGTGTGGCAGCGCTCGCGACCTACGCGTCCATGGTTGTTCTCGGCGAGGCGATGGGATTCACCCTGAACCTTCCGGCCATCGCCGGCGCGATCGTGGCGATCGGCGTGACGGCCGACTCCTTCGTCATCTACTTTGAGCGCATCCGTGACGAGATCCGCGATGGGCGAAGTCTCAGATCCGCCCTCACCACGGGCTGGGTCAAGGCCAGACCGACGATCCTGGTCGCGGACATGGTTTCGATCCTTTCCGCCATCGTCCTTTTCATCCTCGCGGTTGGCAGTGTGAAGGGTTTCGCGTTCTCCCTCGGCCTGACCACCCTGCTTGACCTGGCGGTCTGTTTCTTCTTCACCAAACCCCTCGTGCAGCTGCTGGGGCGCACGAAGTTCTTCGGTGAGGGGCACAGGTTCTCCGGGCTCGACGCCAGTCACATGGGCGTCAGCCGGGATTCCCTGCTGGGCCGTCGCAGCCGCCGCACCCACCGCGCCAAGGAGGCCTGATGTCCACCAAACACGGGCTCGCCCACCGCTTCTACACGGGCCAGATCTCCTACGATTTCGTCGGTCACAAGAAATTCTGGTACGCGTTCTCGGCTGTGGTGCTCGCGATCTGTTTCCTGGCCGTGGGGTTCAAGGGTTTGGCGCTCGGCATCGACTTCCGGGGCGGAACCGACTTCCAGGTGGCGATGCCCGTCACCGAGACCACCGTCGACGAAGTGCGCGCCAAGGTGACCGGTTTCGAGGTCAAGGACCTGGAGGCCCAGGTCTTCTCCCTCGGGGAGAGCGCCGTGCGGATCCAGACGCGTTCCCTCAACCCTGAGGAGACCGTTTCCGTCCGTGCCGCCATCGCCGAACTGGCCAACGTGAAACCTGCTGACGTCACCTACACGGCGATTGGCGCCTCGTGGGGTGAACAGATTTCCCGGCAGGCCCTGATCGCCTTGGGGGTGTTCATAGCGCTCGTGATGGTGCTGATCGGTATCTGGTTCCGCAACTGGAAGATGTCCTTGGCGGCCGTCATAGCCCTGGCACACGACCTCGTGGTCACCGTCGGCATCTACGCGCTGAGCGGTTTCACCGTCACACCCGCGACCGTCATCGGTGTCTTGACCATTCTCGGCTACTCCCTCTACGACACCGTGGTGGTCTTCGACCGGGTCACGGAGAACACCAGGAACATGAAGGAGAGCAGAAGGACCTATGGGGAGGCCGCAAACCTGGCCATCAACCAGGTGCTGATCCGGTCCTTGAACACGACCCTGATCGGGATCCTGCCGGTCACGGCCCTGCTGATCGGCGGGGCCATGCTGCACAGCGGCCCCCTCGCCGATCTCGGCCTGGCTCTGTTCATCGGCATGATCGCTGGTGCCTACTCCTCCATCTTCATTGCCACCCCGTTGCTGGTGCAGATGAAGGAACGGGAACCAGCCCAGGTCGCCCACCGCGCATCGCTGGCCCGCAAGGCTGAACGTGTGGCCGCCAAGGCCGAGCGCAAACCGTCCGGGGAGGACACGAACGACGAGGAGGACGCCTCGGGGACCGAGGCCGTCGTCTCCTCGGAGACGCGTAGGCGGCGCAGCAACCTGTCGCGCGAGCAGAGGAAGCGTCAGAGGCGATGAACTTGGTTTCCTCCCTGATCGCGGACGTGCCGGACTGGCCCAAACCCGGGGTGGTGTTCAAAGACATCACCCCGCTGCTGGCCTCCCCCGAGGGATTCCGGCATGCGGTTGACGCCATCGTGGCATCGGCTCCCGAGGCCATTGACGTGGTGGTCGGGATGGAGGCCCGGGGATTCATCTTCGCTGCGCCCGTGGCCCTGGCCCTCGGGGCCGGTTTCGTGCCGGTCCGCAAACCGGGGAAGCTGCCGCGTCCCGTGTTGAGCGAATCCTTCGACCTCGAATACGGCACCGCGACCCTGACCATGCATGCGGATGCCCTCGTCACGGGGGCGCGTGTGCTCGTCGTGGACGATGTGCTCGCCACTGGCGGCACCGTGGCTGCCACGGCCGCGTTGTTGAAACGGCTCGGCGCGGAGCTCGTGCACGTGAGCGTGCTCCTCGAGCTCACCGCCCTCGGCGGCAGGGAACGGCTCGCCGTCCAGGGGATCAGCAGTTGTTCGGCTGTTCTGACGAGCTAGGGCCGTGGGCAGACTGAGGAAGCGGGCCCCCAAGGGGTATGCCACCTCAATGGTGAGCATGCCCCGCCCCCAGGTGCAACCACTGCGCGAACTCGGCAAACGTGGGCTGTGGGCGCTCCTGCTGCTGATTATCAGCACCCTCATCGTGTGGTTGGACCGCGACTCCTACGTGGACAACATCCGCGACGACGGGGTCAGTTTCATTGACGCCCTGTACTACTCCACGGTCACCATGACCACCACGGGCTACGGCGACATCACCCCTCTCGCTCCGCACGCCCGACTCCTGAACGCGATCCTGATCACCCCGATGCGCGTCGGCTTCCTGGTGCTGCTGGTCGGCACCACCATCGCCGTGCTGGCGAACGAGGGCAGCCGCACCATCCGTGACCTACAGTGGAGGCAGAGAATGCGCAACCATGTTGTCGTGATCGGCTACGGCACGAAGGGCCGCAGCGCGATCAACACCCTTCGCCGTCACGGGGAACCGGACGACCGGATCGTCGTCATCGACAGCAGTGACGTCGCGGTGAATGAGGCGAACCTCGACGGGCTGGCCGCGTTCCTGGGGGATGCGACACGCCGTGACCTGCTGCGGCGGGCCGAGGTGTCCAAGGCCCGGAAGATCATCATCTGCCTGTCCCGCGACGACGCCGCCATTCTCACCACGCTGACGGCCAGGCAGCTCAACCCCGGGGCGAGCATCATCGTCAGTGTCCGTGAAAAGGACAACGTGGCCTTGGTCCGCCAGTCCGGGGCAACGTCCGTGGTGACATCCTCGGACACGGTGGGGCGCCTGCTCGGTCTGTCTGCGGTCGGTCCAGAGCTCGGCGCCATCATCCAGGACCTGCTGACCGCCGGAACGGGCCTCGAGGTCCAGCAGAGGCAGGCGAGACCCAGTGAGGTGGGGCAGTCCCCGAACGACGTCAAGGGGGAGCAGGTGATCGGAATCATTCGCAACGGCACGCTGCGGCGGTTCTACGACTCCACGGCGTCCAAGATCCAGACCGGGGACCAACTGATCGTAGTGCGCCGCGCGGAACGACCCGACCTGCGAGACACCGACGACTGAGTCGGACAACCGTTTCAATCGCACTAAACTTTCACCATGGCTGAGCAGGCGACGCAACAGGGAGCATTGCAACGCCTGACCAGTGGACCGGAGCAGCCTCGGCTGCGAATGCGGCACCGTTTGGCCAGGCTCGGGGCGGTCAGGCCTCGTTCCGCTGTGCTCGATCCCTTGTTCAAGATCATCAAGGCCAGTCACCCGAAGGCCGACCTGTCGCTGATCGAGCATGCCTATCGCACGGCGGAGCAGCTGCACCGGGGGCAGAAACGCAAGTCCGGGGATCCCTACATCACCCATCCGCTGGCGGTGGCCACCATCCTCGCCGAGCTGGGCATGACTGAACCCGTGCTGGTCGCCGCTCTGCTGCACGACACCGTCGAGGACACCGACTACACCCTTGATCAGCTGCGTGATGAGTTCACCGACGAAGTTGCCCGGATGGTGGACGGGGTCACGAAACTGGACAAGGTGACCTATGGGGAAACCGCGAAGGCCGAGACCATCCGGAAAATGATCATGGCCACCTCCGAGGAAGTGCGGGTCCTGGTGATCAAACTTGCGGATCGTCTCCACAACATGCGGACCATCGGTTTTCTCCGCCCCGACAAGCAGGTCAGGATCGCCACGGAGACCCTCAACATCTTCGCCCCGCTGGCCCACCGGCTGGGCATGAACACCGTGAAGTGGGAACTGGAGGACCTGTCCTTCCAGGCCATCGAACCCAAGGTGTATTCGGAGATCGCGGATCTGGTGGCGCAGCAGGCCCCGGGCCGGGAACGCTACCTGCGGGACCTGATCGCACAGTTCAAACAGCTGATGGCGGACAACAAGATCAAGGCGACCATCTACGGCCGCCCCAAACACTTCTATTCGATCTACCAGAAGATGATGGTCCGGGGCCGCGATTTCGCCGACATCTACGACCTCATCGGGTTGCGGGTGCTGGTCGACGACGTGCGGGACTGCTACGGCGTGCTGGGGGTGGCACACTCCAAGTGGAAGCCGATCCCGGGCCGGTTCAAGGATTACATCGCGAACCCGAAGTTCAACATGTACCAGTCCCTGCACACCACCGTGCTCGGGGACCGTGGCGAACCCGTCGAGCTGCAGATCCGCACCCACGAGATGCACCGCCGGGCCGAGTACGGTGTCGCGGCCCACTGGAAGTACAAGGAGAACCTGCGCAACGGGGTCACCCCCGAGGAAGCAGGGTTGCGTGCCATGCACCAGCTCGGGGTAATGAGCAAGGAAACCGAGGACCCGACGGAATTCCTCGACTCGGTGCTGTTCGAGATCAACTCCGACGAAATCTACGTGTTCACCCCGAAGGGCGAGGTGAACGCCCTACCGGTGGGGGCGACCCCGGTCGACTTCGCTTTCTCCGTGCACACGGAGGTCGGGTATCGCTGCATCGGTGCCCGGGTGAACGGCCGACTGGTGGCGTTGTCGACGAAACTTGTCCAGGGCGACAAGGTGGAGATCCTCACCTCGAAATCCCCGAACGCCGGTCCGAGTCGCGACTGGCTCGGGTTCGTCGCCACCAGCAGGGCCCGTCAGAAGATCAAGCAGTACTTCTCCCGGGAGCGGCGTGACGAGGCGATTGAGGACGGCAAGGAGATGCTGGCCAGACAGCTTCGGCGCACCGGGGTGCCGATGCAGCGTCTCCTCACCCTGGAAAATCTCACCGCCGTCGCCAACGAATTGCGCCACGCGGATGTCTCCGGCCTTTACAAGGCGATAGGGGAGGGACAAGTCGGCGCCCGGTCCGTGGTCACCCATCTGATAGAACTCGTCGGGGGTGAGGACGAGGCCGTCGACACCATCACGGAGGACGAGGGGGTGCGCAATTCCCAGAGGCGTCCCCGGGCGACCACGGAACCCCGCGTGCTGGTTGACGGCGACTCGACCATGGCCGTGAAACTGGCGCGCTGCTGCCATCCCATCCCGGGGGACGAAATCACGGGTTTCGTCACCCGCACCGACGGGGTTTCGGTGCACCGCCTCGACTGCACGAACGTCCCCGCCCTGCAGGGAACCCCCGAGCGCTTGGTGAAGGTTGCCTGGGACAAAGCGGAGGGTGGGCAGTTCCCCGTCACGATCCAGGTCGAGGGCATCGACCGGGCGGGGCTGCTCGCTGACGTCAGCAGGGTGATCTCGGACCTACACATCGACATTCTCGAGGCCACACTGACTTCGGGGCGCAACAAGAAGTTCTCCGGGAGGCTCACCTTCGAGTCCCCGGATCCCAGACACCTGAACCACGTCCTGAAACAGGTGCGCCGGGTTCCCGGGGTCTACGACGCCTTCCGCACGAACTCCTGATCCGGGTGGCGGTTCTTCCTCCCTGCACCAGGGAGGAAGAACCGCCACCCGCCGTTCACATGTCCTGGAAGTCTTGGAGGGTCTGCCGGGCCTGGTTCAGCCAGGAGGTGTAGGTCCCCAGCGATGTGCGCACGTCCTTCGCCTTGCGGGTATCTCCCGCGGCTTCCGCCGCGTCAAGATCCTTGGTGAGTTTGTCCACCTGTGACTGGAACAGGGCGACGGTGTCCTCGGCGCGTTTACGGGCCTCCGGGTCGGTGCGGCGCCAACGTTCGGCCTCCAACTCGCTGACCCGGTCGGAAAGTTTCCTGACCCGAGAGTCGAGGCCCCGCATAGCCGCTTTGGGCACGTGCCCGATCTCGGAGAACTTGGAGAGGAACTCACGAAGGCTGGTCTTGGCCGAGTCGACATCCGTCACGTCTGCGAGGGCGCGTTCCGCCTGTTCCAAGAGGGCGGTCTTCGCCGCGAGGTTCTCGGCCTGTTCGCCGTCCACGGCGTGTTGGGCCGCGGAGCGGGCGTTGAAGAACTGGTCCTGCAGGGCGTGGAAACTGGCCCACAACGACTCATCATCGGCCCTCCGGGCGGAGCCGGCCGCCCGCCAACGGGCCATCAGGTCACGGAAAGCACCCGCTGTGGGGCCCCAGTCTGTGGATTCGGCCAGCGGAGTGGCCTCCGCGATGATCTGCTCCTTGATGCGCTTCGCCTCGTCGCGTCGGGCGTTCAGCTCGGAGAAATGGGCCTTGCGCCGACGCGTGTACTGGGTACGGGCCGAACTGAAGCGGTGCCAGAGTTCGTTGTCCGTGGTGCGATCCACGCGGGGAAGGGCCTTCCATTCCTCCAGGAGTTCCCGGAACCGATCGACGCCGCGACGCCAGTCGTTGCCGCTCGCCAAGGACTCGGCCTCGTCCACCATCGCGTGCTTGGCGGCTATGGTGTTCGCGTTCTGTTCCGCGCGGGCCGCCCTGCGCGCTTCGATCTGGGCCGGGAGCAACTCCTCGAGAGCATCCAGCCGGGCCGTGAGGGCCGCGAGATCACCGACGGCGTTGGCCTCCGTGACGTTCTTGCGGGCTGTACCGATGGCCTTGCGCGCCTCCTCGGGGGACATGGTCTGGGTTTCCACGCGGGATACGAGCAAAGCCACCTCGGCGGCCAGGTTCTCGTAGCGCCGGATGTAGAACGCCAAGGCTTCCTCGGGGGTGGAGTCGGGGATCTGTCCGACACTTCTCTCTGTGTCACCGACACGGACGTACACGGTTCCGTCGGGATCGACGCGACCGAAGTCCGCAGGCGCTTGCTGTTGGCTCATGAACACAATCTAGCGGGCAAACCCGCCAGGGGACAGGCTGGGTGCGGAGGTTCCCCGGAACCTTTTCGTGCAAGCCCGGGATCACTGCCATACAGTGGGCGGGTGCGTATCGAGACCATCCCAGTTTCCCCATGGACCGCCAACTGCTATCTCATCGCCGCCGACCCGGCAGACAGCGGGTGCCTCGTGGTCGATCCGGGTGTGAAGGGATCCGAACTGGTAACCGCGGCTCTGGGCCGTCTCGGCTGGCGTCCGGAGGCCATCCTGTGCACTCATGGACACCTCGACCACGCCGGCGACGCCGCCACTCTGGCGGCCGTGTGGAACGTTCCCGTCCGGTGCGCGAAGGCCGATCAGGAAATGCTCACCCGGCCTTCCACGGGCCTGGGGCCCCGGCTGGTGCCGCTGATCCGGCAGCTCATCGGCGAGGATGAACTGGATCCCCCCGGGGACCTCCGGGACCACGAGACCTTCCGGGTCCCCTGCGGGCTCGAAGTCAGGCCCCACGCAGCCCCGGGACACACCCGCGGATCCACGCTCCTGGAGGTCGGGGACGAAACCGGGAAGGTGCTTCTGACCGGGGACGTGCTCTTCCGGGGCACCATCGGGCGAACCGACCTGCCCGGCGGGAACCTGGAGCAGATGCGATCCACCCTGCGGGGAATCATCGAGGCCTTTCCCGACGAGGCTGTGCTGCTGCCCGGCCACGGGGAACCTACCACCGTCGGGGCCGAGAAAATCCACAACCCCTATCTGCAAGCCGATTTCCTGAAGGGCTGAGCCATGGTACGTCCCAAACCGATCTCCGGTTTCCCCGAGTTCCTTCCCGCCGGGCGCCTGGTGGAGAACCAGGTGTTCGCCGCCATCACATCCACCTTCGAACTCCACGGTTTCGCGCCCATCGAGACCAGGGCCGTCGAACCCCTCGACCAGCTGGCCCGCAAGGGGGAGATAGACAAGGAAATCTACGTCGTCAGGCGCCTGCACGCACAGGAGGGGGAGACGGACGAACTCGGCCTCCACTTCGACTTGACGGTACCCTTCGCCCGCTACGTGCTGGAACACTCCGGGCACCTGAACTTCCCCTTCCGTCGCTACCAGGTGCAGAAGGTCTGGCGCGGTGAGCGCCCGCAGGAGGGACGCTACCGGGAGTTCACCCAAGCCGACATCGACATCGTCGGACGCGACCGGCTGGCTGATCACCACGACGCCGAGATCCCCCTGGTGGCCCTCGATGTTTTCGGGAAGCTGCACCGGGATCTGGGATTGCCGCCGGTGAGCATTCGGGTCAACAACCGGAAACTCTCGGAGGGGTTCTACCGGGGCCTCGGGATCGAGGACACCGCAGCCGTTCTCCAGCGCGTCGACAAGTACGACAAGGTTGGGCCGGATGTGGTGGTCGAGATGCTGACCGAACAGGTGGGGTTGAGCGAATCCCAAGCCCGCGCCTGTGTCTCCCTGGCGGGGATCAGCTCCGAGGACGAGTCCTTCGTCGACCAGGTGCAGGCCCTGGGCGTCACCGACGAGCTGCTTGATGAAGGCCTGGCGGATCTCGCCTCGCTCACCCGGATCGCGTGCGGAACCGAACCGGGCCGGGTGGTGGCGGACCTCAGGATTGCGCGGGGTCTCGATTACTACACGGGCACCGTCTACGAGACCCTGCTGCTCGGCTCGGAGAAACTCGGGTCCGTGGCCTCGGGGGGCCGCTACGACTCCTTGGCGAGTGACGGGAGAGCGACCTTCCCCGGGGTCGGGTACTCCTTCGGCATCACCCGGATACTCGCACCGCTGATAGGCAAGGGCGTCCTGACCGCCACCCGCTGTGTTCCGTCGGCGGTGCTGGTGGCCGTTGACTCGGAGGAGACCCGGGACCGGGCGATATCCGTGGCGCGCAGGCTGCGGGAACGCGGCATTGCGTGTGAGGTCGCCCCCAGGGCCGACAAGTTCGGGCGCCAGATCCGGTTCGCCGAACGCAGGGGAATCCCGTTCGTCTGGTTCGGCGCGAACCTCGACGACTCGGTCAAGGACATTCGGTCGGGGGAGCAGCTGCCCGCCGACCCGGATGCCTGGCTGCCACCGATCGAGGACGCCACCCCGCGGGTCATCCGGGGCTGATAACCCGGGAAGGGAACACGATGGGGCGAACCTTCCCGGGTAGGATTCGTCGCTGGCGGGCTGCACCGTCCATGCAGCCGGAACTAGAGAGGAAACTGCATGTTGCGCACACACCACGCGGGTGAGCTGAGGGCCGCGAACGTGGGTCAAGAGGTGGTGCTCGCCGGCTGGGTGGCGAAGCGGCGTGATCACGGTGGTGTCGCGTTCATCGACCTGAGGGACGCCTCCGGCATCGCCCAGGTGGTGGTCCGGGACGAGGTGCTGGCCTCCTCCGGTGCGCACGATCTGCGCAACGAGTTCTGCATCAAGGTCACCGGCGTGGTGGAGATCCGTCCCGAGGGCAACGCAAACCCGGATCTGCCGACGGGGGAGATCGAGGTCGCGATCTCCGAGCTGGAGGTGCTCAACCCGTCGGCCCCACTGCCATTCCAGATCGACGAACGCGTCACGGTCGGTGAGGAGGTGCGCCTGAAACACCGCTACCTGGACCTGCGGCGGCCAGCACCCTCCGCCGCGATCCGGCTGCGTTCCAAGGTGAACCAGGCGGCCCGGAAGGTGCTGGGGGAGCGCGATTTCGTCGAGATCGAGACCCCCACCCTGACCCGCTCCACCCCGGAGGGGGCCCGCGACTTCCTGGTGCCGGCTCGGCTCAATCCCGGCTCCTGGTATGCGCTGCCGCAGAGTCCGCAGCTGTTCAAGCAACTCCTGATGGTGGCGGGAATGGAACGCTACTACCAGATCTCCCGCTGCTACCGCGACGAGGACTTCCGCGCCGACCGGCAACCGGAGTTCACCCAGCTCGACATCGAGATGAGTTTCGTCGACCAGGAGGACGTGATCGAACTGGGGGAGGCCATCGTCAAGGAGATCTGGGCCATCAAGGGGATAGAACTGCAAACGCCCTTCCCGCGCCTGACTTTCACCGACGCCATGAACCGTTACGGCTCGGACAAACCAGATCTGCGTTTCGACGTGGAGCTGACGGAACTGACCGATGTCTTCTCCGAGACCCGGTTCCGCGTGTTCCAGGCTCCGTACGTGGGGGCGGTGGTCATGCCCGGCGGCGCGTCGCAACCGCGACGCCAGTTCGACGCCTGGCAGGAATGGGCGAAGCAGCGCGGTGCGAAGGGCCTGGCCTACGTCACCGTCTCCGAGACCGGGGAACTGGGCGGCCCGGTCGCCAAGAATCTCTCCGATGCGGAACTGGCTGCGCTGCCGGAACGCACCGGGGCTAAACCCGGCGACTGCATTTTCTTCGCGGCCGGGGAGCGCACCGCATCCCAGAACCTCCTGGGTGCGGCCCGCGACGAGATCGCCCGGCGCTGCGGGCTGATCGACGAAAACTCCTGGAGTTTTCTGTGGGTGGTTGACGCGCCCCTGTTCAAACCCGCATCCGAGGCGAAGGCCGAGGGAGATGTCGCTGTTGGTGAAGGGGCCTGGACCGCCGTGCACCACGCCTTCACCTCGCCCAAACCTGAGTGGCTCGGAAGCTTCGACGAACACCCGGGAGAGGCCACCGCCTACGCCTACGACATGGTCTGCAACGGCAACGAGATCGGCGGTGGGTCCATCCGTATCCACCGCCGCGACGTGCAGGAGCGGGTGTTCAAGGTGATGGGCATCACTCAGGAGCAGGCGCAGGAGAAGTTCGGTTTCCTGCTGGACGCGTTCGCCTTCGGCGCCCCGCCGCATGGCGGCATTGCCTTCGGGTGGGACCGGATCGTCGCCCTGCTCAGCGGCGCGGAGTCGATTCGCGAGGTCATCGCCTTCCCGAAGTCGGGCGGCGGCTACGACCCGCTGACCGCTGCGCCGGCCCCGATCACCGCCCAGCAGCGCAAGGAGGCCGGGGTTGACTCCAAGCCGGGGAAGAAGAACACCAAGTTGTGATCGCGGTGTCCGTGCCGCCCGTGTGGGGCGGCACGGACACTGAACAACCGGTTCAGGAGCTGCCGGTGCGTTCGTCGCCCTTCGAGCCTCGGATGGATCCGGCGCTCGCGAGGATCACCAGCGCCATGGCGATCAGTTCCACGACTCCGAGCCGTTCGCCCAACAGCAGGAAGGCGACGAGCGCGGCGGCCGCTGGTTCGAGGCTCGTCAGGATTCCGAAGGTGGCCCGGGACATGCGTTGCAGGGCCCGCATCTCCAGGGGGAACGGGATGGCGGAACTGAGAAGGCCGAGGGCCAGACCCATGCCCCAGACACCCGGGTCCAACGCCCAGGAGTGCTCGCCCGAGAGGGCCGTGGCCAGGGTCACGGGAAGCAGAAGGATGGCCGCGATCCAGAATCCCACCGTCAACCCGGAGAAACCCTCCCAACGGGCCCCGAGGGTGGGGGTGAGCAGGATGTAGGCGCCCCAGCAGGCCCCGGCTAGCAGCGCCAGGACCACGCCCACGGGCTCCAGCGGGGCTGGGCTGATCCCGAGCAGGATCACACCCAGGGCGGCGAGAGCCACCCAGATCAGGTCACGCCTGCGTTTGGAACCGAACGTGGCGACGGTCAACGGACCCAGGAACTCGAAGGTCACCGCCATGCCGACGGGGATTCGCTGGATCGACAGGTAGAAGATTGTGCTCATGCCCGTGAGCGCCACCCCGTATCCCAAGGCCGAGAGCCACTGTCCCCGGCTGCGGCCGCGCAGGGTGGGGCGGAACACGATGCCCAGGAACACGGCGGCGAACAGGATGCGCAACCAGGCCGTCACCTGCGGTGGGGTCACGGCAAACAGTCCCTTGGCCAGGGAGGAGCCGATCTGCACCGAGGTGGTTGCCGTCAACACCAGCAGGACCGGGGGGAATCCTCGCCTCACAGTGTGAACTCGATCCGTCTCGGCCGGGCGATCAGCCACAGGCACAGCGCAGCGGCGGTGGCGCAGCAGAGCATCGCGATCGCCATCGGGGCCGCCGAGGTCAGTTCGAACTGACCGATGACGGGCCCCACCACGGCGGCGAGGGTCATGTTGAGGGCCCCCATCAGGGACGCGGCCACTCCTGAGTCCTTCCGATGATTCTGCAATGCCAGCACTTGGGCGGCGGGATTGCATGCCCCGAAAGCCAGGGTGTAGGCGAACATCGCCGGTATCAAGGGGATGTGGCCGCCGCGCATCGCGTCGAGCCCCAGAAGCGCCGAAGCAGCGACGATCATTCCTGCCGTACCGACGATGAGCACCTTCTGCGGTCTGAGATGCGCGGACAGGCGGCTTCCCAGCTGAACCCCGGCGAAGACACCTATGGAACAAATGGCGAACACGACACCGAACTCGGTTTCGCGCAGCCCGAAGGTTTCCTGCAACAGCAGCGACGAGGTGGAGATGTATGAAAACAAACCGGCGAAGCAGCAGGAGGCGGTCAGCCAGATGCCGACGAACACCCTGTCGCCCAGTACCCGGCGGTAGGCGGCCAGGAGTGGCGGGAGACCACCCGCGGTACGCTCACTGGGCGGTCGGGTCTCCACGATCAGGGACAGGATCAGCACCAGCAGAACGGCACCGTAGCTGGCCAGCGCCCAGAACACCCCTCGCCAGTTCATGACCGTGACCATCCACGAGCCCATCAGGGGAGCGATGACGGGTGCCAGGCCGTTGATGAGCGCCAGCCGGGAGAGCATCATGACCAGCCGTCGTCCCGAGAACAGGTCCCGTGTCATGGCCATCGACACCACGGCCCCACCCGCAGCCCCGACACCCTGGAAGACGCGCATGGTGGTGAGGAAACCGACATTGGGGGCGATCGCCACGAGAACCGAGGAGACGATGTGCAGACAAGCGGCCATCACCAGCGGAATCCTACGTCCCAGACGGTCGCTAAGAGGACCCACGACGAGCTGCCCGAGAGCGAATCCCAAGGTTGTGGCGGAGAGGGTCACCTGGACCTGGGAGTCGGTGATCCCAAGGTCGGTCTTGAGAGACGGAAAGGTGGGCAGGTACAGGTCTATGGTGAACGGACCGAGACCGGTCAGCAGGCCGAGGGTGACGATGGTCGCTACCCTCCGGCGTGCGCTGAACCGGTCCCCGAGTGGTTGTGGCATTCGAACTCCGCGGATGCAGGGGTATCAAGAGCAAACAAATGATACGGCAGGAGTTCGGAATCTCCCGCTACTGTAATTCGTGTGAGTCCTGACCTGTTCGGTAATCCCGATCCCGTGCCCGCCGGGGTGGGCGGTTCCTTGGGGAATTCCCGTGGTGAAGGAGCGCCACTGGCAGTCAGGATGCGTCCCGCGAACCTGGACGAACTCGTGGGGCAGCAGCATCTGCTCGGCCCGGGTGCACCGCTCCGCCGGCTGGTCGAGGGGCAACCGATGAGTGTTTTCCTGTGGGGGCCACCGGGAGTTGGCAAGACCACCTTGGCGTCCATAGTCTCCAACGCATCCGGGGCCCGGTTCGTCGAGCTCTCGGCAGTGACCGCGGGGGTCAGGGAACTGCGCGCCGAACTTGATGCGGCCAAACGGAAGCTGGAACGAGGCACCTCTACCGTGCTATTCATCGACGAGGTGCACCGTTTCTCCAAGACCCAGCAGGACGCACTGCTGCCCGCGGTGGAAAACCGGATCGTCACCCTGATCGCAGCCACCACGGAAAACCCCAGCTTCTCCGTGATCTCCCCGTTGCTGTCGCGTTCGCTGCTGCTGCGGCTCAAACCCCTGACCGACACCGACATCGCAGCCCTGATTTCCCGCGCGCTGGTCGACGAACGGGGCCTGGCGGGCGCCGTCGTCCTGGCCGATACGGCCCGGGACGACCTGGTGCGCCTGGCCGGCGGGGATGCCCGCCGTGCGCTGACCTACCTGGAGGAGGCGGCGGCCTCCGCCGAGGCGCTCGGGCTGGGGGAGATCACCTCCGAGGTGCTCGCCCACGCGGTGGACCGGGCCGCCGTGCGCTACGACAGGGACGGCGACCAGCACTACGACGTGATCTCCGCCTTCATCAAATCCGTGCGGGGCTCCGACGTTGACGCTGCCCTGCACTACCTGGCGCGGATGCTGGAGGCGGGGGAGGACCCGCGGTTCATCGCACGCCGCCTGATGATCTCGGCCAGCGAGGACATCGGCATGGCCGCATCCGGGGTGCTCGGCACCTGCGTCGCGGCAGCCCAGGCGGTGCAGTTGCTGGGGATGCCGGAGGCCCGCATCACCCTCGCCCACGCCACCGTGGCCGCGGCCACCGCCCCGAAATCCAACGCCGCCTACATGGCTCTGGAGAAAGCCATCGCCGATGTGCGTGCGGGCAGGGGCGGGGCGGTTCCGGCGCACCTCAGGGACTCCCACTACGCCGGGGCCAAGGCTCTTGGACACGGCGAGGGGTACATCTATCCCCACAATCTGCCCGCCGGGGTGGCGGCCCAGCAGCATCTTCCCGACGATCTCGCGGGGGCCAGCTATTATCAGCCGACCGGCCACGGGGCGGAGGCCGCCATCTCCGAGCGCATGGCGGCGGTTCGGAAGTTGCTGGGCCGCTGAGGGCGCGGGTCGGCTAGAGTTACGGCGATACTTCGATTCAAGGAGGCGACCTCACATGTCCGTCGGTGAGTTGGCAGGTCTGCTCGCAGCCATTGCTCTCTGCGTCCTCGTGGCCCTGGCAGCCGTCCCCCTGATCAAAGCCGGCCGAGCTCTCGACGAGGTCCGCATTGCGGTGCGTGACCTCGGACACCATTCGGTTCCCGTCCTGGTGGAGCTGAAAAGCACCGTCGAGAGCACCAACGACGAGTTGGAGAAACTGTCCTTGGTCACCGACGACGTGGCCCGTGTCTCCGGGCACGCCACCGTGGTCAGCGAACACGCCGCCAACCTGTCACAGCTGTTCGCGGCCACCCTGGGAGGCCCCTTGGTTCGCGGCGCCGCGATCGTCCATGGCCTGCGGACTGCTTTGAAGGGACGCAAGAAGTGAGGCGCTTGTTCTGGATCCTGGTCGGCGCCGCCGTGGCCGTTGCACTGGTGCTCCGGGGCCGCAAATGGCTGCACCAGCTCACCCCGAAGGGAGTGGCCGAGCGCGTGGAGGCCTCCGGGCAGCAGGCAGTCAACAGGTTCAGCGAGTTCCGCGCCACCTTCACCGCCGCGATGCGGGAGAAGGAGGCAGAGCTCCGCGAGGAACTCGACATGCCCCGGAAAGCCTGAGAAACATCGACTTCAAGGAAAACCCGCTAATGAAAACCTCCGAGGTCCGGAGCCGGTTCATCGACTTCTTCGCGCGCCACGACCACACCGTCGTGCCTAGCGCATCGCTTCTCTACAACGATCCCACCCTGTTGTTCGTCAACGCCGGGATGGTGCCCTTCAAACCCTATTTCATGGGGGAGGATCCCGCCCCTTACCGCCGCGCTGCCTCCGTCCAGAAGTGTGTGCGCACCCTGGACATAGACGACGTGGGCAAGACCACCCGGCACGGAACCTTCTTCCAGATGATGGGGAATTTCGCGTTCGGCGACTACTTCAAGGAAGGCGCCATCAACTACGCCTGGGAGCTGATCACCACCGATATTCCCAACGGCGGTCTCGGGTTCCGGCCGGACCGGATCTGGGTGACCGCCCTGCACGGCGACGAGGAGACCATCGGCCTGTGGCAGAAGGCCGGGGTTCCTCGCGACCGGATCCAGGAGCGTGGCTTCAAGGACAACTACTGGCACATGGGGGTGCCCGGCCCGGGTGGCCCCTGCTCCGAGATCTACATTGACCGCGGACCCGAGTTCGGCCCCGACGGCGGACCGGAAGCCGACGAGGACCGTTTCCTGGAGATCTGGAACCTGGTCTTCCAGCAGGAGGAGATCACCAACGTCACCGCCAAGGACCGGTTCGACGTTGTCAAGCCCTTGGCCACGCAGAACATCGACACCGGCAGCGGCCTGGAACGCATCGCCTACCTGCTCCAGGACGTGGCGAACATGTACGAGACGGACGAGGTCTACCCGGTCATCGCGAAGGTGGCGGAACTCTCGGGACGCACCTACGGGGCCGACCCGGAGGATGACGTGCGATTCCGGGTGGTGGCGGACCATGTACGTTCCTCGCTGATGCTGATGACCGACGGCGTCACCCCCGGCAACGAGGCCCGCGGCTACGTCCTGCGGCGCCTGCTCCGCCGCTCCATCCGCGCCATGCGGCTGTTGGGCGTTGACGCCCCGGTGCTCGGTGAGCTGCTACCCGTCAGCCGGGACGTGATGAGCGTTTCCTACCCGGAGATCAACGACTCCTGGGCGAGGATCTCCGAGGTCAGCGAACACGAGGAGGCATCGTTCCGGCGCACGCTCTCAGCAGGAACGCAGATCTTCGATCTCGCGGTGGGACGCGCCAGGCAGGCCGGGGCGAAGGAACTGCCCGGCGACGAGGCGTTCCAGCTGCACGACACCTATGGTTTCCCGATCGACCTGACCCTCGAGATGGCCGCCGAGGCGGGGCTCGGGGTGGATCGTGCCCGTTTCACCGAGCTGATGCGCCAGCAGAAGGAACGGGCCCGCGCCGATGCGAAGGCCAAGAAGGGCGTGGCCGCCAGCCTCGAGGCCTACAAGGAGCTCCGCGAGGGTCGCGAAACCCCTTTCATCGGATACCGGGAACTCGAACACGAGACCAAGGTCGTCGGCATCGTCTCCGGCGGCCGGGTGGTCACCTCCGCCGACGACGGGCAGGTCGTCGAACTAGTGCTGGCTGAAACCCCCTTCTACGCCGAATCCGGCGGCCAGGACTCCGATGCGGGACGGATAACCGGTGATGGCTGGTCCGCCGAGGTGCTCGACGTCCAGCGTCCCGTGCCCGGCCTGATCGTGCACCGTGTCCAGCTGCTCGGTGACCTCGGCAAGGGGGCGGTGGCGCACGCCTCCGTGGACCCGGCAGCCAGGTACGCCGCGTCGCAGGCCCACACCGCCACCCACATCGTTCACGCCGCGCTGCGGGAATTGGTGGGACCGACCGCCACCCAGGCCGGTTCCTACAACAAACCGGGCTACCTGCGCTTCGACTACTCGGCGACCCATGGCATGAGCGAGGCCCTGAGACTGGAGATTGAGCAACGCGCCAACCAGGCCATCCGGGACTCCTTCGACGTGACCGCCAGCCAGATGAAACTGGAGGAGGCCAAGGCCTTGGGTGCAATGGCCATGTTCGGCGAGAAATACCCGCCGGTCGTGCGCGTGGTGGAGCTCGCAGGCCCTTGGTCGCGGGAACTGTGCGGTGGCACCCATGTCGCCAACACCGCCCAGATAGGGGTGCTGAACCTGCTCAGCGAATCGTCCATCGGATCCGGGGTGCGCCGCGTGGAGGCCCTCGTCGCCCAGGACGCGTTCGAACGTTTCGCCGCCGAACGGGCCCTCGTGGCCACCCTCACCGACAGCCTCCGGGTGCAGCCGGGGCAGCTCGCGGAGCGGGTGGACAAACTGCTCGGTCAGCTGAAATCGGCGGAGAAACAGATCGCTGCCCTCCAGGCGGAGAAGCTGCTGGCCCGATCCGGCGAACTCGCCGCCGCGGCCCGCCGGGTAGGCAACGTCAGGCTGGTGGCCGAGTCCCTACCCGGCACCACCGGCGGCGACCTGCGAACTCTCGTCCTGGACATCCGGGAACGGCTCGGGGCGGAGCCCGCCGTCGTGGCGTTGTTCGGCGGCGGGGGCGGAAAGGCGGCCGGTGTGGTGGCCACCAATGCGGCTGCCCGTGAACTGGGCATTCGCGCCGGTCAGCTGATCTCCACGGCCTGCCGCGCCATGGGCGGTAAGGGTGGCGGAAAGGATGACCTCGCCCAGGGCGGCGGTTCCAACCCGGCGGCGGCCCCGCAGGCGATCACCGCGGTCGAGGAGATGCTGGCCGACCGTGGCTGAGTTGGGGCGTCTCGGGATCGACTGGGGCAGAGTGAGGATAGGTGTCGCGGCCAGCAACCCGCACACCTCGTTCGCCTACCCCGTCGAAACGGTTCGCGCGGACGGTTCGGAACTGAAACGACTCGGGGCACTGATCGAGGAGTATGAACCCGGGTTGGTCTACGTGGGGCTGCCCCTGACCCTGTCGGGGGAGCGTTCCTTCTCGGCGCGGTTCGTGGTTGAAAGGGCCTCCCTGCTCGCCGCGGCGGTGCCAGGCGTTCCGTTCAGGCTGGTCGACGAGCGGATGAGCACTGCCAGGGCGTCACGTAGTCTTGGGGGAGCGGGCCGTAACTCCCGGCAACAGCGGCGGATCATAGATCAGGCCGCCGCCGTCGAGATCCTGCAGCGCGCGCTGGACCTGGAGACGACATCCGGTCGGCTCGCCGGGGAACCACTGGAACAGGAGGATCTGTGAGTCCCACTTTCGTCGACAACGACGGTCAACCGGACTGGCGCAAGATCGGATATCACGCCCGAAGCGCGTTCGCGGTTCTGCTGTCGGCCGTGGTGCTGTTCGGCGGCGGCTGGTTCGTCGTTCACAAGGCCCACGAGGCCTGGGTATCTTGGCGCACCGAGAGCGACTACATCGGTGAGGGCAAGGACGAGGTGGTCGTGGTGATCCCGAAGGACGCCACCGTCACGCAGATCGGCGACGTGCTCGTGGAGAACGGCGTCATCAAGTCCACTCGCACCTTCCGCTCGGTGGTCGGGCGCCAGACGGGATCGGACTCCAAGCTCCAGGCTGGGCGTTTCCGATTGCGCACCGAGCTTCCGGCCGAGACCGCACTGAAGATGCTGCTCGACCCAGCCAACAAGGTGGCCCTGAAGGTGACTATCCCCGAGGGGAGGGTCCGGGTACAGCAGTGGGAGATCCTGACCAAGGAACTGGGGCTCACCGAGGAGCAGCTGACTGAGGCGTCCAAGTCCAGCGAGCTGGGACTGCCGAGCTGGGCGGGCGGCGGCAACTTGGAGGGTTTCCTCTTTCCGGAAACCTACGAGGTGGCTGAGCCGGTGACTGCGCTCGGGGTTTTGAAGCAGCAGGTGGAGCAGTTCAACAAGGTGGCGGGCGCCGTCAGTCTGGAGGCCCGTGCCAAGGATCTCGGCAGGAGCCCGTACGACGTCCTGATCGTCGCATCCATCGTGGAGAAGGAAGCGGCACGTGCGGAGGACAGACCCAGGATCGCGCAGGTCGTCTACAACCGGTTGGCTAAGGACCTGCCTTTGCAGTTCGACTCCACGGTGCACTACGCGATCGGGCAGTTCGACCGCGTCACCACGACCGAATCCGATCGGGCAACGGATTCGCCCTACAACACCTACAAGGTCAAGGGTCTGCCCCCCACCCCGATCTCGAACCCGGGACAGTCCGCAATCGAGTCCGCCCTGGCGCCGAGCGGGGAGGAATTCCTGTATTTCACTACCGTAGACCTGGACACCGGAGAGACCAGGTACTCGACGGACGAGGCAGGCCACGCGGAGAACGTGAAACTGTTCCAGCAGTGGTGCCAGTCCCATTCAGGGCGCTGTACATGAAACGCTGCGCAGTCATCGGGGATCCGGTGGAGCACTCGCTGTCGCCGGCGATTCACCGCGCGGGCTACCGGATCAACG
>ERZ772977.38-NODE-38-length-109052-cov-8.045680_pt1 | contig 109052 bp, 94 predicted proteins | sample MGYA00511131_ERZ772977 | MGnify/ENA primary metagenome ERZ772977 (study PRJEB29015, sample SAMEA2737935) | human oral metagenome | biome: human oral; feature: human-associated habitat; material: dental | place: China | collected 2151 ...
AGCCGTGCAGCCGTGCAGCCGTGCAGCCGTGCAGCCGTGCAGCCGTGCAGCCGTGCAGCCGTGTTGCCGTGCAGCCGTGTTGCTGTAGCTGAGCTTTTTTTGAATCCACGCCCGGCCAGATCGGGCATCTTCATTCATCAAGGGAGACATCAACCATGAAAACCAAACCTACCCTCGAACTGCGCGACGTGGAGAATGGCCTGAAGGCTGGCTTGGCCAAGGCTGCCGAGAAAGGCTGGGCCGTGACCGTGTCCGTGGTCGACGATGGCGGCCACCTGCTGGGCCTCAAGCGCATGGATGGTTGCGCGGCCGTGGCAGCCTACATTTCGCCCGAGAAGGCGCGCACCGCTGCGCTGGGCCAGCGGGGCAGTGGCGGCTATGAAAAGATGATCAACGACGGCCGTACTGCCTTCCTGTGCGTGGACGTGCTGAAGGGCACCCTGGAAGGGGGACTGCCCATCGTCATCGATGGTCAGGTGGCTGGCGCCGTGGGGGTCTCGGGCGTGAAGCCCAACGAGGACCTGGAAGTGGCGCAGGCCGCCGTCGACGCGATCGTCGCCGGGGTCTGATGGCAGGGGGCAGCCTGGGGGCCGGCCTTCCGGCTCCTGGCTGCCGGGCTGCCACGCTACTTTTGGCCGTTTTACCGTTTTACCGTTTTACCGTTTTACCGCTTTGCTGCTTTGCTGCTTTGCTGCTTTGCTGCTTTGCTGCGTCCCGGCTGTGAGGCGCAGCTTCACCCAACGAAGTGGGGAATTGTTGTTTAATTAAGACGCAGTGACATGCGGCTTAGCCTTTGTTATAATGCCGAATTCCGGAGAGATGGATGAGTGGTTTAAGTCGCACGCCTGGAAAGCGTGTAAGGGTTAATAGCCCTTCGGGGGTTCGAATCCCCCTCTCTCCGCCACACATTCCGCGCTGAGACTCAGCCACTTCCTGTCAGCCTCCTTCGTTCAGAAGGGAAGGTCGGCAGCTCAGATGGCCTTCTTCGGTGCCTTGAAACCCGGCTTGTCGTCATGGCAGCCGGGTTTTTTCTTGCGTGCGCATGGCGTGCCGGGCATGGCAATTTGTGCCGAGCCTGCCGCACGTTGCGCCGGGCCCGCCAAGCGAAAACGCGCCCAGGTGGGGCGCGTTCTGGTCATGCTCTGGGGTTTGGGTCGATCAGCGGCTGGCCCAGTTGCGTTCCTCGCCGGCCTTCACGTCCTTGATGGTGTAGCCCAGGTGCACCAGCGGCTGGCCTTTCTTCCAGCCGGCGGGCACTTGCCACCGGTTGCAGTAGAGGCGCTGGGTCTTGGGCAGCTTGTAGTTCCAGCAGAGATCGGCGATGTTGTTACCCTTGACCATTACCATCAGTTGTACCGAGTTTCCGCCGTTGTTCCACTGGAAGACGTGCTTGCCCGAAGCCACCTGCTCCTCATAACCGATGGTCTCGGCAGTGGCGGTATAGCTCACGCCCTTGTCGTAGCTGAAGGTTGGTTCATCGGTGGCCGTCAGCGTACCCCCCAGGGTGACGCCATTTGCGCCGTTGGTGACGGGCAGGGACATGGTGACCTGGTCCACGTCATAGTTCGCATCACCGCCCCCGTCGGTATCCTTGCCGCCGTTGAAGGTGAAATAGGTGTAGCCGCCTTCAGCCGGCGTGTAGCCGCCCGGGGTACCGCTGCGTTCGCCGCTATAGCCCGGGGCTCGGCTCTGGGAGGAAGTGACCCGCGGGGCGTTGGCCATGCCTTGCGGGTAGCCGATGGCTTTGGGGTCATTCGACTGTCCATCGCTGTGCTGGTCCAGCATGGTGGCCAGCACGGCACCGTTGACGCCACCCGAGCCGATCGGGTCGGTGGGGTGCCGCAGCGGCTTGCGGTTGATGGCCTCGACCTCACCGTTTGCGGTCTTGCCGGCATCGGTGGCTGCATTGTTGGCCGTCTGGCCATCGGCAGCCGGTTTTTCCTCGGAGGCGGCGGGCTTTTCACCAGCAGCCGGCTTGTCGTTGGCCGCGGGCTTGTCGTTGGTGGTCGGCTTCTCGTCGGAAGCAGGTTTGTCGGTGACGGCCGGCTTTTCCTCGGTCGAGGGCTTGTCGGTGGCAGCCGGCTTCTCATCGGCAGCGGGCTTTTCGTTCGAAGCGGGCTTGTCGCTGGCTCCCTGGGCGGCCGCGGCGTCTGCCTGCGGGTTGGGCGGTTGCTGAGTGCTGGCTTGTGCCTGCTGCGCAGCTTGCTGCTGTTGCTGGGCTTGCTGGACCTGGCGTTTCTGCTCTTCAGCTTTACGCGCGTCTTCGGCCTTGCGGGCCTCTTCTGCTTTGCGTGCTGCTTCCTGGGCCTTGGCCGATTCTTCTGCCTTGCGTGCCTCTTCGCGCTTGGCCTGCTCGGCTTCAGCATTGGCTGCGGCGGCACGCTCTTGGGCGGCCTTGGCAGCCGCGTCCTGATCGGCCTTGGCCTTGGCGGCAGCCTCGGCTTCAGCCTGCTTGCGTGCTTCTTCGGCCTTGGCGGCCTGGGCCCGGGCAGCCGCTGCATCCGCTTCGGCTTTCTGGCGTTCGGCAGCCTGGCGGGCTTCTTCGGCCTTGCGAGCTGCTTCCGCGCGTTTCTCGGTGTCGGCACGCTCGGCGGCCTGGTGGGCCTCTTCGGCCTGGCGGGCAGCTTCGGCGGCCGCAGCCCGTTGACGGGCAGCTTCCTGGGCAGCCTGCTCGCGGGTCAGAGCCTCGCGTGCGGCGGCTTCGCGGGCCTGGGCTTCCCGAGCAGCTGCAGCCTGGGCGGCAGCGGTTTGCTCGGCAGCAACGCGGTTGGCTTCTGCCTGGGTGGCTGCCGCCTGGGCCGCGGCTGCCTGCGCGGCGGCCGCCTGGGAAGCAGCCCGGGCAGCCGCGGTCTGTGCGGCGCTCGGAGCCGTAGTCGGGGTCGTTGCGCTGCCGGTCAGCGTGCTGCCGTTTGCGGACGTACTGTTCGTGATGACGTTATTCGAGGCGGTACTTGCTGGACTGCTGGCAGGCGCCAACGGGCTGGACGAGACGGCAGTCGGTGCATCGCTGCCATCACCGCCACCGCCACATCCCGCCAGCAGGAGCAGGACGGCGGCACTGATCTGGATTCTGTGGTTCGTAGTCGACATATTTAACCCGGTCTGTCCGTCCTGTGGACGGCAAATACTGATAAATGGTCCGTTTTCGGTGAAGCAGGAGGCGAGTCTAGCGGTAAACCCCCACCATTCATCCGGGCTTTGCCGGGAAGAAACATTCATTAATGTTCGCTTCCTTAGAGTGTTGCTTGGCCGAAACTGGCTTGTGTCATGGGGGCCGACGGCAGTGGGTAAGGTGTCGTCAATTAGCCTGTGAATGGCCAGGGCAGGGTACCTAGCAGGTAGGGGGCGCACTGTCGGTAGATGTGACGATGGGCCTGAGTGGGCACGTCGTCATGCCATCGGACGTCCGGTGTTCGGGACGACGATCATTGGAAAAGCCGTCCCGCGAATGGAAAGCAATCGGAAGGATGGCTAACGACAGGAAGGCCAGCGAAACAGCAGCTATTGGGAAGACGGCGTTCGGGAAGAAAGGACGTCTTTCGGGATTAAGGGCGGGGAAGAGTACCCAGGAGGGAATGAGGCTGAGAATGGAGCCTTGGAAAGAAAAAAGGCGCTCCGAAGAGCGCCTTTTCTTGCCTGAGACGGCGCGCAGATCTGGCCGCGCGCCGTGGGACTGAGGTCTTAGCGGGTGTGCCAGTAGTAGTTCTTGTTGGCACCGTCCACTTTGCGGGTCTCGTGGATGTAGTAGCCTAGGAAGGTGAGCGGCTGACCTGCCTTCCAGCCGGCAGGAATCTGCCAGATGTTGCAGTACAGGCGGTTGGTGTTGGTCAGGGTGTAGTTCCAGCACAAGGTGGCACCGCTTTCGCTGCTTGCGGCCAGCATCAGCTGAACGCTCTGCCCGTTGCTCCCAAACCAATTGGCGATCACACCACCCCTTTCGATGCGGGAAACCAGCCCGTTTTTCTGAACGCTGAGCTCACCGCCCGAGAAGGTGGGCGCGGCTTCGATATTGCCTTCACCGATGGCGTCGCTGACCTTCAGCTCATTATCCAGTTCCACCTTGTCAGCCGTGGCCTCGACTTTCAGCTTGATGCCCACGGTCGCCATCGGGAAAGCGGCATTCTTGCCTGCCTTGACCACGCCACCATTGAACAGGTAGTAGTTGTAGGTGCCGTTGGCCGGCTGATAGTTGCCCGCCTGTCCCTGGCCGCCGCCCACGTAGTTGCTCGGATTGGTGTACTGCGCCGCATTGATGGTCGGCGCGTCAGCATCCTCCAGAAACTCGCCGGTGACGCCTTCGGCCGGCAGAGCTTCAGCATCGGCCTGCTGGGTCCGGTTGGTGGTCATGGCCTGGTCCAGCATGGTGGCCAGCAGCAGGCCGCTCACGCCGTCGCTGGAGCTGGCGGGCACGGCATTCTGTGCGGCTGCCTGACGAGCCTCTTCTTCTGCTTTGGCTTTGGCTTCTTCCTCAGCCTTGGCTTTGGCGTCGGCTTCTTCCTTGGCCTTGGCGGCAGCCGCGGCCTCTTCCTTGGCTTTGGCTTCAGCCTGCTTGGCCTTCTCTGCATCTGCCTTGGCTTTGGCGTCGGCTTCTTCTTTGGCCTTGGCGGCAGCTGCGGCTTCAGCCTGCTTGCGAGCGGCTTCTTCACGAGCAGCCTTGGCCAGGGCCTCTTCCGCAGCTCTACGCTCGGCGGTGGCCTTCTGGAGTGCGGCCTCTGCATCTGCAGCACGCTTGTTGGCGGCCTCGGCTTCGGCATGCTTGGCGTTGGCTTCCTGAGCCGCAGCCTGGGCTGCCTGCAGCGCAGCGGTGGCCTGAGCGGCTGCATTGCGGGCTACGTTGGCCTGAGCGGCAGCCTGGTTGGCAGCCTGTTCGGCTGTCCGCTGAGCGGCAGCGTTGGCTGCAGCGGTCGCAGCGGCGTTGGAAGCGGCAGCGGATGCAGAGTTTGCTGCAGCGGCTGCTGCGGCATTAGCCGCGGCCACATTGGCTGTAGCGGTGCTGTTCGTTGCAGCCGTCGTCGCCGACGGGCTGGCCGAGACCGCCTTGGGTGCTTCGCTGCCGCCGCCTCCACCGCCGCAACCTGCCAGGAGAAGCAGCACGGCTGCACTGATCTGAAGTCTGTTGTTTGTCGTCGACATGATCTACCTCGATGGGCTGCCCTGCGGTCTACAGGAGGCGACCAAGGGCTGTTCATAATGCGAAAGCGGCGAGTTTAATAGCCGAATTCACACTTTGATTCACTCATGTCGACGTGCAACATAATTTGATGTTCTTGTGTTGCACAGCAGATACAAAAAGAAAACCGCCAGCTTGGGCTGGCGGTTTCGGCATCGGTCGCTGCGCTGTTCAGGGAACGGTCGGTGTGGGTTGTAGCCGACCGTTCTGCTGGCCCGTCAGCGTTGCTGCAAGGTCTTACTGGCCCTGCTTCCGGGTGTGCCAGTAGGTCGTGTTGCCGTCGCGCACTTCCACCAGGTAGTGGCCGGCCTTGACCAGGGGCTGACCTTCCTTCCAGTCGTGGGGAACGGTCCACTTGTTGCAGTACAGGCGGTTGGTGTCGGGCAGGTGGTAGTTCCAGCACAGGGCAGCCTGGTCATCGGCCACGCGGTTCACCAGCAGCTGCACATTGTGGGCGCCGTTCTTCCATTCGGCCACGACGCTGCCGAAGTGGATCGCGTCCGATTTGCCGATGCTGGCACCTGCGCCGGTGTAGGTCGGGCCTTCCAGGTAGTTGCCACCGTTTTCGTCCAGGGCCACCAGATGGGTGGCCAGCGTGACGGCGTGTTCGGTGTTGGTCACTTCCAGGTCCATGCCGATCGAGTTGACCTCGAAATGCGGGTTGGTGCCGTCGCTGACCTTGGTGCCGTTGAAGGTGGTGTAGGTGTAGCTGCCCGTGGCCGGGGTGTAGCTGCCGCCGGCGCCCGGACGCTGGCCTTCACCGGCGTAGGGGGTGCTGCGGATCTGGACGGACTGCACGACCGGGGCGGCAGCGCCGTCCAGGATCCGGCCTTCCAGCGTGGCCGGGTAGGCGTGGGCGGCGTGTTCGTCATCACCCACGTCGATGCTGCGCTGGTCCAGCATGGTGGCCAGGACGGCGCCGGTGATGCCGGTGGCCGAGATGGCGGACGCGGGGTGCTGGGCCGCAGGCTGGGTCGGTGTGACCTGGGCGCTGTTGTGGGACGCATCCGTGCGGGGAGCCGTCGGGGCGGCCGGTTGCGCGACGGGTTGCGTGCTCGGCTGCGAGACGGTGGTAGCCGGCTGCGACGGCGCGGGCTGGGCAGCAGCGGTGCTGTTCACCGTGGTCGTGGTGTTTGCAGCAGCAGGCGTGTTGGTGGCCAGGGGCTCGGAGCTGCCGTTGCTGCCGCCACCGCAGCCGGCCAGAAGCAGCATGATGGCAGCGCTGAGTTGCAGTTTGCGGGTGTTGATCGACATGGTGTGCACCTGTGTTCCGAAGGGCCGGTGCCAGTAGCGACCGGCGTGAGGGGAAGGGGGAGGCAGTGATCGAGAGCTTCTGGATCGGGACAGCGCTGGAAGGTCGAGTCGGCGACCTTTCGTCGGGCTGTCAGTGCCGTGCATCGTAGGGGCTGATCCCGAAGAGGGCGCGGCAATTGGTCACATCCGGATGAAGACGAGTGGCCGATGAGGGCGAATGAATGGCCGGGGTGTGACTTATTTGGCACGCCGGGGAACCGCTCGTCGGGAAAAGGCGGACGCGGGGCCGCCGCGGTGCATGAAGGCGAAGGAAGGCGCAGCCGGGCGCAAACCGGGGTGTTGCTTCACGACACGGTTGTGGCGGCGGCTTCGGCATGCAGGCCGAAAGGACGGGCGTGCGGGTGCCGTTCGTCGCCCCGAAGTTGGCCGCTGGTGTCGGGTTGGTTAAGGTTTCTGCCTTCGTCGGCAGTGTCTGCCCGCCAGGGCTGGGGGCTGCATGACGCGACGACGTGTTTCTGCAGTTCCTTTTCAACCGGGTAGAAGGAAAAAAGATGAGCAAGCGCAATCAATTCACGATGGGGGCAGCGCTGCTGGCGTTGCTGGCGGGCTGCGGCGGTGGTGATGGTGCCGATGCCGGCATGAGCACGTCGTCGACCAAGGCTGTGGAAGGTCGTTCGACCCAGCTGGCCGCCTTCACGGGTGAGGCGGCCGAGGCCGCAACGCTGGCGGCCGTGGTGAAGGCAGCCGGCGGTACGGATGCCGATGCAGCCGAACTGCAGGCGAACGTGGAGCGGGCAGCCGGTCAGGAACTGCAGGCGTCCGTGCCGGGCCAGACCGAGGTGTCGGTTGCGCCGGCCTCGGCCCATGCCGTGAAGGCAGTGTCGCCGTACTCGGTGTCGGGGGTGAGCGGCGCGCTGCTGTCGGCCATGCTGGATCAGCGGGTGGGCAATCGTCTGGCCGACATCGGCCCGACCGACCGCACGATGCTGGTTCCGGTGACGGCCCGCAATGCCGGTCAGGTGAACGATGCGGCGCTGCCGTTCGTGACGGCGGGCTACAGCCTGACGCCCGACAACTACGTGGATGGGCAGTACCGTGCAGCCAGCAGCCGCCAGCAGCTGCAGATGTACATGCGGGTGCAGAACCTGGGCCGCGCCAGCGCGCAGGCCACCACGCCGTTCGGCGAGTTCAACATGAACACCGCCGTGTCCATCGACGAGAACAGCGTCTCGGTGGGCGGCATGCTGCACGTGCTGTCGTGGACGCCGGAAAAACGCGCCAATGGCACGTTCAGCCGTGCCGGGGTGCCGGGCGTGACGGTGCAGCCGGGCGATTCGCGCATTGCCTTCCATCAGAGCAACCTGTATGCGCCCATCGGCTTTGTGGCGCGCAAGGATCAGCTGGTGCCCTACGGCAGCATGATCCAGCAGTGGAGCGCAGACAATACCTACGTGCAGCTGTGGCTGCTGAAGAACGGCAGCAGCAGCCAGCCGCAGCTGTGCTGGAACTTCTGGCTGCCCAAGCTCAAGCGTACCTACTGCCAGGCCTGGCAGGTGCCGGCCGGCTGGATTGCAGGCAGCGTGCTGCAGAATGGTGGCAACTTCGTCAATGACAACCGCGAGCCGCAGGGCGGTTCGGGCAATCTGTACTGGCAGCAGCTTTCGGCCGCTCAGTGATCAACACACGGATCAGGGATACACACATGTTCAAGATGAACAAGAAAGGGTGGGTGACGGCTGCTGCACTGGCCGTGCTGGCAGGCAATGTCCAGGCGCAGGCGGTGGCACCGTTCAGCAATACCGGCGTGAGCGGTGCGGTGCTGGCCACGATGCTGGATCAGAGCGCGGGCAGCGCCAGCAGCCATGCTGATGCAGTGAGCGGCGAGAAGGGTTCGGCCACGAATGATGTGGCGGTTCCGCCGGTCAATGCGCGCAGTGGCGTGACGCGCTATTCGCGTCCGTCCAATCCGACGATGCCGCCGCTCTACAACGTGGCCGAGCGCTATGCGTCGCTGTCGGGCACGTTCCGCTACGATCAGCGCCATCAGGTCCAGAACGACAACAAGCTGAGCACGCAGGCCACGAAGCCTTTCCACGACCTGTGGGTGCTGACCTATCTGGCCGAGGGCCCCAACAACGTGGTGCTGGGCAACTGGCTGGCCACGCGCACGATGCTCTCGACCAACGTGGGCTTCCAGTACGGCACGCAGTTCTGGTCGCCGGCGCCGGCCGCCACCAGCTCGCTGATGCTGACCACGCACAGCGCCTATCGCGTCCGCAAGGACGAGGAGGTGCCGTTCGGCAAGGTGCTGCAGCAGTGGCGCAATGACGAGTCCTTCGTGCAGCTGATGCTGCGCCGGGGCGAGGGCGAGAACGAGGTCCAGCTGTGCTGGAACTATGCGCTGCCCACGCTGGGCCGTCTGTACTGCCAGACCTGGCAGGTGCCGTCGGGCTGGCAGGCCGGTCAGCCGCTGGTGGATCGTGGCGTCTTCATCGATGATGACCGCGAGTACTACCACGGCGAGAGCGGCCACGTGTACTGGCGTCGTGACGTGCGCTGATCGGCGATCGGACACGATGATGTACAGGATTCTCCAGCAGGTACCTATGCCATGAAGCAGGATCAGGTCATGCCACGTTCCCGGGATGCCGTTCCCGAGGGCAGTGTGCCGGGACGGCGGCAGATCCTGAAGGGCGCCGGTGTCGGTGCCGCCGGCATGGCGGCACTGGCGCTGTCGTCCCCGGCGCTGGCGCGCAGTCGTGCGGCTGCCAGCCAGGGCACGATGCCGGCCCAGGAGCCGGTGGTCTGGCGTTGCCAGACCGCCTGGTCGCTGGAGGATGATTTTCAGTTCTACATCAAGACGCTGGCCGAGGTCCTGGGCATGCTGACCGAGGGGCGGCTGCAGCTGGAGATTCTGCCAGCCGGCAAGGTGGTTCCCACCGATGCGCTGGCCGAGGCCGTTTCCGATGGCCGGCTGGATGCCTGTCACCGCACGCTCACGCTCGACAGTCTGCGTCAGCCGTCGATCGGGCTCTGGGGCAGCGGGCCCGCGTTCGGCATGGATGCGCTGACGTTGCTGTCCTGGCATCGGTACGGCGGTGGCGAGGCGCTGCTGCAGGAGATCTATGCAGCGTCCGGCCTGAAGGTGCATTCGCTGCTGTACGGGGCTTTGCCGACGCCGGCCTTTGGCTGGTTCAAGCGTCCCATCGCGCGGGTGGAGGATCTGAACGGCATGCGCTTCCATGCCGGGGGGCTGGCCGCGCAGATCTATCAGGAGCTGGGGGCGACCGTCTTTCAGCTACCCATCGACGAGATCATCCCGGCCTTGCGCCGGGGCGAGATCGAGGCGGCCGAGTTCAGCACGCTCTCCGGTGACCGTGCGCTGGGTCTGCCCGAGGTGCTGAAGGTGTGCATGCTGCAGAGCCATCACCAGGTGGCCGAGCAGACCGAGCTGCTGATCAATGCCGAGCGCTGGGCCGCACTGCCGCCCGCCTGGCAGGCCATGGTGGAGCAGGCCACGCAGGCCGTGACGGCCACGCGGATCGGGCAACAGATCAATCAGGGCGCGACGCACTACATCGAGATGCGCGAGGTGCAGGGCGTGCGCTTCTACAAGACACCCGAGTCGGTGCTGCGCGCCCAGCTGCAGGCCTGGGACCGGGTGACAGTGCGCAACAGCAACGGTGACCCGGTGTTTGCACGGGTGCTGGATTCGATGCGTCGCTATGCCCAGCGTTGCGTGGGCTGGTATACGGACGCGACCGCTGACCGGCGCATGGCCTACAACCACTATTTCATGCAGCGTTCGCCCAAGGGCACCAAGGAGTGAGGCTGCCTCGGGGCTGGGCGTGAGGATGGGGCGCTGTTCCCCTCCGCGCGGCACGACGCTGCCCGACGTATCCGGCGGTTGCGGCGGTTGCGGCGGTTGCGGCATCCGGCCGGTTTGCCGTCCAGGGGGCGAGGCTGGTCGATTGTCGGCCGGGGCCGGATGGTGGGGGGCGACATCGGTACGATGCCCTTGTCTGCAATCTGAAACAATGGGTTTCCCGGGTGAATCGAATGCAAGGGGCTGTCCAGTCCGGACACGCTACGGTACCCCGGGGTCGATGAATGGCTGCTTGGGCTCGCTTTCTCGTCAAGGCACTGGTTCTGGTGCCGTCGGTGTTCGTGGCTGCGGCTTCACCCCTGTGGGGTTCGCTGCTGCTGGCGGCACCTGTGGCCTTCGGCGTGCTCTCGTGTGCGCATCGCGCGGTGAAGGCGGCCCGCCGCGACGGCTGGCTGGCCGAGATCTGAGCAGGATCTGACCGGGGGCTGAGCGCGCCCTGTTGCATCTGGCAGTGCGCGGGCCATGATGTTCCGTGCAGTTGCCGACATCTCGAATAAACTACGGGGATCTACGTTCCTTTTCACGATCGGATCCCCATCTCCATGTTTGATTTCGTCCGAACCCACCAGCGCCTGGCCCAGGGGCTGCTGCTGGTGCTGATCATGCCTGCCTTCGTCTTCTTCGGCATCTCCGGCTACGACCGGATGTTCGGCGATGGCGACTCGGTGGCATCCGTTGACGGCGAGCCGGTGCCGCGTGCCTATTTCGAGCAGACGTACCGGCAGCAGGTGCAGCAGATGCAGCAGATGATGGGCGACAACTACGACGCCGCCATCTTCGACAACCAGGCCACGCGCATGGAGGTGCTGGAGAACCTGATTACCCGCCAGGCCATGCTGGCCGATGCACGCCGTGCACGCATCACCGTCACGCCGGGCGAGATCCAGAAGGCCATCCTGGACCAGCACGCCGATCTGCGGGATGCCAACGGCAAGTTCGACATCGAGGGCTACAAGCGGCTGCTGTCGGCCAATGGCCTGACGCCGGCGCAGTACGAGGCGCAGATGGGGCAGATGCTGGCTGTGGGCGCCGTCGAGCGTGCCGTGGCGGATTCGGCGATGGTGCCGCAGACCGTGGTGGACGGCGTGTTTGCCTCCCAGGAGAACCGGCGGGTGGTTCGCACGCTGCTGGTGACCCCGCGTGACTACGAGAAGGGGCTGGCCCCCACCGACGAGCAGCTCAAGGCCTATTACGACGCCCATGCGTCCGCCTTCGACCTGCCCGAGTCGGTGGACATCAGCTATGTGGCGCTGCGCCGCACCGACATGCTGCCCAAGGATGTCGAGCCGTCCGAGAAGGAGCTGGAAGCCTACTACCAGAAGCACCGCAACCAGTTCAACGAGGCTGAGGAGCGTCAGGCCAGCCATATCCTGCTGAAGGTGCCGGAAGGAGCCGATGCAGCGGCCAAGGAGAAGGTGAAGGCCCGCGCCGAGGCGCTGCTGGCTGAGGCCAAGGCCCATCCGGACAAGTTTGCCGAGCTGGCGAAGAAGAACTCCGAGGACCCGGGCTCGGCCGAGCAGGGGGGCGATCTGGGCTTCTTCGAGCGTGACACGATGGCCAAGCCCTTTGCCGATGCGGCTTTCGGGCTGGACAAGCCGGGCTTCACCGACGTGGTGGAGACCGAATATGGCTTCCACGTCATCCAGGTGACGGGTGTGAAGGGCGGTGGCGAGAAGCCGCTGGCCGAGGTCAAGCCCCAGCTGGTGAAGATGTGGCGTGAGGAAGAGGCGGCACGGCGCTACAACCAGGCTGCCGAGGCCCTGTCCAACATGGTCTACGAGCAGGCCGAGTCGCTCAAGCCGGCTGCCGAGCGCTTCAAGCTGAACATCGAGCAGGCCAAGGGCGTGGGCCGCAAGCCGGCCGCCAATGCGCCGGAGGGTTCGCCGCTGGCCAATGCCCGCCTGCTGGAGCAGCTCTACGCGCCTGATGCGCTGGAAGAGAAGCGCAACACCACCGCCATCGAGGTGAGCCCGGGCGTGCTGGTGTCGGCCCGGGTGGATGCCCATCATCCGCAGCGTCGCCAGACCCTGGACGAGGTGAAGGACACGGTGCGTCAGCGCTGGATTGCCGACGAGGCGGCACGACTGGCCCGCGAGGCCGGCGAGAAGCGCCTGGCCGAGCTGCGTAAGGCTGAAGGCGCCAAGGACGCGAAGGCTGCGCTGCCGTCGGGCCTGAGCGAGGAAAACACCATCAGCCGTTCCCAGCCGGGCCGTCTGCAGCAGCCGGCCCTGAAGGCCGCCTTTGGCGTGCCGGCCGATCAGCTGCCCGCCTGGGTGGGCGCCGATCTGGGCAAGGACGGCTATCAGCTGGTCTACGTGGAGAAGGCCCTTCCGCCCGATGATGCGGCCCGTCAGCGTCTGGACACCTACCGCACCCAGCTGCGGCAGCTGATGGCCACGGCCGAGCGTCAGGCCTGGGTGGATGCCCTGAAGGGCACCATGAAGATCGACCGCCATCTGGAGAAGGACAGCGGTTCGGGCGATGCGGAGTGAACGGAGGCCCGTCTGAAAGTCTTCGATCTTTGCTGCGAGCAGCAACACCAGTTCGAGGGCTGGTTCTCTTCCGCCGAGGACTTCGAGCGGCAACAGGAGAATCAGCTCATCGAATGCCCGATGTGCGGGTCCCGACAGGTGAGGAAGCTCCTGTCGGCGCCCCGGCTGAACCTGTCCCATGGCAGCCCGTCAGCTGACGAGGCAGCCGGGGCTCGCAGTGAGCGACCAGCGCGTTCCGGTCCGATGACGGCCGAGATCCGCGAGCTACAGGGGCAGCTGATGCGGGGGCTGCGCAAGCTGATCGACGCGACCGAGGATGTGGGTGACCGTTTTGCCGAGGAAGCTCGGCGCATCCATTTTGACGAGGCGCCGGACCGCCCCATTCGGGGCGTGGCCACGCCCGAAGAGACCAGGGCGTTGCACGAGGAGGGCATCGAGGTGCTGACGCTCCCGCTGCCGCCGGCGCTGAAAGGGCGGCTTCAGTAGGCGAAAAGCCTACCCTTCGGCCGCCTGGCGCTCGATCTCCTCGATTTCTGCCTGGCGCTCCAGCCAGTCGTTTTCCAGGGTTTCCAGCTCGGTGGCGATCTGGGCGCGTTCGCGCTGGCGCTCCGTGGCCGCTGCGCGGTCGGCAAACGCATCGGGCGCGGCCAGCTGCTCGTCCAGCGTGGCGGCGCGGGCCTGCAGGCTTTCCATCTGGCGCTCTATCTTCTGAATGGCCTGCTCGACAGGCTTCTTGCGGGCGGCCAGGGCTGCGCGTTGCTGGGCACGCTCGCGCCGGTTATCGGCGCGCGATCCCCCTGCAGAGGCGCCTTGCTGGCCGGACGCGCTGCCGCCGTCCTGGGTACTTCCCTGCGAACGGGAGCCGTCACTGCTGGCCGCACTCGTGCCCTCGGACCCGGCCTGTCCCGACGCGCTGCCCGACGGGCCGGCATCCGTGCCACGCTGACGCGCGCTGCGTTCCTTCTGCAGCCACTGGGCATAGTCGTCCAGATCGCCGTCGAAGGGACGCAGGATGCCGTCATCCACCAGCCAGAACTCGTCCACCGTGCTGCGCAGCAGATAGCGGTCGTGCGAGACCAGCAGCAGCGGTCCCTCGAACTCGGCCAGCGCGTCGGCCAGCGCGTCGCGGGTGTTGGCGTCCAGGTGGTTGGTGGGTTCGTCCAGCACCAGGAATCCGGGCTTCTTCCAGGCCAGCAGTGCCAGGCACAGCCGCGTCTTCTCGCCGCCCGACATGGGGCCGGTGGGACGCAGGGCGTCGTCGCCGGGGAAGCCGAATCGTCCCAGCCAGCCGCGCAGCACCTGCTCGCGCTCCTGCGGTGCCAGCCGAGACAGATGCTGCAGCGGGGATTCGTCGGGACGCAGGTCCTCGATCTGCTCCTGGGCCAGATAGCCGGTGTCCAGCGTGCTGGCACGGGTCAGCTCGCCGGAAAGCGGAGGAAGCTCGCCGATCAGGGTGCGGATGAGGGTGGTCTTGCCGGTGCCGTTGCGCCCCAGGATGCCGATGCGGGCACCGCGCCGCACGATGAGTTCGGGCAGGGTGACGACGGTTTGCCCGGTCGTATGACCGCAGGCCAGGTGGTGGGCGCGGATCAGCGGATCCGGTCCCTCGGGGGGCTGGGCGAACTCGAAGTCGATGCCGCGTGCGGCACGTAGCGGCGCAATGGCCTCCATGCGCTCCAGGGCCTTCAGGCGGCTCTGCGCCTGACGGGCCTTGGTGGCCTTGGCACGGAAGCGCGCGATGAAGCGGTTGAGGTGCTCGATGCGGGCCTGCTGATCACGCCGGGCACGCTCGCGCTGGGCGGCGCGCTCGGCGCGGATGTTCTCGCTGGCGGTGTAGCCGCCGGGATAGCGCTCAAGCCGGCCATCCTCGATGACCAGGCTGGCGTTGGCCACGCGGTCCAGGAAGTCGCGGTCGTGCGAGACGATGAGCTGGATGGCCGGATGACGCAGCAGCTGGCGCTCCAGCCACAGCACGGCGTCCAGGTCCAGGTGGTTGGTGGGTTCGTCCAGCAGCAGCAGGTCGCTGGGGGCCATCAGCACACAGGCCAGGTTCAGGCGCATCTTCCAGCCGCCCGAGAGTTCGTCCACCGTGCGTGCCAGTTGCGCCTGCCCGAAGCCCAGGCCGTCCAGCAGTTCGGCGGCGCGAGCCTCGGCGGAAGGCCCGCCGGCATCGACCCAGCGGGCATAGGCCTCGCCCAGCGCCTCGCCGTCGTGACGGGCCTCGGCCTGCTGGATGGCCTGTTCGGCGGCCACCAGGGCAGCGTCGGCATTCATCACGAAGCGTACCGGGCCGATGCTGGCGCGTGGTGCATGCTGGGCCAGCCAGGCAATGCGCAGCTTGGGCAGGTCGACGTTGCCCTGTTCAGGGGCGAGATCGCCGCGCAGCAGCGCCAGCAGCGAGCTCTTGCCGCTGCCGTTGGCGCCGATGAGGGCTACGCGCTCACCCGGGTTGATGATGAGCGAGGCGTGAGAAAAGAGGGGGCGCCCGGCGCGGGCCAGGCTGAGGTCGTCGAAGCGGATCAAGGGCGGGCCCGAAAGGTGTCAGGACGGCAGAAGGCAGGCCCGGGGCGGGCTGCAAACCCTTGATTATCCCAAATTTTCGAGGCCTTTCGGGGGCTTCAGCCCTGCTGCTGCTCGCGCCACTGGCGAAGGTCGTCGGCCGTGATGAGCACGATGCGGTCGTCACCTTGCGCCACCGGGATGCTGGTCCACGTCAGCGTGGGGAAGCGTGCCTGGAAGTTGGGCATCTCGTGGCCGATCTCCAGGGCCAGCACGCCGCACGGCCACAGGTGATCGGGCGCCTCGTGCAGCAGCCGGGTGATCAGGTCCATGCCGTCGGGGCCGGAACCCAGTGCCTTCTCGGGTTCGGCACGGTATTCGCTGGGCAGCGCCGCCATCGAATCGGCATTCACGTAGGGCGGGTTGCACAGGATGAGCTTGAAGCTCTCGCCCTGCAGGTTCTGGAACAGGTCGCCCTGCACCAGGCGGATGCGATTCTCCAGCCCGTAGTCGGCGATGTTCTCGGCGGCCAGTTGCAGGGCGTCGGCCGAGATGTCGCTGGTCACCACCTCCGAATCCGGCAGGTAGTGGGCAGCGATGATGGCCAGGCTGCCACCCCCCGTGCACAGGTCCAGGACGCGGTAGGGAGCCGAGGCGGGCGGCTGCGTGCCCAGGCCCTGGTCCAGTTCCTCGGCCAGGTCATGGAAGGGCTGCAGCATTTCCCGGTTCAGCCACGGATCGAAGGCGTGGTTGACCAGCGCCTCGGCCAGCAGCGAACGCGGCACCAGGGCGCGGGCGTCGGCGCGGAAGCGGAAGCCCATCAGCCAGGCTTCGCCGATCAGGTAGGCCAGCGGCTGGTCGCACTGGGCACGCGCGTCGATGAGGTTGCGCAGCTTGCGGCGCTCGTCGGGCAGCAGCGTGGCGTTGGCCAGCTCGTCGTACTGCTCCACGGGCAGGTGCAGGCACCAGCAGACCAGCCAGACGGCTTCATCGAAGGGGTTGTCGGTGCCGTGTCCGAACGAGGCGCCGGCCGCCTGCATGCGACTGATGGCGTAACGCACCCAGTCGCGCAGCGTGCGCAGGCTTTCCTGCGCATCGATCAGACTGGCCGACTGCGGGCTGTAGTTGGCACGGTACGGGGAGAACGGGGCCACCTGGGCAAACGGAAACTTGTCGGAACTCATGGGGGTGGGGCTCAGGGCAGTCGCAGGAAGGCGTGCAGCTCGTCTTCCTGAAAGCCGATCTGCAGTTCGTCGGGCCGGGCGTCGGTGGTGACGATGGGGCGCTTGATCAGCGTGGGATGGGCCAGTAGCAGTTCATAGGCGGCGTCGGTGCTGACGTCGGCCACGGCCTTGCGCTGCGCCTCGTCCAGCGTGCGCCAGGTCTGGCTGCGGGTGTTGATCACCTCGGAAAGACCTACCCGCGCCTGCCAGTCCTCCAGTGTGGCCCGGTCCAGGCCATCGCTGCGGTAGTCGTGGAATCGATGGTCGACGCCGTGCAGGTCGAGCCAGCGTCGGGTCTTGCGGATCTGGTCGCAGTTGGGAATGCCGTAGACGGTGACTGTCATTCGAGCTTGATGAGGAACTCTGCAAAGGAGGCGCCCTGCGTGGGGGCGGGCGCTTCATGGGCAGCCGGCTCACCCTGGCTGGGCGCGGGCGAACTGGCTGCCTGGGCTGGCAGTGTGCCATGTTTTGCCGCGTTGCGGGTCGGGTCCGTCATGAAGATGCCGGTGGGCGGGTTGCTTGCAACCGGCGGGCTGGAGTGGATGCCGGTGGGTGCAAAGGCCGGGCTGGACGAGGGGAAGGCCGTGCTGGCGGCCGCCGGGGCGGCGTTGCCTGCCGGGCTGGCGGTGCTGGTGGGGGCCGTTTGCGTGGCCGGACCCTGCACGCTGTCGGTGGCCGCAAACGTGGCGGTGCTGGGCCACCCCCCCGCCTGTGCAGGCTGGGGAGCCGGGGCAGCATTCATGCCGGACGGCACGGCCATGGCAGCTTGGCTGACCGCGCTGGCGAAGGGGTGAGCGGACGGTGCGGCTGCGGCAGCGGGCGCCTCGCCGGCAGCATCCATGTCGGCCAGCGTCTGGCGTGCCACCGAGCCGCCACGCGCTGACGGGCCGGTGCGCCGGCTCTCGAAGCTGGAAGCCTGCTTCTGCAGCAGGTCGGGCAGCGTCAGGCCTGACGCGGTTTCCTCCGTGGTGGGGGCGTCCTGTGCCAGGTCCTCCGCGTTGTTGTCCAGCAGCCACAGCAGGTTGGTGGGCGAATCGCTGTGCTGCAGCGCATCCTCACGGGAAATGCGGCCGGCGCGCAGCAGCCGGGTCAGTGAACGGTCAAAGGACAGCGAGCCCGCTGCCAGGCTGTTGGCAATGGCGTCCGGAATCTCGGAAAGCCGTCCGGTGGCGATCAGTTCGGCCACATGGTGGGTGTTGATCAGCACCTCGGCGGCCGGCACCCGGCCACCGTCGGTACTGGCCAGCAGCCGCTGCGAGACGATGGCCTTGAGTGTGGTGGAGAGGTCGGCCAGCAGCGCACCCCGGTTCTCGGGGGCATAGAAGCTGAGGATGCGGTTCAGCGCATGGGCGGCATTGTTGGCGTGCAGCGTGGCCAGCACCAGGTGGCCCGACTGGGCGTAGGCAATGGCCGCGCCCATCGCTTCCATGTCCCGGATCTCGCCGATCAGGATGCAGTCGGGGGCCTGGCGCAGCGCGCTCTTGAGCGCCGTGTGCAAGTCCTTCGTGTCCGAGCCGATCTGGCGCTGGTTGACGATGGATTGCTGGTTGCGGAAGACGAATTCGATGGGGTCTTCCAGTGTGAGGATGTGGCCGGTACGGTTGGCGTTGCGGTAGTCGATGAGCGAGGCGAGCGTGGTGGTCTTGCCCACGCCGGTGGCACCCACCATCAGGAAGAGGCCGCGCGGCTGCAGGATCAGCTCCTTCAGCACCGCTGGCATGCCCAGCGTGTCGAACTCGGGGATGTCACCCGGGATGTAGCGCACCACCGCGGCGGCCGTGCCGCGCTGACGGAAGAGCGAGATACGGAAGCTGCCCACGTCCTTCACGCCGTAGCCGATGTTCAGCTCGTTCTCTTCCTGGAAGCGCTTCCATTGCTGGTCGTTGATGGCCGAACGCAGGAGCGCCTCGGCCTGCTGCGGCATCAGGCGCTTGTCGGCTGCCGTCACGGCCACCATGTTGCCGTTGATCTTCATCTGTACCGGTGAACCCACCGAGATGAACAGATCGGAAGCCTTGTGCCGGGCCATCACTTCCAGCAGCTGGTTGAAGGGGCTGCTGGTGCTGCCGGGGTTGGTGCCGCTCATGGTCTTTGCGTATCCGGAAGGGAGGCGGCCCGAGGGCCGCCGTGCGTGGCCAGTCCGGATCAGGCCGGACCGGAATCAGGCATCCGCCCCGCGCAGCAGGTCATTGATGGCGGTCTTGGCCCGTGTCTGGGCATCGACCCGCTTCACGATGACGGCACACGCCAGGCTGACGCTTCCATCCTTCGACGGCAGGCTGCCCGGCACCACGACCGATCCGGAAGGAACCCGGCCGTAGTACACCTTGCCGGTCTCGCGTTCGTAGATCTTCGTGGACTGGCTGAGATACACCCCCATGGCCAGCACCGAGTTTTCCTCGACGACGACACCCTCGACCACTTCGGAGCGGGCGCCGATGAAGCAGTTGTCCTCGATGATGGTGGGATTGGCCTGCAGCGGCTCCAGCACGCCGCCAATGCCGACCCCGCCGGAAAGATGGACATTCCTGCCGATCTGCGCGCACGAGCCCACAGTGGCCCAAGTGTCGACCATCGTGCCTTCGTCGACATAGGCTCCGATGTTGACGTAGGAGGGCATCAGCACCACGTTCCGGCCGATGAACGAGCCGCGACGGGCGACGGCGGGCGGGACGACCCGGTAACCTGCCCTTGCAAAGTCCTCGGCGCTCATGCCGTCGAACTTGGTGGGCACCTTGTCGAAGAACTGCAGCATGCCGGCTTGCATCGGCACATTGTCGGCCAGCCGGAACGACAGCAGCACGGCCTTCTTGATCCATTGATGCACGTTCCAGCGTGCTGCGCCCTCGGCAGCGGCATCGGCCGAACGGGTGGCCACGCGCAGCGTGCCGGCGTCCAGGTCGGCCAGCACCGATTCGACGGCCTGGCGCACGTCCTGCGGTGCGGCAGAGGGGCTGAGCGCCTGGCGGTTGTCCCAGGCGGATTCGATCAGGGCTTGTCTCGGGTCGGTCATGGGAAATCTCCTGAAGGGGCAAGGGTGGGCCGCCGGGATGGCCGATGCGTGAACGGGGGATGTGGGCTGCCGTGGCGGCCATCGTGGCGGGGAGTACGGGCGGGATTCTATCGGGGATGGTGGGGCGGCGTTCTTTCGTATCATGTCTGCATGGACGAGCATGCCGACAACCCGCCCTGTTTCCGCTACGGCCAGACCGAGCTGGATCACCTGCGCGCCCGGGATCCTCGCCTGGCCGCGGCCATCGACCGCATCGGGCTGATCCGGCGTGAGGTGCAGCCGGATCTCTTTCATGCGCTGGTGCACAGCATCATCGGTCAGCAAATCTCCACCAAGGCGCAGGTCACCATCTGGGCCAAGGTCCAGGCCCGGTTTCCCGGGGTGAGCCCCGAGGTCATGGCCTCATGCGCGCTGGACGAGCTGCAGGGTGTCGGCATCACCTTCCGCAAGGCGGGCTACATTCAGGACATCGCGCGCAGCATCGTCGAGGGCCGCATCGATCTGCATGCGCTGGCCCAGCTGGATGACGAGGCGCTCTGCCACGCGCTGTCGCAGTTCAGGGGCATTGGCGTATGGACGGCCGAGATGCTGATGCTGTTCTCGCTGCAGCGCCCGGACATCGTCAGTTACGGGGATCTGGCCATTCTGCGCGGCATGCGCATGCTCTATCGTCACCGGGCCATCACGCCGCAGCTCTTTGCCCGCTACCGTCGTCGCTACAGCCCTTATGGCAGCACGGCCAGCCTGTATCTGTGGGCGATTGCGGGCGGGGCGCTGCCGGAGCTGACGGATCCGGGCAGGTCGGGGAAGTCGAAAAAATGAGAGGAGTCAACGATTTGATGAATCAGACTGTTCCAATACTGAATCCGTGGATGCTGGCGGCCGCAGTGGCGAGTGCGCTCGCGGGTCTTCTCCATGTGGGATGCGTTGTCTTCGGGGCCTCCTGGTACCGGTTTGTCGGTGCAGGTCAGCCTATGGTGCAGATGGTGGAAGCGGGACGCCTCTTCCCTCATCTGGTCACACTGGCAATTGCGCTGGTGCTGTTCGGGTGGGGGATGTATGCGCTGGTTGGTGCCGGTTGGCCGTTGAGCCTTCCCTGGGCCCGCTGGGTCATTCTCACGATTGCATCCGTGTATCTGCTGCGGGGCATCGTCGGTTTCTTTATCGAACCGAGTCCAGGCCGCAGCCAGATTTTCTGGTGGTGGAGCTCTGTCATCTGCGTTGCGATTGGCGGTATCCATGTGATTGGCCTCGGGCAAGTCTGGCACCGTCTGTAGACTCTGACATTGCTCATGTGATCTGACTCAGGTATCGCCAGGGGCGTTTGCGTCAGCGTCAGCCAGTGCCTTTTCCCGTCGCAGCAGCTCGCGTTTGCGCTCGATGCCCCAGCGATAGCCGGACAGGGTGCCATCCTGGCGCACTACGCGGTGACAGGGCACGGCCACGGCCAGCCGGTTGGCGGCGCATGCACGGGCCACGGCGCGTACGGCCCGAGGGGCGCCGATGCGGGCGGCAATGGCGGCGTAGCTGAGTGTGGTACCCACGGGGATCTTGCGCAGGGCCTGCCAGACCCGTTCCTGGAAGGCGGTGCCCTGCAGGTCCAGCGGAAGGTCCAGCCCGATGGCGGGGGCTTCCACGAAGCCGATGACGCGGGCTACCATCTGCTCGAAATCGTCGTCCCCGCCGATGAGATGTGCCTTGGGGAAGCGGTCCTGCAGGTCCTTCACCAGCACGGCCGGGTCGTCGTCCATGAGGATGGCGCAGATGCCGCGCTCGCTCTGGGCCACCAGGATGGCACCCAGGGAGCATTGCGCGACGGCGAAGCGGATCGTCACGCCGTCACCACCGGCCCGATAGTCGCGGGCACGCATGCCCAGCAATCGGTCTGCCTTTTCGTAGAAGCGACTGTTGGTGTTGAAGCCGGCATCGTAGATGGCGTCGGTCACGCTCCGGGCTTCGCCCAGGGCATGGCGCAGCCGGTTGGCCCGGTGGGCCGAGGCGTAGGCCTTGGGGGTGAGCCCGGTCTGCGCCTTGAAGACCCGGTGGAAATGTGAGGGGCTGAGCCCTGCGTGCTGTGCCAGGGTACCCAGGTCCGGCAGTGAGTCCGCGGCTTCGATCAGGCGGCAGGCGTCGGCCACGAGCGCGGCGTGCTGACCATCTGCGGCGGTGGCTGTGCGACGCCTGGCGTTTCCGCCAGGAAACTGCCCGGCCGGCAGGTCGATTTCCGTGCAGGCCGGTTCCTCGGTTCGTTCAAGGCGCGGTGTGCTCATGATCAGGTGCGGGTGATGCCGACACCGCCGTCCACGTACAGCGTCGTTCCGGTGACGAAGCTGGACATGTCGGAGGCCAGGTACAGTGCAGACTGCGCAATTTCCTCGGGCTGCGCCCGACGTTTGAGGGCATGCAGGTTCTCCACGAAGGTGCGCTGCTCCGGCGTGGGGGTGGCGGCACGCCCCATGTCGGTTTCGGTTCCTCCGGGCATCAGGGCGTTCACCCTCAGTCCCTGGGGGCCGTATTCTGCGGCCAGCACGTGCATCAGTCCCACCAGTCCGGCCTTGGCAGCGGCGTAGGCAGCCATGCCCGGCAGACCCAGCCTTGGACCGACGAAGGTCGAGGTGAAGATCAGCGAGGCACCTCGGCGCTTCAGCAGTTCCGGAATCTGATGACGGGCCGACAGAAAGGCACCCGTCAGGTTCACGTCGAGGGTTTCCTGCCAGCCACCGACCGTGATGTCGGGAATGCTGCCCAGTGCGCCCATGGTGCCTGCGTTGTTGAAGCCGATGTCCAGTCCGCCGAAGCGTTCGACTGCCAGGGCAACAGCGTTTCTGGCGCAGTGCTCATCACGTACGTCGCCGGCCAGGCAGGCTGCCTGTCCACCCGCCTTTTCGATGTCGCTTACCAGCGCCGCTAGTCGGTCCTGCCGACGTGCCACGGCCACCACGGCTGCTCCTTCGCGGGCAAACAGCTTTGCACTGCTGTAGCCGATTCCGTCACTTGCGCCGGTGATGAGGGCCACTTTCCCTTCCAACATTCCCATGCGTTGCTCCTGTTGCGTTGTCGGCCACCCCGTGTGTGGTTGCTTGTGGGGGTGGATGTCAGGCGCATTCTGGGGATCGCGGGAAGGGCGGGCACTCCGTTTCTTGCTCAGGACTTCACCCGATCAGCGCCGCGATCCGCTGCGCTCCCTCGATGCAGGCTTCGGGCGGGGCCACCAGCGCGATGCGCACGAATCCGTGGCCAGGGTTGCTGGCGGGGTCGTCGGGGTGCAGGCTGGAGGGGCGGCCCAGGTAGCTGCCAGGCAGCACCTTCACGTGTGCTTCATGGAAGAGGCGGGCGGTGAAGGCCTCGTCATCGCCGCCGGGCACGGGCAGCCACAGGTAGAAGCTGGCGGCCGGCATCTGCAGGGCGGGGACCACCGGTTGCAGGATGGGCAGCACGGCGTCGAATTTCTGCCGGTACAGGCGACGGTTGTCCACCACGTGGGCCTCGTCGTTCCAAGCGGCGATGGAGGCCTGCTGGAACATTGGGCTCATGGCGCAGCCGTGGTAGGTGCGGTAGCGCAGGAAGCGCGCCAGCAGGGCGGCGTCGCCGGCCACGAAGCCGCTGCGCATGCCGGGCACGTTGGAGCGCTTGGACAGGCTGGAGAAGACCACCACGCCCCGATAGTCGGTGCGGCCCAGTTGACGGCACACCGCCAGGGCACCCAGGGGCGGGGCCGATTCGTCGTGGTAGATCTCGGAATAGCACTCGTCGGAGGCGATGATGAAGCCGTGCCGGTCGGCCAGCGCAAACAGGGTGCGCCATTCGTCCAGGTCCATGACGGCACCGGTGGGGTTGCCGGGCGAGCAGACGTAGACGAGCTTCACCTGCGGCCACAGGCTGTCGGGCACCTGGGTCCAGTCCATCCGGAAGCCGTTGTCGGGGCGCTGGTCCAGCAGGTGCAGGCGGGCACCGGCCAGCAGCGCGGCGCCTTCATAGATCTGATAGAAGGGATTGGGGGCGATGACGACCTGGGGGCTGGCAGGTGCCGGGTCGAGCATGGCCTGCGCGAAGGAGAACAGGGCCTCGCGCGAGCCGTTGACGGGCAGCACCTGGGTGGAGGCATCGACGGGGGTGTCGTAGCGGCGCCGGATCCAGGCAGCGATGGCCTCGCGTAGCGCCGGGGTGCCGGCGGTGGCCGGGTAGCTGGCCAGACCGTCCGTGGCATCGGCCAGGGCGTTCAGCACCACAGGCGGGGTGGGGTGGCGCGGCTCACCGATGGAGAGATCCACCAGCGGCAGGCTGGACGGCTGCAGGCCTGCGGGCTTGGCAGCCAGCAGCGCACGCAGGCGCTCGAACGGGTAGGGTTGCAGGAGGTCGAGACGGGGGTTGGCGGGCAGGCTCACGCGGGTGGGGTGTCGTTTCAGGCAAGGGATTCTGATTATAAGGAGCGAGAATTCGTCGCAGAATGAAACGAACGGTACAATGCTCGGAACAGGAGCGGGACCGGTGAACGGCGGCGCTTCTGCAGCAGGCCTGATCCGGGGGATTGGCCGATTGCAGTACCGACATGCAGCGGATGGCACCCGGCAGCAGACCCGAAAAAGAACTCATCGGCCAGACACATTGGCCGCGACAAGCCGGGAGCACCAGCAGCGCAATGACCAGCAGACGACAGCCCACGGCATCCCACGGCGGATGCCTCCTGCCCGATTCCCTCGATACCGCCCTGTCCATTCGGGATGGCGATGTCCAGATGCAGACGGATGAGGCTTTCCGGCCCGGTCGCCGACAGGTGCTGGCCGCCGGGGCTGCCATGCTGGCCATGCCGGCATTCGTGCGTGCCCGGGCGGCCTCGGCTCATGTGGTGGTGGTGGGCGGCGGCTTTGGCGGTGCCACGGCGGCCCGCTATCTGCGTCAGCTGGCCCCCGAAGTGAAGGTGACGCTGGTCGAGCCGGCGACGCGCTTCTATACCTGCCCGTTCTCCAATCTCTATCTGGGGGGCTTGCGCACGTTCGAGAGCATCGGTCACGGCTATGACGGTCTGCGGGCCGACGGCGTGGAGGTGGTGCATGCGCGGGCCGAGGACGTGGATGCGACGGCCAGGACCGTGCGCCTGTCCAACGGCCGCACGCTGAAGTGGGACCGGCTGGTGCTGTCGCCGGGCATCGATTTCCGCTGGGATGCGCTGCCGGGTTATGACGAGGCGGCTTCGTGGGTTGCCCCGCACTCCTGGAAGGCAGGCAAGCAGACGCAACTGCTGTACAGGCAGCTGCGGGCCATGCCCGATGGCGGCACGTTCGTGATGGTGATTCCCGACCTGCCGTATCGCTGCCCGCCGGGTCCCTACGAGCGGGCCTGCATGGTGGCGCACTACTTCAAGCAGAACAAGCCGCGCAGCAAGATCCTGCTGCTGGACGCGAAGGACAATTTTTCCAAGAAGGCGCTGTTCCAGCAGGGCTGGGCGGCCAAATACGGAAACATGATCGAGTGGGTGGGCCAGTCGGATGATGGCCAGGTGCAGCGCGTGGATGTGAAGCGGGGCGAGGTGGAGACGCTCTTCGGCACCATCCACAAGGCCTCGGTGCTGAACGTGATCCCCCCGCAGCGGGCCGGGATCATCACCGAGCGGGCCGGCGTGGCCGATGCCAGCGGCTGGGTGCCGGTGCATCCTGATGGCTTCGAGTCCCGCCAGGTGAAGGACATCTATGTGCTGGGCGATGCCACCATTGCGGCGCCGATGCCCAAGTCGGGCTTCGTGGCCAACGTGCAGGGGCGCATGGCGGCGGGCGTGATTGCGGCCGACCTGACCGGGCAGCCGCGTCCGAAGCCGACCTATGCCAATACCTGCTACAGCCTGGTGGCGCCGGGCTATGCCATCTCGGTCTCGGGCCTCTACGAAGCGAAGGATGACCAGCTGGTCGAGCTGCCGGGACTGGGCACCAGCCCGCTGGATGCGGATTCGGCCTATCGCGCCCAGGAGGCCAGCAACAGCATGGGCTGGTACGAGAGCATCAGCACGGAGATCTGGGATCAATGATGCCGTCCCTGGACCTTTTCTGGGCCACTTTCGCGCTGGGATGCGTCTTCGGCGTGGCGGCACGGGCTGGAAACTTCTGCCTGCTGCGCGGGCTGCGTCAGACCCTGGTGCGTCCGGAACCGTCGGATTGGGGCGAGGAACAGGCGCCCCAGGGCGCGCCGGCGCTGCAGGCCTTCGCGCTGGCGCTGGCGGTGGCACTGGTCGGCACGCAGGTGCTGGCGATGCTCGGGGAGATCTCGCTGTCGCAGGTGCTGGTGGTGCGACCTCGCTTCTCGCCGCTGGGGGCGCTGACTGGCGGGTTGATGTTCGGCGTGGGCATGGCGCTGGCGCATTCCTGTGGCGCACGGGCGCTGGTGTTGCTGGCGGGCGGTAACCTGCGGTCGCTGTGGGTGCTGCTGTGGCTGGGGCTGACGGCCCAGGCCACGATGACCGGCGTGCTGGCGCCGGTGCGGCAGACGCTGCAGGGCCTGCTGGTGATCGAGCCCCAGGGCGCCACGATGCCGGACTGGCTGGCCGCTCTGGGTGTGCCCGAGTCGGTGGCGACGGTGGCGGTAACGGCCCTGATCGTCCTTCTGCTGCTGGTGTATGCGCTGCGGCGCCCGGCATTGCGTCATGCGCCGCTGCAATGGGTGGGCGCGCTGCTGGTGGGGGCGACGGTGGTGGCAGGCTGGTGGATCAGTGCCCACATCGATGTCGATCCGTTCGAGGAACGGCCGCTCACGTCGCTCAGCTTCATCAGCCCGGTGGCCGAGAGCTGGCTGTATCTGCAGGTGGCGGTGGGGCGCGAGCTGGCGGCCGCGGTGGCGCTGGTGCTGGGTGTGCTGGCGGGTGCCTGCGTGACGGCACTGGTCAGCGGCACGGCCCGCTGGGAAGGCTTTGGCGGTCCGCGCCGGATGGCCAGCAGTGCGCTGGGGGGCATCCTGATGGGTCTGGGCGGGGTGGTGGCCATGGGCTGCTCCATCGGCCAGGGGCTGTCCGGGCTGTCCACCCTGTCGCTGGCCAGCATGCCGGCGGCATTCGGCATCGTGCTGGGGGCGCTGTGCGTGCTTCAGTGGGGTCGCCGCTACTGAGTTTCATCCCGTCAGTCCTTCGGGCGGCAGCATCCTGTCGGGAGGGTGCTGCACAAAGGACCTGTCTTTTGCGAGTGTTATAGGAATCCGTGTCATGAAACGCCGTCAAGCGCTTGCGCTGACTTCCATGCTGGCCGCCTCGGCGGCCCTGCCGCCGCTGGCATCGGCCGCACCGGCTGTGGTCTCGGGCAAGAGCAGCTTCATTCCCCGTCGCGGCAAGGGGCCGCGCATCGTCATCTGTGGAGGCGGCTGGGGCGGGCTCTCGGCTGCCCGCTACTTGCGTGAGTGGGTGCCGCAGGCCGACGTGATCCTGGTGGATCGCAACCCGACCTTCTGGTCGGGGCCAATGAGCAACAAGTGGCTGGCGGACGTGGTGAGCACGGATTTCGTCAACCGCGACATCCTGCGTCCGGCCCGTACCTGGGGCTACACGCTGCTGCAGGCCGAGGTGATGGCCTTCGAGCGCGACAAGCGCCGGGTGCAGACCTCGATGGGCTGGCTGGACTACGACTACCTGATCCTGGCCGGCGGCATCCGCGATGCCTTCGACGTGTGGTTCGGCAACGACCAGCGCACGATCGACTACACGCGCATGCACTATTCCAGCGCCTATCTGCCCAACCGCGAGATGTTGTCGCTGAAGCAGCGCGTGCATGCCTTCAAGGGCGGCACGCTGGTGATGACCATGCCGCCGCCGCCGCACCGCTGCCCGCCGTCGCCCTATGAGCGCGCCTGTCTCATTGCCGCGATCTTCAAGCGCAAGAAGATTCCGGGCAAGGTGGTGATCCTGGATCCGAAACCGCGTCTGGCGCCGATCAGCGCCGGCTATCAGCAGGCCTTCAAGGAGCTGTATCCGGACATCATCGTGCACGTGCCCAATGCGCAGGTGAAGTCGGTCGATCCGTACAAGCGCCACATCAGCACCAAGGCAGGTGACTTCGATTTCGACGAGGCCATCCTGATGCCGCCGCACCAGGCAGCCGACATGGTCTGGCACGCCGGCCTGATCGGCAAGGGACCGGACGGCAAGCCCACCACCTGGGGTGACATCGACAACAAGTTCTTCACGGCGAAGTCTGACGACCGGGTCTACATCATCGGTGATTCGATTGGACAGGTCTCGCCGCTGTTCGGCCATTATCCGAAGAGCGCGCACGTGGCATCCACCCTCGGCCGGATCGTGGCCAAGAACCTGTCGCAGCGCGTGGCCGGCAAGACGGTCGAGCGCATCCTGCCCGACAACCTGTGCTACATGATGGTGAACCTGGAGCCGCAGGAAGAGATCTCGGTGCTCTTTGACTACGAGCTGGATGCGCTCGGACGGATCGTGCAGAACCAGGTGGACGTGGACGTGCGGTCGGCCGACATGGTCAAGGATGATTTCGCCTGGATCAACGGCAAGTTCAGCGAGTTCCTGGTGCCGTAAGATCGGGACTTCTCAGGACATGGCATCTTTGGCCATCTTCATTTCATCCAACCGTCCGGTTTCGTGAATCCGGCGGGGCATGCCCCGGCCACGGGGGCCCCGCCGACGAGCCGACCTTCAGGAACATGCAGACTCTTCATCCCCTTTCCGACATGAGCGGCCGCCCGGATGCGGATACCGCTTCTTCTCCGTCCCTGCGTGCGCAGCACGGGACCCTGCACGACCGCGGCCGGCGCAGCCTGCTGGCGGCCGGTGCCGTGGCCGCGGGTGCCACGCTGGCATTGCCGCTGCGCGCCCTGGCGCAGGCCTCTTCCGCAGCCGGCGTGCTGTCACCCGAGGTGCTGGCCAAGCGGCAGGCCGAGATGCTTCTGGCGCATCCGGATGCGGTGCAGAACGTGATCACGGCCTTCGTGGATGGCAGAAAGCCCAAGGCCGAGGGTCTTCTGCTGGACGTGGCCACGCTGGCCGACAACCCCAGCGCCGTGCCGGTGCGCGTCAGCGTCGATCCGTCGCTGATCACCGAATCGAACTGGTGCGAGGAACTGATCATCCTGGCCGAGAAGAACCCCATTCCGCTGGCCTGCCGGATGTACTTCACGCCGCTGGCCGGGGTGGCCGAGGCGGCGGTTCGGGTGCGGCTGGCGCGTTCTCAGGCCATCCACGCACTGGCGCGGATGAAGGATGGGCAGATCCTGGAGGCCCGCAAGGACGTGACGGTGGCCGCCAGCGGCTGCGGCATGTAAGGGGGAGAGACGATGAGCACATCCACACCACCGCGGATCTGGACCAGCACGCTCACGCCGAAGAAGGGCGATATGGTGCGCGTGCGCGCACAGATCAGCCACCGTATGGAGACCGGCCTTCGGCTGGACGAGCACGGGCAGATCAAGCCGCGCGACATCGTGACCCGCTTCGAGGCCCATCTGGGCGAGGGGCTGCTGTATTCCTGGGAGCCTGGGCCGGCCACGGCGCGCAACCCGTACATCGAGTTCACCTTCCTGGCGCGTGAAAGCGGCGAGCTGCGCCTGTCGTGGAAGGGTGATGATGGCTTCACGCTGGAGGCGACGCGCACCATCACGGTGCAGTGAGTCCGCGATTCTGTTGCCCCGGACACACGTGTCGGAAAACCGTGCAGCCTGGGGCGGGAACGGGCAGGGCCTTGCTATCATACGGGCCTTTCCCGGATGCGAAAGAGGGCTGTCCAGGCCCTCACGGCCCCACCGGCACCGTCCGCCATCCGTCGTCCGTTCCAAAGGGTTTTCGTGCGCCTCAAGCAAGTCAAGCTCGCAGGCTTCAAGTCATTCTGTGATCCGACCACCTTCGAGCTGCCCAGCCAGCTGGTGGGCATTGTCGGTCCCAATGGCTGCGGCAAGTCGAACATCATCGATGCCACCCGCTGGGTGCTGGGTGAGTCGCGTGCCACCGAGCTGCGCGGCGAGTCGATGCAGGACGTGATCTTCAACGGCTCGCTGGAGCGCAAGCCCTCGTCGCGTGCCAGCGTGGAGCTGGTGTTCGACAACAGCCTGGGCCGCATTGGCGGCGCGTGGGGGGGCTTTGCCGAGATCTCGGTCAAGCGCGTGCTCACGCGTGAGGGGCAGTCCACCTACTACATCAACCAGCAGGCGGTACGTCGCAAGGACGTGCACGACATCTTCCTGGGCACGGGCCTGGGGCCGCGCGCCTACGCCATTATCGGGCAGGGCACCATCTCGCGCATCATCGAGGCCAAGCCCGACGAGCTGCGCGTGTTCTTCGAGGAGGCTGCCGGTGTCTCGAAGTACAAGGAGCGGCGGCGCGAGACCGAGAACCGGCTGGCTGACACGCGCGAGAACCTGACGCGTGTGGAGGACATCCTGCGCGAGCTGCACGGGCAGATCAGCAAGCTGGATGCACAGGCCGAGGTGGCGGGCCGCTATCGTGCCATGGAGGCCGAGCGGACGCAGAAGCAGCAGTGGCTGTGGCTGATCAAGCGCGATGATGCGCAGGCCGAGCAGCAGCTGCTGGAAAAGACGGCCGAGAGCCTGGATCTGGAGATCGAGGGGTTGCAGACCGGGCTGCGCTCGGCCGAGAACCGCATGGAGACGCTGCGCGAGGCGGTGCACCAGGCCAACGACGAGGTGAGCCGCTGTCAGGCCGCCTACTACGAGGTCAACAGCGAGATCTCCACGCTGGAATCGCAGATCCGGATGATTGCGCAGAACCGCAATCAGGCCCAGGCACGCCTGAAGTCGCTGGAAGAACAGATCCAGTCGGCGCGGGCGCTGTCCGAGGGCGGGCTGCAGCGCCGCCAGGAAGTGGAGGCGCAGCTGGAGGAAGCCCGCGAGCAGCAGGCCACGGCCGAGATGGCGCTGGCCGAGGCCGAAGAGCAGCTGGCGGCGTGCGAGGACGAGGAGCGCGAACGGCGCGAGGCGCTGGAATCCGCACGTCAGGCCGCGCATACGGCCCAGCAGGCGCTGCAGGTGGGGCGCGTGGAGCGTCGCTCCCACGAAGAAGCGCTGGCGCAGATGCAGGAGCGCCGCCAGCGGCTGCAGGCGTCGCTGTCGCAGCTGGGTGACGATGCGTCGGATCAGCTGGAGCGGCTGGCGCTGGAGCTGGGCGCTGCGCAGGAGGAAGAGGCGCGCACGGCCGAGCAGCAGCAGACGCTGGAGGCTCGTCTGGCCGAGGTCCAGGCCGAGCGGGGACCCGCGCAGGAGGCCCTGCAGGCGGCCGTGACCAAGACGACCACCATCGAGGCCCGGATGGCAGTGCTGGAGCAGCTGCAGGCGCGCATGCAGGGCGAGAACCAGATGCGCCCCTGGCTGGAGAAGCACGGCCTGGGCGAGGACACCGAGCGCATCTGGCAGTACATCCGCATCGAGCCCGGCTGGGAAACGGCCGTGGAAGCGGTGCTGCGCGAGCGGGTTCATGCGCTGGAAGCGAAGAGCGTGCAGCAGGTGGCGGCCATGCTGCAGGAGGCCCCTCCGGGCAAGGTGGGGCTGTTCCTGACGGACCTGCCTGCGGGGGCAGCGCCGCTGCCGGCCCGACCGGCCGGGCGGCTGGTGCCGCTGGCCTCGCTGGTGCGCTGCCAGGATGCGCGGCTCAAGCCCATCATGGCCGAGTGGCTGGATGGCTTCTTCAGCGCCGAATCCACCGAGGCGGCCTTTGCCGGTCGGGGGCAGCTGCCACCGGGCGGGCGCTTCGTGGTGCGGGAAGGTCATGCCATCGGGCGCTTCGACGTGGTGCTGTTCGCCATGGATTCGGAAGGCGAGGGTGTGCTGGCCCGCCAGCAGGAGCTGCAGAACCTGGAGCGCGAGCTGCGGGCGCAGCAGCTGCTGGGTGACGAGGCCCGCCAGCAGGCCGAGCGCATCGATGCCATGGCCACACAGCTGGCCGAGCAGGTGCGCGCAGCGCGCGATGCCAGCGCCCGGGCGGTGCGACGGGTGTCAACGGCCACCATCGAGCATGAACGTCTGGCCCAGGCGGTGAGAAGCCGCGAGGAAAGCCGTCAGCGGCTTTCGGAAGAGATCGAGGAGCTGGCCCTGCGTCAGGCCGGGCGCGAGGAAGCGCTGCAGGCACTGGTGGACGGGCTGGCCGAGGCCGAGGAGAAGGCCGAGGTGGCCAGCGAGGAACTGGCGGCGGCGCGCGAGGCGGCCGAGATGCTGGAGACCACGCTGTCGAGCCGGCGCGACCATGCCCGCGAGAGCGAGCTGGCCGTGCGCGAGAGTGCCTATGCCGTGCGCTCGCTGGAGCAGGAGATCGACAACCTGCGCGAGCGCATCGCTCGTGCGGACGAGCAGCTGGCGCAGGCCGACGGCAACCGCGAGCGGCTGCTGGCCGATCTGGAGGGCATGTCGGACGAGGCGCTGCGCGAGCAGCTGGAAGTGATGCTGGAGCGGCGCATGGAAGCCGAGCAGGCGCTCTCGGAAGCCCGCGGGCTGGCCGACGAGCGTTCGGGCGAGCTGCGCCGGCTGGATGAGGAGCGGCTGCGTGCCGAGCGTGGGCAGGAGCCGCTGCGTCAGCGACTGATCGAGCTGCGCATGAAGGAGCAGGCCGCGCGCCTGACGGCCGAGCAGATGGACGAGGCGCTCGCCGAGGCGTCGGCCGATCTGGCCGAGCTGAAGGCGTCGCTTGCGGCGCTGCCGCAGCGGCCCAAGCCGTCGTGGCTGCAGAGCGAGGTGAGCCGCCTGGCGCAGGCGGTGGCCCGACTGGGGCCGGTGAACCTGGCGGCGCTGGACGAGCTGACAGCGGCGCGCGAGCGCGAGGTGTTCCTGAACACCCAGTCCACCGACCTGCAGGAGGCGATGGCCACGCTGGAGAACGCCATCCGCACCATCGATCAGGAAACCCGGTCGCTGCTGCAGTCCACCTACGATACCGTCAACGCCGAGTTCGGTCGGCTTTTCCCGATGCTCTTCGGGGGCGGCGAGGCACGGCTGGTGCTGACCGGTGGTGAAATCCTGGATGCGGGGGTGCAGGTGTTCGCGCAGCCCCCGGGCAAGAAGAACGCTTCCATCCACCTGCTTTCAGGGGGTGAGAAGGCATTGACCGCCATTGCGCTGGTCTTTGGTATCTTCAAGCTGAATCCGGCGCCATTCTGCCTGCTGGACGAGGTGGATGCGCCGCTGGACGACGCAAACACGGAACGTTACGCGAAGATGGTGGCGGCGATGTCCGAGGAAACGCAGTTCATCTTCATCTCGCACAACAAGATCGCCATGGAAATGGCCCATCAACTGATCGGCGTGACGATGCAGGAGAAGGGGGTTTCCCGCCTGGTGGCGGTGGACCTGACTTCTGCAGTCGAACTCGCCGAGGCCGCCTGATGCCGCAGGTTCGACAGCATCGTTACCGGATGCTCACACCTGCGGTGAAGTTCGGCCGTCATTTACAGTTAGGGGAACACTTTTGAGCACGCTTACATGGAGCATCATCGCGCTGGTCGTCGTGGTGCTGGTCATCGTCATTGCCCACAACCTGTGGCAGGGCCGTCGCCGGCGCCAGCAGGCCTCTGCGATCGGCCTGCGCAAGGGGTATTTCGACGATGATCCCCAGACGCTGACCGGCGGGGCTGGTCTGGATGACGAATCGTCCCCGCGCCGGGGACGTGGCCGCCGCGAGCCCGTGATGCGGGGTGCGGCACGGCAGGTTCCGCCCGATCTGGCCGCTCGTCCGGCACGCTTCGACGGCGAGGATTCGCGCTCGCTCCGCAAGGGTGGGCAGTCCGGTGATCCGGCTGATCGCCACCCGTCCCTGGCCCTGGATGACGAGGACTACATCGAGACCCCGTTCGAGAATCCGGCGGCTGTGCGCCCCTGGAGCAGTGCCGAGGATGGTGCCCGCGTCGAGGCCGCACGCCGGGCCGAGGCCCAGGCGCTGGCATCGCGCCGCATTCCGGACAGCCTGCGCCGGGAGTCGGCCCGTGACGGGCACGCATCGGCGCATGCGGATGCGGCCCATGACCGTCCTGGTGCACGGGACGAGGGCCGCGATACGCCGTTCGAGGCTGCCGGAACCCGGGTGGGCCGAGGCCGCACGGCGGGCGCTCGCAGGGCAGACGCGGATGATTCCCGGATGGAGGCATCGATGGCACGCCCTGCGGTCGATCATGACCGGGGCGTGACCGGACATCCGGCGGAAGAGGATTCGCCGACGGCGCAGCGCCTGGCGCGTGGTGCAGCCGGCCAGGGCGCACCGGAGGACGATGACCGGCACGACAGCCATCGGAGCGCATCGCCCGCATCGGTTGCGGCGGATGGTGACGAGGCCGATGTGCAGCGTCGAGCGGATGACATGTCGCCGGCTCAGGCGGATGACATCCAGCCTGACGGGGCAGAGGCCGTACCGGCGGAGGTGGCTGAGCCCGATCCGCTGCCTGACGCTCAGGTCGAGCACGTGGTGATCCTGGAGCCGCCCGCCCCGGTCAACACCGACCGGCTGGTGGCGCTCACCTCGTCACTGCGTCACGTGGGAAGCAAGCCGGTCCGCATCGAGGTCGAACGGCTGGGCAGCCACTGGGGGCCGCTGACGGCAGGCGAGAAGGCGGTGCGCATCCGCTGCAGTCTGCTGCTGGCCAACCGTCAGGGGCCGCTCAATGCGGTCGAGCTGTCGGACTTCAATGCGGCCATCGAGTCGCTGGCTGGCAAGCTGCAGGCACCGGTCAGCATTCCCGACATGGCACCGATCCTGCGAAACGCCCGTGACCTGGATACGCTGGCGGCGCGGCTTGATACCCAGATCGAGGTGCGCGTCGAGCTGCCCGAGGCAGCCGACCCCGGCCGGGTGGCCGGCGTGGTGCGTCAGCTGGGGCTGTCCGAGCGTGGTAACGGCCGCTACGAGGCCTTTGCCGATTCGGGGGATTCGCTGTTCACGCTGGCTTTCAACCAGACGCGCGATCAGATCGACTTCGTGCTGGACGTGCCCCGCACGGCCGAGAAGTACGAGGCCTGGGAGGGCATGGTGGCCTGCGCCCAGAGCATGGCCCAGGCGTTGGGCGGACGGCTGGTGGACAGCAGCGGCCGTGGCCTGTCGGTCGGCATGATCGGTACCGTGTCGCGTCAGTTGGCCCGTCGCTACGCTGAACTGGCCCAGGTCGGCCTTGCGGCGGGAAATGCCGCTGCGTTACGAGTATTTCACTGAGTAATCGCGCCGGGCTTGTTACACTTGCCCGATGCACACTGAACCTGTCCCGATTGCCAAGCCTGCCGACGCCGCGCCCGACGATGTCCCTGCCGACATTCGGGCGCGCGTCCAGACGTTGCGTGCCGAGCTGCTGGCACACAACCGGGCCTACTACGAAGAAGACGCCCCCACGGTCGAGGACAGTGTCTACGACGGTCTTTTCCTGGAGCTGCAGCAGCTCGAGGCCCGCTGGCCGGCGCTGCTGACCCCCGATTCACCCACCCAGCGGGTGGGTTCGGCCCCCTCGGCCGGTTTCGGCACCGTCACGCACCGGGTGCCCATGCGCTCGCTGTCCAATGCCTTCAGCGAGGCCGATGTCCTGGCGTTCGACCGCCGACTGAAGTCGCTGCTGGGGGTGACGGAGGACTTTGCCTTCAGCGCCACGCCCAAGCTGGATGGCCTGGCCGCTACGCTGCGCTACGAGCACGGCCGGCTGGTGCAGGGTGCCACCCGGGGCGATGGCGTCACCGGCGAGAACATCACGGCCAATCTGCGCACGGTGCGCGGCGTGCCCGAGCAGCTGTCTGGCCCGGCACCTGAGGTGCTGGAGGTGCGGGGCGAGGTGCTGATGCTGAAGGAAGACTTCCTGGCGCTGAATCGCACGCAGGAGGCACGGGGCGAGAAGCTCTTTGCCAACCCGCGCAATGCGGCCGCCGGAAGCCTTCGCCAGCTGGATGCCCGTGTCACCGCCAGCCGGCCGCTCACGTTCTATGCCTATGGCATCGGCGAGGTCAGCGATCCCGACCAGGTGCCCGGCTCGCAGCATGGCATGCTGGTGTGGCTGGGCACGCTGGGTTTCCTGCCGCCACCGGGGGCGGAGCGCGTGCAGGGCGTTTCGGCGCTGCTGGATTACTACCGTCATACCGGCAGCGCGCGTGCCACGCTGCCCTACGCCATTGATGGCGTGGTCTATCAGCTGGATGACCGTCACCTGCAGGAGCAGGCCGGTTTCGTGGCCCGCGCACCCCGTTTCGCACTGGCCCACAAGTATGCGGCCGAAGAGGCTGTCACCACGCTGCAGGACATCTTCGTGCAGGTGGGGCGTACCGGGGTGCTCACGCCCGTGGCCCGGCTTGAGCCGGTGTTCGTGGGGGGCGTGAACGTCTCCAACGCCACGCTGCACAATGAGGACGAGGTCCGCCGCAAGCAGCTCCTGATCGGTGACCGTGTCATCGTGCGTCGTGCCGGCGACGTGATTCCCGAGGTGGTCGGTGTGGTGCTGGATCAGCGCCCGGCCGACGCCCGCGAGTTCCGCATGCCCAGCCAGTGCCCGGTCTGCGGCTCGGCCGTGCAGCGCCTGCCCAGCGAGGCCAACTGGCGCTGCGTGGGCGGTCTTTTCTGCAGCGCGCAACGCAAGCGCGCACTGTGGCACTTCGCGCACCGGCGCGCCATGGACATCGACGGTCTGGGGGACGTGCTGGTCGAGCAGCTGGTGGATGGCAACCTGGTGCATGAGCCTGCCGACCTGTATCGGCTGGATGCCGCCACCCTGCAGGCCCTGCCGCGCATGGGCGAGAAGTCCGCGGCCAATCTGCTGGCTGCCATCGACGGATCGCGCCACCCGTCGCTCGAGCGCTTCCTGTTCGCGCTGGGCATCCGTGCGGTGGGCGAAGAGGCTGCCCGAGTGCTGGCACGGGCCTTTGGGGATTTGGAAGGCTTCCTGGCGGCCGATTGGGCTACATTGCTGGAAGAGAAGGCGGCGACGCTCAAGGAGAACGAGCGCCGTCGCAGCCGGGGTGAACGACCCCTGCCGGTGCCGCTCGATGGCATCGGGCCTGAAATCATCGGCAGCGTCTCGGCCTTCCTGGGCGAGGCGCACAACCGGGATTCGATCGCGCATCTGCGTGCCGTCGGGGTCGAGCCCCGCCCGGTGCAGGGTGCACGGTCGGCCGCACGTCCCGGCGTGCCGTCCTTCGGGCAGGGTGAGCTCGCCCTGGCGGCGCAGGATGGGCAGCCTCGCGGCGCCGATCCGACAACCGTCGATGCTTCGGCTGTCGGCGGGGTGGCCAGTCCGGGCGTTATGGATGAAGCATCCGGCGTGGGCGAAGCGGTTCCGCCTGGTCTGGATGCCGCGACCTGGGCGGCTGCCGTGGCCCGGCAGCCGTTTGCTGGCCAGTCGATCGTCGTCACCGGCACGCTGGAGCATCTCAGCCGCGACCAGGCGGAGGCGATGATCCGCGCGCTGGGCGGCAAGCCCGCTGGTTCGGTCTCGGGACGCACCGCCTTCGTCGTGGCCGGGGAGAATGCCGGCTCGAAACTCGCCAAGGCCCGAAGTCTGGGAATCTCCGTTCTTGCAGAAGCAGATTTTTTCAACAAAATCGGTAATTGATCATGGCCAACAACCGCGTTCGCAAAGCTGTATTCCCTGTCGCCGGGCTGGGTACCCGCTTCCTTCCCGCCACCAAGGCGCAGCCCAAAGAGATGCTGCCGATCGTCGACCGACCGCTGATCCAGTACGCGGTGGAAGAGGCTGCCGCTGCCGGCATCACCGAGATGATCTTCATCACCGGCCGGAACAAGCGCAGCATCGAGGACCACTTCGACAAGGCCTACGAGCTGGAAGCCGAACTGGCGGCCAAGGGCAAGGACAAGCTGCTGGAAACCGTCAAGGACTCGCTGCCGGCCGGTGTCAACTGTGTCTACATCCGCCAGGCCGAGCCGCTGGGTCTGGGCCACGCCGTGCTGTGTGCCCGTGAGGTGGTGGGCAACGAGCCCTTCGCCATCCTGCTGGCCGACGACCTGATGCAGCCCGCCCCCGGCGGCGACCCGGTGCTGAAGCAGATGGTCGACCTGCACAACCGCCAGCATGCCAGCGTGCTGGCCGTGCAGGAAGTGCCGCGCGAAGAAACCAGCGCCTACGGTATCGTGTCCAGCACGCCGTGGGCCGAGCGCACCAGCCGCATCACCGGCATGGTCGAAAAACCGAAGCCGGAAGAGGCCCCGTCCACGCTGGCCGTGGTGGGCCGCTACCTGCTGTCGCCGATGATCTTCGAGCACCTGGCCAACGTGAAGCCTGGCGCCGGCGGCGAAATCCAGCTCACCGACGCACTGGCGCAGCTGATCCACGACCAGCCGGTGCTGGCCTATGCCTTCGAGGGCCGCCGCTACGACTGCGGCTCCAAGATCGGCTACCTGGAGGCCACCGTCGAGCTGGGCCTGCAGCACCCGGACGTGGGTGCCGAGTTCCGGACCTTCCTCGAGCAGAAGGCAGCCGAACTGGGTCTGGTGAAGTGATCGACGGCATCGATGACAGCATGGCACCGGCGCTGGCTGCGGCCAGCACGCCGGTGGACCGGCCGGTGGTCGGCATCATCGGTGGCAGTGGCCTGCTGAACCTGGCGGGGCTGGAAGACGTGCAACGCAAGGTGGCGCGCACGCCCTGGGGCCAGACCTCCGGCGCGCTGTCGTTCGGACGGCTGGCCGGGGTGCCGGTGGTCTTCCTGGCACGGCACGGCTATGGCCACACCATCGCGCCGCATGACATCAACTATCGGGCCAACGTCTGGGCGCTGCGCGAGGCTGGCGTGAAGGCCCTGATCGCCTGCTCGGCGGTGGGGGGCATTCGTGATGACCTGCTGCCAGGCACGCTGGTGGTGCCCGATCAGATCATCGACTACACCTGGGGGCGCGCTGTCAGCTACTTCAGTGGCGAGGACCAGCCCGTGGTGCACATCGATTTCAGCCATCCCTACGACGCCACGCTGCGTCGCCGGCTGATCGAGGCCGCGCAGGCGGTGGGCCAGCCGCTGGCAACGGATGGTTGCTACGGTTGCACCCAGGGGCCCCGTCTGGAAACGGTGGCCGAGGTGCGTCGTTACCGGAGCGATGGTTGCGACATGCTGGGCATGACGGCCATGCCCGAGGCGGCGCTGGCCCGTGAGCTGGACCTGCCGTATGCGATGCTGGCGGCAGTGGCCAACCGCGCTGCCGGTCTGCCCGCAGGCCTTGCCGCGGGTGATGTCGACCCGATGGGGCGGCCGGGGCGCATCGTGCCGGACGTGGCCATTGCCCAGGCCAACGGGGGTGCGAAGGATGAAGCCCAGGATGATCTGGCGCTTCAGATTTCGGCGGCGCTGTCAGCTGCGATGCCCAAGCTGTTGAAGGTGCTGACGAGGGCCGTGACGCAGCTGGCCTGAAGCGGCCTGATCGTCCACTCCTCGAAAGATGCCCGCCCGGTGCCGATGCTGGCCGTGGGCGGGCATTTCCGTTTCCGGGACATGGAAGAGTCCCCGGAAAGAGCAGCTGGGGTTGCCGCCCGGGCTACAGGATCTCCAGCAGTTCCTTTTCCAGCTTCAGCCGCTCGGCCTCGGTATGCAGGTTGTCGGATCCGATGGTGAAGCTGTCTTCGGCGCGCTCGCCCAGCGTGGCGATGCGTGCCCCGAAAAGTTCCACCGCGTTGTTGGCCAGAATGCGCGCCAGGTCGTACAGCAGTCCGGGGCGGTCGGTGGCCGTGATCGACAGCAGGTAGCGCTGGCCGGCCTCGTCGGGGCGCAGGTCGATGCGCGGGGGCAGCGGGAAGGCACGCGAACGACGTGACAGGCGGCTGGGACCGGCGGGCTTGAGCTGCCCCGGGTCCAGGGGAGCATCCAGCAGGCGGGTCAGTTCGGCTTCCAGGCGAGCCCGTTGCTCGGGAGGCAGGCGGCGCTGGTCGGTCGTCATGACCTCGAAGCTGTCCAGGGCCATGCCGTGGCGGGTGGTATGCACGCGGGCCTCCAGAATGGAGAGCCGCTGCTGGTCGAAGAAGCGGCAGATGCGTGCGAAGAGCGCCGGCTTGTCCATCGTGAAGATCAGGAACTCGATACCGTCGCCCACGCCGCTGGCGCGGGTGTGCACGCTGGTGCGGCGCTCGTCGGCGTGTGCATGCAGCATCTCGGTGTGCCAGGCCAGGTCCTGCGGGTCATGGCGCAGGAAATAGCCGATGTCCAGCGTGTTCCAGAAGGCCTGGTAGGCGTCGTCGGGAATGCCGCGTTCGCGCAGGAGCCCTGCAGCCGCCTGGCGGCGGGCATCCATCTGCGTGGCGGGCCGGGTGGTGTGGCCGCTGAGGTGGGCCAGCGTGGCCCTGTACAGGTCTTCCAGCAGCTTGCCCTTCCAGGCGTTCCAGACCCGGGCGCTGGTGCCGCGGATGTCGGCCACCGTGAGCAGATACAGGGCCGTGAGCCGACGGGGGGTCTGTACCCGCTGGGCGAATTCCGCAATCACCTCGGGGTCGGCCAGATCGCGTTTCTGGGCGGTCATCGACATGGTGAGGTGCTCGCGCACCAGAAAGCCCAGCAGACGCTGGTCGTCGCCGGTGATGCCGTGGGTACGGCAGAAGCGCAGCACGTCGCGCTCGCCCAGCTTCGAGTGGTCGCCGCCGCGCCCCTTGGCGATGTCATGAAAGAGGGCCGCCACGATCAGCAGCCAGGGCGACTCGAAATCGCTCATCAGCTGGCTGCAGAACGGGTACTCGTGCACGTGCTCGGCCATCATGAAGCGGCGCAGGTTGCGCACCACCATCAGCGTGTGCTGGTCGACCGTGTAGACGTGGAAGAGGTCATGCTGCATGCGGCCCACGATGTGCCGGAAGGGCGCAAGATAGCGTCCCAGCACCGACCACTGGTTCATCAGCCGCAGCGTGTGGGTGATGCCGGGCGGGGTCTGCAGGATGGCCAGGAAGCAGGCGCGGTTGATCGGATCGTGCCGGTAGGCGCCGTCGATGCGGAAGCGCGCATGCCAGAGGGCGCGCAGCGTGCGCACCGTCATGCCGTTGAGCGAGCGGTTCTGCTGCAGCACGCGGAAGGCACGCAGGATCAGCCGGGGATCGCGCTCGAAGTCCTGCGGGTTGCGCAGGTCCAGCTGGTCGTCAATCTGGTCGAAATGGTCGTCCAGCCGGCGGGCCGGACCCGGATGCTGGCGCAGCAGGCGGATCTCCAGCGACTGCAGCAGCAGCGTGCTCAGTTGCGTGATGCCCTTGGCCGCCAGGTAGTACTGCTGCATCAGCTTTTCCGAGAGCGCGCGCGGGCCTTCCCCCTTCAGGTGCATGGCCTGGGCCACGGCGGGCTGCAGGTCGAAGATCAGCCGATCCTCGCGCCGGCCCGACAGGATGTGCAGCCAGGCGCGGATGCGCTTGAGAAGCCGCTCGTAGCGCTGCAGCTGGCTGGCTTCCAGCGGTTCGATGACGCCGGCGCGCACCAGTGACACCCAGGCCTGCCCGAAGCCGGCGGCACGGCTGATCCAGGCCACCACCTGCAGGTCGCGCAGGGCGCCTGGGCTTTCCTTGCAGTTGGGCTCCAGGCTGTAGGGAGTGTCTTCGTACTTCTGGTGACGCTGGCGCATCTCCAGCAGCTTGTCGCGCAGAAAGAGCGGCAGCTGCAGCTGGCCGGCCATGGCCTCGCTCAGCTGGCGTGCGGCCCGCCGGTGGCCGGTGAGCTGGCGGCGCTCCAGCAGTGCCGTCATCGCGGTGATGTCCTCGCGGGCGGCCTGAGCGCACTGGGCAGGCGTGCGCACGCTGTGGCCGATTTCCAGGCCAATGTCCCAGCAGGCGCCGATGAAGCGCTCGATGTGGGCGATGGTGTCGTCGGACAGGGCAGGGGCGGGAGAACCCGCCGTTGCGTCTGCCGGGGCGCTGACAGACGGCGTGTCGTGTACGTCAGCCGATGGGCTGTCAGCCGGGGAGGGCTGGGGTGCTGAAGGGGCAGTATCTGCCGATGCGGCTGCATCGCGGGCCGGCTCGGGCTCGGGCGCCAGCAGCAGCAGGTCCACGTCGGAAGCGGGCTGAAGTTCGCCGCGGCCATAGCCACCCACGGCGAACAGCGCCCAGTCGGACGGCATGTCCGCCAGCTTCCAGAGCTTCTTCAGCAGGTGGTCGGTGTCACGGGCCAGCCCGTGCATCAGCAGCCCGATGCGCTGATCGGCACGGAAGCGCTCGATGCGCGCGGTGCGCATCCGTTCGCGCTCCTCGCGCAGGGCGGCGATGTCGCCAGGCGTCAGGCCGGCAGTTCGGGTTTCGGCGGCGTGCCCGCCGACACGGTCAGCACTTCGTAGCCGGTTGGTGTCACGCACAGCATGTGCTCCCATTGTGCCGACAGGCTGTGGTCCTTGGTGACGACCGTCCAGCCATCGGCCAGTTGGCGAATCTCGCGGCGCCCGGCATTCAGCATCGGCTCGATGGTGAAGATCATGCCGGGCTCCAGCTTGGGACCGGTGCCGGGGCGCCCGTAGTGCAGCACCTGGGGATCTTCATGGAAGTTGCGGCCGATGCCGTGGCCGCAGAACTCGCGCACGATGGAAAAGCCCTGCTTCTCGGCGTAGGTCTGAATGACGTGGCCGATGTCGCCCAGGCGTGCACCGGGCCGCACCTGCTCGATGCCCAGCCACAGGCACTGCCAGGTGACATCCACCAGACGCTTGGCCAGCACCGACGGCTGGCCGATCATGAACATGCGGCTGGTGTCGCCGTGGAAGCCATCCTTGATGACCGTGACATCGATGTTGAGGATGTCGCCGTTCTTGAGCTTGCGGTCACCGGGGATGCCGTGGCAGATCTGGTGGTTGATCGACGTGCAGATCGACTTGGGGTAGGGCGAATGGCCCGGCGGGGCGTAATTGAGCGGTGCCGGGATCGTGCCCTGCACGTCGGTCATGTAGGCGTGGCAGAGACGGTCCAGCTCCTCGGTGGTGGTGCCCGCCACCACGAAGGGGGTGATGTAGTCCAGAAGCTCGGCCGCCAGTCGGCCGGCAACACGCATTTTCTCGATTTCTTCCGGGGTCTTGATTCTGATGGACATGGTGGGGAGCAAGGCGGGATCAGGACTGCATGTTAACTGATTCGCCGTCGCAGGGCCGGCCGGCCCGGACCATGGGGGCTGCCGGCACGGGAAGTCCGGCTGGCCTCCTGTCCGGTTCTGCGTTGCAATCTGCAGCATCCTGATGTCATCTCCCGTCAGATGGCATCGGCACGCGGGCGCATTGGATGCTAGAATCACGGGCGCTGCTGGGCGCGGCCTCCCTTCCAGGTGGGTCCGGGCACCGGCGGCTTTCAGAAGGCCCCGGGTCGATGCGACTTCCGGCTGCCGCCGCGTCCTGCGGTACGGCGGCCCCCTGCCGCGGAACAAGGGTGCCCGTCCTGTCGGCCACACACCATTCACAGGCTGCCGGGTTCGGGTTGGTTCCGTGCTGGTCCCGGGGTATTGTCAACCCTGTATCGGAGTTTTTCCCTTCATGTCAGTCACCATCCGCCAGATGCTCGAAGCCGGTGTCCACTTCGGACACCAGACCCGGTTCTGGAACCCGCGCATGGCCCCCTACATCTTCGGCCATCGCAACAAGATTCACATCATCAACCTGGAAAAGACCCTGGTCAAATACCAGGAAGCCACCCGCTACCTGCGTCAGCTGGCAGCCAATGGCGGCACCATCCTGTTCGTGGGCACCAAGCGCCAGTCGCGCGAGATCATCGCCGAAGAAGCTGCACGCGCCGGCATGCCCTACGTCGACGAGCGTTGGCTGGGCGGCATGCTCACCAACTTCAAGACGGTCAAGGGCTCCATCAAGCGCCTGAAGGACATGGAGCAGGCCGTGGAAGACGGCGCCCTGGACCAGATGACCAAGAAGGAAGCGCTGCTCTTCACCCGTGAACTGGCCAAGCTGACCTCCAGCCTGGGCGGCATCAAGGACCTGAACGGCCTGCCGGACGCGCTGTTCATCGTTGACGTCGGCTACCACAAGATCGCCGTCACCGAAGCCCGCAAGCTGGGCGTGCCCATCGTTGGCGTGGTCGACACCAACCACTCGCCCGAAGGCATCGACTACGTCATCCCGGGCAACGATGACTCGGGTCGTGCCGTGCGCCTGTACGCCCGTGGCGTGGCCGACGCCATCCTGGAAGGCAAGGCTGCCCGCCTGCAGGAAACCGTCAAGGCTGCCACCGAGGAAGACGAATTCGTCGAGGTCGGCACCGAGGAAGAGGCCTGATCGGCCACGACCGGCCGTCTGGGCACAGGCCCGGGCCGGTCGTACATGACAGCCGGTGTCGCCTTGAGCGTCCCGGCTGTCGTGCCATTTGAATTCAAGAACAGGAATAGAGAGAAAGACATGGCGGAAATTACCGCAAGCATGGTCAAGACGCTGCGCGAGAAGACCGATGCACCGATGATGGAGTGCAAGAAGGCACTCACCGAGGCCAACGGCGACATGGAGCGCGCCGAGGAAATCCTGCGCGTCAAGCTGGGCACCAAGGCCAACAAGGCTGCCTCGCGTGTGGCTGCCGAGGGCGTCGTGGCCATCGAAATTGCTGCCGACGGCAAGACGGGCGTCATCCTCGAGATGAACAGCGAAACCGACTTCGTTGCCAAGAACGACGACTTCCTCGCCCTGGCTGCGGCCGCAGCGAAGCTGGTGCTCGAGAAGAACCCCGCCGACGTGGCTGCCCTGTCGGCCCTGCCGATGGCCGATGGCCGCACGGTGGAAGAAACCCGTGCCGCGCTGGTCGGCAAGATCGGCGAGAACATGAGCATCCGCCGCTTCGTGCGCACCGCCGCCAAGGGCAAGCTCGCCAGCTACATCCACGGCGGCGCCCGCATCGGCGTGCTGATCGATCTGGAAGGCGGCGACGAGGCCCTGGCCCGCGACCTGGCCATGCACATTGCAGCCACCAAGCCCATCGCGCTCTCCAAGGAGCAGGTGCCGGCCGAGGTCATCGCCAAGGAGCGTTCCATTGCCGAGCAGAAGGCTGCTGAATCCGGCAAGCCTGCCGAGATCGCTGCCAAGATGGTCGAGGGCGCCGTGCAGAAGTACCTGAAGGAAGTGACCCTGCTGGGCCAGCCCTTCGTCAAGGATGACAAGACCACCGTCGAGCAGCTGCTGAAGAACCGCCAGGCCAAGGTGGATTCCTTCACGCTGTACGTGGTGGGCGAAGGCATCGAGAAGAAACAGGACGACTTCGCTGCTGAAGTGGCCGCCCAGGTGGCAGCTGCCCGCTGATCTCGTCCAACGCACCCGGAGCACACCCCCATGACTGATTCCGCATCGACTTCCGGCGCCCAGGGCGCCGGCACGAAGGCTGCCTACCGCCGCGTCCTGCTCAAGCTGTCCGGCGAGGCCCTGATGGGCAGCGACAGCTACGGCATCAACCGCCAGACCATCGAGCAGATGTGTCAGCAGGTCGCCGAGGTCAATCGGCTCGGCGTCGAGCTGGCCGTCGTCATCGGCGGCGGCAACATCTTTCGTGGGGTGTCTTCGGGCGCAGCCGGCATGGACCGCGCCACGGCCGACTACATGGGCATGCTTGCCACGGTCATGAACGCGCTGGCCCTGCAGGATGCCCTGCGCCAGACCGGCGTCGAGGCCCGCGTGCAGTCGGCGCTCAACATCGAGCAGATCGTCGAGCCCTACATCCGGCCCAAGGCGCTGCGCTACCTGGAAGAGGGCAAGGTCGTCATCTTCGCGGCCGGCACCGGCAACCCGTTCTTCACCACCGACACGGCCGCCGCGCTGCGGGGTGCCGAGATCAACGCCGAGCTGATCCTCAAGGCCACCAAGGTCGATGGTGTCTACACGGCCGACCCGGTCAAGGATCCGTCCGCGACCCGCTACCGCGAGATCACCTTCGACGAGGCCATCATGCGCAACCTGAAGGTAATGGACGCCGCCGCCTTCGCGCTGTGCCGTGACCAGAAGCTGCCCCTGAAGGTCTTCTCGATCTTCAAGACCGGCGCACTGACCCGTGTGGTGTGCGGCGAGGACGAAGGCACGCTGGTCCACGTCTGACCCGGTTCGCGCCCAAGCCCCTGGCCGGGCTCCTGCCCGGCCTTTCCGACCGACACGCCAGAAACGCACGCACCCATGCCCACACCCGCCGAAGTCAAGAAAACCGCTGAACAGAAGATGCAGAAGGGCATCGAGTCCTTCCGCAACGCACTTTCCAAGATCCGCACCGGCCGTCCGCACCCGGGCGTGCTGGATCACATCCACGTCGACTACTACGGCACCTCCACGCCCATCAACCAGGTGGCCAACATCTCGCTGGCTGACGCCCGCACGCTGCTGGTCAACGTCTGGGAGAAGTCCATGGCCGTCGTCGTCGAGAAGGCCATCCGTGATTCCGACCTGGGTGTCAACCCGCAGTCGATGGGCACCGCCATCCGCGTGCCGATGCCGCCGCTCTCCGAGGAGCGCCGCCGCGAGATCGTCAAGGTCACCAAGCACGAGGGCGAGGCCGCCAAGGTGGTCATCCGTGGCGTGCGCCGCGAGGCCAATGACGAACTGAAAGCTGCCGCCAAGGCCAAGGAGATCTCCGAGGACGACGAGCGCCGGGGTCAGGAAGACATCCAGAAGACCACCGACCGCTTCATCGCCGAGATCGACAAGCTGCTGGCCGCCAAGGAACAGGAGATCATGACGGTCTGATCTGCCGTCACCTTCGTTTCTTTCCCCGGACCCCATCCTGCCATCATGAGCTTCACCAGTTCGACGCAGTCCGTTCCTGCCGCCGGTTCCGTGCCGCGCCACATCGCCGTCATCCTTGACGGCAACGGGCGCTGGGCCACCCGTCGGCACCTGCCCCGCGCCGCCGGCCACCGCAAGGGGGTCGAGGCCGTGCGCACCACGGTCGAGGGCTGCGCCCGGCGCGGTGTCGAATTCCTGACGCTCTTTGCCTTCAGTTCCGAGAACTGGCGTCGGCCCGCCGACGAGGTGTCGCTGCTGATGCGGCTTTTCCTGTCGGCGCTGCAGCGTGAAGTGGCGCTGCTCGACCGCAACGGCATCCGTCTGCGGATCGTTGGCGATCTGGAGCGCTTCGAACCCCGCCTGCAGAAGATGATCGCCGATGCGGAGGCACGCACGGCGCAGAACACCCGGATGACGCTGACCATCGCCGCCAACTACGGCGGCCGCTGGGACATCCTGCAGGCCGGCAACGCGCTGCTGCGCGAAAGGGCGGCCAAGGGCGTTCCCCCCGATCAGCCCGTCACCGAGGCCGAGCTGGCCAGCCACCTGTCGCTGGCCTATGCACCCGAGCCGGATCTTTTCATCCGCACCGGGGGCGAGCAGCGCATCAGCAACTTCCTGCTCTGGCAGCTGGCCTACACCGAGCTGTACTTCTGCGAATGCTTCTGGCCCGAGTTCAACGACGAGCGCCTGCAGGAAGCCATCCAGTGGTACGGTCAGCGGGAGCGCCGTTTCGGACGGACCAGCGTTCAGACCCGGCAGGACGCGGCACGGTGATCCGTCGCCACTCCCTTTCATTCTTCGCAGGAGGCGCCTTGTCATGCTGAAACAGCGCGTCATCACCGCTCTGGTCCTCTTGGCCGTCATCATTGGCGTGCTGGCACTGGGTGGCACCACGGCCTGGGGGGTGCTTATGCTGCCCGTCATGGCGCTGGCCATCCATGAATGGACCCGCCTGCTGGGCCGTCAGGCCTCGCCTGCACTGCCCATTTCGCTGGCTGTTGCCATTGCCTATGGCGCCTGGCGCAGCGATGCCACTCCCGCTCCGGAATGGCTGGTGCCGGTGCTGGGGATAGGTGTCCTGGCCTGGATCTTCGTGGCTTTCCGCTCGGTGTTCCGGGTGCGGCCGTCCTGCAGTTCCCCCTGGCTGGCCGCCTTCAGCATGCTGCTGTTGTGGGTGTCGCTCTTCGAGCTGCGCAACCTGGGTGCCGGCGTGCTGATTTCCGCCATGGCCATCGTCTGGCTGGCCGACATCGGGGCCTACTTCAGTGGCCGCGCCTTCGGGCGGCGCAAGCTGGCACCCCGTGTCTCGCCGGGCAAGACCTGGGAGGGTGTGGCGGGTGGTGCCTTGCTGTGCATCGGTACGGCACTGGTTGTGGCCCGTGCCGGGGCAGGGGCCGCCGAGGGCAGCCTGCCGCTGTTTTCCACCGTCGTTGCGCAGCACCTGGGGCTGATCGGCATGGCGGTCGTGCTGACGCTGCTGGTGCTGCTCTCGGTCATGGGAGACCTGTACGAGAGCCTGCTCAAGCGTCATGCCGGCGTCAAGGACAGTGGCACGTGCCTGCCGGGCCATGGGGGCATGTTCGACCGCATCGATGCGCTCGTGCCCACCATGCCGTTGTGCCTGCTCATCTGGCTGCTGATGGTGCATTGAACGTCCATCAGCGCAACGAGAGGCCGGACGTCGTCGGCCCGCCCGCCCAGTCCCTGCCTGGCGGCCGTTCCCTGCCTCAATCCAACCATACACATGAAGACCATCTCCGTTCTGGGCGCCACCGGTTCCATTGGTGACAGCACGCTCGATGTCGTGGCCCGCCACCCCGACCGTTATCGGGTGCACGCGCTCTCGGCTCATCGCAATGTCGACAAGCTGCTGACGCTGGCCGTGCGGCACCGACCCGAGGTGCTGGCCGTGTCGGATGCTCAGGCGGCCACCGGATTCGAGGCCCGGCTGCGCGCAGCCGGGGTCACGGCCCGTCTGGCGGTCGGCCCCGAGGAGCTGGTCGAGGTGGCCGGCACGCCGGGCATCGACGCGGTCATGGCCGCCATCGTCGGGGCGGCGGGCCTGGCGCCCACGCTGGCGGCGGCGCGCGGCGCACGCTCGGTGCTGCTGGCCAACAAGGAATCCATCGTCATGGCCGGCGCGCTCTTCGGCGCTGCCTGCCGCCAGTCCGGCGTCACGCTGCTGCCGGTCGACAGCGAGCACAATGCCATCTTCCAGTGCCTGCCGGATCGCGCTACTGGCGTGGACTCCCGCCGTGCCGTCCGACGCCTGATCCTCACGGCCTCGGGTGGGCCGTTCCGGACCTGGACGCCGGAGAGAATCGCCGCCGCCACGCCCGAGCAGGCCTGCAAGCATCCCAAGTGGTCGATGGGCCGCAAGATCTCGGTCGACTCGGCCACGCTCATGAACAAGGGCCTGGAGCTGATCGAGGCCCAGTTCCTCTTCGACATGCCGCCCGAGCAGCTGGATGTGATCATCCATCCGCAGAGCATCATCCATTCCATGGTGGAATATGTCGACGGCTCGGTATTGGCGCAGCTGGGTAATCCCGACATGCGGGTCCCCATTGCCCATGCGCTGGCCTATCCCGAACGCTTCGACAGTGGCGTAAGCTCCCTGGATCTGGTGGCGGCCGGCACGCTGCAGTTCGAGGAGCCCGACGAGACGCGCTTCCCGTGCCTGCGGCTGGCCCGCGAGGCCATGCGGGCCGGCGGCGGTGCTCCCTGCGTGCTCAACGCCGCCAACGAGGTGAGCGTGCAGAACTTCCTCGACGGCCGCGTGGGTTTTGCCGATATTGCCCGGATCAACGAGGCCGTGCTGACGGCACTGGGCAACCCTGCGGCGCCCGACTCGCTGGCCGACACCCTGGCACTGGATGCCACCGCACGCCGGCTGGCCGAGCAGCAGATCGCCGCCTGAGCGCTTTCGTTGCCTGGGGCTGTCGCCGCCCGGGCTTTTGACGGGCAACCGGGCGATGGCGCGACCGAGTGGCTGAGCAGCGGGGCGGCTGAGCAAGCCGATCGGGCCGGAAAGCCTGGGTGTCCCGGGGGCATCCGTCACCGGGCCCGGCTCGGGCTGGCCTGCAAGGGCGGCTGCCGGTCGGTCCGGACCATCCGGTCAGGCGGCGTGCCTTGTGCTTTGCGGCATGATGCCCTATCTGTCAGAGGTGGGGACGCTCGGCCCCATCCCTTCAATACCCCGAATTCCGCCGGAGTCTGCGCCGATGACCACCCTGATTGCCTTTCTCTTTGCCCTGGGCGTGCTGGTGTTCGTGCACGAGCTGGGTCACTACCTGGTGGCCCGCTGGTGTGGCGTCAAGATCCTGCGCTTCTCCATCGGCTTCGGCAAGCCGCTGCTGACCTGGAAAGTCGGCAAGGATCAGACCGAATGGAGCCTGTCGCCCATTCCGCTGGGCGGCTACGTGCGCATGCTCGACGAAGAGGAGGGCGGTGAGATCGACCCGGCCGAGGTGCACCGCGCCTTCAACCGGCTGCCGCTGCTCAAGCGGTCGGCCGTCGTCATCGCCGGGCCGGCCGCCAACTTCCTGCTGGCCATCGTGCTGTATGCAGTGCTGGGCATGGCTGGGCTGCAGGAGCCGGCGCCGGTGCTGGCCACCCCGCCCGCCGGCACGGCCGCGGCATCTGCCGGCATCCAGGAGGGTGAACGGGTCTTGACGGTCGATGGCCATGCCGTCCAGTCCTTCAGCGAGATGCGCCTGAAGATGATCGATCCGATCGTCGAGCGCCGTCCGATCGTGCTGGAGGTGGAGGGGCCTGATGGCCGTCACCATCGCAGCATCCCCACCAGCGGCCTGCCGGCCGGCGAACTGGAGCGTGATTTCACGCGCACGCTGGGCGTGGATCTGAAGGCTGGTCTGGTGCAGGTGGCCTCGGTGGAGGAGGGCAGTGCCGCGGCCCGCGCCGGTCTGCAGCTGGGTGACCAGGTGCTGCGGGTGAATGGCCAGCCCATCTCGCGCGCCCAGCAGCTCATCCAGCAGGTGCAGGCTTCGGATGATACAAAACCGCTGCAGCTGCTGGTGCGCCGTGGCAACGGCGAGATCACCGTACCGGTCACGCCGCAGCTCGTCTACGAGCAGGACGCTCAGGACGCTGGCGCACCGCCGCTGCGCAAGGGGCGTATCGGTGCCGGTCTGGTGCAGCAGTTCGAAATGGTGACGGTGGACCTGGGCCCGATCGAGGCGCTGGGCTACGGGGCCACGAAGACCTGGGAGATGTCGGTCTTCTCGCTGCGCATGCTGGGCAAGATGGTGGTGGGCAGCCTGTCCTGGAAAAACCTTTCCGGTCCTGTGGCCATTGCCGACTATGCTGGGCAGTCTGCCGCCATTGGCTGGTTTGCCTATGTGGGCTTCATGGCCCTGATCAGCGTGAGCCTGGGTGTACTGAATCTGCTGCCGGTGCCCGTGCTCGATGGCGGGCGTTTGGTATATTACGCGCTCGAAGCGCTCAAAGGCAGCCCGTTTTCCGAGCGTTTCCGGCAGGTCACCATGCAGGTGGGCCTTGTCATGGTGGTCGGCCTGATGATCGTCGCACTCTTCAACGATCTCTCCCGCCTGTTCGGGTGACGCGCCGGCCACAGTCATTTCCACAGAATCTCTGACTGCGCGATAGACGATTCCGGCTGCCTTGGTCTCGCGCCGAGGAACCGGGTATCAAACACGCGATTTTCCCCCCTTGGGCCAGCCACGGTGCCGCCGTCGTGCTGGCCGGCCTGGCCACCCTGGCGTGGTCGGCCCAGGCCCTGGCGTTCTCGCCGTTCGTCATCCGCGACATCCGGGTGCAGGGCCTGCAGCGTACCGAAGCCGGTACCGTCTTCGGCTATCTGCCCATCCGCGTCGGCGACGAGTTCACGCCGGCGCGCGCCAGCGAGGCGATCAAGGCCCTCTACGCCACCGGCTTCTTCAAGGACGTGCAGCTTGCGCGTGACGGCGAGGTTCTGGTGGTGCGGGTGGAGGAACGCCCTGCCATCGCCTCCGTCGACGTGAGCGGCTCGCGCGAGTTCGATGCCGAGGCGCTGAAGAAGGCCATGCGCCAGGCCGGTCTGGCCGAGGCACGCATTTTCGACCGCTCGGTGCTGGATCGGGCCGAGCAGGAGATCCGCCGCCAGTACCTGTCGCGCGGCAAGTATTCGGTCAAGATCACCTCGGCCGTCACGCCGCTGGCCCGCAACCGGGTGGCGGTGTCGCTGGCCATCGACGAGGGCGCCAGCGCCCGCATTGCCCAGATCCGCATCCTGGGCAACAAGGTGTTCAAGGAGTCCGAGCTGCTTGATCAGATCAAGCTCACCACGCCCAACTGGCTGTCCTGGTACACCAAGACCGACCAGTATTCACGCGAGAAGCTGGCCGGTGACCTGGAGACGCTGCGTTCGTTCTACCTGAACCGCGGCTATCTGGAGTTCGGCATCGAGTCCACGCAGGTCTCCATCGACCCGGATCGCGAGAAGGTCTACGTCACGCTCACCATCCGGGAAGGCGAGCGCTACAAGGTGCGCGACCTCAAGTTCGGTGGCAACACCCTGGGGCGCGAGGAGCAGTTCCGCAAGGCGCTGGCGCTGAGGCCCGGTGACACCTTCTCGGGCGAGAAGCTTACCCAGAGCGAGAAGAAGATCACCGACGACCTGGGGGCCATCGGCTACGCCTTTGCCAGCGTCAACCCGGTGCCCACCATCGACCGGGAGAAGCGCGAGGTCGACTACACGCTGAATATCGACCCGGGTCGGCGTGCCTACGTGCGGCGCATCACCATTGCCGGCAACCAGCGCACCCGTGACGAGGTCATCCGCCGCGAGCTGCGCCAGTTCGAGGGGGCCTGGTTCGACTCCGACAAGATTGCGCTCTCGCGCGACCGGGTCGAGCGGCTGGGCTACTTCCAGGACGTGCAGATCTCCAATGTGCCGGTGCCGGGCGTGCCCGACCAGGTGGATCTGCTGGTGAAGGTCACCGAACGCCCCACCGGCAACATGACCTTTGGCGCCGGCTACTCCACGACCGACAAGCTGCTCCTGCAGGTGGCGCTGAACGAGCCCAACTTCCTGGGCACCGGCAACACCTTCGGTGTCGAGGTCAACACCGGCCAGACCCAGCGCACCGCCTCGGTGTCCTATGTGGACCCGTACTTCACCAACGACGGTGTGAGCCTGGGGGCGGATCTCTACTCCCGGACCTTCAACGCCTCCAACTCGGGCCTGGGCGACTACCGCATCCGCTCCTCGGGCGCGGGCCTGCGGCTGGGCATCCCGTACACCGAACTGGACCGTCTGAGCTTCGGCCTCGTCTTCGAGCAGAACCAGATCAAGCCGGGCACGACGGGGCTGCCGCAGCGCTACATCGACTACGTGAACCAGTTCGGCACCACCAGCGATGCGTGGCTGCTCACCTTCGGCTGGTCGCGTGACTCGCGTGACAGCGGCTACATGCCCACGCGCGGCCGTCTGCAGCGCTTCAACTTCGACGTGACCTTCCCGGGGCAGGACCTGTCCTACTACCGGGCCACCTACCAGCACGCCTGGTACATCCCCGTCACGAAGGACTACACCTGGCTGCTGTCGGCCGACCTCGGCTATGGCCGCGGATTCGCCGGCAAGCCCTATCCGGTGTTCAAGAACTTCTACGCCGGCGGCATCGGCTCGGTGCGGGGCTTCGGCTCCAACAGCCTGGGCCCGCGCGACGTGAAGGACAACAGCGCGCTGGGGGGCAACGCCTCGTTCGTGGCCAGCACCGAGCTGCTCTTCCCGCTGCCAGGCACCGGCAACGACAAGACGGTGCGTGCCTTCCTGTTCGCCGATGCGGGCAACGTCTTCGACAATCGCTATGACTTCGGCGACCTGCGCTACTCGGCCGGTATCGGCATCAGCTGGTTCGCACCCATCGGTGCCGACATCAAGCTGTCGCTGGGCTACCCGCTCAAGCGCAAGCCCGGCGACGATACCCAGCGCGTGCAGTTCCAGCTCGGCACCTCGTTCTGACGAGACTGCAACCGGCGGCGTGCCCCGGCCCTTGCCGGGGCGGGCACCCGCCGTGCAGGCATGGCGCCATGCGCCCGGCATTGCGCATGCAGTTTGCTGAAGTGTGCAAGAATCACCCGTCGAGTGTCCGGGTGCCCGGCCACGGCGCAGGTCCTTTCCGTGCCCACAGGCCCCGCACCCTTCCATCGAACCCAAACCGAGTTTTTCTACCCATGACCTTTTCCATCCCGAAGACCCCCCGCTTTTCTACGCTTCACCGGGCCGCGCTGGCCTGCGCGCTGACGGTCGGCCTGGCTTCCGTGGCCGGACCGGCCATGGCCCAGACCAGCCCCCGCATCGGCTTCGTCAGCACCGAGCGCATCATGCGTGACTCGGCACCTGCCAAGGCCGCCCAGGCCAAGATCGAGAAGGATTTCTCGCGTCGCGACAAGGAGATCCAGGATCTCGGCGCCCGCCTGCGTACCGCCTCCGAGCACTTCGAGAAGGAGAGCGCGGTCATGTCCGACAGCGACCGTGCCCGCCGCCAGCGTGAGCTCTCCGACATGGATCGGGACTTCCAGCGCCGTCAGCGCGAGTTCCGCGAGGACCTGAACCAGCGCCGCAATGAGGAGCTGACCGCCGTGCTGGACAAGGCCAACCGGGCCATCAAGACCATCGCCGAGCGCGACAAGTTCGATCTGATCCTGCAGGACGCCGTCTATGTGAGTCCCAAGCTGGACATCACCGACAGCGTGATCAAGCAGCTCAACGCCGGTCGCTGATCCGTCATGCCACAGGTCCGGTCGCCTCTTGAGCGGGCGGTCCTGGCCTGACCGGCCGGCCGGGTGTGATGCACCTGGCCACCCCGCGTCACGGCATCTTGTGGCGCGGTCCGTTCCGCCTGTGCGAAGGCAGGCGGGCGTACCATTCCGGAGGGTCCGGCCGGACCCTCCAGCATCTCGGGAGAGCAGAGCACCTCATGAAACGGAACCTTCAGACCCCGGTATCCCTGGCGGAGATCGCCCAGGTCCTGGGCGCCGAACTGCGCGGCGATCCGTCCGTGACGGTACGTCGCCTGGCCAGCCTCCGGAAGGCCGATACCGAGAGCATCAGTTTCCTGGTGCGGCCCCAGCAGCGTGAGGCCGCCCATGCCAGCCACGCCGTGGCCTACATCGTCTCGCCGCGCCTGGTTGATGACCTGCCGGCCGACGCCAACCTGCTGATCGATCCCGACCCCTATGGCGCCTATGCGCGCCTGGCGCAGTGGTTCGACGCCCAGGTCAATCCCCGGCCTGTTGCCGGCATCGCCGAGGGTGCCCATGTCCATCCGGATGCGCGGGTGGCTGCCAGCGCCGTCATCGAGCCCGGTGCCGTCATCGGTGCCGGTGCCGTGGTGGGCGAGGGCGCCTGGATCGGGGCCAACACCGTGCTGGGAGCCGGTGCCTCGGTGGGCGCACGCACCCGGCTGCATGCCAACGTCACGCTGGGTGACGACTGCAGCGTGGGCGAAGATTCCCTGATCCACTCGGGGGCCGTCATCGGTGCCGACGGCTTCGGCTTTGCGCCGAAGAAGGGTGGCGGCTGGACCAAGATTCCCCAGCTGGGAGCGGTCGTCATCGGCAATCGTGTGGAGATCGGGGCCTGCACCTGCATCGACCGTGGCGCGCTTGACGACACCGTCATCGAAGATGGCTGCAAGATCGATAATCTCGTGCAAATCGCCCATAATGTCCGGATCGGAGCAGACACGGCCATTGCGGCCTGCGCCGGCATCGCGGGCAGCGCGGTCATCGGGAAGCGGGTCCAGATCGGCGGAGCATCCGGCATCTTCGGCCACATCAGCATCTGTGACGATGCCGTGGTCTCGACGATGACCCTGATCTCCAAGTCCATCACCAAGCCTGCCTTCTACAGCGGCATCTTCCCGTCCATGGAAAATGCCGACTGGGAGCGGGCTGCGGCAGTGGTGCGGCAGCTGCCCGACATGCGCCGGCGCCTGCGTCGGCTGGAGCAGCAGGTCCAGACTGCTCACGCAGGCACGGATGCCCCGGCGACGGCAGAAGGTGGCACCCGCAACGACGATGCCGTCCAATGAAGAAAGAAGCAGCCAGAGAATTGTCCAAGCATGAGTGAAAATCAGCCGGCGATCGATATTTCGGAAATCCTTCGCTACTTGCCGCACCGTTACCCGTTCCTGCTCATCGACCGGGTCACCGAGATCGTCCACGACGAGCGCATCCTCGCCATCAAGAACGTCACCATCAACGAGCCCTTCTTCCAGGGCCACTTCCCGCACCTGCCGGTCATGCCCGGCGTCCTGGTGCTGGAAGCCATGGCGCAGGCTGCCGGCATCCTGTCCTTTGCCAGCATGGGACGCTATGCCGACTCCAACTCGGTCTACTACTTCGCCGGCATCGATGAGGCACGCTTCAAGCGCCCGGTCAGCCCTGGCGACCAGCTCGTGCTGGACGTGCGCATTGCCCGCAAGTCCCGCCTGGTCTGGAAGTTCCATGGCGTGGCCACGGTCGACGGCCAGAAGGTGGCCGAGGCCGACCTGATGTGCGCCCTGCGGGAAATCAGCCAGGAGGCCGCCGGCGCTGAGTCGCCCCTGGCCGGCAAGGTCGGTACCAGCAAGGCCTGACCGCATGGAGCAGCCCCTGATCCATCCCACCGCCGTCATCGACCCTGCTGCCGAGCTGGACAGCAGCGTCGAGGTCGGCCCCTATGCCGTCATCGGGCCGCGCGTGCGCATCGGCGCCGGCTGCAAGGTGGGGGCGCATGTGGTGCTCGAAGGCCCCACCACGCTGGGGGAGAACAACCGCCTGTATCCCTTCTGCTCCGTCGGCGCTGCGCCGCAGGACAAGAAGTACGCGGGTGAGGACACCGCACTCGAGATCGGCAACGGCAACACCATCCGCGAGTGCGTCACCATCAACCGGGGCACCGTGCAGGATGGCGGTACCACCCGGGTTGGCGACGACAACTGGATCATGGCCTATGTCCACATCGCGCATGACTGCGTGGTGGGCAACCACACCATCTTCGCCAACACCACCAACCTGGCGGGCCATGTCCACATCGGTGACTGGGTCATCCTGGGTGGCAACTCGCAGGTTCACCAGTTCTGCAAGATCGGGGCGCATGCCATGACCGGCACCGGCTCCATCGTGCTGCAGGACATCCCGCCCTATGTCATGGCCTCCGGCAACCCGCTGGCCACCCATGGCATCAACAGCGAGGGCCTGCGCCGCCGCGGCTTCACGCCGGAAGAGATCACCCTCATCCGCCGCGCCTACAAGACGCTCTATCGGCAGGGGCTCACGCTGGCCGAGGCCCGCGAGGCGCTGCAGGCCCAGGCCGCTACCGACGCCGCCCACGAGAAGTGCCTGGGTCCGCTGGTGCGCTTCCTGGGCGACGCCACGCGCGGCATCGCCCGCTGAACCGCGCCATGGCCACGCCCCGCATCGGCATGGTGGCCGGCGAGGCCTCCGGCGACCTGCTGGCGGCTTCGGTGCTGGCCTGCTGGCGTGGGCAGGGTGCTTCCGGCGCCACGCTTTCCGCCAGCCAGCCTGACGACGCAGCCGTGTCGTCCGGGGCAGGGGACGCACTTTCGCTGCCTCCATCGTCCGGCACGGACCACGCAGTCTGCGCCGGCATTGGCGGCCCGCGCATGCAGGCCGAGGGCTTCGAGGCCTGGTGGCCTTCCGAATGGCTGGCCGTCCATGGCTACGCCGAAGCTTTCAAGGCACTGCCGCGCCTTCTGTGGGTACGCCGCCAGCTTCGCCAGCGGCTGCTGAGCTGGCCTGCCCAGGCCTTCGTCGGCGTGGACGCCCCGGACTTCAACCTGGGGCTGGAAGCCCGACTGCGGGCAGCCGGCGTGCGCACCTATCATTTCGTCAGTCCCTCCATCTGGGCCTGGCGGCGCGAGCGCATCGAGAAGATCCGCCAGGCGGTGGACCACATGCTGCTGGTCTTTCCCTTCGAGGAAGCCATCTACCGCGAGGCGCGCATCCCCGCCACCTATTGCGGCCATCCGCTGGCTGACCAGATCCCCTTCGAGCCCGATCAGGCCGCTGCCCGACAGGCGCTGGGGCTGCCGGCACAGGGTACCGTCATCGCGCTGATGCCCGGCAGCCGCCGTGCCGAGGTCGAGCACCTGGCACCCACCTTCCTGGCTGCTGCCGCGCTGATGCACCAGCAGCATCCGGACTGGCACTTCATCCTGCCTGCGGCCGGTGAGGCCCGTCTGGCCCAGTTGCGCGCGCTCATCGATACCGATCCCGCCTGGCGTACCCTGCCGTTGCAGCTGCTGTCCGGCCAGTCGCACACCGCGCTGGCGGCCTGCGACCAGACGCTGATCGCCAGCGGTACCGCCACGCTGGAAGCAGCGCTCTTCAAGCGCCCGATGGTCATCGCCTACCGGCTGGCCCCGCTGTCCTACCGGATGATGAAGAACAAGGCCTATCAGCCCTGGTTCGGCCTGCCCAACATTCTGGCGGACGAATTCCTGGTGCCCGAGTTCATCCAGGACGCTGCCACGCCCCAGGCGCTGGCCGAGGCCATCGTCCGCCAGCACGACGATGCTGGCGGGCGTGAGCGCCTGGTGGCCCGCTTTGCCGAGATGCACCACGTGCTGGCCCAGGGCTGCGCCCGTCGTGTGGCCGAGACCGTGCTCGACGACCTGTCCCGCGCCTGAAGGGCCCCAAGCGCACCGAACCATGACTGCCGACCTGCCGTTCACTGCCGATCCCACCATCGCCGGCGTCGATGAAGCCGGCCGGGGGCCGCTGGCCGGTCCGGTCGTGGCGGCGGCCGTCATTCTCTCGCCCGATCACCCCATCGAGGGCCTGCGGGACTCGAAGAAACTCAGCGCCCGCCGCCGGGAAGCCCTGGCTGATGAGATCCGAGAGAAGGCCCTGGCGTTCGCGGTGGCCAGTGCCAGCGTCGAAGAGATCGACCGCCTCAACATCCTGCATGCCACCCTGCTGGCCATGACCCGCGCCATCCAGGGTCTGCAACCCCAGCCCCGTCATGTCCGCATCGACGGCAACCGCGCTCCGAAGCTGGAAGGCCTGCGTGTCGAGACCGTCATTGGCGGTGATGACCTGGATCCGGCCATTGCCGCAGCATCCATTCTGGCCAAGATGGTCCGTGATCACCTGATGCTGCAGTATGCCGAGCAGTTTCCCGCCTACGGCTTCGAGCGGCACATGGGTTATGGCACGGCGGTGCACATGGCGGCCCTGCGTGAGCATGGCCCCTGCGAGATCCATCGCCGCAGCTTTGCCCCCGTGGCCCGCGTGCTGGCCGGTCACTGAACCCTCTGCCCATCATGTCCGATCCCACTCCTTTGCTGGCGCACGCCCGCCAGGCGCTTCGCCACAGCCCCGTCGAGATCGAGTCCGCCGCCAATCCGCGTCTGCGTCACCTGCGTGAGCTGCTCGAATCCGGCCGTGAGCGTCGTCGAAGCGGCCAGACCGTGCTGGAGGGCTGGCATCTGCTGGAATCCTGGCTGGCCGGTGGTCGGCCCGTCCTGCAACTGGTCCTGCCCCGGCGCACGTTCCTGCAGCTGGGGCGGGGCGGCGAACCGCCTTCCCAAGCCTCCCGCCGGGAGCACGGTCGATTCCCGTCCGCCAACCCATGGCAGCGCGTGTCGCCGCAACGGCAGCCGGGCCCAAGCATCCCGTCTGGTGAACCCGCCGGCATGAACGAGAATCCCGAGATGGCCCCCTTGGTCGCCCAGGCCAGCTGGCTGGTTCTGGAGGATCGGCTGTTCGATCAGCTCGACATCATGCCGTCGCCATCACCGCTGCTGGCCGTGGTCGAGACGCCCCGGCCGGCGCTGCCCGCATCCGCTCCCGGCCACGACCTCGTGATCCTTGACCGCATCCAGGATCCGGGCAACGTCGGCACCATCCTGCGCACGGCTGCCGCGGCCGGCATTCGCACGGTGCTCACCACGGCCGGCACGGCGGCCTGCTGGGCGCCCAAGGTGCTGCGTGCCGGCATGGGCGGACACTTCGTGCTGGACATCCACGAGAACATCCCTCTCGATCAGCTGAAGGCAAGGGTCGGCGAGCTGTCCTTGGCCGGCACCGTCCTTCAGGACGGCCAGTCGCTCTATGCCGCCGACCTGCGCCAGCCGCTGGCCTGGGTCTTCGGCAACGAAGGCGAGGGCATCGATCCTGAGCTGCAGGCCCAGCTGGGCTGCCGGCTCACCATCCCGCAGGATCCCGGGGTCGAATCGCTCAATGTTGCCGCCAGCGCCGCCGTCTGCCTGTTCGAGCAGCGCCGCCAGCGGCTCGCCAGCGCGTCCTGACGGGCCCTGGCGGTGGACACTGCCTGAGCGGCAGGGCCGGGAGAGGAGGGGGCGGGGTACCGACCGAGGGGGAGGGTCGAAAAAAGTCTGGCGTGCTTACTTCCCGCCTTCGTCCAGCTGGATCACCGTCAGGATCGTCGCCGCGATCTCCTCGATCGACTTCGTGGTTGTCGACAGCATCGAGATGCCCTCGCGGCGCATCATCGACTCGGCCTGGCGTACCTCGTCACGGCAGTTTTCCAGCGCCGCATAACGGCTGTCGGGCCGGCGCTCGCTGCGGACCTCGTGCAGCCGTTCCGGCGAGATGGTCAGCCCGAACAGCTTGTGACGGTACTGATAGAGCACCTCCGGCAGCCGCATCCGCTCGAAGTCCTCGGGGATGAGGGGGTAGTTGGCCGCCTTGATGCCGTGCTGGATGGACAGGTACAGGCTGGTGGGCGTCTTGCCGCAGCGCGACACCCCCACCAGGATCACGTCCGCCGTGCCCAGCTCCGCATGCTGCTGGCCGTCATCATGCGACAGCGAGAAGTTGATCGCGTCGATCCGGGCCTGGTACTCGTCCGGGCTCTTGATGCGGTGGAACTGACCCACCCCGCGTGAGGCCTTGCGCCCCAGCTCCGTCTCCAGGCTGGACACGAAGGTGCCGATCAGGTCCAGATAGCAGGCGTTGGCCGTCTGCACGATCCCGCTGATGGACGGGATGGCCAGCGTCGAGAACACCAGCGGCCGGCGTCCGTCGTTCTGCGCGGCCAGGTTGATGCGCGCCACGGCTTCATGGGCCTTGGCCTCGCTGTCGATGAAGGGCAGGCGCACATTGCGCGTCTTCAGGTCATCGAACTGGCTCAGCAGCGACATCGCCACTGTCTCGGAAGTGATGCCGGTCCCGTCGGAAATGAAGTAGGCCGTCCGTTCATGGCCCTGGGGTGTGGAAGTTGGGTTGGCAGACATGGAAGTGTGAACGAGGAAACACGCCGGAAATGGACTGGCCCTAGAATATCGGACATCAGAATTTTCAACCATCCGGTACTTCAACCATGAGCAATACGCACGCAGGACGGCTCGTCATCCCGTTCGAAGAGCTGCGCATGACCGATGTCGAGGTCGTGGGCGGAAAGAATGCCTCGCTGGGCGAGCTGATCAGCCAGCTCTCGGCATCGGGCGTCCAGGTGCCTGGCGGCTTTGCCACCACCGCAGACGCCTTCCGGGACTTCCTCGACCACAACCGGCTCACCGAGCGCATCAACGCCCGTCTGGCCACCCTCAACACCGACGACGTGAAGGCCCTGGCCCAGGCCGGTGCCGAGATCCGCAGCTGGGTGAGCGAGGCCGCCTTCCCGCCCGATCTGGAAAAGGCCATCCGCGAGCACTTCGCCCGCCTCACGAAGGATTCCCCGGCCGGCGTCTCGTTCGCCGTGCGCTCCAGCGCCACCGCCGAGGACCTGCCCGACGCGTCCTTCGCCGGCCAGCAGGAGACCGTCCTCAACGTCGTCGGCATCGACGCCATCCTGGACCGCATCCGCGAGGTCTTTGCCTCGCTCTACAACGACCGTGCCATCTCCTACCGCGTCCACAAGGGCTTTGCCCATGAGGGCGTGGCCCTGTCGGCCGGCATCCAGCGCATGTGCCGCAGCGACCTGGGCGCCTCGGGCGTGATGTTCACCATCGACACCGAATCCGGTTTCGAGGACGTGGTGTTCATTACCAGCAGCTGGGGCCTGGGCGAGACCGTCGTGCAGGGGGCCGTCAACCCCGACGAGTTCTACGTCCACAAGCCCATGCTGGCTGCCGGCAAGTACCCCATCATCAGCCGTCACCTGGGCTCCAAGCTCATCAAGATGGAGTTCGAGGATGCTGCCTCCCAGGGCCGCACCGTGCGCACCGTCGACACGCCGGCCGAGCAGCGTGCGCGCTTTTCCCTCTCCGATGAGGAGGTCGCCCAGCTGGCCCGCTACGCCACCATCATCGAGAAGCACTATGGCCGTCCCATGGACATCGAGTGGGGCAAGGACGGCATCGATGGCAAGCTCTTCATCCTGCAGGCCCGTCCCGAGACGGTCAAGTCGCAGAGCAAGGACCGCAAGCAGCAGCGCTTCGTCCTCAAGAGCAGCTCCGACGTGCTGACTTCCGGCCGTGCCATCGGCCAGAAGATCGGCACCGGCCGCGTGCGCCTGGTGGGCGACGCGTCCGAGATGAGCCGCGTGCAGGCCGGCGACGTTCTCGTCACCGACATGACCGACCCCAACTGGGAGCCGGTCATGAAGCGTGCCTCGGCCATCGTCACCAACCGGGGCGGGCGCACCTGCCACGCAGCCATCATCGCGCGTGAGCTGGGCATTCCTGCCGTTGTCGGCTGCGGCAACGCCACCGACGTGCTGGCTGACGGCCGGCTCGTCACTGTCTCGTGCGCCCAGGGCGACACCGGCTACGTCTACGACGGCCAGCTCGAGACCGAAGTCACCGACGTCCAGACCGGCACCATGCCGAAGATCGACACCAAGATCATGATGAACGTCGGCAACCCGCAGCTCGCCTTCGAGTTTGCGGCGCTGCCTTGCGACGGCGTGGGCCTGGCCCGGCTGGAGTTCGTCATCAACAACAACATCGGCATCCACCCGCGTGCCATTCTCGACTATCCGGCCGTCGACGCCGACCTCAAGCAGGCCGTCGAGAGCGTGGCCCGTGGCTATGCCAGCCCGCGTGCCTTCTACGTCGAGAAGCTGGCCGAAGGCGTGGCCACCATCGCCGCTGCCTTCTGGCCCAAGCCGGTCATCGTGCGCCTGTCCGACTTCAAGAGCAACGAGTACCGCAAGCTCATCGGCGGCTCGCGCTATGAGCCCGAGGAAGAGAACCCCATGCTGGGCTTCCGGGGCGCATCGCGCTACGTGTCGGACACCTTCTCCGACTGCTTCGAGATGGAATGCAAGGCCATGAAGCGCGTGCGCGAGGACATGGGCCTGACCAACGTCCAGCTGATGATCCCCTTCGTGCGCACCGTCAAGGAAGGCGCGCGCGTCATCGAGCTGCTGGCCAGCCATGGCCTGAAGCGGGGCGAGGGCGGTGCACCGGATGGCACCGGCGCACTGCGTGTCGTCATGATGTGCGAGCTGCCCTCCAACGCCATCCTGGCCGACGAGTTCCTGCAACACTTCGACGGCTTCTCCATCGGCTCCAACGACATGACCCAGCTCACCCTGGGTCTGGATCGTGACTCGGGTCTGGTGGCCGAAGGCTTCGACGAGCGCGACCCTGCCGTCAAGGCGCTGCTGGCCCGTGCCATCGAGGCCTGCCGCAAGGCCGGCAAGTACGTCGGCATCTGCGGCCAGGGCCCGTCCGACCATCCGGACTTCGCCGAATGGCTGGTCGACCAGGGCATCACCTCCATCTCGCTCAACCCCGACACCGTCGTCTCCACCTGGCAGCGGCTCGGGGCCCGGGCCGGGAAATAAGCGCTCTGGCTGCCCGGTCGCCCTGGCGGTCGGGCAGGTACAGCGCCATCGACCGGGGCACCGGGACGTCCTGGTAGGGGGCTGCCCGGGGCGCGCCGACCGAAAGGTCGTGCATCGCGCCGGTCACTCAAACGCCACCTTCGGGTGGCGTTTTTTGTGGCCGCAGCATGCACATTTCTTCGGACTGTCTGCGCATTGTCGCCAAATTTCCACCCCGGAAAGCCGTTTGTGCGGCTTTGCCTTGACACTCGGTAAAAGTGTCCCAAAATGAAAAAGAGGGCCCCAAACGGCTCTTCCGGCCGCTTCACCCATGAACGGACCTCATCTGCGCGCATCTATGCAGAGACCGCATCCGCATGGCAGGAGCCCGGCCCCCCCTGGCAAGGCAGATGGAGGCGCAGATGGCAGATATGGCAACACACTATGGCTGGTGGATCCTCGCCGTGGTGCTCGGCATCACCGAACTGTTCGTTGGCTCCTTCTACCTGCTGGTCATCGCCGTGGCCCTGGCCCTGGCGGGCCTGTCTGCCTGGCTGGGCGCCACCTTCAGTATCCAGCTGCTGGTCGCCGCCGTCGCCAGTGCCTTGGGCGCAGGTCTGGTGCGCTACCTCCGGCCCATCGCCCCGTCGCAGCAGGCGCCCGAGCGCAACCCTGACCTCAATCTCGACATCGGCCAGACCGTCACCGTCGAGGGCTGGGAAGACAACGGTCAGACCCGCATCAACTATCGCGGCACCATCTGGCAGGCCGAACTGCTGTCCGGCTACCCGCGCCGCATCGGCACCCACCGCATCCACGCCATCGCCGGCAGCCGCCTCGTGCTGATTCCGGTCGAGCTGGCGCGTGCCACGAGCAGCGCTCCCGCCCCGGTAGCCGTCGGCTAGTCCCTTTACCTCCCCCTCAGGCCGTTACGGCGGCCTGGGCCGGGCAAGCCCGTGCCCACGCCAGCCGCCACGCCGCCGAAGCACCGCCCGGGCCGGCCGGCAATCGCGCAAGGCACGCGCTGCCCGGGCAGAATGCCTATCCTGCCTTCATCCCATAACCATCCTTCAGGAGTGACCATTGATGCCACCTGTTACCACCGTCTCCATTGCCATCCTGGTCCTGGCCATCGTCTTTGCCGTCAAGACCCTCAAGATCGTGCCCCAGCAGCACGCCTGGGTCGTCGAGCGACTGGGCAAGTTCGACCGCATCCTGATGCCGGGTCTCAACATCATCGTGCCCTTCATCGACCGCGTGGCCTACAAGCATGAGCTGAAGGAGTTCCCGCTGGACGTGCCCAGCCAGGTCTGCATCACCCGCGACAACACCCAGCTGCAGGTCGACGGCGTGCTGTACTTCCAGGTCACCGACCCCATGCGCGCCTCCTACGGCTCCAGCAACTACATCGACGCCATCACCCAGCTGGCCCAGACCTCACTGCGCTCCGTCATCGGCCGCATGGAACTGGACAAGACCTTCGAGGAACGCGAGGCCATCAACCTGGCCGTCGTCAGCGTGCTGGACGATGCCGCCACCAACTGGGGCGTCAAGGTGCTGCGCTATGAAATCAAGGACCTGACCCCGCCCGCCGAGATCCTGCGTGCCATGCAGGCCCAGATCACGGCCGAGCGGGAAAAGCGCGCCGTCATTGCCGCCTCCGAAGGCCGCCGTCAGGAACAGATCAACATCGCCTCCGGTGAACGTGAAGCCGCCATCCAGCGCTCCGAGGGTGAACGCCAGGCCGCCATCAACCGTGCCCAGGGTGAAGCTGCCTCCATCTCCGCCATTGCCGAAGCCACCGCCCAGGCCATCGAGCGCGTGGGCAACGCTGCCCAGCTTCCTGGCGGCGACACCGCCGTCAACCTGCGCGTGGCCGAGCAGTACGTCGAGGCCTTTGCCCAGCTGGCCCGCACCAACAACACCATGATCGTGCCCGCCAACCTCGGCGACGTGGCCGGCCTCATCGCCACGGCCATGAAGACCGTGCAGGGTACGGGGGCTGGGAACAAGGGCTAAGGTGATAGCATTGCTATCACCTGACGATCCTCCGAACAGGTCAGGCGCCCGTTCTTGTGCGCCGGTATGCAGTACGGGACTTGTTCGGGGGATTCCTGCCTGGAGATGACCATGACGAGCCTGCTGGTCCGTGGACTGGATGAATCCCTGGTACAGGCCCTGAAACAGCGCGCGGCCGCCAACGGCCGTAGTGCTGAAGCCGAGCATCGTGCCATCCTGCTGGAAACCCTCCAGCGGCCGCCCAGGAAGCCTCTGGCGGAGATCCTGGCCAGCATGCCGGATGTTGGCCTGGATTCAGACTTCGAGCGCCAGCAGGACGACGGCCAGTCCGCCCATGTATTTGATTGACACCAACGTCATCAGCGAGGCCCGCAAGGGCAGGCGGGCCAACGCGGGCGTTCAGGCCTTCTTCCGGGAGGCTGCCGAGCAGGGAAGCGCACTCTACCTGTCCGTCATCACCTTGGGTGAGCTGCGGCGCGGGGTGGATCTCATCCGGCATCGAGGAGACCACATCCAGTCCCGGCTGCTTGACGACTGGCTCACGCTGATCGTGGAGCAATACCACGACCGCATCCTGCCCATTGATGCCGAGGCTGCCTTGCTCTGGGGACGCTTGCGCGTTCCCCATCACGAGCATGCCATCGACAAGTTGATTGCGGCCACGGCCTGGGTCAATGGTTTGACGCTGGTGACCCGCAATGTCTCGGATTTCACCGAAACGTCGGTGCCGTTGTTGAACCCGTTTACGGAATGATCCAGCCGGTTCTCCCCGCCGGTCTTGATGAGCACGTCGATCCTGACGGACGCATCCCCGCGCTTAACTTTACCTGCGCCCAGTGCCTGCTTCACACTCGACGCCCACAATGCCGCCCGTGTTCAACACCACCCGGACAAGGATCCGGATACGACACATGCGTCTTGCACACGTTTCCCGCCGTCTTGTGGCTTCCACCGTTGCCCTGGTGCTGGGTGCCAGCAGTCTGGCTGCATCGGCACAGCCCTGGCATGAGCCGGGTGGGGAAGGGGATCGTTACGGTCATTCGCAGCGTGGCCCCGGCCATGAAGGCCATGACGGCCGGGACGATCGCCGTGGCGACTGGGAAGGCGACCAGCCCCACCACGGCCCGAGCCAGCACTGGGAAGGGCGCGGCCATTCAGGGCGTCAGGAACCCCGGGTGTCCGTCCAGATCCATACGCAGGTCCCGACCGATGACATGCGCATGGGGCCAAGGGCAGGCCCCGAGCACCGCTACCATCGGGGCGACCGGCTGCCGCCCGAGGCACGCCAGTCGGTGATGGTGGTGCAGGACTGGCGCGATCATCGGCTGGATCCGCCGCCGCGCGGCCATGACTGGGTCCGCCTGGGAAGCGACTTCGTGCTGGTGGCCGCGGCCACCGGCATCATCGCCCAGGTGATCCTCTCCGCCGGTCGCTGAGGATCACCAGACGAAGGCCGCACCCGATCACGCGGTGCGGCCTTCATTCACGACGTCACAGATCGCTGTAGTCCACCACCATGTACTTGGCGGGGAGGTTCTTCTTGGCATCTCCCTCGTCGCCCATCAGCAGCAGCCGGTGCTGACCGTTGATCACCACCGAATCGATGGCCTCCACATTGCTGAGATAGCGCAGGTTGGGCAGGGGGATGGCCTTGGGCGCATCGTTCGGGTTGCCGCTCCAGGTCCACAGCTGCGAGAACTTCGTGCCATCGTCGTCCTTGACCTCGTTGGCCAGGATGAAGCTCTTGAGCACCGGGTCATAGTTCATCGAACGGATGCCGCCCCCCTTGATGTCCAGGAAGGCCACCGACACGAAGTGCGGCGGAACGCGCTTCTCGAACATGTCCTTCGGGTTGTCGATGGAGACGACCAGCGCCAGTTCGTTGAACTCCGGATCCCGGAAACCCAGCATCAGCCGGTTCTTGCGCGGGTCGAACGCCAGGCCCTCGATGTTGGTGTTGCGGAAATCCAGTTCCGTGCCGGTCTTCGCCTTGATCAGCTCCTTCAGCTCAGACGAGTTCTTCAGATCATCGATCAGCCCGCTGTACGACTCCAGCTGCTGGATGTCGCTGCCCTGGATCCGGAAGCGCAGGAAGTGCTCGCGGTCCGGGCGGCGCTGGCCGTTGCGATTGGGTGAATGCGAGGTGATGGCGTAGATGTAGCCATCCGAGTCGCGGGTCAGCGCTTCCAGGTCGTTCAGCTTGCGACGGAAGTCGCGGATGATGCGCGTATCCAGCGCCTCGTCCTCCCGCAGCGAGCCATCCGGCTCGATGGTGAGGATACTGGCCGCGCGCGTGGGCTCGTCCTCCACCACCAGGATGCGCCCATCGGGCAGCTGCTGCACCGCCGAGGGTTCGTACAGGCTCTTGAAGACGTTGATGCCCAGCGTCTGCAGATGGGCAGCCTGCTTCTGCGCCTGCATGGCCGGAATCACGCTCGGCAGCGTCTTCACGACCGTGAAGGCGATGACCGAGGCCAGAAGGCCCCAGCGGAACACCACGTAGGACATGTGCAGGAACTTGAACTGCTTGTCGGCCATCAGTCCCAGCCAGTAGAGCTCCTCGCTCATGCGGAAGTAGATCTGCTCCCGGTCGTTCATGATGTCCTGCATCATCTGCCAGTAACGATCCTTCGGGATCTTGGCGCGATCCTCGTAGATCAGGATGTTGGGGGAGTCGCCAAAGAAATGGACGGTGGGGTTGTGTGACACCCGGGCCTTGAAGTCGCGCAGCCGGGCCTTGCGCCGGAACACGTCCTTCAGCCAGCGCCAGGTCGCCTGCAGCCGTCCCACCCGCTCGGGCGAGGCCGACAGCAGCGCGCAGACGATCGATGCAGCCGCTGTCAGCATGAAGATGCCCGCGGGCACCAGGAACTCGGGCGACGACGAGAAGATGAAGGCCCCCGACACCATCAGCGCCGACACGATGAAGCCGTTGAGCGAGATCATGATGTTGGCCTTGGTGGCCGCCAGCGCCAGCAGCTCCATCTCGGTCCGGAAAGCGTTGCGGAACATTGTCTCCACGCCCTTGGCGGTGCCCATCGGGGCAGGGGGCGCGGCGACGCCGGCTTCCCGGGCCCACTCCTCCTTCAGGGCCTTAAGCTTGGCGGCTTTCCTGGCTGCCTTCTTTGCCTTCTTGGCTTCCCGATCGGACAAGGCGACCGCTTCGGTTGTTTCTGTTGTCTCTGTTGTCTCTGTCATGGCGCCATTGGCGCTGCCCGGGCCAAGCTCGCCCGTGACAGGCACCCTGTCGTGCGCTTCCGTCTCCGCCGGAAAGGCGTTGATGCCGCGCGTCGTGTAGGGGGGCAGGGTGTCGGTACCGGAAGCGCTGCAGCGAGTTGGCTGAAAATCCGCTTCTTCCGCACCCCGGTCTGCGCCCGCGTCGGCAGGCGCCGAGAGACTCTCGGCGCGCCTGCGGTCGCGGCCTGGGGAGGCCTCCTGGTCGCGGAAGCCCATGGATTCGGTCACCCATGTCCGAAGGGTGAACCTGTCGCTCTTCTTCTTCGCCATGTCTGTCGGCCTGGGCAAAACGAATGTCGAACGCCACGGACCCGCACAGCGTCGGGCCTCTCTCACAGACTAGCGCAATCGGCGTGAAAGCACCCCCAAAGGTGATGCGGGCTATACGGGATCCTTCCCGGGCCGCGCAGGCAGGCTCAGCGGTTGCCGTTCTTCATCAGCCGCGAACGCTCGCGCTGCCAGTCCTTCTCGCGCTCGGTGGCCCGCTTGTCGAACTGCTTCTTGCCCTTGGCCAGCCCCAGCGCCAGCTTCACCCGGCCGCGCGTGTAGTGCAGGTCCAGCGGCACTAGCGAATAGCCGGCACGCTCCACCTTGCCGATCAGGCGGGCGATCTCGGCACCGTGCAACAGGAGCTTGCGGTTGCGGGTAACATCCGGCTTGACGTGAGTGGAGGCGGTGATCAGCGGCGTGATGTGTGCACCGATCAGGAAGATCTCCGCGCGCCTTACAATCACATACGCTTCCTGGATCTGCACGCGGCCGGCCCGGATGGCCTTCACCTCCCAGCCTTCCAGCGCCAGCCCGGCCTCGATCCGTTCCTCGATGAAATAATTGAACCCGGCTTTCCGGTTTTCTGTAATGGTCGACATGGTCGATATTGTGCCTGTTGAAAGGATCCCGTCCGAGAGGATCCCATCCGTGTTCGAGGGCCAGCCATGCCCGTGATCCGCAAATCCGCCCTGGTGCCGTATTCGGCGCAGGCCATGTTCGACCTGGTCGAGCGGGTAGAGGATTATCCCGGTTTTCTGCCCTGGTGTGGAGGCACGCAGCTGCTGTCGCGCACCGACGAGGGCATGTCGGCCGCCATCACCATCGACTTCCGTGGCATCCGCCAGACCTTCTCCACCGAGAACGTCCACCAGCGACCCACCAGCATCCGGCTACGCCTGAAGGACGGCCCTTTCTCGCGCCTGCAGGGCGGCTGGACCTTCAAGCCGCTGGCCGAGGATGCCTGTCGCATCGACCTGGAGCTGGACTATGAAGTGGGCAGCGGCCTCATCGCACGGGTGCTCAACCCCGTCTTCGGCCACATCGCCAACACCCTGGTCGATGCCTTCGTGAAGGAGGCCGAGCGCCGCTACGGCCCGGGCTTCGGGGCCTCATGACCCCTGGCGCACACCGGCAGGCTCTGCAGGATCCGCCGTCCGCACCCTCGGGCCAGCCGGCATCGGACAGGCCCGCGGCAGCCCTGATGGTGGAGCTGGTCATCCAGTACCCGGAGGCCGCGGCCCCCGAAGCCACGAGCCCCGAGGCCATCAATCCCGAGGCCATCAATCCCGAGGTTACCAATCCCGAGGCCAGCCAGCCGGTACGGTACGCGCTGGTGCGCACTGTGCACCGTGTGCCTCCAGGCACCACCATCCGGCAGCTGCTGCAACGGGCAGCGGCCGCGTCGGCCCTGCAGACCCCGCTTGTGCCTGGAACATCGCCAGCCGCGCAGCATCCGACACCTCGGGTAGATGATGATGCCAGCCTCGAGCGCTCATGCCCTGGAGGCGACGAGCCGTGCAACCTTGTTCAGGCCATCGAGGCCAAGGCCCTGGGGCTTTCCCGCTTCGGTCGCCGCGCCTGGCTGGATGACCCGCTGCGGCCTGACGACCGGGTGGAGGTGCTGTGCCCGATCCTGGCCGACGCGAAGGCGGCGCGCTTTGCCCGGGTGGCAAAAAGTCGCGCCGAGCGGACCGACGGTCGCTGGGGGCGACGAAGCGTGGCTGATCGTCAGATCCGCACCACGGCGCGACGGGCCGAAGGATAATTTGCTATCATGCCGCTTTGCGGATAAAAACAGCAATGCGGATAGCCAAGAAGGCACTGACATTCGACGACGTCCTGCTCGTCCCCGCGTATTCAGACTTCATCCCCCGTGACGCATCCCTGCGCACGCGCCTGACCCGGAAAATCAGCCTCAACATCCCGCTCATCTCGGCGGCGATGGATACCGTCACTGAAAGCAGCATGGCCATCGTCATGGCCCAGCTGGGCGGCATCGGCATCATCCACAAGAACCTCAAGCCCGAGCGGCAGGCTGCCGAGGTCCTGGCCGTCAAGCGCTACGAGTCCGGCGTGGTGGGCGACCCCATCACCATCACCCCCGAGATGACCGTGCGCGAGGTCATCGCCATCACCCGCGAGCACCGCATCTCCGGTCTGCCCGTGGTCGAGGGGGGCAGCAGGAAGGTGGTCGGCATCGTCACCAACCGTGACCTGCGCTTCGAGTCCGAACTCGACCAGCCGGTGCGCAACATCATGACCCCGCGCGAGCGGCTCATCACCGTGCCCGAGGGTTCCAGCCTGGATGACGCCCAGAAGCTCATGCACAAGCACCGTCTCGAGCGCGTGCTGGTCGTCAACGACGCCTTCGAGCTGCGCGGTCTCATGACCGTCAAGGACATCCTGAAGGCCGACACCCACCCCGAGTCCTCCAAGGACAGCGTCGGCAAGCTGCGCGTTGGCGCTGCCATCGGCACCGGTGGCGACAGCCATGAACGGCTTGAGCGCCTGGTGGCTGCCGGCGTGGACGTGGTGGTGGTCGACACCGCCCACGGCCACTCGCGCGGCGTCATCGAGCGCGTGCGCGAGATCAAGCGCCACTACCCCGACCTGCAGGTCATTGCCGGCAACATCGCCACCGGTGACGCCGCCCGCATGCTGGTCGATGCCGGCGCCGACGCCGTCAAGGTCGGCATCGGTCCGGGTTCCATCTGCACCACCCGCATCGTGGCCGGCGTGGGCGTGCCCCAGCTCACCGCCGTCGGCGACGTGGCGGCCGCCCTGCAGGGCACCGACGTGCCCCTCATCGCCGACGGTGGCATCCGCTACTCCGGCGACGTGGCCAAGGCCATCGCCGCTGGCGCTTCCAGCGTCATGATGGGCTCCATCTTTGCCGGTACCGAGGAATCCCCCGGCGAGATCGTCCTGTACAAGGGCCGCTCCTACAAGTTCTACCGTGGCATGGGTTCGCTGGGCGCCATGCAGCAGGGCGCGGCCGACCGCTATTTCCAGGACTCCAACGTCGCCGCCGAGAAGATGGTGCCCGAAGGCATCGAAGGCCGCGTCCCCTACAAGGGGGCGGTCAGCGCCATCATCTATCAGCTGTGCGGCGGCCTGCGTGCCAGCATGGGCTATTGCGGTTGCCCCACCATCGACGCCATGCAGCAGCGTGCCCAGTTCGTCGAGATCAGCAACGCCGGCATCCGTGAATCGCACGTCCACGACGTGCAGATCGTCAAGGAAGCGCCCAACTATCACGTCGAGTGATCGTTGCCGCCCCACACAGGCTGCCGCCTGGTCGGCAGCCTGTTTCGTTTCCGGACCCGCCCGGCCTGGGCGGGTCACAACCCCTCTGTCACGCGCCATGAACCATCAGAAGATCCTGATCCTGGATTTCGGCTCGCAAGTCACCCAGCTCATCGCGCGGCGCATCCGCGAAGCCCACGTCTACTGCGAAGTCCATCCCTGCGACGTCAGCAGCGACTGGGTCCGGCAATACGCCGCCGACGGCCAGCTCAAGGGCATCATCCTCTCCGGCAGCCATGCCAGTGTCTATGAAGTGGATGACCGCGCCCCTGACGCCGTCTTCCAGCTGGGCGTACCCGTGCTGGGCATCTGTTATGGCATGCAGACCATGGCCATGCAGCTGGGCGGGCAGGTGGAAGGCAGCAATACCCGGGAATTCGGCTACGCCGAAGTCCGCGCCCGCGGCCATACCCGGCTGCTGGACGGCATCCAGGACTTCCACACCCCCGAAGGCCACGGCATGCTGAAGGTGTGGATGAGCCACGGCGACAAGGTCACGGCCCTGCCCGAAGGCTTCAGGCTCATGGCCAGCACCCCCAGCTGCCCCATCGCCGGCATGGCTGACGAGGAGCGCCACTTCTACGGCGTGCAGTTCCACCCCGAAGTCACCCACACCGTGCAGGGCAGGGCCATGCTCGAGCGCTTCGTGCTTGACATCTGCGGCGCCCGCCCCGACTGGGTCATGCGTGACCACATCGAGGAAGCCGTGGCCGCCATCCGTGAACAGGTGGGCGACGAGGAAGTCATCCTGGGCCTGTCGGGTGGCGTCGATTCCAGCGTGGCCGCAGCCCTCATCCATCGCGCCATCGGTGACCAGCTCACCTGCGTCTTCGTCGACCACGGTCTCCTGCGGCTGAACGAAGGCGACATGGTCATGGACATGTTCGCCGGCAAGCTGCACGCCAAGGTCGTGCGTGTCGACGCCAGCCAGCTCTTCCTGGACGCCCTGGCCGGCGTCTCCGACCCCGAGCAGAAACGCAAGATCATCGGCCGCCTGTTCGTCGATGTCTTCAAGGCCGAAGCCGAGAAGCTCAAGGCCAGCGGCGCCGGTCACAAGGGCGCCACCTTCCTGGCCCAGGGCACCATCTACCCCGACGTCATCGAGTCGGGCGGCGCCAAGAGCAAGAAGGCCGTCGTCATCAAGAGCCACCACAACGTCGGCGGTCTGCCCGAACAGCTGGGCCTGAAACTGCTGGAGCCCCTGCGCGACCTCTTCAAGGACGAAGTGCGCGAACTGGGTGTCGCCCTGGGCCTGCCCCCCGACATGGTCTACCGCCACCCCTTCCCGGGACCGGGCCTGGGCGTTCGCATCCTGGGCGAAGTGAAGAAGGAATACGCCGACCTGCTGCGCCAGGCCGACGCCATCTTCATCGAGGAACTGCGCTCCACCATCGAACCTCACAGCGGCAAGAGCTGGTACGACCTCACCAGCCAGGCCTTCACCGTCTTCCTGCCCGTCAAGAGCGTCGGCGTCATGGGCGACGGCCGCACCTACGACTACGTCGTGGCCCTGCGTGCCGTCCAGACCAGCGACTTCATGACCGCCGACTGGGCCGAGCTGCCCTACAGCCTCCTGAAGAAGACCAGCAGCCGCATCATCAACGAAGTGCGCGGCATCAACCGCGTCACCTACGACGTGAGCAGCAAGCCGCCGGCGACGATCGAGTGGGAGTGAGGGGGCTATCGGCAGCTGCTGAAGTCGGATGAACCATCTGGGAGGCCCAGAGCGGCATGAGCGAACGATCCGTCGACCTTTCCTTCCTGCAGAAGGCTATCGCCCGCCTGGAAGCGGGTCTGACCCGTTATCGGCAGGACATCCATGACGAGCAGATCCGCGACGGCCTGATCCAGCGCTTCGAGTTCACCTACGAAATCAGTCACAAGACGCTGAAGCGCTTCCTGGAGGCCACCTCCGCCTCTCCCCAGGAGATCGACCGGATGAGCTTCCAGGACCTGATCCGCACCGCCAACGAGCAGGACCTGCTGCTGGGAAGCTGGCCGGACTGGCGGACTTATCGGGACATGCGGGCCAGGACCAGCCATACCTACAGCGAGGAAGTGGCACTGGACGTGGTGGCAGGCATCCCCCGCTTTCTGGAGGAAGCATCCCACCTGGCAAGACGGCTGGCCGAGGCACAGTCAGGCACCTCACGCTCATGAGCCCGCAGGACACGCCCGATATCGACATCTCGCCCGGGCAGTGGGATATCGTTCATGACATCCTGCAACGCCACGTGCCTGGTCATGAAGTCTGGGCGTTCGGATCCAGGGCCAGGCGGCGTGCCAAGCCCTATTCGGACCTGGACTTGGCCATCATCACCCAGGCTCCGCTACCGCTGGATACGAGAGCGGCACTCAGCAGCGAGTTCTCCGAATCCGATCTGCCCTGGAAGGTGGATGTCGTGGACTGGTCGGTGACCAATGACACCTTCCGGGAGATCATCCGGCGGGAGTGTGTCGTTCTTTGCATGCCGCCTCGTTCCTCTGCGCCCGCTGTCTGACCCTGATTCCCGATTGTCTCGGATCGAGGCTTGCTCAGACTTTCCCTGGCCCGATCTGCGACTGGTGAACGGACGGTGGGATTTTGCGATGTGCCTTGAATTGATTCCACGCCAAAACCCTGTATGCTGATCGTTTCATTGCAAGAATGATCGATTCCGCGCATGTCTGGTCATCTCTCCACGCTCAAGACTGCCCCGCCTTCAGATCCTCTCGGCGGCGCCTGGCTGGCTCAGGCTTTCAAGCTCCCGTGGCCTGAAGACCTGCCCGTCGTCAGCCGGATGGGTGGCCGTCGGGCCACGCAGGTGACGGCCAACGGTTGGCTTGAAACCTGGCCGGAGGCGGCCCGCCCATCCGCGGATGTGGTCTCGCATTTGCTGTTTCACCTGCGGCACGAGGTGCCGCACCTGGGGTTGCTTGCACGTCTGTTCGAGCAAATCGGGCCGGACGTCATCCAGACCTGGGTGGATACCGAGCCAACCGGGCAGTACGCGCGTCGAGCCGCCTTCCTGTATGAGTGGCTGACCGGCCAGACGCTGCGCGTGCCCGTGGGCCTTGCAGGTAATTATGTGAACGCCCTTGATGGGATGCGACGGGTGGTGGCATCCACGGGGCGTGGGCAGCGGGTGTCCCGCTGGCGGGTTGTCGACAATCTGCCGGGAACCCGCCATTTCTGCCCTCTGGTGGTCAAGACGGAGGCGGTCAGGTCTGCGGAGTCCCTTGATGTGCATCAGCTGCTGGACGGGCTCATGACGGAGTTCGGTCCTGATCTGCTGAGGCGTTCGGCAGTGTGGTTGACGCTTCGGGAAAGCCGGGCCAGTTTCAGCATCGAGGGCGAGGGCCATCAGGTGAGCCGTGTGCAGCGCTTTGCCGATGTGATGGCTCGCCGGCTGGGGCAGGGGCCAGTGCCACTGTCGGCTGATGTTCTGGCAGAGTTGCAGCAGGAGATCCTGGGCAGGCGCACGTCCCTGGGGCAGTTCGGACTTCGGCAGTCGCCGGTGTTCGTGGGCGAAACGGTGCGCTATCAGGATATCGTCCATTACGTGGCGCCCCCCGCTGCAGACGTGGCGGCCATGCTCGAAGGGGTGAGGGTCTTTCTGGATCGGACGCAGGGTCAGTCTGCCGTGATGCGCAGCGCGGTGGTCGCTTTCGGATTCGTCTACATCCACCCGTTGGCCGACGGCAATGGGCGGGTTCACCGCTTTCTCATCAACGATATTCTGCGGCGCGATGGCGTGGTGCCGGATTCGATGATCCTGCCGGTTTCCAGTCTGATCGCCGATGATGCCCAGGTACGTCGACGCTACGATCAGGTGCTGGACGGCATGTCTCGGCCGTTGATGTCATTGGTGCGCGAGCATGTCGATTTTGCCCGCAAGCCCGTTGTGTATCCCGATGGTGTCAGTTCCAATTTCTGCTTTTCAGGGGAAACACTGGCGCGCCCAGTGTGGCGATACCCTGATCTGGGGCCGCATGTCTGCTTCCTGGCAGATATTCTTGGAAAGGCGCTGGCCACGAAGATGCGGGAGGAATCCCGCCATCTTCAGCTGCATGCCCGGGCACGTGCCGCACTGAAGGAAATTGTGGAGATGCCGGATGCCCAGGCGGATCGGGTGATCCGTTCGCTGCAGCAGAACGAGGGCGCCCTCAGCAATGTGCTGGCGCGCGAGATTCCGATACTGGCTGAACCCGGTGTATGGGCCGAAGTGGTCGAGGCTGTGTCTGCGGCATGGCAGGGGGACGCTGATCCGTCCTGATTCCTCCCTGTGCATCCCGATACCCCATCTCGCCTGTTAGCGTCCACAAGGGGTTCCCCCGCACTGACCAGACTCACCCCACCCGCCGCCGCCACACCGCCACCACCAACCCGATCAGCAGCACGCTGGCGCCCCCGCCCAGCAGGTTGCTGCCGGCCCAGCCGGGCCAGCTCATCAGCGGGGCGGGCAGGAAGGCGCCCAGGGTGGCCATCACCGCAATGCCCAGGTCGTTGATCCCCTGGACCTCGACGGTCGGATCCGGTCGGTGGGCTGCCGGAGTTGCGTCCAGGGTGGCGGATGGTGAATCCGCTGCCGTGGCAGGGGCCGACGGCTGCGCCCGCAGCTGGTCCAGCCGCTCGTTCAGCATGGCGCTGCCGCCGATGTAGGTGAAGTTCCAGCCCAGACCCAGCAGGATCAGCGAGGTGCTGAGCAGGGCGTAGCCGTCGTTGCCCATGTTGAAGGCCGCGCTGATGCCGATGAGGATGAAGCCGGCCACGATGACGGCGTGGGTGCCCATGCGCTGGATGATGGAGCCCGTGACGAACGAGGGCAGGAACATGGCCAGCACGTGCCACTGGATGGCGCGGTTCACATCCGAAAAGGCCATGCACAGCTGGGTCATGTTCATGGAGGACTGGATCATCAGCAGGTTCATCAGTCCGTAGCCGACGGCGGCCGAGAGCATGGCGGCCACCAGCGGCCGGTCGTGCAGCACCAGCTGCCAGGCGCTGGCGGCGGCCGGGTGAGATACGGCAGCATGGGGCTGGGCACCAGAAGGGACAGGCTGGCGGGTGTCGTCGTCCCGGGTGCGTATGGGCAGGATGGTGAGCGCGTGCAGCACGGCCAGCCCGGCAAAGGCGGCGTAGCAGAGGGCAAAGTCCTGGATGCCCGCCCATTCTCTCAGGCTGTTGACCAGGCTGGGGCCGGTAAAGGCGGCCACCACGCCGCCGGCGATGACCAGGGACATGGCGCGGGGTTTCAGCGAGGTGGACAGGCCGTCTGTGGCCGCAAAGCGCGAGAAGTTGGCCACGGCGATGTACAGCCCCAGCAGGGCATGGGAGACGATCAGCAGCCCGAACGAGTGGTCCTGCACGGCCAGGTAGCCGGTGATGCCGGCCAGAGCCAGTGGCAGCGTCGCTGCCAGAAAGATGCGCTTGCGGCCATGGCGGCGCATCAGTCGCGCCACCGGCAGCGTGGCCAGCATCACCACCAGGAACTGGCCCCCATAGGGCAGGGTGGCCATCCACGGCTGCGGGGCCACCACGGCGCCCACCAGGGCGGCGATGGTGACGGCCATCACGGCCGTGGTCAGGTTGACGGACTGGGCGATGAAGTACAGCCAGGTACGGGCGGGCAGGCGAGCGGACATGGGGTGTTCAGGATGAAAGCTTCTCGATCGGACGTGCGGCTAACGACAGGCTGGCAGCGGAAACGGGCTGACCCCGTAAGTCGGGCTGACCGCGAAACCGCGCCGATCAGGTCTGGCGTCCCTGATGGATGGGGATGCTACTGGCTGCTCTCTGCGATTTCGTCAGACAGTCGTCATCTGTTTGCCAAACAGTTGCAGGAAAGTGCCCGGACAGTCGTGGACAGTCGTGCCGCGTCTGCGGGTGCCGACGCCGGTACAGGTACGGATGCAAGGCTTTCCCGCCCGAACAGGCCTGGCCATGAGCGGCGTCCTTTGTCGGGTTCCGAATGCGGCAAGTGTCTGAGCCCGGTGGCAGAATCAGCGCTTTCTAGCGCGAAGGAGCAGGCCATGGCATTCGTCGATCAGATCCGCCAGCGTCTGGCCGATGGGCAGTGGGCCAGCGGCGAGCGGCTGCCGTCGCTGCGGCAGATGGCGCAGCGCGAGCAGCTCAGCCTGCACGCCGTGGCCAGCGCCTATGCGCAGCTGGTCAGCGAGGGGCTGCTGGAGGTGCAGCATGGGCGCGGGTACTACGTGTCGCCGCCGGCGAAAGGCCTGCCTGCCACACCGCCAGACATGTCCTCGGCGTCGCAGGACGCCGCGCCAGCCGGACAGGCGGCCCTGTTCCGGTTGCTGCAGGCGGGGCCGGAATATCTGAAGCTGGGCTGTGGCTGGCTGCCGTCCGAATGGCGGGACACCGAGGCACTGGCGGCAGGCGTTCGCAAGACGGCACGGATGGGACATCGGACGCTGACGGATTATGGGGATATCCAGGGCCATGTGTCGCTGCGCCATCAGCTGGCGGTACATCTGCGCCGCACCACGCGCATCGACGTGCCGCCCGAGCAGCTGTTGACGACGGTGGGGGCCACCCAGGCTCTGGATCTGGTGATCCGCCTTCTGGTACGCCAGGGCGACCGGGTGCTGGTGGACGAGCCCTGCAACGGCTCCCTGGTGCGCCTGGTGAGGCTGGCCGGAGGCACGCCCGTGGGGGTGCGGCGCAACGCCGACGGGCCGGACCTGCAGGCGCTGGATGAGGCGCTGAAGGATGGGCAGCCCTGCCGGCTCTTCATCTGCAACAGCACCTTTCACAATCCCACCGGAGGCGCGCTGTCGGCGCGCACGGCTTTCGGGGTGATGAAGCGGGCTGCCGAGCACGGCTTTCTGGTGGTGGAGGACGATGTCTATGGGGACTTTCATCCCGAGCGCCGCCAGACACTGGTGGAGCTGTCGGGGCTGGAGCACGGCATCTACATCGGCAGCTTCTCCAAGTCGCTGTCGGCGTCGCTGCGCATCGGCCATATTGTGGCCAGCCCGGAGATCATCGGTCGGTTGACCGAGCTGAAGCTGATGACCACGGTTGCGGTACCAGGCTTCTGCGAACGCTTCGTCAACACCATCCTGGTGGACGGATCCTATGCACGGCACATGCGGGAGCTGCAGCGCCGCATGCTGAAGCACCAGAAACAGGCGCAGCGTCGGCTTGCCGCGCTGGGCTGGCGGTGCGCCACGCAGCCTGACGGGGGCATGTTCCTGTGGATCCGGCATCCGCAGCTGGAGGACCTGTCGGCCTTCATCGCGGCGCTGGCCCGTCAAGGGATCCTGCTGCTGCCGGGTTCGGCCTTTGCCGTGTCGCAGGACTTCCGGGCCTGGACGCGGATCAACGTCACGCACCTGACGGATGAGGCGGTGTCGCGGATGGCGGCTTGCATGCGTGACGTGAGGGTCTGAGGACGCACAAACCTGCCCTCGGGCATGGTATTGCATTGGATTCCCATTTGCTAACGTTCTATCATTCGAGAATTCGTTGCCGTCCCTTTCCCTGTCTTTCACCAGAGGGTTCTTTCATGAAGGCATTCCGGGTTTCTTCCATGGTTGCGCTGGCCGTTGCCGCCGCGCTCTCGGGCTGCGCCGCCACGCAGGATGCCGCCCAGTCCGCCGTCAGCGGTGTCAAGTCACTGGCAGGCCAGGCGCAGGTCACCCGCCAGGCGGTGGCGCCGGCGCTGTATGAGGTGGCCTACTCGCCCAGCCAGGACGTGGTCTACGTGGTGTCGGCCGGTGGTTTCGGCCCGGATGCGCCTGCTTCCAAGGTACTGCGCCTTGATCCGAAGACGCTGGACGTGAAGGGCGAGATTCCCCTGTCCGTCAATGGCTTCGGGCTGGTGCTGGATGATGCCGCGCACCGCCTGTACATCACCGATACCCGTGCCGGCTCGCTGACGGTGCTGGACGTGGTCAATGACACCGTGGTGGGCACGGTGGCGCTGAATGAAGCGCCGGATGCCGTTTCCGGCCAGAAACCTGCCAAGGCTTCCCAGGCAGCCAGGGCTGCGAAGGTCTCCCGGGCAGGCAAGGCAGACAAGAGCGCCGCTGAGGACAAGGACGGCATGTACAAGTACCGCGAGGTGGTGCTGGACCGCACGCACAACCGTCTGTATCTGCCGGGCATGAGCCTGGAGGCGGGCAGCGACGGGGTGTTGAAGGTGGTCGATGCCCATACGCTGAAGGTGCAGAAGGTGGTGCCGGGCCTGGGCTTCGGAACCACCGGCATTGCGCTGGATGAGGCGGCCGGCAAACTGTACGTCTCCAACCTGGTCGGTCAGCTCTTCGTGGTGGATACCGGCACGCTGGCCGTCACGCAGAAGTTCGAGGTGGCCGCCGACCAGCTGCTGAATCTGGCGGTGGACCGTGCGGCAGGTCAGGTGCTGGCCGTGGATCAGGGCATGGCCCGCCTGGACGAGAAGCGCCAGCAGGATGGCATTGCCTACACGCCGCGTGGCAAGGGCAACCAGGTGGTGGCCATTGATCCGGCCAACGGGCAGGTCACCCGCAATATCGCTGTCGGCACGCAGCCGGTGGCCCTGCTGCTGGATGCCGAGCGCAACCGCCTCTACGTGTCCAACCGTGATTCGGGCAATGTCTCGATCATCGATGCCCGCACCGGCCATCTGCTCAAGTCCGTGGACCTGCAGCGGCATCCCAACAGCCTGACGCTGAACCCGAAGACGGGGGAGGTGTACGTGACGATCAAGAACGCCCGTGACGCCGCGCGCGGCAGCAACGAGAGCGTGGCCCGGATCCAGTATTGATCCCATCTGCCCGGCATGAGGCCGGGACAACATGAGGTCGGGCTGCCTGCAGGATCACGGGCAGTCCGGACCGGAAGCCGGAGAGGGATCTTTCCGGTTTTTCTTGGCCCGGGAGATTGCAGCCCAGCCAGTATGCAGCTGGCATTTTCCCGGTGCCAGGTACCCAACCCCTTTGTGACATAAACAGGAGACCTGTCCATGAAATCGTTCCCCAAGTCTTTCCGTACCCATTCCTTCCTGGCGCTGGCCGTGGCGGCTGCACTGGCAGGCTGCGCCGCCACGCAGGATGCCGGTCATTCGGCCATGAACATGGTCAAGTCGGCCACGGGTCAGGCCCAGGTCGTTCGCCAGGACGTGGCCCCGGCGCTCTATCAAGTGGCCTATTCGCCCAGCGAGGACGTGGTCTATGCCGTCTCGGCGGGCAACCCCAAGGATCCGGCTTCCGGCGTGAAGTCCAAGCTCTTCAAGCTGGACCCCGAGACGCTGGCCGTGAAGGCGGAAATCGATCTGCCCAAGCCCGGCTATGGCCTGACGCTGGATGACGAGGCGCATCGCCTCTACATCGTGGACACCCGCGGCGGCACGCTGATGGTCTTCGACACCACTGCGAGCCAGGTGACGTCTTCGCTGACCATGCCGCCCGTGGTGGATGCACAGGGCAAGCCTGAGAAGATCGAGTACCGCGAGATCGTCGTGGACAAGGCCAACAACCGGCTGTACCTGCCTGCCATGTCCTATCACGACAGCAAGCTGCAGGTGGTCAACCTTGAGACCCTGACGGTCGAGCGCACCATCCCGGGCTTCAACTTCGGTGCCACCGGCATCTCGATGGATTCGGGCGCCGGCAAGCTGTATGTCTCCAACCTGATGGGGCAGCTCTTTGTCGTGGATATTGGCACGCTGGCCATCACCGACCGCTTCGAGGTGCAGGGTGATCAGCTGCTGACCCTGGTGATGGACCACGACAACAAGCGCCTGCTGGCCGTGGATGAGGGCTTTGACCGCCTGGACGTGGTTCGCAAGGAGCGGGGCGGCCTCAACTATCAGACGCGCACCCAGGGCAACCAAGTGCTGGCCTTGGATCCGTCCAGCGGCAAGGTGCTGCAGAACATCAAGGTGGGTACGCAGCCGGTGGACCTGCTGCTGGATGCACCGCGCAATCGCCTGTACGTGAGCAATCGCGTCTCGGGCAACATCTCGGTGGTGGATCCGCGCACCGGCCAGGAGATCAAGACCATCGACCTGCCCACGCACCCGAACAGCTTTGCGCTGAACCCGAAGACCGGTACGGTCTACGTGACGGTGAAGCTGCCGAAGGAAAAGACGATGACCGACAAGGAAAGCGTGGCACGCATCAGCTTCTGATGCAGGCCTGATGGTCCGTCCGTCCGGTGCGCTGGTGCCGCCGGGCGGAATTGCGTGCCTGGCGCGGCACAATGTCACGCTGGCGCACGCAGTGCGCACTTATGATCGGCCCCTTTCCTGAAGGAGCGATCCATGGTGCGCATGCGTCCGGTTTCAATGATTCTTGCATCGGCTTCGCTGGCCGTGCTGCTGTCGGCTTGCGGCAGCGACATCCATCCGGGCGATCAGACGGCGCAGGCGCCTTCGGCCAGCAGTGGCAACCCGGGCAACAACAACGTTGCACCGAATGCCTCCGGTTACTGGCAACTGGCAGGGCGCATCTTCCAGCGCAGCGGCCAGTCCGAACAATCGACGGTGGACGTGAATGATCACGTCGAATCGACGCTCGAGATCCATGGGCGGATTCCGCCGGCCACGCCCGTGAATGGTGCTGCGGGTTCGGCTTCTGCAGTCACGACAAGTGGCACGCAGGTGGCCACCGAGACACTGGACAGCCTCCTGCGGGTGGAATTCACCGGCCGAACCGCAGGCACCTATCAGATCACCACCGACGCAAACCGCTTCCAGAATGCCGGTCGCCAGGCGCGTCTGGCCGTGCTGCGGGTAGCCGTGCGTGACACCACCACCCGGCAGGAAACCAGCTACATCGCTACCGCTGGCACCATCGAGGTGACAGTGGGGGCTGACCGCAAGTTCCATGTCCGTAGCGTAGCCGACCTGCCAGTGCGGCAGCTGAGCATCTCGCAGGCTGCTGGCGGCGTGACGGCCATGCCGGCGCAGACCCAACTGTCCATCCGGGACTGACGCCGCAACTTGCAAAAAGAAGCGCTGCCGCCGGATGAGTCATCCTGCGACAGCGCTTTGTCGTGAATACAGTATCCGGCCACCCACGGGATGGCCGGAAACGGATCAGATCACTTGGCGGCGTAGCGGCTGATGTGATCGCCTTGCGGATCGTTCAGGCCGCGAGCCTTGTTCACGCTCCACACGGTGCCCTTGCCATCGGTGAAGACGTGGTTGGCATACGAACCACCCGGCAGGTTGGCCACCAGGTTGCCGTTCACATCCACCACGGCCACCGAGTCACTGCCGCGGTTGGCCACGTAGGCCAGCTTGCGCACCGGCTCCCAGACCACGGCCAGCGGGCCGGCACCGACCTTCACGTCAGCCTTCAGCTTGCCATCGGTGGCGTCCAGAATCTGCAGGTTGTCGGTACTCTGCGAGACGACGAACAGCAGTTTCTCTTCCGGCGCATAGGCGATGCTGATGGCGCCCTTGGCCCCTTTCAGGTTGTAGACCTTCTCGATTTTCTCGGTCGGCTCGTCGATCACGTAGATCTGGTCGGTGGTGGACACCACGAACAGCTTGCCGCCGTCCTGATCCAAGGCAAAGCTCAGCGGCGCCGGCGGAATCTTGGTGCGGGTCGGCGATTCCAGCGCTATGTCGACCTTGTGTTCCAGCGTCTGGGTGTTGAACACGCTCACGTAGTTCTTGCGGTGGGCGGCCACATAGGCCCGATGACGCGGACCATCGACCAGCACGCCGTGGTTGTGCGGTGCCAGGTTGTCCGGGAACTGCTTGAGCAGCGACAGGTCATCCTGCTTGTAGACGGCTACAGCACCCGTGCGCGTGTTGCCCGTCCAGACGGTACCCGTGGTGTCATCCACAGCGATGCCGTAGACCGCTTCCAGCTGCTTGCCGGTTGAATCGGCAGGCGGCGTGACCTGGTGTTCGATGGCCAGCGAGCTGGGGTTGACCTTCATCAGGCTGGACTGCTTGACGGGCGCACGACCCACGGCCGAGGTCACGTACACGGCGTGACTGCGAGCGCTGTAGGCGCCCTGGTACAGGCCCGGATTCAGCGGCGCGCGGGAGATATGGTAGGCGTTGACACCCGTGAACGGCAGCTTGGGCGAGATCTTGAAATCCAGAATCTCGGCATAGCCGGGGTTCACCGTCTGCACCACCACCGGGTGAATGCCCACCGGCGACTCGGGCGGGATCTCCACCTGACCGGCAATGCGCCCTTCGGCGTCGACACTCAGGATGGCCTGGGTGGTGATGGTGGCGCCATCGCTCAGCAGCTGAACCTGCTGGCCCGGCTTGAAGCCACTGCCGGTCACGTCCACGGTCTCGCCCGGATAGGCGACGCCCGTCACCGAAACGCGGCCGGTATAGTCCGGATCGACCGGGTGGGTGAGGCCGCGGGCCTGCACGCCGACGCTGAACGACAGTGCGGCCAGGGCAACGGCAAGAGCCGTGCCTTTCAGGCGGGTGCTGGTGCGAATATCAATAGATGACTTTCTCATTAAAGTTCTCCGATATACGAAGGGAAACACGACTGCATCGAGGGAATCACACAGGGAACCGCCCTACGGTGGCGTGCACGATGGGATGGTGCCCTGGGCCGCACGCCGTCTGGTGGCGCGTTCCGCAGACACAGAAGCCGGGGAGGCTCCGCCTGGTTACAGGAAGGGCAGCAAAGCCCAGATCATGGAAAGAAAACCAGACACTGTCTTACGGAACGTGGTGGATTGTATATGGTTTCTAAGAATGAGGATGATTAACGATACTGTCAGTAGGGAGTTGTAACCATGTTGACAGTGTGGCGCAGAACAGGGTAGTTGCGGACGTCGGGCTGGGCGTGCGGCCTGTCGAAGATACTGGCGGGATCCTGACGGCAGTGCCGGGTATTGAATGCATTCAGGATGCGGAACTTGTGTGACGGCCATGCAACCAACATCGGTACGGATGTCGTGCAGAATTCATGTCCATGAAGATGTTTCATCGAAGCCATCTCGTGCAACCGAGGAAGCCCGCATGAGCCATTCCTACCAGGTGATATTCGAGAACAATCGGGAATGGGCCGAGCACAAGAAGGAACTTGACCCCGACTATTTCCGACGCCTGTCGCGTTCTCAGAATCCTTCCTACCTGTACATCGGCTGTTCGGACAGCCGTGTGGCCGTCGAGGAGCTGATGGGACTGGAGCCGGGCGAGGTGTTCGTCCATCGCAACGTGGCCAATCTGGTCATCGGCATGGATCTCAACGTCTCGTCGACCATCGAGTATGCGGTCAGCCATCTGAAGGTGAAGCACATCATCATCTGTGGCCATTACAACTGCGGAGGCATCCGGGCCGCCATGCTGCCCCAGGACCATGGGCTGATGAATCCATGGCTGCGCAACATCCGCGATGTCTACCGGCTGCACAAGGACGAGCTCGATGCCATCGAGGACGAGCACCAGCGCTACGACCGTCTGGTGGAGCTGAACGTGCAGGAGCAGTGCATCAATGTCATCAAGATGGATTGTGTGCAGGCGCGCTACGTGGCCGACGGCTATCCGATCGTGCATGGCTGGGTGTTCAACCTGCGCAATGGCCGGCTCATCGATCTGGACATCGATTTCGCGCACCTGATGGACGACATCCAGAAGATCTACGACATCACGGATTCGCACTGGGTGGTCAATCAGCGCAAGGTGGGCTGAAACAGGGCGGCAACGGCCTGAACTTCGTCATCGCGTGCCCATCGGCCAACGCCATTGAAGGCGCCACGCACAGGATTCACTCGGACGGCTCGTTCCGGAATCGTTCGCTGACCAGCGAGCGCAGCCACTGGTGGGCCGGGTCGCGGTGCAGACGTTCCGGCCAGAGCATCAGCATCTCGAAGCCAGGGATTTCAAGAGGGGCAGACACCATCCCGACTCCGGGATGGTTGCCCGCCAGACGTTCAGGCACCATGGCCACCAGGTCAGTGCTGGCCAGCACATGCAGCAGCGACAGGAAGTGGGGTACCGACAGCACGACGTTGCGCTGCAGGCCGACCGCAGCCAGTGCCCGGTCGGTGGCGCCCTGAAAGCCTCCCCCATCGGGTGAGACGATGGCATGTTCCAGACGACAGAACTTGGCCAGCGTGGGCCGCCGCTTCAGGACCGGGTGCCCCGCACGGGCGGCCAGCACGTAGCGTTCATGGAAAAGGCTGCGGCGTCTCAGGTGAGGCGGCGCTTCGGCTGTGATGTGGAACGCCAGATCGAAGTCATCCTGCCGAGCGCGCTGCGACAGGAGCGGGGGCGAGAGCTGGTGGATGGCCAGGCGCACGCCGGGTGCCTGCTCTCGGAGCGGGGGCAGGATGGGTTGGAGGACCGTCATCAACGTGTAGTCGGTGGCGACCAGTCGCCACGTGTGGTGTGCCGTGGCGGGATCGAAGGGCTCGGGAGGCGCGACAGCCTGGCCCAGGGCATGCAGCGCATCGTGCAGCGGGATGCGCAGTTGTTCGGCACGCGCCGTGGGCTGCATGCCCTGCGGGCCGGGCAGCAGGAGCGGATCATCCAGCAGCTCGCGCAGACGGGCCAGCTGCATGCTGACGGTGGGCTGCGCCAGGTTCAGGACCTGGGCGGTACGGGTGACGTGCCGTTCTCGCAGCAGGGTGTCGAGCGTGACGAGCAGATTCAGGTCGATGCGGCGCAGGATGCCGTGCAGCGGGCGTGGTCCGGGGTCAGGGGCGTTCATGATTCAGGAGGGGGCAAAACCCGGGCAGCAATTCGGGCGTTCAGACGGATTCCGGTCCGGAGAAATGGGGGCATCCCGCGAGCCCGCTGCTTGCCGTGATGGGCTGCGCGAGGGATGGGACCTGTCGCTCCTGAGGGACGGGAACTGTCGCTGCCAAGAGGATGGAACCGGTCGGAGAGGGGACCGAGGCCTGCGCGGAATGCGTCGTGACAGCGGCATGATATCGCCATTGGCGATGGTGGGTATTGCATGAATTCATTTCTGTTATGGCCCTTTTCTTCCTATCGTGGCCTTGGTCGTCGTGTGGCCACTTCGGCCGAGAGGCGCATGCATGGAGAATCGGACATGAACAGGATCAAAAAGCCCTTGATCACCGTGGTGGGTGCCACCAGCAAGCAGGGACGCAGCGTGGTGAACTCACTGATGCAAAGCCGGCGTTTCCGGGTACGGGCGCTGACGCGCAGGAAGGATTCGCCCCTGGCGCTGCAGCTTCAGAAAGCCGGTGCAGAACTGTGGGAGCTTGATCCCCATCGGAATCCGGAAGCGCTGCTGCAGGCGTTCGAGGGATCGGCTGGCGCGTTCCTGATGACGCCGCCATCGATGCCAGGGCGCGACGATGAGCGGATGCTGGGCCGCCAGCTGGCCAATGCCGCAGCGGCGGCAGGCGTGGGGCACATCGTGTTCAGTACGCTGGAAAATGTCGAGCAGCGCTCAGGCGGCACGAAGTACGCACCGCATTTCACCGACAAGGCAAAGGTGGCCGACCACATCCGCAGTCTGGGTGTCCCGCATACCTTCGTGATGCTGGCCTTCTTCTACACCAATCTGCTGGAATACTACGTGCCGCGGATGGACGGTGACACGCTGCTGATGCCGATCTACCTGCCGGAGGATTTCGGGGCGCCCTTTGTTGATCCGCTGACGGCCACTGGGCCTGCCGTTCTGGAGATCCTGTCGAATCCCGCCCACTACCAGGGCAGGACCATGCCGGTGGTGGGCGAGATGATCTCGCCGCGCGAGATGGTGGAAGCGTTCCAGCGGGTGACGGGCGTGAAGGCCGAATACCGCAATGCCTATACGCGCGGCGGCCTGTTGCAGTACTTCCCACAGTTTGCCGAGAACCCGCTGCTGGTGGAGGAGTTGCTGGGCATGGTCAGCCACGCGGTCGAGCATGGCTATTTCGACGCGTCGCTGGACCTGAACTGGAGCCGGAAGGTGAACCCGGACATGCTCGACTGGGAGGGTTTCCTGCGCCGCACAGGATGGCGCGGGCAGCAGATGTCATTCGGGGCCTAGGCGATCCTCGCACTGGTCGATCCTCGTTCGGGGCTTGCAGCTATCGGGGAATTCCAAGGTGCAGGTTGCCCGTGTGCCCACGGAATGGATGCGCACCTGTTCGAGGCATGAAAAAAGCCGGCACAGGCATGAGCCTGTGCCGGCCTGTCTGCCTGCCTGCCGGAGGCGGGCAGGGAAGGCTGTCAGCCTGCCGCCTTGCCGGGCCGGGTGTGGTTCACGGGGGCGGGCAGGGCCTTGGGCGATGCCTTGGTGCCTTTCTTGCCCTTGCGCGTGGAGCCCGGCACGGCTTGCAGGCCGCCGCGCAGGGCGTTGAGCAGGATGGCGATGGTGCTGCCGTTGTGCAGGACCGAGGTGGCGATGGGGCTGAGCTTGCCGGTGGCGGCACCGGCCAGAATGGCGGTGTTGGCGCCGACGATGAGCTTGAAGTTGGTGTCGATCTGCTTCATCGTGCGGTTGGCAATGGCCTTGGCATCGGCCACGCGGGCGATGTCGTCTTCCAGCAGCGCGATGTCGGAGGTCAGGCGTGCCAGGTCGGCGCCCCGCTGCATGGCGATGCCGACGTGCGCTCCGGCCAGGGCTGGGGCGTCGTTCATGCCGTCGCCCACGAAGGCGATCTTTGCACCGCTTTCGGTCAGCTCGTGCAGGATGCGGGCCTTGTCCTCGGGCATCAGCTGGGCATGGTAGGCGTCCAGGCCCAGGTCACGGGCCAGCTCGGCGGCACGGACTTCGTGGTCGCCCGTCAGCATCAGGATGCGCTTGACGCCCAGGGTGCGCAGGCGCTTGAGTGTCTGGGCCGTATTGGCGCGCAGGCTGTCCTTCAGGGCGATGATGCCCAGCAGCCGGCCACCCAGGCCGATGTAGAGCGGGGTCTTGCCTTCGGCCTGCAGGCGCTCGATGTCCTCCTCGTGGGCGCCCATGTCAATGGACTCGTGCTCTTCGAGGAAGTGGCGCGAGCCGACCACGACGCGCTCGCCCCGGATGACGCTGGCCACGCCGTGGGCGGCAATGAAGTCGACCTCCTCGTGCGGGAAGTGGCGGTTGCTGTGCCTGCGGGCGGCTTCGACCACGGCATGGGCCAGCGGGTGGAAGTAGTGCTCTTCCACCGAGGCAGCCAGGTCAAGCACGTCGGTCGGATCGAACTCGGGGTCGAAGGCCAGCACGTCGGTGACGACCAGGGTGCCCGTGGTGAGGGTACCGGTCTTGTCGAAGACGAAGGTGTCGGCCTGGGACAGTCGCTCCAGTGCGTCGCCGCCCTTGAACAGCACGCCGTCACGGCCGGCGGTGTACATGGCGGACTTGAAGGCAACCGGGGTGGAGAGCTTGAGCGCGCAGGCGTAGTCGGCCTGCAGCACGGCAGCGGCCCGCTTCCAGTTGCGCGACACCAGCCAGGTGCTGCCGGCCAGACCCAGGATCCAGGGCACCAGCTTGTCGGCCAGACGGTCGGCGGTGAGCTGGGTGCCACTCTTGACCTGCAGGGCGTGCTGGACGTAGTTGGCGATGCGGGCGCTGGCCGTACCGGTGCCGACGTGCTCGGCGTAGATGCGGATGCGGCCTTCCTCGATGACGGTGCCGCAGAGCACGTTGTCACCCCGCTGGCGCAGCGCCGGCACGCTCTCGCCGGTCATGCTGGCCTCGTTGACGGTGGCCTCGCCACTGAGCACGGTGCCGTCAACCGGGATGACGGCGCCCGCTGCACAGATGACGGTATCGCCGACCACCACCTGGGCGGCGTCGATCTGCACCTCCTCGCCGTCGCGCTCGACCCAGACCGTGTCGGCATCGGGGTGCAGCAGGTGCTTGAGCAGGTCGTCGGAGCGGCGGGCGATGGACTCTTCCAGGTACTCGCCCAGCGCCAGCATGAAGAGCGTGGCGTTGGCCGCCATCTGGTCGCCGCTGGCGGTGGAAATGGCCACCGCCATCGCTTCCAGCACGTGGTTGTTGAGGCCTTCCTTGAGCAGATCCTCGATGGCGTCCTTGTACAGCGGCAGCGAGACGGCCAGCGTGGCCGGTTTTGCCAGCGGCTGGGGCACCTTGTTGGTGGTCAGCAGCAGCAGCGCGCTGGCCAGCAGGTCACCGCCGGTGGACAGCACGTTCTCGCCGGCCTTGCGTTTCTCGCGGCTGGCAGCCTGGATGGCGGCGCCGCTGGCACCGGTGCAGATCGAGGCCGGAATGTGCGAGAGCACGCGCTGCAGCCTGGGGATGCTGGTCTTCTTGCCATCGAACTGGATGGCGATGGAACGCGCAAGCGGATTCAGGCGCACGCTGGTGACACCGGGCTGGTCACGTACCACGCGCTCCAGTGCCTGAGGCGCCAGCTTGGCGCTGCCCTTGGGCAGCGTGTAGCGATAGCGGACGCGGCCGTGTGACTGGTGAGCCACATCGAGCGTCTCGAACAGCAGGGGGGCTGCGGCGTTGGAGGAAGAAGGGCGCCCTTTGGCGTCCGGCTGTTGTTCCAGGGGCATGACGTGCAATGAGTGCGTGGATGGCAAGGCGTGTGGTATGGGCTGAAAGACCGGCTGGATCGGTGCTTCCGGCAGGTCATGGCACCGGCTGCCCTGGGGGCAGGCCGGGCCTGACCGGGATCAGCCCTCGGCGTTTTCCTGCTCGGCCGCAACTTCGGCCTTCAGGTCGGCGATCTGCTCCTTGAACTCCTCGACGCTGCCGGCCACACCGGCGTAGAGCTTCATGCCCATGCGGATGAGCTTGGCGCGTTTCTCGGGATCACCCAGCACGTAGGCGGCAGCGCCACCCAGCAGCAGACCCAGGATGAACTGTTCCGTCTGACGGTTGCCACCGAAGAGGCCCGACAGGCCCAGACTCTGCCAGGCGCTGTGACCGTTGGCCTGGGCGGCATTGGGGAAGGCGCCATTGACGTTGGCGTTGGGCGTGCTGGCATTCTGCGGGAAGCCATTGAAACCCTGCCCGTTGAATCCTTGAGCATTGAAGCCCTGGGCGTTGAACCCCTGGCTGTTGAAGCCTTGGCCGTTGAAGCCTTGGCCGTTGAAGCCCTGAGCATTGAAGCCCTGACCGTTGAACCCCTGGCCGTTGAACCCTTGCGGGTTGAAGGCGTTGCCATAGGTAGCCTGATTGAAGCCGCCGTTGCCGTAGCCGTTGTCGAAGCCCTGGTTGGGGTAAGCCTGGTTGTCGTTGGAATCCTGATCCTGGTTGTCGTTGTTCCAGGTATTGAATTGATTGTTGCGGTTCGGATACTTCTGATTTTTCTTGGCCATTTCAGTTCTCCGTCATGGACAAAGCGTGTGTTCGGGGAACAGGAACCACCCGGGGTCCGAGCGAAAGGGTGTGTGGGCGGATCCTGGAAATCGATGTGGGCGTGCTGGGTTCAGGCCTCGTCACGCGGGGTGTGTGCCATCTGGATGTAGCGGGGGGACGCGTCTTCCTGGCTTGCCGGGGCGTCGTCGACAAGGTTGTCCACCTCGATGACCGCCGGACGGGCGGGGCGATCGGCCAGCCAGCGTTCGGCGGCCAGAACGACAGCCGCACCGGCCGCAGCCGTGAGCAGGGCTGCACCCGGCCGGGACTGGCGCAGGGCGCGGGCAGCGGCGGTGCCGGCCGAGAGCGCGGCACCTCCTTGCAGGGCCATGCGCACGGCGCGGCGGTCAAGGCGCTTGCCAGCGGATTTGCCGTCGGCGTTGCGGGCACGCTCGGCGCGTTCCTGCAGCGTGACCAGCAGGCCCGTGGTGATGCAGCCCTTGAAGAAGTCTTCCACGGCGGTGCTGCCCAGTGCCAGGGGTGGATTGCCGGGGCGCAGCGAGGGGAAGGCCTGTGTACCCAGATTGCGCAACGTGGCGGGCACGTTGGCGGCAAGGCCGGACCCCTGGGGCGTGCGAGCCGGGGTGGGCAGGTTGGTGCCGAAGACGGAACCGGAACGGTTGAATGGGGTTCTCATGGAAGGTCAGTGCTGGCGAAAGGGTCAGTGCTGGCCGGCGTCGTCATTCGATCCGGATTCGGTCGAAGGCGTGGCGGAGGCAGCGGCCTGCTCGGTCTTGGGGGTCTGAGGACGCTTGCGGGGGCGACGGCGCGGTGCCGGCGTTTCCTCGGAAGCCTCGCGCGTCGTGGTGCGGCGGCTGCTCTTGGGGCTGGCGCCACCTGCCTGCGAGGTGCTGGCGCTGCGCGCGGCACGTCTGCGGGTGCCTGTCGCGCTGCGGCCGGCCTTCTTCGGTGCCGGAGCCTCCTCGTGCGGGGCGGGCAGCAGCAGGGCGCTGGCGTCTTCATAGGCGCTGTCGGCATCATCCGCGTGGGCGGCGCTGCGGCGATGCAGCTTGTCCGCCACTTTGCGGCGCATTTCGGCGCCGGTCTCGCGCACGGTGTCCAGACCGTCGCTGGCTTTCTGTTTCAGCGTGTCGCCAGCCTGACGGATCTGGCTGCCGGCCTTCTTGAGGCCTTGCTGAACGGCCTTGCTGCGCACGAGCTGGGTGGCGGTGGCGCCTGCGGCGGCGCCGATGATCAGGGGCAGGATGGGAAGCATGGTTCAGTTCTCCGGGTCATGGGAGGGAGACCAGGCGGCATCGGTGGAATCGTCCGTTTCGTCCGTATGGTCGGAAGGCGCGGCCTGGCCGCTGCAGTCGCAGGCGGCAGCGCAGGTGGCGCGCTGTTCGCGCAGGATGCGGGCATGGCGCCCACCCTGCACGGCCAGGCTGCCGACGACGGCGCCGGCCACCAGCATGGGGTGGGCCGCGCGCAGCACGGTGCCTGTGAAGCCCAGAACGCCCCCCTGACGGGTGAGCAGGGCAAAGAATGCTTCCATGGCGTCACCGATGACGCCATGGCTGACATGGGCCTGCGCCGGGTCGATGCCCTGGGCGGCATGCAGGCGCTCACGGTCGACGGCAGCCTGCCAGGCGCGTTGCAGCGCGGGCAGATCACGGGTGAGCAGTTCGGACTGCAGGCGCTCGAGCTGGCGGCGCAGCGTGGGGTCAGGGGTGAGGGTGACCAGCTGCTGATAGACGCCGGCGCTGTTGAACGTGCCCTGCATGGCGCGCTCCAGGCTTTCACGCCAGCCGGTGACCAGGGGCTCCGGTGCAGGAGCGGGCAGGACCGGGAGCGGAACACCGAACTGCTGGTACAGGTTGCCCAGCAGCGTGATGCGCTGGACGGTGCTGTCGAGCAGGGTCTGCAGCGGCGCCTGGTTGCCATGGGTAGCCACGGCCGAGGTATAGAAGGCCCAGGAGGCCTGCTGTTCCTGCAGGGCGACAGCAAGGATCTGGGCAGGGCCACCGTAGGCCAGGTCAGGGCGCGGCATGGCGAAGTTGTTCATGGGCTTCATCCAGAATGGTTCGCAGGGTCTGCGCCGCGGGCGTGTCGGCATTGGCCAGCAGATCGGGCCAGGCGGCATTCGGGATCACGGCGGGATCGTATTCGATGGTGCAGGAGCGTGCCAGCAGGTTCCAGCTGATGTTCTTCACGCCCCGGATGCGGCGCAGGGCCGTGGTGATGGCCTCCGACCGGCCTTCGGGCCCCTCGAAGCTGACGCCGTTGAGGGCGCCCTTGCCCAGCTTGAGACGCAGGCGACCGGGCACCTGATGGGCGATGGTGAGCCAGGGACGGAAATGCGCGAGCACGACGCCCGGCGGCGTCTGCGGGGTGAAGGTGACGGGAGTATCGGCAGCCATGTGTGTGCAGTTACGGACAGCGGCCGCGAGGATACGGAAAGGCAGGCCGCTTAGGCCGGAATTGTGCCTGATTTCTTGGGAACGTGCAGTCTTTCTTTGTTAACTTGCCGGGATGAAGCCTGCTTGTTTTCGTACATGCAGTCGCTGACGCATTCGCATGTTCATGCACTTCCGAAAATCATTGAAATAACAATAAAACGTTGGAGCTGGCGACAAAGACTCTACCCCCTATGGGGCGGTGCGATCGACGCAAGATCATTTCCCGAAAGGGCAGGGTGACGTGAACGAGCCATAGTCTCCGGGCCGGCCACTTCCGTCGACCACTTCGGCCGGCCGGAGAAAACGAGGGTGAGATCAGAGACCCTCGGGGCGGACGTAGCCCGGGAAATGCTTGTCCAGCGCCTGGCGGAAGGCTTCCGAACGGAAGGCCTTCTTCAGGTCCTGGGCCCAGGGGGCGTTCTGGTCGGCCTGGCGCACGGCCACCACCTGCTGGTAGGCCACCGGGGGCTTTTCCAGGGTCAGCGCGCGGGTGAAGTCCAGGCCGGCAGCCGTGGCGTAGTTGCCGGGCACGATGGCCAGCGTGGCATCGCCCACGGTACGCGGCAGCTGGGCCGCTTCCACCGGCACGAAGCGCAGCTTTCGGGGATTCTCGGCCACCTCCCGGGTGCCCACGCGCAGCGGGTCGATGCCGTCCTTCAGCGTGATGAGACCCTGCTGGGCCAGAAGCTGCAGGGCACGCGCCAGGTTGGCAGGATCGTTGGGCAAGGTCACGCTGTCCCCTTCCTTCACGTCGGAAAACTTGCCCACCCGTTCCGAGTAGATGCCCATGGGGGCTGTAGTGCTGGGTACCAGCGCCACGAGGTCCAGCTTGCGGTCTTCGGAAAAGCGCTTCAGGTAGGTGATGTGCTGGAACAGGTTGGCATCCAGCGAGCCTTCGGCCAGTGCCAGATTGGGCTGGATGTAGTCGTTGAACTCGATCAGCTTGACGGTGTAGCCGTCCTTTTCCAGCTGGGGGACGACGGCTTTCTTCAGCACGTCATAGTTGTAGCCGGCGGTGGCACCCAGCACCAGATGCGTGTGGGCGGGGTCGGCTGCCTGGGCTTGCCCGATCGGAAGCAGCAGGGTGGCCGACGCGACGACGGCGGACAGCGCGGCACCGACGAAGCGACGGCGAACAGGGGTGTGCATGACACATTCTCAGGGAAAATGATTTGGTCCCGGCGATATTAGCGCCAGCCCGCCGAGCTGAATGCCAAGGATGGCTCCATATGCGTCATGCGCATATCGTCATGCGTTTTCTGTCATGGCATGCAGGGGGGCGCCTGCATGCCATGGGGGGCGGCAGGTCAGAGGATGGCCGTCAGGAAGGTGATGCCGCCCAGGATGAAGCCCGGAGCGTTGGAGATGGTGACGGGCCAGTCACGCCCTTTCTTGAAGAGGGCGTAGATGACCCAGAGCAGGCCGTTGACACAGGCCACGGCCGGCTGGATGGGGGTGCCTTTCTGGCCAGCCAGGTTCATCTGGATCTGCGGCAGGTAGGCCACGTACATGCCAATGGCGGTGATGGTGGCGATGATGCCCAGGATGCTGGCGGCTTTTGCAGAGAGTTTCATGGTGGCGTCCGTCCCTCAGAGTGCGGTCCAGAAGGTGATGAGACCCAGCACGATGCCAGGTGCGTTGGCCAGCGCCACCGGGATGTCGCGTTGCGGCTTGAACAGCGCGTAGATCACCCACAGGGTGCAGTTGATGGCGGCCACCAGCGGCTGCAGGGCGCTGCCTTTCTGTCCCGCCAGGTTCATCTGGATCTGGGGGATGTAGGAGACGTACATCGAGACGGCCGTGATCGTGGCGATGGTGGCCAGGACCTGGGTCTGCCGATCGGTCAGTTGCATGGGGAGGATTCCGTGGGAGAGGGGAGGACGGTGCCTTTCTGCCAAGCGTGTCGACCTGTGACACACAATCATCAATATAACCTGAGGGCCGGCAAGGCAATGCGCTTGACCCTGAATCGTTGCAAGGTGGATGGAAATCATTGGCCGGGATGATGGACCGACGTTCAGTGGCCCGATTCGGAAAACCGTGCTGACAGGGTTCTGCTGGAAGGAAATGACCGCGTCGCCGGTCATGGGACACGGTACGGGGCATGGCCAGGGGCATGAAGCGCGTCGAGGAGCCGTTCTTGTGGTCAAGAACGGGGCATATTCGGAAGTCGCATGAGCAGGCGGTCTGCTTCATCGTTTTTCGCATAAGCAAGCGCCTAGAATCCGCCGCATGGATTGGTCCTACGTGCAGGAAATCATTCCGCGCTTTGTCCAGGCGGCACTGGTGACGCTCAGGCTCTCGGCCTGGGGCGTGAGCCTGTCGTTGCTGCTGGGCCTGGCCGTGGCGCTTGTCACCAGCTACCGGGTGCGTCCCTTCGACAGCCTGGCGCGCGCCTACATCGAGCTGTCGCGCAACACGCCGCTGCTCATCCAGCTCTTCTTCCTGTACTACGGGCTGCCCAAGATCGGCATTCACTGGGATGGTTTCACCTGCGGCGTGATCGCGCTGACCTTCCTGGGGGGCAGCTACATGGCCGAGGCGCTGCGGGCTGGCCTGCAGGCGGTGCCCCGCGGACAGGTGGAATCGGCGCGCGCCATCGGGCTGCGGCGGGCACAGATTCTCCGGCATGTGGTATTGCCGCAGGCGCTGGCCATCGCGCTGCCGGCGCTGACGGCCAATGCGCTCTTTCTGGTGAAGGAGACCTCGGTGATCAATGCGGTGTCGGTGGCCGAGCTGCTGTTCGTCACCAAGGACATCATCGGCACCGATTACATGACCAACGAGGCGCTCTTCATGCTGCTGGTGTCGTACCTGGTGCTGCTGCTGCCGCTGTCGTGGCTGGCGGCATGGGTGGAGAAACGGATGCGGAGGGCGGAATATGGCGGCGCTTGAGGTGCTGCTCTCGGGCCAGAACGTGCCGCGGCTGCTGCACGGGCTGTGGCTGACGCTCTACATCTCGGTGATCTCGGTGGCGGCCTCGGCGCTGCTGGGCACGGGGCTGGGGCTGCTGATGCGAAGCGGGAGCGCAGCAGTGCGCGCCGGCTGCCGCCTGTACCTGGAGACGATCCGGATCGTGCCGATCCTGGTGTGGCTGTTCGTGCTGTATTTCGGACTGCCCACCTGGACGGGCTGGCACGTGGATGCCCTGTGGGTGTGCGTGGGCGTGTTCTCGCTGTGGGGCACGGCCGAGATGGGAGACCTGGTACGCGGGGCGCTCTCGTCGCTGCCGCCGCATCAGCGCACCTCGGCACTGGCCCTTGGGCTCACGCGGGCGCAGGTGTTCCGGTACGTCGAGGCGCCGCAGGCGCTGCGTCGGGTGCTGCCGGGGGCCATCAACCTGTTCACGCGGATGGTCAAGACCACGTCGCTGGCCGCGTTGATCAGCGTGATGGAAGTGGTGAAGGTGGGACAGCAGATCATTGAACGTTCGCAGATGATCGAGCCGAAGGTGCCGACGGCCTCGTTCTGGATCTATGGGCTGATCTTCCTGCTGTATTTCCTGGTGTGCTGGCCGCTGTCATGGTGGGCAGCGCGGCTGGAACGACGCTGGGCGGCATGACAGGGCAAGGACGGACGCAACGCACCGGACGCCGCGGGCTGGCCGCATGGTCGGTGCATGGCACGCAAGGTCAGGGCTCGGAGAACGTGAGGCAAGGGGCGCAGGAACGGGACGGGAGAACGTGAAGGATGAGGCACGAGGAAGAAACGCATCGCGCCACGCCGGGCAATGAATCCGGTGAGGCACTGCTGACGCTGCATGGCGTGCACAAGCGCTATGGCGAGGTCGTGGCGCTGCATGGCATCGATCTGACGCTGCACCGGGGCGAAGTGGTGGTGATCCTGGGGCCGTCGGGCTGCGGCAAGAGCACGCTGCTGCGGACCATCAACGGCCTGGAACCGATCCAGGGCGGCGAGATCAGCATGGCGGGTGTGGGCGTCTTCGGGCGCGACGTGTCGTGGGACCAGGTGCGCCAGAAGGTGGGCATGGTGTTCCAGAGCTATGAACTCTTTGCCCACATGAACGTCATCGACAACATTCTGCTGGGGCCGCTGAAGGTGCAGAAGCGTGACCGTGCCGGGGCCGAGGCCGAAGCGGACCGGCTGCTGGAGCGGGTGGGGCTGCTGGCGCGCAAGCAGGCCTGGCCGCGCGAACTGTCAGGCGGTCAGAAGCAGCGCATTGCCATCGTGCGGGCACTGTGCATGAATCCGGAAGTGATCCTGCTGGACGAGATCACGGCGGCGCTGGATCCGGAAATGGTGCGCGAGGTGCTGGACGTGGTGCTGGAGCTGGCGCGCGAGGGCATGAGCATGATCATCGTCACCCACGAGATGGGCTTTGCCGAGAAGGTGGCGGACCGGATCGTGTTCATGGATCAGGGGCGGATCATCGAGGAAGGAGCACCCGCCGCATTCTTTGCCCGGCCGCAGACCGAACGGGCCCGGGTGTTCCTGAACGGGCTGGACTATTGAAGAAAAGGCCGACGCCGAAGGCGGATGGGTGACGGCGTTTGGCGTGTGGCGATCTGACGTTCGACACTCTGGCGGTGTTCCGGCTCTGGAAGGGGCATGGACGATGGATGTTGTGGGGCACGGTCGCGTCGTGCCTCAAGTTTGAGAAGCAAGGGCGGTATGAACCGTGCCGCTTGTCTGAGTGGTAAGTATCCGAAACAACCTGGAAAGGAAGGACATCATGAAATTTGCATTCAAGCCGGTACTGATGGCCGCCCTGCTGGCGGCCGGTGTGGTGAGTGGCAGCCATGCGATGGCGGCTGATGACGGGCTGGCACGGATCAAGGCCAGCGACCGCATCCGCATCGGTGTGTTCGGTGACAAGCCGCCCTTTGGCTACATTGACAGCGAAGGCAAGAGTCAGGGCTTCGATGTGGAAATTGCCAAGGACTTTGCCAAGGATCTGCTGGGCAGCCCCGACAAGGTGGAATACGTGATCACCGAGGCAGCTAACCGGGTCGAGTATCTGAAATCCGGCAAGGTGGACATCATTCTGGCCAACTTCACGCAGACGAAGGAACGCGCCCGCGTGGTGGACTTCGCCGCGCCCTACATGAAGGTGTCGCTGGGTGTGGTCTCGCCCACCAAGGCGCCCATCAAGTCGGTGAACGAACTGGAAGGCAAGACGCTGCTGGTGAACAAGGGCACCACGGCCGATGCGTATTTCAGCAAGAAGTACCCGGATATTTCGCTGCTGAAATATGACCAGAACACCGAGACCTTCGATGCACTGAAGGATGGTCGTGGTGCGGCGCTGGCGCACGACAACGCATTGCTCTGGGCCTGGGCCAAGGAAAATCCGGGTTATGAAGTCGCCATCGGCCAGCTGGGTGAACCGGAGTTCATCGCCCCGGCGGTGAAGAAAGGTGATGACGCCCTGCGCGCCTGGATCGACCAGGAGGTGGCCAAGCTCAAGCAGGATGGTCGCCTGAAAGCCGCCTACGAGAAGACCCTGCGCCCGGTCTACGGCGACAAGGTTCCGGCCGAGCAGCTGCTGGCGGAATGAGGGCTGGCTGGCACTTGGCGGCGTGTCAGACTGCCGAGCAGGCACTGCTTGATCAGCGCCTGCTCATGATGTCTGGCAGCCAGTATCAGGCCATCCTGGACATGCTGGACCGTCCGGAACAGGACAACCCGGGGTTGGCCGACCTGTTTTCCCGGGTGCCGGTCTGGGACGCTCAATGAAGCGGGTTGCGCTACAGCCGTTGGCGGCCCATCATCGGCAGACAAGTCCCTGAATCCTCAGGGCAGAGGATCAGCCGGCGGCGTGAGGCTGGCACGGATGGCCGCCAATCCGGCCATTGCAAAGCGATGCAGGTGGTCGACCAGCACCTCGGGCTGCATGTGTCGCAGCTCATGCAGCGGCCCCGGCAGCTCCCGTCGGGCGATCAGCATCATGATGCAGGGTGCGCCGACGCTGAACATGCAGCGCGTGACCACCGGATCGCGGGCGTCGATGCCGATGATCTCGGCCACCAGCTGGCGCACCAGCGACAGCTTGGGGGCGCTCTCGGTCTGGAACAGCACCTGCAGGTGCGAGGAAGGGGCCATCACTTCGGCGGCCAGCAGGCCCAGGTGCCAGTTGGTCTGTGCGCTGGTGGCCTGGCTGACCAGCTGGGTCATCAGGATGCGAAGCCTTTCGGACGCCGGCAGCGGTGCATGCACGAGCTGGCTGAGTGCGTCGACGGTGAAGAGCCGCCGGTGGGCTTCGATGAGCGTGGCCTGGTAGAGGCCGCTGCGGCTGCCAAAGTGATAGTTGATGGAGGCCAGGTCCACACCGGCGTGGGCCGCCACCGCCTTGCTGGTGGTCTCGGCAAAGCCCTGGCTGCCGAACAGCTCGCCCGCGGCCTGCAGGATGCGGGCGCGGGTGGCTTCGCCGTCGGTACGTGAGGCGCGGGCACTGGCGGGGTTGGGGATCATGGGCGCATTGTTCCTGATTTGCGGCGCTCTGGCCATCCTGTGCCATCCCGGGTGTGCCGGCTGGGGTGCAGGTAGCCCCGTGATCTACGACGTATGGTCGCCATTTACGTAAGCAGCATTCACTTGATATTTCCATAGGACTAATTTCAATTCAATTTAACTTTAAGGTAAGATGGGTTCCGCGAGATGGCCCACTGTCCGTCCGGGGATGCGCTCATGAAGAAACCCATCGTGATGATCGTGCTGCTGGCCGCCGTGGCGGCGTGCTGGTACGGCTGGCAGCACTGGCGTCCGCAGGGACAGGACGCCGGCGTTTTCTACGGCAACATCGACGTGCGGCAGGTGTCGCTGGCCTTCGAGGGCAGCGGGCGTGTGGCGCAGGTGGATGCGGAGGAAGGTGACCGGGTTCAGTCGGGCCAGGTGCTGGCGGTACTGGATACGCGCACGCTGGCGCTGCAGGCGGATCAGGCGGCGGCCCAGCTGCGGGTGCAGGAAGAGAACCTGCGGCGGCTGAAGAACGGTGCACGGCCGGCCGAGATCGCCCAGGCACGCAGCCGGCTGGCGGCTGCCCAGGCGGATGCCCAGCGTGCCCGTCGTGAGCAGGCGCGGCTGGAGCGGATTGCGACGGCCAGTGCCGGCGCGGTGAGTGTTCAGGATGTGGACCGGGCGCGCAGTGCGGCCCGGGTGGCGCAGGCCGCCGTGAAGGAGCGGCAGGATGCGCTGGCACTGGTGCAGGAGGGTGCGCGCCGCGAGGAGATCGACGCAGCCGATGCCCAGGTGGCGGCGGCACGTGCCCAGCTGGCCCTGCTGCGCCATCAGCTGGACCAGGGGGAACTGCGGGCGCCGGTGGCGTCCGTGGTGCGTTCGCGCCTGCTGGAGCCGGGCGACATGGCGTCGCCGCAGCGCCCGGTTCTGGCGCTGGCGGTGACCAGCCCCAAATGGGCGCGCATCTACGTGGATGAGTCCAGTCTGGGGCAGGTGAAGCCCGGGCAGACGGCGCAGCTGAGCGTTGATTCGATGCCGGGAAGGACGCTGGCCGGCAGGGTTGGCTACATCTCGTCGGTGGCCGAGTTCACGCCCAAGTCGGTGCAGACCGAGGTGCTGCGTACCAGCCTGGTGTACGAGGTGAGGGTGCTGGTGGATGACCCCGATGATGTGCTGCGGCTGGGGCAGCCTGTGACGGTGCGGCTGGAGTCAGGCACGGCGGACCGGAATCATGAGGGCGGATGAATCCGTGGTTCGCGCCGAGGGCCTGACCCGGCGCTTCACGGGTCCGGATGGGCGTCCGCGGGTGGCCCTGGATCGGGTGTCGCTGTCGGTGACCCGGGGGCAGCTCACGGCCCTGGTGGGGCCGGATGGAGCGGGAAAGACCACGCTGATGCGGATGATGGCCGGATTGCTGGCGCCAGACGAGGGCAGTCTCCATGTGCTGGGACTGGACGTGACCCGAGACGCGCAGGCCGTGCAGGACCGCATCAGCTACATGCCGCAGCGCTTTGGACTGTATGAGGACCTGAGCGTGCAGGAGAACCTGGACCTGTACGCTGATCTGCATGGTGTGCCGCAGGCGGTGCGCCGCGAACGCTTTGTCCGGCTGATGGCCATGACGGATCTGGCGCGCTTCACGGCGCGTCCTGCCGGCAAGCTTTCGGGCGGCATGAAACAGAAACTGGGCCTGGCCTGCACGCTGGTGCGATCGCCCGAACTGCTGCTGCTGGATGAACCCAGCGTGGGGGTGGATCCGCTGTCACGCCGTGATCTGTGGGAGATCCTGCTGCAGCTGGTGCGGGACGAGCAGCTGAGCGTGGTGGTGAGCACCGCCTACATGGACGAGGCTGAACGCTGTGCGCACGTTCACGTGATGAACGCCGGTCACGTACTGGCCGACGGTACGCCGCAGGCGCTGGCACAGCGGGCGCAGGGCCTCACCTTCGTGGCGACGCCGCCGGGCGGCATGGCGGCGCGCATGCTGCAGGCGCGGCTGCTGGACGCTGCGTCTGTCGTGGTGGACGCCGTGCCCCGTGGCGGGCAGGTACGCTTCATCCGTCGGCCGGACGTCGATGAGGAGGCGCTGCAGCCGTTGCTGGAGAATGTGGTGGTGCATCCCCGACCGGCCGAGCTGGAGGACGCCTTCATGCTGATGCTGCGCCAGCACGCAGAGGCGGTCGGTGGGCAATCGTCTTCGGAAGAGCCGCCTGCGGCCGGAGCGGACCGAACCCTGCACGGATCGTGGAACGATGCTCTGACGGCCCCGGCCCCGGATGGCCAGCGCCCAGCAGCCGTGACGCAGCAGGATCTGACTGCGGCGTTTCCGCCGTTGAATGAGGGGGCAGGGGCTTCCCGCCGGGACGCGTCCGGGGTGTCCTTGCAGTCTGCCGTCTTGCCCGTGACAGACCACGCTGAGCCCGTCATCGTCGTGCGCGATCTGGTGCGCCGCTTCGGTGACTTCACGGCGGTGGCCAGCACCTCGTTCGAGGTGTGGAGGGGCGAGATCTTCGGCTTGCTGGGGCCCAACGGGGCGGGCAAGACCACCACATTCCGGATGCTGTGCGGATTGCTGCCGGCCACCAGCGGCTCGCTGCAGGTGGCGGGCGCGAACCTGCGGGTGGCGCCGGCGCGGGCGCGGGCACGCATCGGCTACGTGGCGCAGAAGTTCTCGCTCTATGCCACGCTGACCGTGCGCGAGAACCTGGCGTTCTATGGTGCAGCCTATGGCCTGCACGGCCGCCAGCTCACCGAGCGGATCGAGGCCATGCTGCAGCGCTTCGATCTGGATCCGGAGGCCGCCAGCGGTCTGCTGCCGGCCGGCTATCGTCAGCGGCTGGCCATGGCCGCAGGGCTCATCCATGCGCCCGACATCCTGTTCCTGGACGAGCCCACCAGCGGCATCGATCCGCTGGCACGGCGTGCGTTCTGGCGCACCATCACGGCGCTGTCCGCGCAGGGCGTGACGATCGTCATCACCACGCACTTCATGGAAGAGGCCGAATACTGCGACCGCATTGCCATCCAGGATGCGGGGCGGATGCTGGCACTGGGTACGCCGCACGAGGTGCGCACGCAGGCGGGCGAGGCAGGCAGCGACATGAATGCGGCCTTCATCGCCATTGTCGAGCAGGGACGCCGGGAGGCTGTGACATGACCAGGGTCGCTATCGTGAATCTGTCAGTCAGGCGAATGACATCCGGGCTGCTCGCGCGCCTGCGGGCAAGGAAGTGCACCATCCTGTTTGACACTCACCCTCAGTACCCTGTTGTTGACCTGTGGACGCGGGAGAGCTGTTCATGAAGGCGACGGGTTTCTGGCGCCGGCTGTGGGCGCTTGTGAAGAAGGAATTCCGCCAGATGCTGCGGGATCGCAGCAACCTGCTGGTGGGCCTGGCGCTGCCGGTGACGCTGATCCTGCTGTTCGGCTATGGCATGTCCTTCGACGTGAAGGATGTGCGGGTGGCGATGGTGCTGGAAGATGCGTCGCCCCGGGTGCAGCAGGTGCTGGCCGGGCTGCGGGGTTCCACCTACATGGAGCCGCGCTGGGCAGGCAGCATGCCCGAAGCCGAACAGTGGTTGCGCCGGCACGAGGTGGAGGCCATCCTGCGGGTGCCGCCAGGGTTTTCCGGGCGGCTGCAGAGCGGTGATGCAAAAGTGCAGCTGGTGGTCAATGGCAGTGAATCCACGTCAGCCGCCACCATCGAATCCTACGTGAATGGCGTGCTGGCGCTGTGGGCGCAGAAGGAGGCGGATCGGGCCGGCCCGGCCGGGCAGATCCTGGCGGCAGGCAGCGTGCAGGTGCAGCAGCGGCTGTGGTTCAACGAGGCTGGCGAGAGCACCTGGTTCCTGGTGCCGGGGCTGCTGGTGCTGGTGCTCACGCTGATCGGGGCCTTTCTCACCTCGCTGCTCATTGCCCGTGAATGGGAGCGCGGCACGATGGAGTCGCTCTTCGTGACACCGGTACGACCGCTGGAGATCGTGCTGGCCAAGCTGATTCCCTACGTGGGCGTGGGGCTGGTGGACCTGGCCATGTGCCTGCTGGCGGCGCATTTCCTTTTCGAGGTGCCCATGCGAGGCTCGCTGGGCATGATGGTGCTGGGGAGCACGCTGTACCTGGTGGTGTCGTTGCTGATGGGGCTCTTCATTTCGGGGCGCACGCGCAACCAGTTTCAGGCCAGTCAGGTGGCCCTTCTGGGGAGCCTGCTGCCGTCGATGATGCTTTCGGGTTTTATCTTCGACCTGCGCAACGCACCGGCACTGGTTCAGGTCATCGGGCACCTGCTGCCGGCCACGCACTTCATGGGGCTGACCAAGAGCCTGTTCCTGATGGGCAACCACTGGCCGACCATCGTGCAGGACCTGGGCATTCTGCTGCTGTATGCGGTGCTACTGCTGTGGGCCACGTTGCGCACGGTAAGAAAACGGCTGGACTGACAGGGCAGGGCGGTGGAGATCCGAACGCAGAGAGTGAAGCGGCAGGTGAAGGCGCGTGTTGTCGACCCTGCCCGGGAGGGTATCCGGATGAGGCAGGACGAAATGCATGGGGCGTGGCTGGCCGGATGGCTGCTGGCAGTCCGGCAGGTGCTGGCGCTGATCCGCAAGGAGCTGCTGGTGCTTTTCAAGGAACCGGCCAACCGCATCATCCTGTTCGTGCCGGCGCTGCTGCAGGCGCTTCTCTATGGTTATGCGGGCACCTACGACCTGCACGACACGCCCTATGCGGTGCTGGATCAGAGCCGTAGCGAGGTGTCGGCCCGGTTGCTGGCACGCATCGAGAGCAACGGGCTGTTCCGGCAGGTGGCGACACTGGCTGATGCCCGGCAGATTGCCGACGTGATCGATGAGGGGCGGGCCATGTTCGTCGTGAGCATTCCGGCCGATTTTGCGGACCGGCTCGCACAGGGACAGACCACGGCGGTGCAGCTCATTCTCGATGGCCGCAATTCGGTGACGGCGGGGCTGGCCTCGGGTTACGTGAGCAGCATTGTGGGCAGCTACAACCAGACGCTGCGGCAGGCGGCGGGGCTTTCCGGCACGGGCGGGGTGAAGATCGAGCGGCGTGCCTGGTTCAATCCGAACCTGGAGTCGCGCTGGTCCCTGATGCCGACGCTGATCGCCTCGCTGAGCCTGATTCAGACGCTGCTGCTGGCGGCGCTGTCGGTGGCGCGCGAGCGCGAGCAGGGCACCTTCGACCAGCTGCTGGTGACGCCGCTCACGCCGATGCAGATCCTGGTGGGCAAGGCGGTGCCGTCGGTGCTGGTGGGCCTTCTTCAGTCGACCATCATCCTGGTGATCATCCGCTTCTGGTTCCAGATCCCGATGGCAGGGTCGATCGTGACGCTGTACCTGGGGCTTCTGGTGTTCACGGTGGCCGCCGTCGGCATGGGGCTGTCGCTGTCGGCGCTGTCGCTGACCATGCAGCAGGCCATGCTCTACACCTTCCTGGTGGTCATGCCGCTGATGATGCTCTCGGGCATGCTCACGCCGGTCCGCAACATGCCCGAGGTGCTGCAGGTGGCCACCTATGCCAATCCGCTGCGCTTCGGCGTGGCCATTGCGCGAGGCGTGTACCTGGAAGGGGCTACGTTCGTCGACATCGTGCCGCACCTGGTTCCGCTTGTCGTGATGATCGCGGTGACGTTGCCGCTGGCTGCCTGGCTGTTCCGCCATCGGCTGGGTTGAACCTGCAGACCGATCAGGCTGTCCGCCACTCCCGGGTCAGCGTGGCCACCAGTTGCGCAGCGGGCATCTCGCGGATCATCGGTGCGCCCTGACCGGCCCAGTGAGCGGCATAAGTGTGCTCACCCCGGCGGCTGGCCGCGGCATGGAGCTGCTTGGCGGCATCGTAGGCACGCGGGTAGGCGGCAGGCGGCGGTGCATCCGGTGCTTCGCCGTAGTCGATGAACGAGCTGACAATGCCACGGGCCGGGCGGCCCGAGAGTACACGGGTCAGCCGGGTATGGGCTGCGTCGGCGCTCCTGAGGCGTGCACGGTAGGCTGCGTTGGCGGCGGATTCTGGACAGGCCACGAAGGCGGTGCCCAGCTGCGTGGCAGCGGCGCCCAGCTCCTGCATGGCACGAATGGCGTGGCCGTCCATGATGCCGCCGGCAGCGATGATGGGCAGTCGGGTGTTCAGGACCAGCTGCCTCACCAGCACGGCGGTGCTCAGGTGTTCGTCGGGCGGGAGCGGCACACCGGGCTCGGGATCGAAGCAGCCCCGGTGGCCGCCGGCCTCGATGCCTTGCGCGATGATGGCATCCAGTCCAGCCGTTTCTATCCGACGGGCCTCATCCAGGTTGGTGGCGCTGGCCAGCAGGCAGATGCCGGCTTTCTTCAAGGCCTGCAGCTGGTGGGGCGCTGGCAGCCCGAAATGAAAGCTCACCACCGCCGGACGGGTTTCCAGCAGGACGTCCAGCATCCGGTCATCGTCCATGAAGCTGGGATAGACCTCGACCAGTCGCGTGGGCGGTGCCATGTCCAGACGAGCATAGAGCGGTGCCAGATGGTGCAGCCAAGCCGCGTCGCCAGCCGGATCGGGGGCGGGCGTCCGATGGCAGAAAACGTTGACGTTGAAGGGCCGGTCGGTGAGGACTCGGGTGGCTTCGATCATCCGACGTGCGTCTTCAGGCGAGCTGGCACCTGCGCCCAGACCACCCAGTCCCCCCGCGTTGCTGACGGCAGCCGCCAGTTCGGGTGTGGCCACGCCAGCCATGGGGGCTTGCAGGATGGGCAGGGCCAGGCCCAGGCGTTCCATCAGGGCATGGGAGTGGTCGTTGCTCATAAGTGTGTCTCCTGTGCTGCCGGGTTGCTGGCAGTCGTTGTTGGTTTCCCGGTAGCAGACCCGCATCGTGGATGGTGCCTGCTACCGCCGAATACGCCTTTTACCGGCTACGCCTTTTACCGCCGGATGTAGCGATAGCCGATCCAGCCGCCCAGCAGGCCGCCCAGGTGGGCGAAGTGGGCCACATCCTGTTGCGTGCCGGTCAGGCCGAACCATAGTTCCAGTGCCGCGTAGATGGCCACGAAGACGCGGGCCGGCAGCGGGATGGGCGGGATGAGCAGCATGACCCGCTCGTGCGGGAAGACCAGGGCATAGGCCAGCAGGATGCCGAAGACGCCGGCCGAGGCGCCGATGATCGGGGCACCGTTGATGGACAGGATTTCGCCGACCAGCATCTGGGCGATGGCACCGAAGACGATGGCCGACAGATAGGTGATGGCGGTGCGGCGTGGCCCCCAGACCATCTCGATGCGCGAGCCGAACATCCAGACGGCGAACATGTTGAACAGCAGGTGGGTGAAGTCACCATGCAGCACGCTGTAGCTGAGGATCTGCCAGGGATGGGTCAGCAATATGGACAGGTCGGGCCAGAGCGCGAACCAGGCCATCATCTCGTAATAGAAGTTCTGCTGCAGCAGGTAGAAGATGGTGTTGATGAGCAGGACGGCGCGGACAAATGGGGGCACGGCAGGTCTCGATGGGAGGGCGATGGGCCGGCCAGCGGGTGGCCGGGGCCGGAATGGGAGTGAACCCGGGGTTCGGGTGATTATTGGGGACGAGGGCGCTCGTGTTCAAGCGGCCATGCCGGGGCAAGACCAAGCCCCGGCTCGCTGATGTCCAGCGGGTCTCAGGCCTTGCCCAGCGACCCGCGGAACAGGTCTCGGGCATGGCCGGTGGAGGGCACTGGGCGGACCGGGGATGCACCCTTTGGCGGCGTGCCAGCCCGAAGGGCTGCGGCAGGTCCTGGCGTGACATGCGGGGATGCCTTGTCAGTAGCCGAGGCGCTCATGGCAGGCGGGGTGCTCCCCGACGCAGGGGACTGTCGGGATGCGACGGCCTTGTCGGCTGCACTGGACGAGGGCGGCGCTGGTTGTCCTGCTGGGTGTTCCGGTTTTTCCGGGGCGCTGGCGCCGTGCGTCCCTGCTGCCTGGGCGGGCTTGGTCCTGGCACTGGCACGTTCTGCTGCCTGAAGTTTGGCTTCCAGCCGGTTGCCGTCGAACGGGTTGTCCACCGGAGGCGCGTCGGCAAAGATCGGCGACAGGCGGGCCGCATCGTCGGCATCGCGCTGGGCATGGCGTTCAAGCTGCTGCAGCGCGGCCCGGCGCTGGGCGGTGCTGCGCAGGCCTACGCCGCCCACCTCATCGGCCAGACTGACCCCACCGGAGTCCGGCATGGGCAGCGCCGCCTTGGACGAGCCGCCCACGATGGCGCCACCGGGCGCGGTATGCAGGCCGCCGCCTATACCCTGCGCCATGTTGCTGCGCATCGGTTGCCGGTCCCGCGGCGGCTGGGTGAGCAGGTCGCGGAAACTGATGGTCGACAGTACCGCCGACATCTGGTCCTGAGCGTAGGAGAAGGTCTGGATGATCCGGTCGGCGTCCGGTTCGGGCGGATGGATGTCGCCGGCATGGCGCACGGCCTCCAGCACCTGCCAGGGCGTGATGTTGCTCAGGTCGCGGCCGGGCATCCAGGCCGTCGGCTGGCTCTTTTCCACCCGCACGACGATGCCGTGGGCCGCCAGGGCTTCCAGGATCCCGTCAATGGCGTAGCCGGGTGTGTGGAAGCGTTTGGCCAGCTCCTCGGTGCGCAGGGCCGCATTGCCTTGCAGATAGCGCTCGCCCAGCGCCTGCATGATGGCCAGGGCCAGCTGGTCCTGGCTCTGCGCCGACAGGTGCGGCTCTTCGCCCGGAGGGGCCATCAGGCATTCGGTGTGCTGCATGTAGAAGCCCACGCTGGCGCCCACCAGGACCACGATCCAGCTCACGTACAGCCAGATCATGAAGATGATGAGGATGGCCAGACTGGAATAGATGGCGGCGTACTGGGTGGAGCCGGCCACGAAGCGGGCGAAGGCCCAGCCGGCGCTCTGCCAGCAGATGCCGGCCACCAGCGCGCTGGTGAGGGCCGGCAGCAGGCGCACCTTCGTGTTGGGCATGAACAGGTACAGGAACAGGAACAGCCCGACGACCAGCACGTAGGGCAGCAGCCGGCCGGCCAGCACCGCCAGGTGCCCGAAGGGCTCGACGCTGATGATCATCTGCACCAGGTGGGACGAGGCCAGCGTGGCGTTGAGGCCCAGCGCCGACACCACCAGGATGGGGCCCAGCAGCATGACGCACAGGTAGTAGCTGATGCGCTGCGAGAGCGGGCGCATCGTCTTCACGTGCCAGATGGTGTTGATGGAGCTTTCGATCTTGAGGATGGTGGACACGGCGGTGAACAGCAGCATCCCCAGACCCACCGACCCCAGCACGCCCACGTGCATGTTGTCGATGAAGCTCATGATGTTGGTGGTGATCTCGGCGCCCTTGGGGCCCAGCGGCTCCATGAAGCGCTGCAGCGCCGGCTCGATCTGGCCGTGCA
>ERZ772977.39-NODE-39-length-107190-cov-7.777085_pt1 | contig 107190 bp, 81 predicted proteins | sample MGYA00511131_ERZ772977 | MGnify/ENA primary metagenome ERZ772977 (study PRJEB29015, sample SAMEA2737935) | human oral metagenome | biome: human oral; feature: human-associated habitat; material: dental | place: China | collected 2151 ...
GCCACCGGACACTTCGGTGATGTTGTCAGGCCGCCTGCCAGGGCCACCGGACACTTCGGTGATGTTGTCAGGCCGCCTGCCAGGGCCACCGGACACTCAGGTGATGTTGTCAGGCCGCCTGCCGGGGCCACCGGACACTCCGGCGATGTTGGCAGGCCGCCTGCCAGGGTTTACCGGCCGACGAGCGGAATAGGAATTACGGCTGCGTGGGCTCGTTGATGACCCGCATTTCGCAGCGCACGCAGTCGAACTCGAGCCGGAGGCGTGTCCCCTCGTGCAAGAGATAATACGGCTCGCGGAAGGGTGACCGGCCCTGTTGGTGTACCGGGCACCAGCCCATGCTGTAACGCAGGCAGTGGCGCGTGAACATCAGTGGGACACCTGCGCGGGGCTGCTCTTCGTAGGCCCGCTCGACGGTGCGCACGCCGTGGCTGCGATAGAAGGCCTCGGCTTTGCCGTTGCTGATGTTGGCCGTGTAATCGACTGTGGAGCTGGGGTAAACGGCGGTCGGGGATTCGGGGCGACGCCTGCGACGTGTGCGGCGAGCGAGGCGTTCGGACAGCAGTCGGTCGACGGCCTCGCGACGCATTTCACCGAGCAGTGAGGAGGGCACGAACAGGTTCTCGTGCATGTCCACGGTGATGCGCGCAGCCTCAAAAGGTGTGGTGCCGAGGCGCGAGAGTTGGGTGCGGATGTTCTCCCCTTGCGGTTTGACGGCTGGCTCGGCAGCGAAGGTGTGCGTGACGGTCACGCCGCAGCCCGCGGTGTCCGTCAGGGTGAGCGCGAAGCCGTCCGAGGTGTCGCTCCACACGATGTCGATGGCGATGCGGCGCTCGGCCGATGGTTTGGCGAGAACGGCCTCGAAGGCGCTGTCGACGTTGCGATAGAGCAGTGTGCCCGGCTTGACGGCCGGCATGCGTGCAGCGACAATGCGCCGACCCTCAGCTCGGTTCACTCGGAAGCCTTCGAGCTCGCCTCGCGGGTTGAAGAAGACCAGTCCGTCGCCGTTGTGGAGCGGCTTTGTGCCGTCTACGAGAAGTCCGCCACCGCGACTCGCACTGGCGCGTCCGAGCGGTTCGCCTATGGATTTAGGCGTGTCGAACGAGGTAATGTCGGGCGTGCGCCCATGGAGGAAATAGTCGGTGAATCCGCGGTTGAAGCTCTTCTCCGGCCGCGGCTCGAAGGTGTAGGTGGATCGCCCGTCGGACGCCTGTCGGAGCGACGGATCGCGCGCCAGAATCTCGTCGAGTCGCTGGCGATAGTAAGCGGTGACATTCTTCACGTAGGCCACGTCTTTCAGTCGGCCCTCGATCTTGAGCGAGGAGACGCCGGCGGCAATCATGGCCTCGAGGTCGTCCGAACGGTTCATATCGCGGAGCGAAAGCAGGTGCTTGTCTCGGGCTATCGTCCGTCCGTCTGCGTCGACCATCGTGTAGGGCAGTCGGCAACACTGCGCGCATGCGCCGCGGTTGGCGCTGCGTCCGGTGAGGGCCGAGCTGAGGTAACATCTGCCGCTGTAGCTGACACATAAGGCACCGTGGACGAAGGCCTCAAGCGATACATCCTTCGGCGTGGCGTCGGCTATGCGACGGATCTCTTGGAGCGTCAGTTCGCGTGCCAGCACCACCTGCTCGAAGCCCGCTTGAGCCAGAAAGGCGACCTTCTCCGGCGTACAGTTGTCCATTTGCGTGCTGGCGTGCAGAGCGATCGGGGGGAGATCAAGCCGTGTCAGTCCCAAGTCCTGCACGATGAGCGCGTCCACGCCCGCGTCGTATAGTTGATGGATCATGCGCTCGGCCTCCTTCAGCTCGTCGTCGCGGAGGATGGTGTTGAGGGCGACGTAGATTGACACATTATAATATATATGGGCGAAATCGCAGAGTGCGCGGATGTCGTCAAGCGAGTTGCCAGCCGCGGCGCGTGCGCCGAATTTGGGTGCACCGATATAGACAGCATCGGCGCCATGCAGGATGGCCTCTCGGCCGCACGCCAGATCCTTGGCCGGAGCCAGCAGTTCGATACGTCGAGCCATCGGTCAGAGGTCGCCTAAGTTGCGGATGTCGTCGAGGTGGTAAGGCGTAGCCTGATAGACGTAATAGTTGAGCCAGTTGGAGAAGAGCAGGTTGGCGTGCCCCCGCCACCGCACGATGGGCGGCTTCGACGGGTCATTGTCCGCGTAGTATCCCGTGGGCGGAGCGATGGATAAGCCCTTCGCAAGGTCGCGTCGGTACTCATCGTCGAGCGTATTGGGCGCGTACTCGGAGTGCCCGGTGATGAAGAACTCTCGTCCCCCACGCGCCATCGCCATATAGACGCCCGCCTCATCGCTCTCTGAGAGCAACGTCAGCCCGGGTATTCCGACCATGTCGCGACGTCGCACCTCCGTGTGCCGGCTGTGTGGCACATAGAATTCGTCATCAAAGCCGCGGAAGATGGGCAGGAATGGCTCGTTCATCGTATGGCGGAAGACGCCGAACATCTTGCTCGATAAGTCGTGCTTCTGTACGCCGAAGAAGTGATACAATGCCGCCTGTGCCGCCCAGCATATGTAGAAGGTCGACGTCACGTGTGTACGTCCCCAATCAAAGATCTCGGTCAGCTCGTCCCAATACCTCACCTCCTCGAATGGCATCCGCTCTACCGGCGCCCCAGTGACGATCATACCGTCGTAAAACTCGTTCCGCATACTGTCGAAATCCCGGTAGAACTCGCGCATATGCTCCACTGGCGTGTTCTTGGACGTGTGGCCTTTGATTTTCATCAGCTCCAGCTCCACCTGTAGCGGTGTATTGCTCAGCAGCCGCACCAAATCGGTCTCGGTGGTGATCTTGAGTGGCATCAAATTGAGCACGACCACCCGTATGGGGCGGATGTCTTGCGAGTTGGCTCTGAGTGAGTCCATCACGAAAATATGTTCCGTCTTAAGTAGCTCTACGGCCGGCAGATTCTTCTGTAGATTGAGTGGCATATACTTGATTTCCCTTGCTTGTTGGGGTGATTTTTGATCGGGCGGCAAATGTAGCAAATGGCGGAAAGGCATTACGGACAGTGCGAATGCGCCTATTGCTACGTGTCCTTATCGTGGGCTTTCGATAATTATTTCGTGCGAGAATTTCCTTGTTTTCTTCCGAAGGCATACTTTTGCCATCAAATTTTTAACCATTAAACAAGTGTGTATATGAACAGGAAAATTGTTACGTTATTATTGGCAGCGGGTGCCCTGGTTGGGGTTTCATCTGTTGCAAGCGCACAGCTGACAGGTCAGCCGTGGAATCCCATGTGGGATATGGTAATGAGAGGAAATGATACCACAATCAGGCATCTCCCGAATCGTCCAGCAGCTCCTCGCCCAAGTTCTCCGACTGCTGCTTGGCTGGATAGCACTCGTATTCGTCTTTATGAAGGATGTGCAGTACAGGTAGATACGGCATTCATTATCCCTGGTGGAAAGAACCGTCGGATCATTTACAAGAATATGCCGAAAGATCATCTGGGACGGCATTACATTGTAAATGCAGTTACAGACAAGGTGTATACGGAGTTCGATACGATCACACTGCCGGACTCTAAGGACTCGACTGTGATCTCTTTGAACTTTAAGCACTTCAGATTGAGTGAAGGCGAACCGACTTTGCGTGATGGCTATCTCGGTGATATCCTGCTTCAAGTTAAAGTAGGCAGTAAGTGGACTGGTTCAGCTTATGGAGGTGCTGTTGAGAAGGTTGATACTCTCTTTTATCAGTACTTTAACCTTCCTCAGATCACGAATCGTAGGAAGGTAGATCCCTCACCTCGAGATACTGGACGCTTTGCTTTCAAATGGAGTGGAGCATTGGTGAACGGTGCTAATGGCGATCCTTACGAGCATTGGTCAAGCTGGGAGGATACCTCTATCCATAGTGGAGACAGCGTATTCTATGTTGCTCCTGCATACTACAGTTTGGACCGCGGTGCTACCTGGTTGCCATGTGAGTCTGAAGGCGTCGATCTGAATGCTCGAGACATTGCAGATATGGGTAGGGATGTACCTGTCTTGGTAAGAGTTCCGAACGGATGCGGAAGCTATCAGGTGATTGAAGCACAAAGTCAACCGAATCCTCCTGTAGTTACACGAGAAGTAACCATTGAGAATGGAGATGGCGGAACGGTAGATCCGTACAAGAACAAGATAAATAGTGGTAGTGATTTCACTTTCACTGTTCGTCCGACCGGATCTAATGTGCCGAATGTCACAACGAGTCGTGACAAGGTGATTTCCGATGCGAGAGGTGTATTGTGGAAGAAAAATGCAGATGGTTCATACACATATACTGTACGTCGCGTTCAGGAGAATCTGACAGTGAAGCTCTCTTATACGCAGTCTAACACTGAAGTGGCCGGAACGCGTGTATGGAGTGAGAACGGACAACTCTACGTTACTGCGGCTGTTTCTGGCAGAGCGAACGTGTACAACGTACTTGGTAAGTTGAACCGTAGCCTGACGTTCTCTGCAGGTGAGACGAAGAGCGTGTCTGTACCGGCTGGTATCTATGTTGTATCGCTGAATAATGGCAAGGCTTATAAGGTGGCCGTTCGTTAATCGTACGGATTAGATTCCAGATTTAGAACAGAAGGGCTCGGAGCTGAATGAGGCTTCGGGCCCTTTGTCTTTTGGGATGTCGAAGAGTCTATAGAGCCTTTGTTGCATACATGCAGGCCATGCAGATTCATCCGAGAGTGCTGTCGTGGAGCGAGAGCCGCATTGCTGTTTTCCTATCTTTGCGGCCGTTTCAAACGCAGATGTTATTACGCAGAGGCGACTAAACGCCTCGGATATTCTAATCAGTAAAAAGAGTAAGAGATGAGAACGGCAATTGTTGGAGCCAGTGGCGCAGTGGGGCAAGAATTCCTTCGGGTACTCGAAGAACGAGACTTCCCGGTGGACGAGCTTGTGCTCTTTGGTTCGTCGCGTAGCGCGGGGCGCGAATATAAATTCCGCGGGAAAGCATACACAGTAAAAGAGTTGAAGCATAACGACGATTTCCGTGGAGTCGACGTGGCTTTCGTATCGGCTGGAGGAGGAACGTCCACAGCTTTTGCGGAGACGATCACGAAGCACGGTGCGGTGATGATCGATAATTCCAGCGCATTCCGTATGGATGCGGACGTTCCGTTGGTAGTGCCCGAGATCAACCCGGAGGATGCGCTCAAACGTCCGAAGGGAATCATTGCCAACCCGAACTGTTCAACGATTCAGATGGTAGTGGCGCTGAATGCGATCGAGAAACTGTCGCACATTCGGCGTGTGCATGTGTCGACCTACCAGGCGGCCAGTGGTGCAGGTGCAGAGGCCATGAATGAGTTGCGGACGCAATACATGCAGTTGGCGCAAGGAGAGGAGCCGGTGGTGGAGAAATTCTTTTACCAGCTGGCCTACAACTTAATCCCGCAGATTGACGTCTTCACCGACAACGGATATACGAAGGAGGAGATGAAGATGTATCACGAAACGCGCAAAATCATGCACTCCGACGTCGAAGTGAGTGCCATGTGCGTGCGGGTGCCGGTAATGCGTGCACACAGCGAGGCGATTTGGGTAGAGACGGAGCGGCCTGTGTCTGTCGAAGAGGCGCGCGCGGCGTTTGCAGCTGACAAAGGCATCGTATTGCAGGACGATCCCGCCAAAAAGGACTATCCCATGCCACTCTTCGTGGCTGGACATGATCCGGTTTACGTTGGCCGAATACGCAAGGATCTCGCTAACCCGAATGGCTTGATATTCTGGACTGTGAGTGACCAAATCAAGAAGGGTGCAGCGCTCAATGCAGTGCAAATTGCCGAATATTTGATCCAGGCTGGAAACATCGGAAAGTGATCGATCGATAGCCGAAAGTTACGGGGGGAACGGACGCGATTCGTTCTCCCCGTTTTGCGTTCGGACAAAATGTCATTTGATAGCGACAAAATGAGTCAAGAGTCCTTACCCAACGTCTTTGAAGGGCGCATGCGCCGGCTGCTGGGCGACGATTACGAGGCCTTTGAGCGGGCATTAGAGGGTGCGCCTACGGTCAGTTTGCGTGTGAACCCTCGGAAGGCGGCGGACGGGCGAGATCTACCGGTGGGGGACCGTGTGCCGTGGTGTGAGACAGGGTATTATCTCACGGATCGGCCTGCTTTCACTTTCGATCCGCTGCTCCATGCGGGCGCCTATTACGTCCAGGAGGCGGCCTCTATGTTCCTCGAGTGGGCTGTCGGCCGTTACGTGACGGAACCAGTCGTGGCGCTCGACCTCTGTGCCGCACCCGGTGGCAAGTCGACGCACCTGATCAGCACGTTACCCGAGGGTAGTCTGCTGGTAAGTAACGAAACGATCCGCAGCCGCAGTCGCGTTTTGGCCGAAAACATGGCCAAGTGGGGCACCCCGAGCGTGGTCGTGACCCAGGCTGACGCGAAGGATTTCGGTCGGCTGACACACCGTTTCGACCTCATTGTGGCCGATATGCCGTGCTCGGGCGAGGGTATGTTTCGTAAGACGCCGTCGGCGCGGGCGGAGTGGAGTCTGGAGGCGGTGAGGCTCTGCGCCGCTCGGCAGCGTCGCATTGTGCATGACGTTTGGCCGGCGCTTCGTCCGGGCGGACTGTTCATTTATTCGACGTGCACGTTCAATACGGAGGAGAACGAGGACAATCTCCACGCCTTCGCAGACGCCTTCGGCGCCGAGGTGTTGCCGGTCGATACGCCCGAGGCGTGGGCTGTCGGCGGTGCGCTGACAGGGACGCTGCCCATCTGTCGGTTTTGGCCCCATCGCACACGTGGCGAGGGATTTACGCTGGCCGTGATCCGAAAACCGGACGACGGTCCGCTGCGCACTACGCGTCTGCGGCCGACACGCCGTCAGCCTGCGGCGGCTGTGCCCGAGGAGATGAAGCGGTGGCTTGCGGCGCCGGAGGATTACGCCCTGGAACGCACGGCGGACGGACGTGTGCGGGCCCTCCCGCGGGCGTTTCGCGACCTGGTGACGGAGCTCGAGGCGCACGTCTATGTGCTCACTGCGGGCGTTTCGCTGGGTGAGGTCAAGGGCCGTGACGCCGTGCCATCAGCGGCGTTGGCGCTGAGTTCGGCGCTGCGTCCGGAGGCGTTTGCGACGGTCGACCTCCCGCGGCCGGAGGCCCTCCGCTACCTGCGGCGCGAGGCACTCTCGCTCCCGGCCGATGTGCCGCGCGGATACGTCCTGGCCGCCTACGGCGGCCTGCCGCTGGGATTCATGAAACAGCTTGGGCCGCGGGCGAACAACCTCTTCCCGCATGAGTGGAGAATCCGTAAGGAGTTGAGCTAGACCGAAATAAGTGAGGCGAAAAAAGTCCTGCCGGACGAAAGGAGCAAGTGGACTCTTCTCGTCCGGCAGGACTTTTTTGTGTTGCCACGAAGGCGTTTCCTCCCGGCCTGTGGCTGCGATCAGGAGCAGAGCGAAAGCTCGATGCGGTTTTCGGCCATCATCCGTCGCATGTTCAGGATGGCGTAACGCATGCGGCCGAGGGCCGTGTTGATGCTGACGCTTGTGCGGGCCGCGATCTCCTTGAAACTCAGCTCTTCGTAGTAGCGCATTTCCAAGACTTCGCGCTGATTAGCGGGTAAAAAGCGGATCATCTTCTTGACGTCTTCGAACACCTGTTTGTTGACCAACATTTCCTCTATCGTCTTGTCGCTGAAGCGCATGTCGTTGAAAAGATCCACGGCTACCTCGTCGTTCGAGATGGTGTTCTCGTTGCGCTCCTGGCGGAAGTGATCGATGATGAGGTTGTGCGCGATACGCGTAATCCACGCCTTGAAGCGGCCGGATTCGGTGTATCGCCCTTGGCGGATGGTCGTGATCACCTTCATAAAGGTCTCTTGAAAGAGATCTTCCGTCAAATCATAATCACGCACGCTGAAATAAATGTACGAGTGGATCGTTTGTTTATAGCGCTCCAATAGCGCGTCGAAAGCGTCGTTATTCCCGTTCGCATACATCGCAACCAACGTCTCGTCGGTCTCCGATTTCATTTTACTCATTACGTCTTTAGTTTTGGTTTAAGAGTAATGTCTTGCAATAGGCAGCGGGGGATTTGGGGGGATTAATAGATGGATTCTTTTGTTATTTGACGGCTGCAAAGTAACGCAGAAAGGCCTTGCTGGCCAAACCTCGGCCGGCGTTCGCACGCGCGATGCGGCCCATTTTGTACAAAACCCGTGGCTTCGTTTTCAGATCAATGGCCCAAAGGCGGAAGGTGAATTTTGTACGCAAAACATGCTCGTTCATCCACCAAAGACTCTAAGGTCATTCGTAATGGCCATATACTGAAAGGATAAGGACTTCGACCGACGCTTCATGCACACGATAAACAATACGATGCTCATGGTTGATTCGCCTCGACTACGTCTCTTCGCCATAGTGTTTGAGTCGCTCAATTTGTCCCGTCCCAGTGGTAGGATGCAATTGGATCTCCTCTAAAAGTGCGTTCAATTTTTTGATTGCATTCGGAGCTTTTTTATAAAGGATCTTTAGACTTCTTCGGGCATCATTCGTAAAGACTAATCTGTACATAAAAGGCGTTCGATAAATGCGTCAATCGATTCTCCGTCGCGTTGCCGCGTGACGCTTCCTTCTTCTGCTTGTTTTAATGAGTGATCAATCTTGGCATAGAATTCCTTTTCACTCATTGTGGCCTCATCGTCTTCCGCTTTTACGGGTATAATTTTGAAAGCGCCCTTCCCCCGGAGCTTGAGGGTGAGCTCTTGGCCGTTGATAACCATATCTAAGTATTTTCCCTGATTGGCTCGAAATTCCCGTCCACTAACTGTGATCATAATCGCTATCCAATAAAATTCGTGGCAAAGATCATTACATTATCGCAATTCCAAAAGATATTCTCCGTGAAGAGCGCGCGTATTGCTGTCAAAAAACAGCATCTATACAAAGTCTCAAAAATGCTGACGTTGAAAAAGTTTACCTATCAAAAGCCTTAGACGAACACTCGTCGATGGATAAATTATCCGTAAAGCGCTGAGATATATGCAGCATGAAAAATGTAAGACTCAAAAGCCTAAGGAAAATGCTCGCCGACAAATAAACAGTCCGCAAAGAGCTGAACAGTGTATAATCTGTGAAATTCAGCATTCAAAAGCCTAAGGAAAATGCTCGCCAGCGTATGAATTATCCGCAATAGGCTGAGCGATGTGTAATCTGTAAAATTCAAGGATCAAAAGCCTAAGGAAAATTGTATCTTATCGCTGTCGAGAGCAATTTTCCTTAGGCTAAATGATGAATCACGCTGGCGAGACGAAATTGCTTCAGGCAAATTGAAGAATCACGCTGGAAATTCCAGATTGCCTTAGGCAAATCGATGTTTTTCACTGGAAACGAAAAATTGCCTCAGGCAAATTGATTTTTCCAGCGTGATTCTTCAATTTGCCTGAGGCTTTTTACTTTCGACAGTGAAATCACACATTTTCCTTACGCAATTGAATGTCGACCGAGTGATTCTTCTGTCCACCTGAGGCTTTTTCTCGTATCATATATTGAAGGGATACGTTTCTTGAAGCGATAGTGCGTCGACGACTTGATTCTTCTGTTCGCCTGAGGCTTTTTCTCGTATCACATATTGAAGAGATACATTTCTTGAAGCTATGGAGCGTCGACGATTTGATTCCTCCGTCCGCCTGAGGCTTTTTCTCGTATCACGTATTGAAGGGATGCATTTCTTGAAGCGATGGTGCGTCGACGAGCTGATTCCTCCGTCCGCCTGAGGCTTTTTTTGTATTACGTATTGAAGGGATACGTATCTGAAGGGGGATGGGTGTTAGGGGAAGGCGATGCGCTGTGACTTGAGACTGGAGGCAGCAGAACAAAAAAAGGAGCCGAATGAGGTTGTCATCCGGCTCCTTACGGTTTTCAAGGCGCCATCGCGGCGCGCTGTGTGCGGTTTAATCGATGTGGCTCAAAGCGGCCAACGGCTTGTGGCTCAGAAGCGATAGCCGAAGGTCAGGAGCGTGCGCGTGGTCTTGATTTGCGTCGACGCGACGTCCGCGCTGAGGGCGCTAAGGTGACGCGAGGCGTCGGTGATGGGCAGGTCGGAGAAGGGATGCAGCTGCTCCGCAGCGCTGCGGTAGAGGCAAGCCAAATCCACGTAAAAGTTAGGTGTGAAGCGGTATCCGAGGCCTACGGTATAGGTGTTGGCGGTGCCGACGGTGGAGTAATGGGTAACGGTCCCGGAGGTGAAGATTTCGCCGCCCGCGGTGAGCCGTCCCTGCATCGGCGAGGCCTGCCAGACGTAGCCGGCGCGCACGGAGAACTGGGGCGTGACGCGGTATTCGGCGCCCAGCTTGAGCGTCTGCCCAACTTTGAAATCGCGCTCCGCCTGCTGCGTGATGTCGCTGTAATAGGTGTCGTCGTCGCGGTTCCCGAGGCGCATCTTTCGATAGTTGGTCAGCTCATAATCCAAGCTCAAAAGGGCCGTTTGCCCCACCACGCCCGCCAGGCTGAAGATCCAGCGGTCTGGCGATCGGAAGGCGTAGCTGAACGAGCCCTTGTCTTGCGGCGTCGAGCTGGACATCAGCGGATTCTTAGCGTCAGCGGAGGAATAACTTTGGGCCGAGGCGTAGTAGTAGTCCGTCATGCGGTACCATTTGGGGGAGTTGTAAGCCACGCCCAAACGGAGCTCGTCGATGGGCCGGACGATGGCGCCGAGGTTGATGGAGTATCCCGAGCCGTCGGTTTCGAGCGCGTTTTGGAGGGCGGCGTAATTATTAGCGCCGAAGTCGTCGCGTTGTGCCGAATTGAGGTGGTAGGTGATGTCGGTCACGGCGACGGTGGCGCCGAGGAAGACGCGGTCGGAGATGTTCATCGAGCCCGAGAAATTGTACTCCACGATTTGTCCACTTTCGTTAATCTCCATCGTCGATTGGCTTGGCGAGTTCGAGGTCCAAATGCCGCTGCTGTTGTAGGCACCAAAACTGCTGCCGTAGACATCGTTAAGATCTTTGTACCTGGTCCCGAAAAAGCCCGCCTTGTAGCCGAGGACGGAGAGCCAATCGCCGGTGAGGTCGTTATACGCGGAGTTGGCTGCCAATTTGTCTTCTGAGAGGCCGAAAATCCTGCCGTTTTGTTCGCGCGCGGTGGAGGTGCGCATCGCGGCGTAGTCGGCCAGCGACCGCGCGGGGCGGCCCGTCACGTGATAGGCGCGGTTGAAGTCGCGCACGCGGTTGTAGGCCACGCCGAAGTTCCAGGCCTTGATGCCGGTGTCGTAGCCCGTGGGCACATAGCCGACGTACGAGAAGTTGTCGAAGCGCATCCGCACCAGGCTCTTGCTGTCCTTCACACCCGTCCAGGTGGCGTCGGCGTCGGTTCGGGTCAGGGCGAGCGTGGTTTGGAGCTCGGAGCTGCGGTAGACGGCTATTCCGGCCGGGTTGTGCGACATAGCGGACATATCTCCGCCCAATGCGCCAAACGCGCCCCCCATACCGATAGATCGGGCCGTGCCATTGAGATCCATCGGCGAGTAGCGGTAGGCGTCCATTTCCTGCTGTGCCCAAAGTGTGGCGGCGCTTAGACTGAGCAGCGCTGCCACATAGATCCTTTTCATCTTCATCTGCTTTGTTCTTCTTTTTTGGTTTAACGTGTCATAAAAAAAGAGTGTGTGCCGAACGGGATGAACCGCCGCCACACGCTCTTTGCTTTGCTATGATGGATGGTGATGAGAGCTTATAGCTCAAACTTTTTCCTACGGTTACATCGTTTTAGCGCCTTCCGCCGCCGCTGCTGGAGCGACTGCTTCCGCCGCCTCCGCCACCGCCGCTGTAGCTGCCTCCGCCACCGCCGAAGCTGCCCGAACTGCTGGAGCGTGTGCTGCTTCCACCGAAGCTGCTGGAGCTACTCGAGCGCGAACTGCCGTAGCTGTTGTCGTAGCTGCTGGAGCGGGTGCTGCTGCCGCTATAGGAGCCGGAGGAGCGGGTGCTGCTGCCGTTGTACGAGTCCGACGAACGGGTGCTGCTACCGCTGTAGATGCTGGACGAACGACTGCTGCCGCCGTCGTAATATCCTCCGGATGAGCTCCGTGACGAGGCGCTGCGACTGCTGCCTTCGTACACTGATGAGCTGCGTGAGGAGGAGCCGTTGCTGCCGCCGTTGTAGTATCCGTCGGACGAGCTGCGGGACGAGGATCGTGAGCTGCCGCCGTCGTAATAGCTGTCGGAGCTGCGCGAGGAAGAGCGCGTGCTGCTGCCGTCGTAGCTGGATGAGCTGCGGGAGGATGAGCTGCGGCTGCTGTAGATGTCGTCCGCCGTGCGGCTGTAGCTGGAGCTTCGGCTCGAGGCGTCGCGGCCGCTCCGGGTGTATCCGTCGGACGACGAACGCGTGGATGTTGAGCGCGTGGAATAGACGTCGCTGTAGTTGCCGCCGTCAGAAGAGCTGCGGTAGGTGGTCGATCGCGATGAGTAGTCGCGGCGGGTGTCACGGTTTCCGTTGTCCCAACCGTAATAGTAGTTGTTGGTTGTGGACGAGTAGGGATAGTAATAGTCGGCGCAGCGATACCCCCAGTAGCCGCCATAATATCCGCTCCAGCCGCTGTACCATGGGTCGTACCAGGGGTCATACCAGCTGGCGTAGAATCCCCCCCAGCCGAAGCTCCACCCCCAGTAGGCGTTGCGCCAGCGCCAGGCTGATCGCCAGGGCGAGTAGAATCCGCCGTAAAACCACGGGTCGTACCACGAATACCAAGCGTCCCAGCCGTTGCCGACGTTTACGTTGATATTCACGTTGGTGCGGCCGCCGGAGTAGTCGGTATCGTAGCTGTAGGAGTAGTATCCATCGCTAAGATTGAGATCGACGTTGTCGGCGCCGGTGATGGTGATTTTGCTCGGGGAATGGTAGCGAATGATGCGTTCGGAGTACTCATTGTCGCCGCGGCGTTCGCTCGCCTTGGCCTTGCGGTTGTCGTCGCGAGCGTCACGGTCGTAGTCGTTATAATCCGCCGTCGAGCTGTCGGTGTAGCGGCGGTTGTAGACATCCACATCGCGATCGCTGTCGAAGTTGTCGCGATCCCGATCGTAGCGCTTGCGTGACGCGGGCCGGTCAGAGGCCGACATGCGTCGTTCGTCCGTGCGTTCTCTCTTTTTGCTCTTTGTGGAGAAATACACGTCGTCGTAGTAGTCCTCTTGGGCCGTGGCGCTGATGGCCGCGAGCAGCAAGAGGCTGGTCAGGTAGACTGATTTCATCGTTTTCATCATCGTAATCTCCTCGTTGATTAATGTGTGGTTTTTGTCCCCGTTTGACGGGGTACATTGCTGAAGTTTAAGTGGCTGCTAAACCGTTGATTCCTTACGAGAGACAAACGTACGCATCTTTCGGAGGGCGGTTTTGTAGGCCGATATACTTTAACAACCCGAACGCTTTCGGCTGGCCACGTTTTAGCCCATCCTCTGGGTCAAAAAGTCGCGCAGAATGAGTGCGTGGTTGTGGTCTGTCGCCTTAGCGGCGGAGAGCAGTGTGACGGTGTCGTATGGCCGTATGCGGCTGATCACTTCGTCCACGCTGGGGGCGGTGGCGAGCTCTGACCGGTAGCGCTGGCTAAATTCCGCCCAACGTCCGTTGGGATCTTCGTGAAACCAACGGCGGAGTGCAGGGCTTGGGGTGAGATCTTTGGGCCAGAGGTCGTAGGGCAGGGCGTCTTTACGAATACCGCGCGGCCACAGCCGGTCGACTAAAATGCGATAGCCGTCAGCGGGATCGGCAGCCTCGTAAACGCGTTTGATTTGAATGCAGGGCGTCATTATCAGAATGTTTATGGTGCAATAATGAGAAGGAAACGGCAGCGGGTTCGCTGCATGGGGCGCTGGAGCTTTCGGCAAATCTTATTCCAAAGTGGTTACTGTTGGGGGAGAGGGGTATGAAAAAAGGCACCCGTTGCGGGGTGCCTTCTTCACGTTGATCTGTGCGATCGGACGACGCGGATGGGGGAGGGCTACTCCTCGGTCTGCGTAGCGGCGTACTCTTTGAGCAGCTTCTCCTGCACGTCGGTGGGGACGAGTTCGTAGCCGGAGAACTTCATCGTGAACGAGGCGCGGCCGCCGGTGATAGAGCTCAGCGACGTAGAGTAGCTGGACATCTCTTTGAGCGGCACCTTGGCCATCAATTTCTCACAGCCGCGCTCGCTGTTCATGCCCATGATCAGGGCACGACGGCCCTGCAGGTCGCTCATCACGTCGCCCAAGTAGTCGCTGGGGACGAGCACTTCGATGTCGTAGATCGGCTCGAGGATCTTCGGCGCAGCATCGCGGAAGGCGGTGCTGAAGGCGTTGCGTCCGGCTAGCATGAAAGAGATTTCGTTGCTGTCCACGGGGTGCATCTTACCGTCATAGACGCAGACGCGGACATCGCGGGCGTACGAGCCGGTCAGCGGCCCCTGCTCCATGCGGCCCATGATCCCTTTGAGGATGGCCGGGAGGAAGCGGGCATCGATGGCGCCACCTACGATGCAGTTGACGAAGACGAGTTTGCCGCCCCACTCGAGGTCGTAAACCTGCGTGTCGCGGACGTTCATGCGATACTCTTGGCCGCCGAAGCGGTAGGTGCCGGGTGCTGGCATGCCCTCGTAGTAGGGCTCGATGATGAGGTGCACCTCGCCAAACTGTCCGGCACCGCCAGACTGTTTCTTGTGGCGATAGTCGGCCCGGGCGGACTTGGTGATCGTCTCGCGGTAGGGGATTTTAGGCTCGAGGAACTCGATGGCCAGCTTGTCGTTGTTCTCAATGCGCCACTTGAGGGTGCGGAGGTGGAACTCGCCTTGGCCTGAGACGATGGTCTGCTTCAGTTCTTTAGACTGTTCGACGATCCACGTCGGGTCCTCCTCGTGCATGCGGGAGAGGATCTCGCTCAGCTTCTCGGCGTCGGCCTCGTTGACCGGCTTGATGGCGCGGCGGAATTTGGGCTCCGGGTATTTGATGAAGTCGAAGCGATACTCGCAGCCTTTGCCATTGAGGGTGTTGCCGCGGCGGACGTCTTTGAGTTTGACCGTGGCGCCGATGTCACCCGCTTCCATCTCGCTGACTTCGCTGCGGATCTGGCCGTCGACGGCGAAGAGTTGTGCGATGCGCTCCTTCGACCCACGGTCGGCGTTGGTGAGATCATCGCCCACCTTGACTTTGCCCGAAACGACCTTGAAGTAAGACACCTGCCCGATGTGCGGCTCGATGGTGGTCTTGAAGAAGAAGAGGCTGGTCGGGCCCGCGGGATCGGCCGTGACTTCGATACCTTCCGTGGTGACGGGGCGCGGCATTTTGTCGGTACAGGGGACGACGTTGCCGAGGAACTCCAGTGTGCGGCGCACGCACATGTCCTTCCCTGCGCAAACGCAGAAAATGGGGAACATACCGCGGCTGACGAGGCCTGCGCGGATGCCTGCGCGCATGTCGTCCTCGGAGAGGGTGCCCTCTTCGAAGAACTTCTCCATCAGCGTGTCGTCATGCTCGGCGGCGGCTTCGACGAGCGCCTTGTGGAGCTCGGTGGCCTTGTCCAACTCCTCGGCGGGGATGTCGAGCACGTCTGGCTTGCCGCCCTCCGGCTTCCAGCGATACATTTTCATCTTCAGCACGTCCACCACGGCGTTAAACGCGGCCCCGGTCTGCACCGGATACTGGATCTGCACGGCTTTGGCGCCGTAGTTTTCGCGGAGCTGATGGACCGTGTTGTCGAAGTCGGCCTTGTCGTTGTCCAGCTGGTTAACGACGAAGATGACGGGCTTGTGAAACTGTTCGGTGTAGCGGAACTGGTTGATGGTGCCCACCTCGACGCCGTACTGGGCGTTGATGACCATCAGGGCCGTGTCGGTGACGTTGAGGGCCGATACGGCGCCTCCGATGAAGTCGTCCGATCCGGGGCAGTCGATGAAATTCAACTTCAGCCCGTTCCATTCGACGCTGAATACAGTGGAGAAGACGGAGTAACCGTAGTCCTTCTCTACCGGGAAATAGTCGCTGACCGTGTTGCCGGCTTCCACCGTGCCACGGCGCTTGATCACTCCACCCTCGAAGAGCATGGCCTCTGCCAGGGTGGTCTTACCCGATCCTGAACTCCCCAGGATGGAGATGTTCTTGATTTCGTTTGTCTGATAAACTTTCATCGTAAAAGTGTTTTTGAGTGATGGATAATCGAGAATTGTCACTTCCATGCCGCCTTTTTATCGGTGGCGACGGCAAAGAAAGCAGGTTTGTTGTGAATGGGGATAGGGAGGTGTTTTGGGGTGTGCAATTCGGTGTGAAAAGGGTCGGCCGCGCTCGTCTGGGCATATAGCGGAAGGTGGAGGGTGTGGCGGTGGAAAGTGCACCTTTTTCAGGCGGCAACGTGGGGTAATGCCCCGCATGTTTGATACCCTCAGACAGGGTGAAAAGGTGATACACTGAAGCGAGACTTGTCACTTTTCGCAATGGATTTATGCACATGGATCCTCTCTATGATTCACACAATGGCAGACTCATTAACGTGAAATCCTCTCTTGTCTCGGTCGATAATCCATTCATGCACCATGAAGCGCTCCATGCCTGGGGCAGTGGCGCGTTCCTATGCCATGAATGAACCGTTGTCTCAGACAATGCTAAATACCTGATCGAGGGATTCACGATCGTCCGATGTGATCGTAAATAAGAATCAATTCGTTTATTATTGATTGTGGAGATAACAAATGGAATCGCATATATTTGTTATTGATTGAGACGATAATGAATACCTCGACCGGGTATTTAGTATTGTCTGAGACAATGGGATTTTTCTGGGTGAGAAGTGACTTATCGCTTCAAACAATAGAGACTTCTATCTGCGTAAATCTCTTGTTACTTCAAACAATAGGACTTTCCACGTATAGGCGTTTCTTATTGCTTCAAACAATAGAGGCTTTCACATAAAAGAATCGCTTATTGTCTGAGACAATAGGGGATTAGAGGACAAAAAGAAGATTACTGCCCAAGGATCTGAGTCAGACGAAGAGGGAGGAGATGATGCCGTCGGAGACGAAAAAGGCTTCCTCGGTGAGGCGAATGGTGTCGGCTGGGTCGTGCAGGCGGACGAGGCGCCCGGAGGCGATGTAGGGCGTGGCGTGGCGGAGGAAATGGGTGAGGCGGCGAGGGCCGAACGTGTCGCGGAGGTGTGGCAGGCTAATGCCCCACATGGTGCGGAGGCGGGTCATGAGGTACTCGTTGTAACGCATATCGTCGTCCGTCACTTCGCGCTCTCGGTCGGGGCGGCCGGAGAGGATGCCGGCGACGTAGGCGGGGAGCGAGGCTACGTTCCAGCTGCGGGCACGGCCGTCGTAAGAGTGCGCCGAGGGGCCTACGCCGATGTAGCGCGCACCGGTCCAGTAGGCCGAGTTGTGTCGGGCAAAGCGGCCGGGGAGACTGAAGTTCGACACCTCGTAGTGCTCCCAACCGGCGCGGGCGGCGCGCTCGATGAGGAGGCGGTAGAGGCGGACGCTGACGTCCTCACTGACGGCGTGGATGCGTCCGCTGAGGAGCTGCCGGTGGAGGGGTGTGCCCGCCTCGTAGGTCAGATGGTAGGCCGAAAGATGGGAGACGCCGAGGCGGAAGGCCACGTCGAGGTTGCGTGCCCAGGCTTCCGGGGTCTGGTCCGGTAGGCCGTAGATGAGGTCGATGCTGATGTCGGTGAAGCCCGCCTCGAGGCAGCGGCCGACGGCCCGGATGGCGCCCTGGGAGTCGTGGCGGCGGCGGAGGCGGCGGAGGTCGGCGTCGTCGAAGCTCTGCACGCCGAGGCTGATGCGGCGGATGGGGAGCTGGGAGTGGAGCTGGCGGAGGTAGTCGGCGGAGAGGTCGTCGGGGTTGGCCTCCAGGGTGATCTCGCGGCAGGATGAGACGTCGTAGTGGGCGCGAATGGTGCGGAAGATGGCGCGGAGCGCCTCGATGGGGAGCTGCGAGGGGGTGCCGCCGCCGAAGTAGATGGTGTCGAGCGGCTCATGGTCCAGCTCTGCGGCGCGTTCGGCCAGCTCGCGTCGGAGGGCGCGGAGGTAGTCGGTGCGGAGACGGCTGTCGGTTTGGGTGTAGAAGTCGCAATAACTGCAGCGCTGGGTGCAGAAGGGGACGTGGACGTAGAGGCCGGCCATTGGGTGGATGAGGGGTGAGGCGTGAGGGGCGAAACGTTCGGACTGACCGCGGCGTGAGGCGCAGTGGGCGATCCGGCGGGGAGCTTCGTCGGTGGGGGCTACTTAAATCGCGTGGCCAATTCGTCGTCGGTGAGGAGGATAAGCACCGGTTTGCCGTCCGGTGTGAGCTGGTTGGAGTCGGTGGAGAAGAGCGTGGCGACCATCTCTTCCATCTCTTCGGCCGAGAGCGGTCGGCCGGGGCGGATGGCGGCGGATCGGGCCAGGGCGAGGGCCAGCCTTTCGGTCAAGGCGTCGGAGGCGGCGGGGAGGGCGTCGGCGGCGCTGTCGAGCAGCTCTTTGAGCAGGCGCTTGGGATCCGTGTCGGGGAGGCCGGTGGGGAGGGCGGTCACGGAAAAGCTGTTGCCGCCCATGGGGCTTAGCTCGAAGCCGAGGCGGTGCAGGTCGTCGAGGAGGCTGGGCAGGAGCGCGGCCTCGGAGGCGGTGAGCTCCACGAGTTCGGGAAAGAGGAGCTGCTGGGAGGCGGCCGTGTGCTGGCGGACGTTGCGGAGGTAGCGGTCGTAGAGGATGCGGACGTGCGCGCGGTGCTGGTCGATCATGACCAGTCCGGACTTGAGGGCGGTGAGGATGTATCGGTTGCGGAACTGGAAGCAGTTGGAGGCCGCAGGCGTAGGTTCGGGGAAGAGGGGCGCCGTCGTGGACGGGGTCGTGGGCGGGTCGACCTCCGGGAGGGCGGGTCGGCCGTCGCGTTCGAAGTCTTGGTAGAGCTTCTCCCAGTTGCGGTCGGCAGCGAGGGGAGGTGCGGCGCGGAAGGGGTTGTAACGCGTATTGACCTCGACGGATGGCTGCCGGACGGCTGTGCGATCGGCGGCGGGGTTATAGACTGGGATGTCGATGGCTCCCTCGGTGTCGAAATCGATGCTGGGTGCGGCGTTGAACTTTCCGAGCGTCTCGCGGACGGCTGAGGAGAGGATTTGCCAGATGGGCTGTTCGTTTTCGAACTTAATTTCTGTCTTGGTCGGGTGGATGTTGACGTCTATCGTGGCGGGATCTAAGGTGAGGTAGATGAAGTAATCGGGCAGTTCGCCGGGGGGCGTGAGGTTCTCGTAGGCGCGGATGACGGCCTTGTGGAAGTAGGGGTGGCGCATGTAGCGACCGTTGACGAAGAAATAGTTGCGGTAGCCGCGGCGGCGCACGGCATCGATTCGGCCGACGAAACCTTCAATTTTTACGAGCGACGTATCCGTTTCGACAGGCAGGAGTCGGCGGTTGAAACTTTTGCCAAACACGTCCACAATGCGCCGTCGCAGGGGGGCGGCCGGCAGATTCATCACTTCGGTGTCGCCATGCACGAGGCGGAAGGTGATGTCGGGGTGAGCGAGGACGACATGCTCGAACTCGGTGAGGATGTTGCGGAACTCGGTTTCGTTTGACTTGAGGAACTTTCTGCGCGCGGGGATGTTGAAGAAGAGGTTCTTGACGGAAAAGATGGCCCCTTCGGCGCAGGCATCGGGTGCGAGGTCGACCAGTTCGGAGCCGTCTATTTCGAGGCGCGTTCCCAGCTCGGCCCCTCGGGCGCGGGTGCGGAGTTCCACCTGTGCCACGGCCGCGATGGAGGGCAACGCCTCGCCGCGGAAGCCCATCGTGCGGAGGGAGAAGAGATCTTCAGCGGCAGCGATCTTCGACGTGGCGTGGCGTTCGAAAGCCATGCGAGCGTCGGTCTCTGACATGCCCTTGCCATTGTCAATCACCTGCACGAGCGTCCGTCCGGCATCCTTGATGATGACAGTGATTTGGTCGGCGCCGGCATCGACGGCGTTCTCCATCAGTTCCTTGACGACGGAGGCGGGTCGCTGGATGACCTCTCCGGCGGCGATTTGGTTGGCGATGTGGTCGGGGAGTAAGTGGATGATGTCGCTCATTCTGTGTGGTTGGGGATGGTGGGGGCGCGCAGTGTGTACCCGGTCGTTATGGGGCCTTGGGCCGAGGAGGTTAGCGGTGTGTGCGCTCCGGGGTCACCGGAGGTAAAGGAACCAGTAGATGGCGGCCAGGAGGGCCAGGAGGAGGATGAGGCGCATGTTGCGGTAGAGGCGGTCGCGAGCATCGTCGCCCTTATCCTTACTCTTCTTCAGGTGGTGCGTACCCTCGACGAAGCTGCCTCGGATGGCGTCTTTGTATTGTTCGTAGTCCGTCTCCTCCACGCCCATTTCCATCTTGACTTTGTGGATGCGCTGCTCGAGCTTTTCCTTGCGGGGATCCCAGTAGATAGGCTTGTGCTCGAACTGGCGTGGTTTGCGCATGTTGTAGAAAGAAAACATTCCCATGATCGGTCTTGCTGTGATAGGTTGTTGAAATATCTGGTGAAGGAGGGCGCCATTGCGGGCGTCGGATCACTCTATGCTGCGGAACTTGTTGCTGTGTTTCGAGGGGGCGTCGGCTTCGATTGAGCGGCGGGCGTTGCGGAAGATGTCGTCCTTGTCTCGGGGGCGGAGGTCTTCGTACCAGTGGAAGTCGCGGAGAGTCATCCGGTCCGGGGAGAGGTCGGGCAGCGGGGTGAGGGTACCCTGCGGCGAGGGCCAGAGGCGGAGCTTCTCGATTTTCCGATCCTTGATCCAGATGGTGAGGTAACTGCTCTTCGTTTCGTTCATTCCCACCATGCTACCGTCGTCCTCGAGGGGGAAGAAGATCGATTCCGCGTTGCCGTCTATGTCAATGCGTCGCACTTCGCGGCCTTCGAAGTAGGCCTTGAGGTCGTTGCCTTTGAGTTGGTTGAAGTGACTCGTGTCGACCTGCTCAATGGAGAAGGCGAGGCGGATGACGTGCACAAAGTCTATGGTCGTGTCGGCCATATGGACGACTATGGTGTCGCCGTAAAGTTGGTTCCGGTTGTTCCAGAGCACTGGGTCGAGGTAGAAGTAGAGCGTGGAGTCGACGGTGTTGAATTGCATCGAGTCGCAGATGCCCTGGAAGTCCGCGCGGAAGAAGCGCACGCCGCGGTAGGCCTTCACCTGCCGAGCAGTGGAGTCTATGGAGATCATCTCAAACGTATCGGCGTGCATATAGAGCGTGTCGCCCTGCGAGTACTCCATGCAGCGTGCGCTGTCGGTGGCCAGAGCGTGGCCGGAACGCTCGTCGTACGAGCCGTAGTTACCTTCCAGCATCACCCTTTCCGTCGTGTCGCGTAGGACAACGCGTCCGAAGGCCTCCCCGAAGCCCCTGTCACGATCATAGGCGATGGTGTCGCCGACGAGGATGCGGTTGCCGGACGTGACCTGCGAGCGATCGAGCAGTAGGGAGGTATTCTGCACCGTGTTGTACCAGCCGCGGGAGGTGTAGATGTTGCCGCTGTCGGAGATGATGACCGAAGGGCCGAGGATGGTGGCCACCTTCGTCTGGGTGCTGTATTGCAGCGTGTCGGAGTAGAGCGTGAACTTGTCGTTGAAGACTCGCACGCTGTCGTTGAAGATGGCGATCCGCGTGGCGGGCGAATACTGGCCGTAGTAGGAGGAGAGCTCGTTGGCATCGTCTACTATCGTGCCGCCATCGAAGTAATAGCCAATGTTGGCGACGCGGTCGTAGTTGAGGCTGTCGGTGAAGAGGGTGACAATGGAACCATCGGCGCGGACACTTTCCATACGGACGTTGTCACGCATCTTCGCCACGCGTATGTTTCCGTCGTAGTAGAGGTAGTCGCCGTAGACGAAGAGCGTGTCTCCCTGCTCCATGCGCACTTCACCGAAGGCCTCGAGCGAGCTGTTGGCCTCGTAGAAGTAGGCGCTGTCGCAGTACATGTAGGAGTTGTCGTGGCGAAAGCAGACGTCGCCTGAGAGCACTTGCCGGTCGGCACTGACCTCTTTGTCGAAAGATTGCACGTCGGCGTGTTCCAAGAAGACTTTCGTTTTACCGGGAGGTGAGGCGAGGGGTGTCTGCGCCGACAGGGAATCTGTGAGGGTGAGGGGCAGGAGGAACAGGAGGAGAAGGAATGGCAGGCGTCCGACCGAGCAGACCTCGGGGGCGTTGCACCCAATCCCCCACCCCCTTTTCTGCCCTTGACGGGAGAAAAGGAGGCCAAAGAAGATCAAGGCGCCAGGGGCGCCGGCCAAGAAGGCCGAGTACACGGCAGGCTTCATCATTTCTTGATCCAGCCCGGGAACTTAAAGTCGCAGTTCCGCCATCCGTCTGCGATGCGGACGTAGGTGGTCTTCTGCTGCTTGGTGATCCAGTCGTTGAGCAACTCTTCGCGCTTGTGGTTCTCCACCATCGTCTTCATCACCTGATAGTCGTCGGCCAGGTTGGCGCGGTGGCTGTCGGTGCGCGCTTTCAGCTTGACGATGGCTACCACCTCGCGCTGCTTGTCGGTGAGCATGCGGAAAGGCTTGGAGATGTCGCCCGGCTTCATGCCGTAGACCACCTTGCTGATGTCCTGCGGCAGCTCCTGCATCTCGAACTTGGGCGTGCCCACATGCGAGCTCTCATAGTTCTGGTTCACCATGAGGCCCTTGTTGTTGCGCGTGTCCTTGTCGGCGGAGAGGTAGGTTGCGGCGTCCTCGAAGGTGAGCTTGCCGGCCTCGATGTCGGTGTAGATCGAATCCAAGCGCGCGGTAGCCTCCTCGAGTTCTCTGTCAGAGACCTTGGGGCGGAGCAGGATGTGGCGGCAATTGATTCGGTCGCCACGCTTCTCGATCAGCTGGATGATGTGGTAACCATACTCCGTCTCCACAATGTTCGAGACGCGCTTGGGGTCGGTTAGGTTGAAGGCCACGTTGGCAAACTCGGGCACGAGGCTCGACTTGCCCACAAAACCCATCTCACCGCCGCGCGAGGCCGAGGCAGGATCTTGCGAGTAGAGTCGGGCGAGGGTCGAGAACTCCATCTTGCCGTTGTTCACCTGCTCGGTGAACTCACGCAGACGGGCCTTGATGGCGTCCGTCTCTTCGAAGGGGATCTTCGGCTCCAGAGTCACGATCTGCACCTCTACGGTGGCGGGGATCATGGGCAGGCTGTCCTGTGGCACGTTCTGGAAATAGTGGCGCACGTCCGAGGGCGTGAGCTTGATTTTGCCCACGAGCTTCTTCTGCATTTCCTGCACGATCTGCTGTTCGCGCACCATCGTCTTGCGCTCTTCCTTGATCTGCGAGAGCTTCTTATTGAAATACTCCTCCAGCTTTTCGCGTCCGCCCACCTGATTGATGGCCATGTTGATCCACTGATCCACGGAGCGCAAGACCTGGCTTTCGCTCACATCGATACTATCGATCTTGGCTTGGTTGAGGTAGAGCTTCTGGATGGCGATCTGTTCGGGGATGATGCAGTAGGGATCGCCGTCGAAGCGTTGGCCCTCGTTCTGCATATAGAGGCGTTGCGTCTCCACGTCGGAGCGGAGGATGGCCTCGTCGCCCACCACCCAGACGATCTCATCCACCACGTTATCCTGTCCGTAAGCCGTGCCCGCAAGGCAGACGGCGAGCAGACTCAAGCATGCTATTCTCTTCATTTCTTCTTATTGTTATCCTGTTTGGTGTCGTAAAAAAACGTCACGTCGCCCTTACGGACGGCGTCGCGATAAAGTTCCTCCTCGAAGTTGCGCAGGAAGTCCACCTTGCGCTGGTTGATCATCGTCTCCTCGATCTCGGGCCGGGCATAGTCGTAGGGAGCGACGCTGCCAGCGGTTACATAGCGCGAGATGTTGAGGAAGTAGCAATAGGTGCTGTCGGTGGTTTCGATGGCGCGGTTGGTGCGGAGGAATTGGGCTTTGTCCGTGACTTGAATGGGCATCTTTTGGAGCACCTCGTCGAGATCCACCCAGCGGTCGTAGAAATACTCATAGACGGCGGCGTTACTGAGGCTGTACTTCTCGATGTTTTCGACGGCGTCGGTCTTCTCCGAGCGGTACCACTTGCGCACGTTGTCCAGCCCCGGAGCATCGGCGGGCACCTTGACGAAGAGTCCGCGGATAAGGTTCGTCTTGAGTACAAAGCGCTGACTGTCCTCGCGGTAATAGGCCTGTTTGTCCTTCTCGCTGATCTGGGCCGAGAGCTTGTCGTGCACCATGATGTCGAGGTAACGTTGCCGCAGTAGGGCTTGGCGATACTCCTCCACAAGGCGCTCGATCTCCTCGCCCCCGTTGCCTATGTTGCGCTCGGCCACCTTGTAGATCAGCACGTCCGTGATCCACTTCTTGATGTAATTCTCGGCGATGAGCAGGCTGTCAGCGGGCGAGCTACCCTCGGGGATGAGCTTCGTCACCTCGCTGCGGGTCAGGGTGTATTTGTCGATCTGCACCAGCGTGTCGGCTTCTTCTTTGACGGCGGATCCTTTGCAGGCCGTGAGCGCGCAGCAGAGTGCGAGGCCCAGAAACAGTCGGGGCAGGTTCTTCTTTGTCATAAGCATGGAGGATCTTGTTTGATGAATGAAACGAATCGATGACCTTGAAACATATACGGAGGCGCTGGGGTTCAAATTTTTTTCCGGGCGAGGCTAACCCCTGAGCGTTCCAGCCCTTCTTTTTTCTAAGTGAGACCAAACCCTGAGGGTTTAGCCCTTCTTTTTTTCTGGGTGACGCTGAACCCTGAGGGTTTGGGGCTACTTTTTTTCTAGGAAGGCTGAACCCTGAGGGTTTAGCTCTACTTTTTTTCAAGTGAGGCTGACCCCTGAGGGTTTGGGGCTACTTTTTTTCAAGTGAGGCTGACCCCTGAGGGTTTGAGGCTACTTTTTTTCAAGTAGCGCTGACCCCTGAGGGTTTAGCTCTACTTTTTTTCTGGGAAGGCTGACCCCTGAGGGTTTAGCCCTTCTTTTTTTCAAGTGACGCTGAACCCTGAGGGTTTAGCGCTACTTTTTTTCTAGCGAAGCTGAACCCTGAGGTGCCGGTGCACCTTTTCGAAAAGCAGGACCAGCCTTTCGCCTCGCGGAGTGTGCCCACCTTTTGAGGCGCTTGTCAAATACAACGGGACAGGGCTCCCGGCGCTGCGGGGGTCCTGTCCTTAAAGGCGGTTGTGACAAAAGACATGAGTGGCGTCAACGCTTCATTTCTTGGACGTCGGCGCGATGTATTGCTTGAGGTTGCTGAGCACCTTGCGATTGATCTTGACCGCATACTTCCGGTCGAGCTCCTTCAGCCAGTCGGCCTCCAGTTTAGCCTGTTCCTCGACGGGATGGCTCCAGACGCGCTCGTTGCTGATGTTGAAGAGCAGGATGCCGTCACGATATTCCTTCATCAGTTTTTCCAACTCGGGATGGTTGGCGTCCAGCTCGCGGCGCTCGAGGTTGTTCGTGATGTCGCGGACGAAAAGCTGATAGACCTCGCTCATGAAGTCGCCCGAATAGGTTTTGGTGGAGAAGGGATAGAGGCGGAGGTATTCGGCGAACTCGCTCTGGGGGATGTCCGTGTCGTGGATGCGGAGCAGCGTCTTGTGCATCTGTCGGGCTTGCTTATGGAAGTCCGAATCGGTGGGGAAATAGTTGTCGCAAAGGCGCTGGAGCTCTTCGTAAGCCTCGGGATAGAAGACGTAGCCGTACTTCTGCTTCATCATGTCGTCATACGTCTTGAAGAGTTCGAAGTTGCGGTCGCCCTGACGCATGGTCGTGTAGTAGCTCTTTTCCATCTCCTCGTAAGGGGGCATGGGGCGCTTATCCAGCAGCTTGATGATGTGGTATCCGAAGCGGGTGCGGACGGGGCGGGTGAAATCGCCCGTGTCTTTGAGGGCAAAGGCGGCCTCCTCGAAGGGGCGCACCATCTCACCGAGGGAGAAATAGGGCAGAATGCCGCCGCTGTTGCGGGTGCGTCCGTCGGTGGAGTAGGTGTTGACGAGTGAGCTGAAGCTCTCGCCCTTTTTCAGCAAGTCATAGACCTCATTGGCGCGTCGGAGCAGGGCTACGGTGTCCTGATGATCTTCGTCAGATCCGATCAGGATATGGGCCACGCGGCGGCGCCCAGGATTGGGCGTGAGTTGATCTAGGCGCAGGATGTGGTATCCGGCCGGGGAGCGCACGGGGCCCACGATCTGTCCGACCTTCATATTGAAGACGGTATTCTCGAGCGACTTCATGAGCTGCAAGGGGTAGATGTACTCCACGTGGTCGAAGAAGACGGAGTCGTCGTCTCGTCCGGGGGCCAGCTCACGGGCTACTTTGTCGTAGTTCTCGCCTCGGCTGATGCGGTCGTAGGCGGCTTTGGCGCGGCGATAGACGGCTACGGTGTCTTTCGATACCGTTTTCTCAGGCAGGGGAAAGACGATGTCGCTGAACGAGGGGAGCATCTTGCCCCGGTTATAGACGGTGCGGATGGCTTCGGCCTCGCCCCGCTTGTCGGAGAGGAAGCCGGCACGCAGCTGCACCTCATAGTCGCGCAGTTCGTTGCGGAAGTTTTCCGTTTGGTCGTACTGGGCGGCTTCAGCGTCGGCCACCTTTTGCTTGAAGTGCTTGAAAAGCGTCACAAAGTCGTCGAGCGACTTCTTGTTGTTCAGGTCCACGCCGCTGTCTTTTTGGGCGATGAAGAGGAACTCCGAGACGGGGATGTCTTTTCCTGCCACGGTCATGATCGTCGGGTCGTCAGCTGCCTTTTTCTGTGCGAACGCTCCGCTGAGGGGCATGGCGCAACACAGGGCGACCCATAAAAGCCTTCTTTTCATTCTATCGTTGATTGGTTGATGATTGATCTGTGAGGCCGTTAGTTGGCCATTTCGGAGAGGAACTTGATGCGGACAAGCCGGATCTCGTCCTCGGTATAGTCGCTACCGAGCTCTTCGATGGCCTCCTGGAGGCTGTCCGTGGTTGACTCCTTGAAGTATTGATAGATGTCGTCCACACGATCCTCGTCGATGGCGTCGAAGATGAAGTAGTCGATGTTGATCCGGGTGCCGGAGTAGACGATGGATTCGATCTCGTCCAGCAGCTCGGAAAATTCCAGTCCTTTAGACGAGGCGATGTCGTCGAGGGCCACCTTGCGGTCGATGCTCTGCACGATGTAGACCTTCAGCTTCGATTTGTTGGCCACGGTGCGCACACGCATGTCTTCGGGGCGTTCGATCTCGTTTTCCTCGACGTATTTCTTGATCAGGGCCACGAACTCCGTACCGTAGCGTTTGGCCTTGCCGGATCCTACGCCGGGGATGTTCTGTAGCTCCTCCAGTGTGACGGGATAGGTGGTGGCCATCGCCTCGAGCGAAGGGTCTTGGAAGATGACGAAGGGAGGCACATCGAGCTGTTTAGAGAGCTTCTTCCGGAGGTCTTTCATGATCGAGAAAAGAGCTGGATCGACGGCGCTCGCACCGCTGCCACGCATCGGCATGTCTGCGCCTTCGTCCTCCTCGAACTCCTTGTCTTTCACGACGCGGAACGAGGTGGGGTGCTCCATGAACTCCCGTCCTTGAGGGGTGATCCGGAGGGTACCGTAGTTCTCGATCTCTTTCGTTAGATAGCCTGCGATGAGGGCCTGACGAAGCACCGCGTTCCACGTCTTGTCGTCCTCCTCTTGTCCGCTACCGAATTGCTCCATTTCGTTTTGCTGATAGGAGACGATGTCGGCCGTCTCTTTACCCATCAGGAAGTCGACGATGTGTTCCGCCTTGTAGCGTTCACGCAGGAGGTCGATGGCTTCCAGCGCCGTTACGAGCAACTCTTTGCCCTCGACCGTAGTGCGCGGCGTGAGGCAATTGTCGCAGCTGCCGCAGTTCTCCTCCGTGAACTCTTCACCGAAGTAGTGCAGCAGCACTTTACGTCGGCAGACTGCGGACTCAGCATAGGCAGCCGTCTCCAGCAGCAATTGTTTACCGATCTCCTGTTCGATGATGGGCTTGCCTTGCAGGAACTTCTCCAGCTTCTGAAGGTCTTTGTAGGCGTAGAAAGCTAGGCATCGGCCCTCGCCACCGTCACGTCCGGCACGCCCCGTCTCTTGGTAATACCCCTCAAGACTTTTGGGTATGTCGTAATGGATCACATAGCGTACGTCGGGCTTGTCGATACCCATACCGAAGGCGATAGTGGCCACAATGACGTCAGCCTCTTCCATCAGGAAGGCGTCCTGATTCCTCGATCGCGCTTGCGAGTCCATACCGGCATGGTAAGGCAGAGCCTTGATACCGTTGGCGCAGAGAATGTCGGTGAACTCCTCCACGCGTTTTCGGCTGAGGCAGTAGACGATGCCCGACTTGCCCTCGTTGGCTTTGATGTATTTGATGATCTCGCGATCTACGTCCTTACCCTTCGGCCGCACCTCGTAGTAGAGGTTGGAGCGGTTGAAGGAGGACTTGAAGACCGTGGCATCCAGCATGCCGAGGTTCTTCTGAATGTCGTGCTGCACCTTAGGCGTGGCCGTAGCCGTCAAGGCGATGAGGGGATGCTTGCCGATCTCGTTGATGATGGGTCGTATGCGACGGTATTCGGGTCGGAAGTCGTGCCCCCACTCCGAGATACAGTGCGCCTCGTCGACGGCGTAAAACGAGATCTTCACCTGCCGCAGAAACTCGACGTTCTCCTCTTTCGTCAATGATTCGGGCGCCACGTAAAGCAGTTTGGTAAGACCGGATAGGATGTCCTGCTTCACCTGCTCGATGGCGGTACGGTTGAGTGACGAGTTAATGAAGTGTGCCACGCCGTCCGCCTCGCTGAAGTTGCGCATAGCATCCACCTGATTCTTCATCAGTGCGATGAGGGGGGAGATGACGATCGCCGTACCTTCCATCATCAGCGAGGGCAGCTGGTAACAGAGCGATTTGCCGCCGCCCGTAGGCATAAGCACAAACACATCTTTACCAGAAAGCAGCGTCTCAATGATGGCTTTCTGGTCTCCCTTAAAGGAATCAAATCCGAAATGTTTTTTTAGGGCCTCGGTGACGTTCATGTCCCCTTTGGACGTGGCGCCTTTGGCAGGCGACTTGGTGCGTGGTGTAGCTGTGGCAGTTTTTCTCGGCGCCACTCCCGGCTTTCTCTCTTCTGACGGCTTTTTGCTGCTTTCAGCTTTCGGTAATTCTTCGGCCATGCTTCTTCCTTTTAGACATATCTATTGCCATACTCTCTTCACTCTCGTGTTGACGCCCTCATGCTCGTTGCAAACGGCTGAGATCCATCTTCTCGAACTGCTCTTTGGCGTAGCTCAGCCCGACGGCCATCTTCTTCCTGTTCTCAGAAGGCAGCCTGTACATGGCGTCCATCATAATAGCTTCCACAATCGACCTCAATCCTCGTGCTCCGAGCTTGAACTCGATCGCCTTGTCGACGACGTATTCATAAACCTCTTCGCTGAAGGTGAGTTTGATGCCGTCCATGTCGAACAGCTTGATGTATTGCTTGATGATGGAGTTTTTGGGTTCGGTCAGAATCTGCCGCAGCGCCTTTCTGTCCAGCGGATCAAGGTAGGTCAAGATGGGTAATCGACCGATGATCTCGGGAATCATACCGAAGGCCTTGAGGTCGGTCGGCGTGATGTATTGCATGAGGTTTTCCCGATCTACGACGGATGTATCTCGACTAGCAGCGTAACCCACGACGCGTGTGTTGAGTCGCTGGGCTATTTTCTTTTCGATACCGTCGAATGCACCGCCGCAGATGAAAAGGATGTTGCGTGTGTCCACGGGGATCATGCGTTGCTCAGGATGCTTGCGTCCACCTTGGGGCGGAACGTTCACGATCGATCCTTCGAGCAATTTCAGAAGTCCTTGCTGCACACCTTCGCCACTCACGTCACGCGTGATGGAAGGGTTGTCGCTCTTGCGGGCGATCTTATCGATCTCATCGATGAAAACAATGCCTCGCTGAGCGGCCTCAACGTTATAATCGGCCGCTTGCAGCAGGCGTGTCAGGATGCTTTCGATGTCTTCTCCCACATAGCCCGCTTCGGTCAGTACGGTGGCGTCGACTATGCAGAAGGGCACGTGCAGCTTGCGTGCCACGGTACGCGCCAGCAAGGTCTTGCCCGTTCCCGTGGCACCGACCATGATGATGTTGGATTTCTCAATCTCCACGTCATCAGCAGTCGTTTTCTGCATTAATCGTTTATAGTGGTTGTAGACAGCCACGGACAGGTAGCGCTTGGCTGTTTCCTGTCCGATGACATATTGATCCAAAAACTCCTTCAGCTCTTTGGGTTTAGGCACTTCCTCGCCTTTAGGCAGGAAGCTGCTTCCCACTGCACGCCCCTGTTGCACGATGTGATACGCTTGTGTCGCACATTCGTCACAGATCGCAGCGGAAAGCCCCGTGATCAGCATGCCTACGTCTTTGCCACTCTTGCCGCAAAAGGCACAAGTATTCTCTACCCCTTTTGACATCGTCTCTTACTTACGTTTCATGATTTCGTCAACCATGCCGTATTCCAGCGCTTCCTGGGCGTTCATCCAATAGTCGCGGTCGCTGTCGCGGGCAATTACCTCGTAAGGCTTGCCTGAATGCTCGGAGATGATTCGGTAGAGCTCATCCTTCACCTTCAATACCTCGCGTACAGCAATCTCCATGTCGGAAGCCTGCCCTTGCACACCGCTCATCGGCTGATGGATCAATACGCGCGAGTGGGTCAGGCAGCAGCGTTTGCCTTTCTCTCCTGCCACCAGCAGCACCGATGCCATAGAGGCTGCAATGCCGGTGCAGATCGTGGCCACCTTACTGCCGATGAACTGCATCGTGTCGTAAATCCCAAGCCCAGCATAGACAGATCCTCCAGGTGAGTTGATATAGATGGAGATATCCTTACCCGGATCGCTCGAATCCAAGTAGAGGAGCTGCGCCTGAATAACGTTGGCGGTATAATCGTCTATCTGGGTGCCGAGGAAGATGATGCGATCCATCATCAACCGGGAGAAGACGTCCATTTGGGCGACATTTAATTGGCGCTCTTCAATGATTGTCGGAGAGATGTAGCTGCTGGTGATGTTCATATAGCTCTCCAGCGCTGTAGAGCTCATGCCCAAATGCTTGGTCGCGTATTTCTTGAATTCGTTTTCCATCTGCGATTACTTTCCTTCTTCTTTTACGGCGTCGTTGTTATTAGCAGCCTCGCTGGCTAAAGCCTTCTCATATTCTTCGGGCGATACCTCAACGGTTTCGACCGTGATCTGTCCCTTGGCCCACTCCGCGAATTTCCGATCTGCAGCACGGTTGATCAAGTTGCGTCGGGCCGCTTCGTCTTTGAGGAGGTCTCTGACAAATGGGCCCACCAGATCATCCGATGCAGAGAGTATGCCATACTGCATGAAATGCGAACGCGCCAATAGTTTGGCTACCTCCTCAATGTCGGAGTCTTCTGCCTTTAATCCGTTTTCAGCCATGAAGTACTCTCTGGCTACGTGATACTTCATATCCTCCACGAGGATGGGGTAGTCTCGATCCAGATCTTCGGGATTTACCTTGTCGCTGGTCAGCAAAAGCCAGCGCTTCAGAATGTCGTCAGCCAGCGGCACGTCTCCCACTTTGCGAATCAACAAGGCGCGCAGATCACGCTCGAAGCCCACTTCACTCCGCTGGTTGAGCGGAGCCTTCATCAGCTTTCTTATTTCGTCACGGAATTCCGCTTCGTCTTTCACCTTGTTGGGGCCCAGCACCCGATCAAACAGCTGCTGATTCATCTCGGCCGGTTTTAGGCGTGAGATGTGGGTGATTTCATAGCGGCAATCGTTCGTGAATTGTTCTGCTGTTGCCTGATCCATGTTGAGCAGTGATGCGACAGCACGTGGCGTATTGCCATAGGCGTTTTTGGGATTAAAAACGATCTGGTCGCCCACCTTGGCGCCGATGAATTTAGCCAACAGCGCTTCGTCCTTAATGATATTCGGAAAGAGCACGGAGTTCTCCACCCAGACACCGCCAGGTTTCTGCTCTCCATTTTCCATTTCCACGAGTTTGCCTCTCAGCCAATCCTCACGCTCCACCGTCTCCGGTGTTTCTGTCGTCCCTTGATCCTGGCGATAGGCATCAATCTGCTTATCCAACAGCGCGTCGTCCACACGGATGTCGTACCATTTCAGGTGATCCTCTTTGGTCAGCTTGACATCCGTCATCTTCGGAGCCAGAGCCACGTCAAACTGGATCTTAAACTCTTCCTGCGTGTCGAAATTGATCGGTTCTTGGTCCGCCTTGGGGAGCGGTTCGCCCATTATGCCGAGTCGGTTGTCACGAATATACTTAAAGAGGTGCTCCGACGTGAGCCGATTGATTTCATCGGCCAACACGCGCTTGCCGTACACTTTACGGATCATACCCATGGGGGCCGTGCCCTTTCGAAAGCCGGGCAATGTCATCTTCCGGCGGTACAGACGCAGGTTCTTGTCCACGTCCTTCTCGTAGTCCTTTTTTTCTATTGCCACTGTGATGATACCGCGGATGGAGTCATCGCTCGTCAACGAAATATTCATACTGTTCTATCTTAATAATTAATCTATTAGGTCTGCCCTTTTATTTTGCAGGGTGCAAAATTAGACTATAATTTCAATCCAACAAATGAGTGCGGAGGGCCATAAAAAGGCGCTTAAAACAGCTGCTGAAGCCAGTTTTGAGCGTTTTTTGCCGCTCAATTTTCACTCTATTCTTAGGGCGCTCAGATGCCCCTCTGCCGTACCTATATAATAGGGTCTCTTCCGCTGGGAGCCTCTCCCTGAAATTCGCTCTGAAAGCGCATCGAGTGGAGGACGGAGGCGCTCTTTTGCTGGACTAAAATCACAGTAAAAAAGTCTTGCATATATCAATCTTTTATCCCTTTCTTTGCGGCCATGAAAGAAAGTATATATCGAATGTACTTAACAACCTATTCTGCAGCTGTCAATTAGCCGATGATTGGAGTATTGTTATGAACTCGCGAAATTCTTGCCTTTCACTGGTTACGACATTCTTTTTAATTTACAACTTATGAATATTTACTTGGGTAACCTGAATTATCGCGTTCAGGAAGAAGATTTGCAGAAACGATTGGAGGAGTACGGGGCAGTGGATTCCGTACGGGTCATTAAGGATCGGGAAACGGGCCGTTCGCGCGGCTATGCCTTCGCTGAAATGCCGAACGACGAAGAGGCGAACCGGGCAATTGCCGAGCTCAATGACCAGACGTTTGAAGGACGTCGGTTGGTAGCTAAAGTGGCGCTGCCTCGCCCCTAAAAATCTCCGGTGGGGGCGTTCCTCCGTAGCATACGTTTCAAACGAACGCTGGACACTTTACCACAAGATCGGATAGTACCTTTCGCTTTTCCTTGATGGGAGAGGCGGAAGGTTTTTTTATGCCGGAAATCTGGCTGAGCCTTGCTGTCGTGTGCGCAGAGGCCAGCCGCGATGTGGAGGGCGAAGAATCAACCTGCGAAGCTGTGTCGGGGGATGACGCGTCGCCTTTATGGATGATCGAGGACACGGCACCGCTTTTTTTCTACGTTTCGTGACTGCATGATGGATTCTATGTCTATATGTCGCATATAATTTGTGCGAGCAGGATGTGTGTTCTTTCTATTTCTATTGTAAGATGGCGTGCGGGATAGTATTATATGATTGTTTTTACATTTACATGCGTGCACAGAATACTGCAAATCATATTTTCAGATGAAAATCCATGCGCAATCTATTCGTACATAATGGGATATTCATTTGTGTGGTGATGATAAATTGATAGAGTGTGATTCATAAGATAATGATGGCATGTAGTATTATTTCTAATTATCTATATGGATTTGTGCGGTCGGGATTATTTCTATTCTTGATAGTATTCCCTATAACATGATGGTACAATTTAATTCACGTATTGTTATTCGTTATGTGCATGCACTTTAATATGATAACAATGCGGATAGATAGGATGTGGGTAGCATGATGAATTGATAATTGTGTTTTCATATTGTCGTGCATGGATTTGTGTGTGTATACTGGATGAGTATATCTTCATGATGTCACGAAGAAGTGTAAAGCCATCCTTCCTTATTCTTGTGGAGGCAGGAAGAAGTGGAAAAATGGCGGAGAGGTCGAAAGCCGGGGGCGAAAGGCTGACCGAAACCTCGCGGAGGAGATTTCCGGCTTATTTTTGCGCCGATCATCCGAAAAGGGTAAGAAATGGACGAGTATTCAGACGGAAATTATTACACGGATCAGCCGCTACCGCAAGAAACGGTGCCGGAAAACGCGTTGACCGAAGAGGAATCAAAAAAGCGGGCCGCGATTTTGGAGGAGGTGCAGCAGGAGGTGGGGCGAATGCTGGGGAGCGTGTCGTGGACTCCGGGACTCGAGATGCCCAGTCTGGAGGATGTGAATAAGGCGCCGGAGAAGATCCTTGAGCTGTGGCGAATCTGCCGACGGACACAGTGGTCGCCGACGCGTAACCGCGATTTCTACAGCCAAGCCATCTACGCCTCCGATTGCGAAGACAACGTGTCGAGGATCGAGCTCTTTTTCGCTTACAACCCTGTTTACCAAGATATGAACCTGGCGCAGATGCGCAGCTATTTCACGCTACGGGCGGGGTGGCGCCGCGGCGAATACCCCCAGAATATTTCGATATCGTACGTCTATGTCTACGTCTACGAGCTGCTGATGCAGGTGGGTACATGGCTGCCGGACGATGGGCTGAAGAAGCTCGAACAGATCCGCGACAATTATGGCCCGTTGGACGCGAAACTGCTGCGGAATATGAAGGAATGGCTGAAGGATTACGTCACGTTTTACGGGATGATCGACATGGCGGAGACGTATTTCGCTGAGGAGCAAGCGGAGGACGTGGCGGTGGAAGTGCTGGAGAATCTGGATGACTCGGACGACGTGGAGCTGTTTGAGGCCGTGGCGCCGCTCTCGGCGTATCACATCAAGGACTCACGACTCTACAAGCGGCACGAGGAGCTGGTGACAACGATCGGGGGGCGCATTATCCGGAAGGCGGCGCCGATCCTCGAGGAGCGCTATGGGCAGTCGATCCGCCGTGTGCTGGTAGGCCTGCGGAAGTATCTGCCCAGGCCGATGTTCTACTCGGCTGTCTTCTATCGTCGCTACCCTTATCGCAAGCGCTATTATCCGTTCACGGAGAACCGCTATTTCACTTGCATCAAGGGATCGTGGACGAAGGAGACGTTTTGCAACGCGCTGGATGGCGAGAGGCGGGGCGAGGTGCTCGGGCGGCTGATGCAAGAGATGGATCGGCAGCTGCGAGCAAGGATGAAGGGGGAGGGCAAGCTCACGAAGCGCATCAACGACCGGACGCTGGAGGCGGTGGTCGAAAGGGAAGTGGAGCGTTACTGGGCCGAACAGCAGGAGGCTGAGCGGCAGGCTAAGCTCGACGCCGTGAAGGTGGATCGTTCGCGATTTGACCGGATACGTAGCGATGCCGACGTGGTCCGTGAGGCGCTGTTGACGGACGATGATCGTGCGGAGACGGCTCCGCTGACGGTGGTGCATACGCCGCAGCCTGAACCGGTTCCTCAGCCGTCGCCTGAACCGGAGCCTGCGGCAGTGTCTGCCTTTACTGATCAAGAGCGACGCTTCCTGCATCTGCTGATTGAGGGGGGCGACTGGGCGGGTTATCTGCGCGACATCCGTGTGCCTATGGGCGTGATGGTGGATGGGATCAACGAGAAAATGATGGAGGCGGTGCAGGACGTCGTCATTGCCGACCGTGGAAACGGGCCGGAGGTGATCGACGATTATCTGGACGACTTGGTTCGCAGGATATGAGAAGCCCGCACTTCTTACCTATTATATTATGGGCACAGGCAAGACGGCCCCGAAGGGCCGCTTGCTATGACCACGAGCTACCTATTATTATGGGGACAAGCAAGACGGCCCCGAAGGGCTGCTTGCTATGACCACGAGCACTTCTAACTCTAACTACTTACATGAATATGGATAACAAACCGACGAAGATTCCGCGGCGCATAGCGCAGACGGTTGTGAACTCACTCAAGGGAGGCGTGGTGCCTCGCGTGGGACTGCCCTACATCACGGTGGGGCGAAGGCAAGAGATCGAGGCGCTGCTCCGCGATGTAGATATTGTCAGCGAGGGCGGCGCAGCGTTCCGCTTCATCGCTGGGAACTATGGCAGCGGGAAGTCCTTCCTGCTGCAGACGATGCGCAACTATGTGATGGACCGAAATTTTGTGGTGATGGACGCCGACCTCTCGCCCGAGCGACGCCTTTATGGCAATCAGGGACAGGGCTTGGCGACATATCGCGAACTGATCAAGAACCTCAGCATAAAGACGCAGCCCGAGGGTGGAGCGCTGGCCAATGTGCTCGATCGATGGATCAGCACGGTGCAGATGCAGACGGCTGAAACGGCGGGCTGCAGCACGGACAGTCCGGAGTTTGCGGAGCGTGTAGAGCAACAGATCTTCGCTGTGGTGCGCACGATGCACGACTTGGTGCACGGCTTCGACTTTGCCCGTCTGCTCAGCCTTTACTATCGTGCCTTTGCCGAGGGTGACGACGAGCTGAAGGGGAAGGTGCTGAACTGGTTCCGCGGCGAATACGCCAACAAGTCCGAGGCGCGCGCCGATCTGGGTGTGAACGTGGCCATCACGGACGACAACTGGTACGACTACCTCAAGCTCTTCGCCTTCTTCTTCCACAGCGCGGGTTACAGCGGCTTGATCATCCTCGTGGATGAACTGGTGAACCTCTACAAGATCCCCAACAGCATAGCCCGCCAGTACAACTACGAGAAGCTGCTGGCTATGTACAACGACGCCCTGCAAGGCAAAGCGCGATACATCGGCACACTGATGAGTGGCACCCCGCAGAGCATCGCCGATCCGCGCCGTGGACTTTACAGCTACGAGGCGCTCCGGTCGCGTCTGCAAGAGGGCAAATTCACGCGTGAACAGGGCGTGTCGGATCTCCTTGCGCCCGTCATCAAGCTGCGGCCGCTGACGGCGGAAGAGATGACTGTGCTCACGGAGAAGATCGCCCTTATCCACGCCGGATTGTACGAGTATGAGCCACGGCTCACGGACGACGATCTCGTGGCCTTCATCCGCACCGAGTACGCCCGCATTGGCGCTGATACGCACATCACGCCCCGTGAAGTGATTCGCGACTTTATCGAGTTGCTCGACCTGCTCTTCACCCATGCCGACTTGACGCTGGACAGCCTCCTACAGTCCGAGACTTTCAACTATGCCAAACCCGAGCTGGAGGAGAAGGACATCGACGCCGAATTTGCCGAGTTTACCCTGTAACGTATGGACGTCTACGCTCGCTATTCCCCAGCCATTCGTGACTACATCTACCGTAGCGGTTGGGACACGCTCCGAGCCGTACAGTCGGCTGCCGGTGACGTGCTCTTTGGCACCGACGCCCACCTGTTGCTCTGCGCTTCCACCGCCTCCGGTAAGACGGAGGCAGCCCTCTTCCCCATCATCACGCTCATGCAAGAGCAGCCTCCGACCTCCATCGGTTGCCTTTACATCGCGCCGCTCAAGGCCCTCATCAACGACCAATTCTTGCGCCTCAACGACGTCTGTGCCGAATGTAACATTCCGGTCTGGCATTGGCATGGCGACGTCTCCGACCGAGAGAAGAAGCGACTCATGCGCCGCCCATCGGGCATCCTTCAGATTACGCCCGAATCGCTCGAGGCCATGCTTTTCAACCGCCACGCACACGTGGCCTCCCTCTTTGGTGATCTGCGCTTCATCGTCATCGATGAGATCCACGCCTTCCTACGTGGCGATCGTGGTGGGCAGGCACTCTGTCTCATCGAGCGACTCTCGCGTGCGGCTGGGGTCAACCCGCGGCGTGTCGGACTGTCGGCCACGGTGGGCGATCCCGATTCAGTTGGGGAGTTCCTTGCCGCAGGCACGAAACGGCGCACCATCATTCCCCGCATACAGAGCACGCCGATCAAGTGGCGCCTCTCCATGCAGCACTTCTTCAATAACGGTCCGCAGGCGGCCGATGCGGATCAGCCGACGGCCGATTCTGAACCGAAACCTGCGGTAGAAGCGTCGGACAGCACGGCAGACCTGCTCCCCGTTGACGAACAGCCCACGGACACAGCGCCCGTGGTGGCCGACCCCGGACTGGCTTACATCTTCGAGCATACGCGCGGTCGCAAGTGCCTCATCTTTTCCAACTCCCGCGAGGAGTGCGAGACGGTCACGGCCACACTGCGCCGCTATTGCGAGGCGCGCCACGAGCCCGATCGCTTCCTGATCCATCACGGCAACCTCTCTTATTCCATCCGTCGCCAGGCCGAAGAGCGCATGCGACAATCGGAGGCGGCGCTGACGGTCTGCACCACGTCTACGCTGGAGTTAGGCATTGACATCGGTCGGCTTGAACGCGCTTTTCAGATCGATGCCCCCGCCACCGTTTCCTCCTTCCTCCAGCGCATGGGGCGTACGGGTCGCAGGGGAGCACCGGCCGAAATGTGGTTCGTCATGCGGGAGAATCACACGGAGCCGCGCGCCCTGCTCCCTGAGACGATCCCCTGGGAGTTGCTCCAAGGCATTGCTGTGGTGCAGCTCTATCTGGAGGATCGCTGGGTCGAGGCGCCGCACAAACGCCGATTGCCCTACAGTCTGCTCTATCATCAGACGATGGCCACGCTGGCGTCTGGTGGCGAGATGTTGCCGCCTGAGCTGGCTGCGCGTGTCTTGACGCTGCCGCCCTTCCGCAATGTTTCGCAGGACGACTTCCGCACCCTGCTCCTCCACCTGCTCGAGATCGACCACATCCAGCGCACCGACCGCGGTGGACTCCTTATCGGTTTGGCTGGCGAGCGTGTCGTCAACGACTATAAGTTCTACGCCGTCTTCCGTGAGAATGAGGAATACACCGTCCGCTGCGATTCCGAAGAACTTGGCACCATCGTCAAGCCGCCGCCCGTGATGAGCAAGATCGCCATCGCCGGACACGTCTGGGAGGTGGAGGAGGTAGACTATAAGCATCACGTCGTCTATTGCCATCGTGTCGGCGGCGTCGTTCACGCCTACTTTGGCGAGGAACCGGGCGACATCGACAACCGGGTGCTCGAGCGTATGCGCCTCCTGCTTCTCCAGACGGATAACTACGCTTACCTCCTGCCCAACGCTGTCGCTCGTTTGGCCGACACCCGTCGCCTGGCTGCCCGCGCTGGCCTTGGCCTCCGTCCGCTCGTCCCGCTCGGTGGCGATATGTACAGCCTCACCCCTTGGCTCGGCAGCTACGCCTTCCTGGCCCTCGAGCGCTTCCTCCGCCTGCGTTGTGCCACGCACCTTGGCCTGTCGAAAGACTTCGACTCCTTCCGGCCGTACTACATGCGCTTCACCATGCAAGTCCCCTCGGCGGACTTCTATCGTATCCTGCGCGAAGAGATCGCCCGTCCGCTCGACCCGATGGATCTCCTTTACCCCAACGAGATACCCATCTTCGACAAGTACGACGAGACACTCCCCGCCTCGCTCACCCGCAAAGGCTTTGCCTACGGTGTCCTCGACGTCGACACCATGAAACAATGGATCATGGCGCTACCCGATTAATGGCCAATGATCCCCCTACTCACCCCACGGATAGGGGGCGAAATACAAAGCGGGCGGGCACATCGGTGTCCGCCCGCTTTCATTTTGGCGCCTTAGAGTCGCATGTGAAGCGTGATGCCTCTTATGCGTGCTCGCTCACTCCAACGCCTGCTCTAAGACGGCCTTCACCTCGTCGGGGAAGATGCCGCCTTCGTGCACCTTGCGGCCGTCGATATAGAACGTCGGCACGTAGTAGTAATCGTACTTGTCGGCCACCTCAGGCTGCTTCGACTCCTCGATCATTTCGATCTCGATGTCCTTATACCGATCCTGCTTTTTCAGCTCATCGATTGCCGCCATCGCCTTCTTGCAGAAGGGGCAATTCTCCAGATAAAACAATGTGATACGTTTCATTTCTCTCTATGATTTGAATGATGATTGAATGATGTTTGAATAACTGCGGTCGGGCGTTTGTACCCGGCCTGATTTCCCGGCCCCGGTGGGGCCTTGATTTTCTTTTGGTCGACCTTTCTTTCATCAAGGGAAAGAAAAGTCGGAGAGGGGAGACTGCTATCTCCGTCCCCCGATCGTCAGTCGCCCCACGAGTCGGTCGTAGCGACCCATCGCTGGGCAATAGAACACGGAGATGGTGTACTCGTTTTCCGCCTCAAAGAGGCTCTCGTCGCCCGCCGGCATCCGCCCGCGCCGCTCGCCGTTTGGCACGAACACGTAGCCGTAATTGTAATACCCCTGCTTGAGCATCAGCGCCGCCTCGTAACAGCCCGAAGCCTCGTTGTATGTCATGCGGCTGCGCTCATCGAAGGCGTTCTGCACCGCGTCGCCCACGACATACATCTCCCCGCCGACGAGCCGATCCGAGACGTACGAAAAGTGTACCAAGCCATAATCTGCCTCTCGCGAAGCCTCTCCGCAACCGCTACAGGCGGCAAAGAAGCGCCCGTTCTGATCCTCGTCGTAGACGTATGCCCGCCGCGGTCCGTCCGGCCGCAGATCTATGTGGTAATACGGGTTGTGGAAGCCGATCCGCTCCACGCCCATCCCCGCGTGGCGGTAGGTCAGGCATTCGAACCGTCTATATTCGTTTCCGGCCTCGAAGATCAGTCGCCGGTCGTGTTCGTAGCCCAGCCGCGTGCCTCCGATCGAGGTGGGTTGGAGGTCGCCCACCCGTGTGTCCGGCCGCCGATTTTGCTCCACAAACACCTTCAGCTCCCGCTGCGGAAAGTTTACCGTCAGCGCCTTCGTGTCCACTGCGAAGTTCACCTGCTGCAGACCCCGATTCAGCGCCACGTCCGTGTTTGCCGTCGCCTCTCCGCTGATCGCCACCAGCCCTTCGCCCATGTTGAAACGCGCCGTCAGCAGTACTTCATTGCGCCGCCCCTCGGGGTAGATCTCCACCGCATACACCCCCGACACCTTCAGCCGCACCTGCTCGTTGGGCAGCCTCAGGCGGTAATTCATGTACGGCACGGTGGTGTTGAACGAAGGCGCGGCGTCGTCCACCTCCATCCCGTCGAAGCCATCCATATACTCCATCGGCACCAGCGCTGACCGTCGGCCGTCCGCGTCGCAATGCACCACCGAATAGGCCAGTCGCTCGCCCGGCTCCGGGTTCAGCATGTCGAACGTCACCTCGATCTGCCGCTCTCCGCCCAGCTCCACATAGGGCTCCGACAGCCGTTCCCCAGCCACTCGCACCTCGAGCGCCCCCACACGGTTCGACCGCACGGCCGTCTCATATACCTGTCCTTTTGCCGCCATCGCACACACGATCATCGCAGCCGTAATCCATCTTTTCATCTGTCATCGTTTGGAATCGGCGCCAAAGATAACCTCCGTCGCAGACGGCTTCTGCCTCTTCGATACGTGAGTTCGACGAAGGCATGAGGCGTCTTGCCCCTGGAGAAGGTCTTGCAGAAACGCTGCAAGAGCCGCGAAAAACTTTTTGGAGTTTGCAGGAACGCTGCAAGTGCCACGAAAAAAAAATTGGGGTTTGCAGAGACGCTGCAAGAGCCTCGGAAAACTTTTTGGTGTTTGCAGGAATGCTGCAAATGCCCCGAAAAACTTTTTGGCGTTTGCAGAGACGCTGCAAGTGTTTCGAAAAACTTTTTGGCGTTTGCAGAAACGCTGCAAGTGTCCCGAAAAACTTTTTGGCGTTTGCGGGAGCCCCGCAAGTGTCACGAGAAACTTTTTGGTGTTTGCGGGAGTCCCGCAAGTGTCACGAGAAACTTTTTGGCGTTTGCGGGAGTCCCGCAAGTGTCTCGAAAAATTTTTTGGCGTTTGCGGGAGTCCCGCAAGTGTCACGAGAAACTTTTTGGTGTTTGCGGGAGTCCCGCAAGTGTCTCGAAGAACTTTTTGGCGTTTGCGGGAGTCCCGCAAGCATTTCCAGAAACGTTTTGGCCCTCGCGTGGCTTCCGTAGAGGCTCTCTGCTGGCTGTATGCTTACCTCGAACTCACGTTATAAGCGTAAAAGCATGCAGAGCTGGCACTTTTCTGCTTCTTTTGCGTGGACAGAAAACAGATGGTTTAACCGATAAACACAAGAAAGAAAATGGCAAAGATTTTAGTGGCATTCGACACGGTAAGCGAAGGCTTCGAAGCGCTTACCTCTGAACATGAAGTGATTTTTCCGCCTCGTGGGCGCGACTTTACGCAGGCCGAGATCGCCGAACGCATTGGCGATTGCGATGTGCTCTGCTCCGTTTTTGACATCCCCGTCGGCCGTGACCTGATCGACTGTGGGCATTCGCTCAAGCTGATTGCGAACTACGCCGTGGGCTACAACAACATCGACACGGCCTATGCGGCCGAGAAGGGGATCGTGGTGACGAACACGCCGCGGTCGGTGATCGAACCAACGGCCGACTTGGCGCTGGCGCTGCTGCTGAGCTGCTCGCGGCGCATCGCGGAGTGGGATCGCGCCTTCCGCCGTGATCGCGATGCAATCGAGCACGGACGCCTCTGCCGACTCGGCGTCAACCTCTACGGTAAGACGCTCGGCATCCTGGGTTATGGTAATATCGGCGCGGCGGTGGCGCGGCGCTGTCAGGCCTTCGGCATGACGGTGCTCTACAACAAACGCACCCGTTACAGCGAGGCGGAGGAGCGTGAACGGGGCATCACGTATGCGGAGAAAGACGAGGTGATCCGTCGCGCCGATGTGCTGTCGCTTCACACGCCGCTGACGCCCGAGACGCGCCACCTGATTGGCGCCCGCGAGCTGGCTATGATGAAGCCCACAGCGATCCTGATCAATACGGCGCGTGGGGCCGTGGTGGATGAGCCGGCGTTAGTGGCAGCGCTCAAAGAGGGGCGGATAGCTGCCGCGGGTCTCGATGTATTCGAGCAGAATGACGTGCCCTCGCCCGAGCTTTTCGAGCTGGAGAACGTCTCGCTCACGCCGCACATTGGCACGCAGACGTACGACTCGCGCGTGGAGATGGTGCATGAGCTGTGTAACAACGTCATCGGCTTCCTGCGTGGGGATCGGAAGATTGATCGCGTGAACTGATCTCTTTGGGAGCGTTCATCAAACGCCGGCTGCTTTCCGCTTGAGAAGAGGAGGGCAGCCGGCGTTGTGTTGGGCGGGGGCTACCGAAAACGGATCTCTCGGATGACGTCGGTACCCACCCGCTCGTTGAGCGTGCGGACGAGGCGGTCGCGCCACATCATCAGTTCGCTGCGCAAGACGGCGGAGTCGAGCACAACGTGCAGCGTGGCGCCTCGGACGTAGGCTTCGCGCGTAGCCTGCGCCACGCCCGGGCCGAGCACTTCGCGCCAGGCATGGACGAGGCGTACCTCGTCCAATCGACGACCGATCTCGGGGTTTTGGGCAAAAAACTCACGGAGAATCTCTCCAATGGATTGGGCGTTGACGCGTTTCATCGGCCGTCCTCCATGGCCGTCACCATTCCAACGTCGACGTGGAACATGGCGTACTCCTTGCGGATAGACTCGAGGATGCTATCTAAGTATTTGCGGTTGGTGTCGGTGATGAAGATCTGCCCGAATCGCTCCTCGCCAACGAGCCGGACGATGTGTTCCACGCGCGTGGCATCCAGCTTGTCGAATATATCGTCGAGCAGTAAAATCGGCAGCGTAGAGTTCTTGGCCGAGAGGAAGGAGTATTGCGCGAGCTTGAGGGCCACGAGGCACGTCTTGTTCTGCCCCTGCGAACCGAGGTGACGGATGGGCAGGCCGTCGAGTGTCATCTCCAGATCGTCTTTGTGGATCCCCGTCGTGGTATAGCCCACCTCACGCCGCTCACGCTCGCGGTGGCGTGCCAGCTCCTCCTCTAAGTCGACCGTCTGTAGCTGCGAGATGTAGCGCAACCCCACGGCCTCGTCGTCCCGCCCGATGGCGCGATAGTACTCGTCGAAGAAGGGAAGGAACTCCTCAATGAGGCGGGTGCGAGCATCAAAGATCAGTCGGCCATGTTGCGCGAGCTGCATCTCCAGCACCTCGTAAAGGGCGGTGTCGGTGCTCTGTTCGCGGAGCATACGGTTGCGTTGTTGCAGTGCCTTGTTGTAGCGGATGAGGGCATGCATGGCAAGACCGTCATATTGCGAGAGGATCATATCCATCCACCGTCTCCGCTCGTCGCTCCCTCCGCGAATCAACTCCGCATCCGACGGCGAGATCATCACCAGCGGCAGCAGTCCGATGTGGTCTGACAGCCGCGGGTAAGGCTTTTGGTTGCGCTTGAATTGCTTGCGTTGGCCGCGTGGGAGGGCGAAAAAAATGGACTCGGTGCGGTCTCCAAAGAGATATTCACCCTGCAGCACGCAGAGATCCTCGCCTCGCCGGAGGAGTCGCTCTTCGGTGGTGTAGACGTGGCTCTTGCAGAAGGATAGGTAATAGATGGCGTCGAGCAGATTGGTCTTGCCCATACCATTATTGCCGAAGAAGCAGTTGATCTTCGGCGAGCAAACGATGTCGGCCTGCCGGATGTTCTTATAGTTCAGGACGGAGAGCTTGTTCAATATCATATATAATAGGTAGGGGGAATGTGGAGGGTGCTGTGTGCGGGGGCAAAAATAAATTGGGGAGAGACCGAAGTAGGCCTTTCGGGTAAAAAATTACTTTTGCGCCTCGAATTTCAAGAAGCAAAAACGAATAGTAAACAGAAAGAAAAAAGGATCGTTATGGCGAAAAAGACAACAAACGAGGAGAAGGAAATAGAAGTAGAAGAAATCGTTTCCCGATCGGAACAGTTTATTGAAAAGCATAAGCAGAAAATCATCGCCGGGATATCGGCCATCGCCGTTGTGGTCGGCCTCATTTTGGCCTACCACTACCTCTACGCCAAGCCACAAGCCGAGAAGGCTAAGCTGGCCATCTTCAAGGGCGAGCAATATCTGGCCATGGACTCTTTCGCCTTGGCGCTGAACGGAAACGGTGTCGACTACGACGGTTTCGAGGCCATCATCGATCGCTTCGGCGGCACCAAGACCGGCAATCTGGCCAAGGCTTACGCTGGTATCTGCTACTACCACCTCGGAGATCCCGAAAAAGCCATCCAGCGACTCAAAGCCTACAAGGGTGACGACGCCCAGATCGCTCCTACAATCATCGGATTGATCGGCGATTGCTACGTCACCACGGGCAACACGAAGGAAGGTATCAGCTACTTCGAGAAAGCCGCATCGAAAGCCAACAACGATCTGATCAGCCCCATCTATCTGAAGAAGGCCGGCCTCGCCTACGAGTCCCTCAAGCAATACCCCGACGCCCTGAAGGCCTACGAGACCATCCGTGACAAATACAACCAGTCGATGGAGGCAATGGACATCGATAAGTACATCACTCGCGTCAAACTCCTCTCCGAATCCAAATAAGACACCGGAAGCATGGCAACTATCTATCACAACTTGTCGGAATACGACTTCGAGACCGTCCCCGATGCCTCCGAAATGCGCTTCGGAATCGTGGCTTCAGAGTGGAATCAGAACGTCACCGAAAAACTCTTGGAAGGCGCCTGTAACACGCTGGAGCGTCATGGCGCCAAGCAGGAAAACATTCACATCGAGCGCGTGCCTGGTAGCTTCGAACTCACTTTCGGCGCCAAGATGATGGCCCAGTCGCAGGACGTCGACGTCGTGATCGTCATCGGTTGCGTCATTCGGGGTGATACGCCACATTTCGACTACGTCTGTTCGGGGGTGACACAGGGAGTCACCGGGCTGAACCTCGAGGGGGACATCCCCTTCATCTTCGGCATGCTTACGACCGAGAACCTCAAGCAAGCCGAAGACCGTTGCGGCGGTCGCTACGGCAACAAAGGCGATGAGGCGGCAGTGACCGCCATTAAAATGGTCGATTTCGCTCGCCGGATTTGCACGGCTCGAAAATAGATCTACCTTTGCGCCGCATTTGACAGAAAAACGGGCAGTTACCAGAGTGGCCAAATGGGGCAGACTGTAAATCTGCTGGCTTACGCCTTCGGTGGTTCGAATCCATCACTGCCCACCCCACTGGCAAATGAAAAGTTGTCGCAATGCAACCATGCGGAAGTAGCTCAGTTGATAGAGCATTAGCCTTCCAAGCTGAGGGTCGCGGGTTTGAGCCCCGTCTTCCGCTCTTTAAGTTTAATAGATTTGGGTGACAGAGGCTTTACAAAACGATTTTGTAGAGCCTCTGTTTTTTAGTATCCAGATCATAGCCCGACCTTCCGCCTGAGCACAGAGCAACTACCCTCAGGCCGATTCGCACGAAATACAGCCAGAGAAAATCATCAAACAACACCCCTCATGGATACTTCACTGCTCTCCTTCGCACTGCTCTGCTTTACATCGTTCTTCACGCTGACGAACCCGTTGGGCACCATGCCTGTCTTTCTGACCATGACGAACGGTCTGGACGAGCGTCAGCGCCGTGCCATCGTCCGTCGTGCCACCATCGTAGCCTTTATCACTGTGCTGGTCTTCACCTTTTCGGGCCAATTCCTCTTCAAATTCTTCGGTATTTCCACGAACGGCTTCCGCATAGTCGGTGGCGTGATCATCTTCAAAGTCGGGTTCGACATGCTCCAAGCGCGCTACACCTCGCTGCGCCTCAAAAAGGAGGAAATCAAGACCTACGCCAACGATATCTCCATCACGCCGCTGGCCATCCCCATACTCTGTGGCCCCGGCGCCATCGCCAACGCCATCGTGCTAATGCAAGACGCCCACACGCTCGAGATGAAAGGCGTGTTGATCGGCGTCATCGCCTTCATCTACCTCTTTGCTTACATCATCCTCGGCTTCTCCACCCACTTGGTGCGTTTCCTGGGGGAGACCGGCAACAACGTCATGATGCGACTCATGGGCCTGATACTGATGGTCATCGCTGTGGAGTGTTTCGTGGGTGGTGCCCGGCCGATCTTGGTCGAAATCTTGCGAGAAGGTCTCAGATAGCTGTGCCCAGACGCTGAGACTCTCGTTATAGATTGTCGTCGAGTCGTTTTTCTGCGGGTACACCCTCATCCCCTGAGGGGATAGGGGCGTCATCGTGAAAAAACGCCTCGTCCCCTGAGGGGATAGGGGTGTCATCGTGAAAAAACGCCTCGTCCCCTGAGGGGGTGAGGGTGTCATCGTGAAATAACGCCTTATCCCCTGAGGGGATAGAGGTGTCATCGTGAAAATGGCTCTCATCCCCTGAGGGGATAGGGGTGTAATCGTAAAAATGGCTCCCATCCCCTGAGGGGATAGGGGTGTCATCGTGAAATAACGCCTCATCCCCTGAGGGGATAGGGGTGTGATCGTGAAAATGGCTCCCATCATGCGAGGTGATGGGGGTGTATTACTTTTGCCGCGCCTTGATTTCAAGGCACATTCATGCATCAACCCATGCGCTGGTCACGGCTCAGACCCTCCGGACGCAACTTTCCCCCACAAAAACGAAACGATGACAATGAGATTTTTCCATCGATGGCAGACGATCCTGATAGGCCTCCTTACAGCCATCACCTTCAGCGCTTCCGGGCAGAACGTGCGGCTGAGCGACGCCGCTGAGATCAGCCTCCTGACCTGTTCGCCCTCCGACGAGGAGGCCTACACGCTCTATGGTCACACCGCCATCCGAGTGCGTGACCCCCACCCTGCGAGCGACTCCATGCGCCCGATCGACTTCGTGTTCAACTACGGCCTTTTCGACTTCTCCAAGCCCCATTTCATCTATCGCTTCGCCCGCGGTGAGACGGATTATATGCTCGGAGGAAACGAATTTGAGCAGTTCCTGGCCGCCTATCGTGCCCGCGGCAGTGAGGTCTGCGAGCAGACGCTGGCCCTCGACTCCGCCGAGCGGCAACGCCTCGTGGATGCCCTCGTGGAGAACGCCCTGCCGGAGAATCGCACGTATCGCTACAACTTCTTCTTCGACAACTGTGCCACGCGCCCAGCCGCGATGATTGAGCGCGCCGTCAACGGATCGATCGCTTATGAGGAGCGGCGTGAGGTGGAGACGTTCCGCGACCTGATCAACGGCTGCACCCGTCGCCATCCCTGGCTCACCTTCGGCTGCGACCTCGTGGTGGGCGCTCCCGCCGATCGGCCGATGCACCTGCGCGAATCGTTCTTCATCCCCGAGCGGCTGCGCGAGTCGTTCGACGGTGCATGGATCATCACCCCCGACGGGTCGAAGCGTCGCTTAGTCTCCTCCACCCGTCTGCTCTCGGAACGCACCGCCCCGGAGATCGTGCCCGACTTTTTCACGCCGCTCGTATGCAGCCTGCTGCTCTTCATCGTCGTGGCGCTGCTGACCCTCATCGAGGTGCGGCGCGAGGCCTCGTTCCGTTGGCTGGACTTCCTGCTCTTCTTCGTGGCAGGGCTGGCCGGCTGCGTTCTGGCCTTCTTGGCCTTCTTTTCGGTTCACCCCGCCATGTGGCCCAACGTGACGTTCCTCTGGCTCCATCCGCTCCATCTCATCGGCGCCGTCTGCATGGCCGTGAAGCGGTGTAAACGCCTGAGCTATGTGTATCATTTGCTTACATTCGCCGCGCTTTTGGCGGCAGGGGTCGGATACGTCATCGTCCCGCAGCATTTCAACGCCGCCTTTTTCCCCCTGATGCTGACCCTGCTCATGCGCTCGGGGAGATATTTGACGAGAAGAAAGAAAATCCGGTTTGAATAATCAATGAGGCGAATCCTATCCTCCCTACTCACCCTACTGGCCGTCACGCAGATTCAGGCGCAACAACAGCGCGCGCCCAAGTTGGTCATCTTCATCACGGTCGATCAGTTGCGGGGCGATTACATCGAATATTTCCAACACACCTTTGGCGAGCGCGGCTTCAAGCGCCTGTTGGCTGAGGGGGCCGTCTGCCACAATGTCCGCTTCGGCTTTTCCAACCTCAACCAAGCCTCCGCTTTCGCCACCCTCTTCACCGGCGCCTATCCATCGGTTCACGGCATCACCGGCCTCAAGACCTACAGCTTCGAGATGGCCAAGGAGGTCTCCCAACTCTACGACGCCGACTATCTCGGCAACTTCACCCGCGATAATTATTCTCCCAAGAACCTGCTGGCCGCCACAATCGGCGACGAGCTGAAGGTCGTCTCTGGCGGACGCAGCGAGGTCTACGCCATCGCTCCCGACGCCGAAGCCGCCATCCTCTCCGCAGGTCATGCCGCCAACGGTGCTTTCTGGATCGACAACTACAACGGCCGCTGGGCCACCACGACCTATTATAAAGGAGTACCCTGGTACGTCGAGAAGTACAACAACGGCAACGAATCCTTGCCCGCCCGACTTGGTACGCGCGTCTGGCAACCTGCCCTCTCGGCTGACAAATACGATGCCCTGCCCTGCCTTTCGGGACCGAACACTTTCCAGTACACCTTCAAGGCCAACACCGCCGGCTGCTACCCTGACCTCAAGACGTCTCCATTCGGGAACGAAGAGGTTAGCCGTCTCTTCAACCAATTCCTCGAGTACGGCGCTCTTGGCACCCGCCCCACGCCCGACTTCGTGGCGCTCACCTTCTACGCCGGCAACTACCGCGGTATCCACTACTCTGGCAACACGCGCGAGATACAGGATCTCTATCACCGTTTGGACAAAGAGTTAGAGCGACTCATCGACGCTGTCGAGAAGAAAGTTGGGTTGCAGCATGTGCTCTTCGTGCTTACCGGTACGGGCCACTTTACGAGTGAAGAGATCCGCCCTGAAGGTACACGATGGGTCGGCGGAGAGTTCCACCCCAAGCGTTGCATGGCGCTGCTGAACATGTACCTCATGGCCATCTACGGGCAGAAGAATTGGGTGCGTGAGTTCTACAACAATCAAGTCTACCTCAACCGCAAAGCCATCGAGGAAGCTAAGATCGACCTGAGCGAAATACAGGCACGAGCCGCCACCTTCCTGCAGGAGTTCAGCGGCGTGGAGCGCGTCACGACTGACATGACGCTGCGCTCCGGTGTGTGGAACGAGGACGTGACCGACCTCAGTCGCGGCACCTATCGCGGCCGTCGAGGCGACCTCATACTGGCGCTCAGCCCCGGCTGGACGGTGGTTAACGACGACAACGCGAAAGATCGGCCCAAGGTCGTCCGTAATCAAGCCGTGCCCACGCCGGTCATCTTCTTCGGCAACGGCATTAAGCCGCAACACATCTACCGTGAAGTCAAGGCCGTCGAGATCGCGCCGACTGTCACACATGTCATGCGCATCCGATCGCCCAACGCGGGCGACGCCCTTCCGATACCGGAGATCCGGTAAGCGGAAGCGCCCTCACAACGCAAAGCGAACAGTCCGCCACCCCCGAAAGGGTGGCACCTTTTTTGCCACACTGTGGCACTTTTCCCCCTCCCCCTAATACGTTTATACAAATAGTCAACACATCATACACTCATGGGATTTAATGAGATACTCACTAAGCTGTTCGGCAATAAGTCGCAGCGAGATTTGAAAGAAATAACCCCCTACGTCGACCGCGTGAAGGCCGCCTATCCGGCCATCCAGAAGCTGACCGACGACGAGCTGCGCACCAAGACGGCCGAGATCCGCCAACACATCCAGGACTACGTGGCCGAAGACAAGAAGCGCATCGCTGACCTTCGCCAAGGCATCGACGAGAAGGAGCTCGAAGAGCGCGAGGCCATCTGGGCCGAAGTCGACGAGATCGAGAAGAAGATCGCCGACCAATACGAGAAGGTACTCGATGAAGTACTGCCCGACGTCTTCGCCATCGTCAAGGACACTGCCCGTCGCTTCGTTGAGAAGGAAGAGATCACTGTCACCGCCACCGATTTCGACCGTGATCTGGCTACGCGCCACGACTTCGTCCGTATCGACGGCGACAAAGCCATCTACCAGAACCACTGGATGGCCGGTGGTAACGAGATCAAGTGGGATATGATCCACTACGACGTGCAACTCTTTGGCGGCGTCGTGCTCCATAAGGGCAAGATCGCCGAGATGGCCACTGGCGAGGGTAAGACACTCGTCGCCACGCTCCCCGTTTTCCTTAATGCCCTCACCGGCGAAGGTGTGCACGTGGTTACCGTCAACGATTACCTCTCTAAGCGTGACTCCGAATGGATGGGACCACTCTACATGTTTCACGGACTCTCCGTGGATTGTATCGACAAGTACCAGCCCAATTCCGACGAGCGCCGCAAGGCTTACCTCTCGGACATCACCTTCGGAACGAACAACGAGTTCGGCTTCGATTACCTGCGCGACAACATGGCCATCAGCCCGCAAGACCTCGTGCAGCGTAAGCATAACTACGCCATCGTCGACGAGGTCGACTCCGTGTTGATCGACGACGCTCGTACGCCGCTGATCATCTCCGGTCCCGTGCCCAAAGGCGAGGAACAACTCTTCGACGAGTATCGCTCGAAGGTGGAGACCGTGGTCAATGCGCAGAAGAACCTTTGCACCAAGCTCCTCACCGAGGCCAAGCAGAAGATGAAGAGCGACGACAAGAAGGTGCAGGAGGAAGGTTCCCTGCTCCTCTTCCGTTCTTTCAAGGGACTCCCCAAGAACAAAGCCCTCATCAAGTTCCTCAGCGAACCGGGCATCAAGACAAGCATGCTCAAGACCGAGGAGTTCTACATGCAGGACAACATGCGCAACATGCACATCGTGACCGACGAGCTCTATTTCGTGATCGACGAGAAGAACAACAGTATCGAACTTACCGACAAAGGCCTCGACCTGCTGACGGGCAACATGGAGGACCCGCAATTCTTCGTCTTGCCCGACATCGCTTCCGAACTTTCCCAGATTAGCAACCTGCCCGGCAGCGACGCTGAACGTCAAGCAAAGAAGGACGCACTGCTCACGAACTACTCCGTCAAGAGCGAGCGCGTGCACACCATCAACCAGCTGCTGAAGGCCTACACCCTCTTCGAGAAAGACGACCAATACGTCGTGATCGACGGACAGGTGAAGATCGTCGACGAGCAGACAGGCCGTATCATGGAGGGCCGCCGCTATTCCGACGGGCTCCATCAAGCCATCGAGGCCAAGGAACGTGTCAAGGTGGAAGCCGCCACGCAGACCTTCGCCACGATCACACTCCAGAACTACTTCCGTATGTACCACAAGCTCTCCGGTATGACCGGTACGGCCGAGACCGAGGCCGGCGAGCTTTGGAACATCTACAAGCTCGACGTGGTCGTGATCCCCACCAACAAGCCCGTCATTCGTAAGGACATGAACGACCGGATCTACAAGACGAAGCGCGAGAAGTACAACGCCGTCATCGACGAGATTGTCCGCACGCGCAACGAGGGGCGGCCCTCGCTCGTGGGTACGACTTCGGTCGAGATCTCTGAGCTGCTCAGCCGCATGCTCAGCATCCGCAAGATCCCGCACAGCGTGCTCAACGCTAAGCTGCACCGCCGCGAGGCCGACATCGTGGCCCAAGCCGGACAGAGCACGCTTGGCACCACGACCATCACCGACCCTGACGGCACGGAGCGCACCGAAGAACGCATGCTCGGCACCGTCACCATCGCCACGAACATGGCCGGTCGAGGTACCGACATCAAGCTCTCCCCCGACGTGCGCAACGCCGGCGGATTGGCCATCATCGGCACCGAGCGGCACGAGAGTCGCCGCGTCGATCGCCAGCTCCGCGGACGTGCAGGCCGTCAGGGCGACCCCGGTTCGTCGGTCTTCTTCATCTCCCTCGAGGATAACCTCATGCGCCTCTTCGCCTCCGAGCGCGTCGCCAAAGCGATGGACATGTTCGGCCACAAAGAGGGCGATGTGCTCGAGGCGGGCATGCTCAACAAGTCTGTCGAGCGCGCCCAGAAGAAAGTGGAGGAAAACAACTTCGGCATCCGTAAACGCCTCTTGGAGTACGACGACGTGATGAACTCCCAACGTAACGTCATCTACACCCGCCGCCGCCACGCCCTCATGGGCGAGCGCATCGGGCTGGACGTGATGAACACGCTCTACGACGCCACCGTGGCCCTCATCGAGCAAGCGCGCGATGGCGGCGACTTTGACAGCTTCAAGCTGGAGCTCTTCCGCACCTTCGCCCTCGAGTGTCCCGTCACGGAGGACACCTTCCGCGAGGCCAAGACCGACGCCCTCACCGAGCAGGTCTTCAAGGCCGTCATGGAGCAATACAAGCGCCGCACCGAGCGCATGGCGCAGGTGGCTGATCCCGTCATCCGCCAAGTATTCGAAAACCAGGGCGCCATGTACGAGAACATTATGATCCCCGTGACCGACGGCAAGCGCATGTACAACGTCTCGTGCAACCTCAAGGAGGCTTACGACACCCATTCGCGCGCCATCGTCAAGGCCTTCCAAAAGGCCGTCACGCTGCTCACCATCGACGAGGCGTGGAAGGAACACCTGCGCGACATGGACGACCTCCGCCAGTCCGTGCAGAACGCCAGCTACGAGAACAAAGACCCGCTGCTGATCTACAAACTCGAGGCTTACAACCTCTTCAAGACGATGGTCGAGACGATGAACCGCAAGACGGTCGCCATCCTCATGCGTGGCCAGATCCCCGTCCAAGAGGCGCCCGACGAGGAACGTCAGGCCGCCCCTGAAGTGCGTCAGGCCGTCCCCGAGCGCCGCACCGACATGAGCCGTTATCGCACCGAGAAGGACGACGCCGATGCGGCTCCACGCAGCGCCGACTCGGAGGGCACACAGCCGCAGCCGCCCGCGGGTCCCGCACCGCGTCAGCCGCAGGAGCCCGTCCGGGTGGAGAAGAAAGTCGGCCGTAACGACCCCTGCCCCTGCGGCAGCGGCAAGAAGTACAAGAACTGTCACGGCCGCGGACTCTGATCGGTAAACTTCGGAGAAGAGCCGAAAATGAAAAATGCCGGGTACACGCTGCGAGAGGCGTGTATCCGGCATTGTCATAAGTAAGAAGGACATCCCCGAGGGGGGGGTACCCCGGGGATATACCCCCCCTACTTCAGGTTCGTACGGTAGAAATCGGCAATGCGATCGAAGGGGATCTTGTCCGTTTGGTCGTAGAGATCCGTGTGCGTAGCGCCGGGGACGATCAGCAGCTGCTTATTGTCGCCCTTGAGGCGACGGTAGATGTCTTCGCCCATGTAGCGGCTATGCGCCTTCTCGCCGTGAACGATGAGGACTGGCGCGCGGAGGTCTTCGGGGTGCGAGAGGAGGGCGTTGTTCATCCAGCCCGTCATGGCCTGTTGCATCCACCCGAGGTTGGAGTTGACCGAGCGGGGATGATAGCCGCGCGGAGCCTTGTAGTACTCCGAATACTGGCGGACGAAGGCCGGCTCTTTGCCCGTGAGCTGGTCGACGGGGATGGTCGTGAAGGCGTGTTTTGTGAGGCCAGCGGCGTACTCGCTGGTGCGGAGGTCTGCGATCTCCTGCTTGGCGCGATAGCGGTCGTCGGCCGTGCCGCTGTCGTTGTAGCCCCAGGCGCCGATGCGTGGCATGTCGTACATGGTGCTCGCCACGACGGCTTTGATGCGCGGATCGTTAGCGGCGGCATTGAGCGCGATACAGCCCCAGCCGCAGATGCCGAGGATGCCGACGCGTGCAGGGTCGACGCCGTCGAGGTTGCAGAGGTAGTCGACGGAGGCTTGGAAGTCTTCCGTGTTGATATCGAGCGAGAAGACGTCGCGCGGATGGCCGCTACTCTCACCCGTAAAGGAGGGGTCGAAGGCCAGCGTGATGAAGCCGCGCTCGGCGAGTGTCTGTGCGTAAAGTCCGCTGGACTGCTCCTTGACGCCGCCGAAAAGTCCGCAGACGGCGATGGCGGGCAGTTTGCCCGTAGCGCCTTTGGGAAGGTAGAGATCGGCGGCCAGGGTGAGGCCAAAATGGTTGTGGAAAGTCACCTTGCGGTGCTCCACACGGTCGCTTTGAGGGAACACTTTGTCCCATTCTGAAGTCAGTGACAAAGCCTCATCGAGAGGAGAACTTGCCGTTTTGTTCGTGTTCATTGTGCCTTGTGCTTGAAGAGTGAATGATGAGGCGCCTGCAAAGAGGAGCAGGCGGCCAGGGGATGAATGTATTTTCTCATTTGAAATATGGGGAATGAGGTTTCGGGTGAAAAAAAGAATGCCGGACACGGGTGGGGAGAGGGCGGGCATCTGTATCCGGCTATTCTTAGTGAGCCATAGCGTTATTCCTCCGGCAGCTTGATGTCAGGATTGCCGTCGTCCGGCTTCTTCGGATCCTTCGGTTTCTCGTCCGGCTTCTTCGGCTGCTCCGGTTGCTTCGGGTCGGGCGTAGGCTTGGGATCCTTCGGTTCCTTGGGCTCCTTCGGTTCCTTGGGCTCCTTCGGTTCCTTGGGAGTCTTGGGTTCCTTCGGCTTCTTGTCCCCGGCGGCCTTACGCTGGGCGAGGCTCTGGCGATAAACTGTTTCGATGCGGTCGGTTTGCTTGTTCATCGCTTCGGCCACTTGGGCAATAACGTTCGGGTCGACCGGCGCTTTGCCATAAACGTAGTTCCATTGCAACACCAAAATCACGCGTTCATAGAGTGCATCCGTTTCGGGGCGCACCTTGCCAGAGGGCGGCAGGTGAGTCTTTTCCACTTCTGTCTCGCGGCGCTCTTTATAGATCTTACGGAACTCCGTGTTGACGGCCTCCAGCTTGGTGACCACCGGATCCAGCCCCAGCTTGGTGACGTCGGCCGTGTATTTGGCGTCCTTGAGGTCGGCCAAGAATCCTAAGATGTCAGCCGTTTCGCGGTCGAACGATTCCTTTTGAATGCCAGCGTAGCGGCGGGTCATAACGGAGAGGCGCTTGGCAGCGGCCACCATGTCGGCGTCGCTCAGCAGCAGGGCGTTGCGCACCGAGGCGATGATGAACAGCACCAGCCGGTCGCGCTCCTCATCCTTCTCCATCATTAACGCCGTATTGGCGTCGGCCTGCGCGTCTCGATTATTCGAGATTTCGGTGTCGATGTTGCCGCGCCATTCCGGCATCACGTCGTCGGGCATACCGAGCTTCGTCGGGTCCACGGCGTGCACGATGTCGTACGTCTCGCTGTGAAATTGTACATGCAGGGGATTGTCATACTTTCTCAGCCCCGGCTTGTTGATTACTACGGTCTTTTTCATTGGACCTCCTTTGTTAAATGATTAAACGTGTTGATTGTTTGCTCCATCAGTTGCGAGCATGGCCTCTTCCTTAGTCGGGAAATGCCCCCTCCCGAAGGTTGGATCCATTTCCGAGCCTCGGAAATGCCCTCTCCCGAAGGTTAGACCCATTTCCTTAGTCGGGAAATGGCCTCATTCCGCGGCAGCGGCGACAAATGTAGAACGATTCGGCTGCCCCCACACCCGCCCCGGGTCGCCTGATCATTCATCCCTGCGGGATGTTTGGAGGGCGTATGCGATACGCCCCTACACGAGTACCCGGCAAACTTGGCAGGCATCCCTGATGCCCCCGGCCAAACTTCCCTGCCCCGGCAGGGGCCGCCCGTAGACGCCCCGCCTTGGACTGCGTAAACCGCGGACTTACCTTTGCCCCCGTCAAAAAAGGAGCGGCTGGCGCTCGTTGAACGGCTACTTCTCCCTCCTTTTGACTACTCCTAACTACATTATATTACCTCTATAAAGATGATCGAACAACAACTCTCGGCGGCCGTACGGGCTGCCATCGAGGCGCTCTACAACCACACCGTGGCGCCCGAACAAACCGCGCTGCAAAAGACAAAGAAGGAGTTTGAGGGCCACCTCACCCTCGTCGTCTTCCCCTTCCTGCGCATATCCCGGAAGTCGCCCGAAGAGACGGCCCGCGAGATCGGCCAATACCTCCGCGAGCACGAGCCCGCCGTGGCCGACTTCAACGTGATCAAAGGCTTCCTCAACCTCACCATCGCCGGCAGTCGCTGGGTGGAGGCACTCGGCGCTATCCATGCTGACGACGCGTTCGGCACACGCCCCATCACGGCGGAGTCGCCCCTCGTCATGGTCGAATACTCGTCGCCGAACACCAACAAGCCCCTTCACCTCGGCCACGTGCGCAACAATCTGCTCGGATATAGCCTCTCTCGCATCCTCGAGGCCAACGGCAACCGGGTGGTCAAGACGAACATCGTCAACGATCGCGGCATCCACATCTGCAAGTCCATGCTCGCGTGGAAGAAGTGGGGCGAGGGCGCCACGCCGGAGTCGACCGGCAAGAAGGGCGACCACCTCGTGGGCGACTTCTACGTCCTCTTCGACAAGCATTACCGCGAGGAGCTGCGCACGCTCGAGGCCACCGGGCTGACCCGTGAGGAGGCCGAAGCCCAGTCGCCACTCATGGCCGAGGCGCGCGAGATGCTGCGCCGTTGGGAGGCCGGAGACGAGGAGGTGCGCGCCCTTTGGGCCACGATGAACAGCTGGGTCTACGCTGGCTTCGACGAGACGTATCGCCGCCTTGGCGTCAGCTTCGACAAGATCTATTACGAGTCGCAGACCTACCTCGAGGGGCGCGACAAAGTGCTCGAGGGCCTCTCGCGCGGACTCTTCTACCGTCGCCCCGACGGCTCCGTTTGGGCCGACCTCACCGCCGACGGCCTCGACGAGAAGCTCCTCCTGCGCGCCGATGGCACGTCGGTCTACATGACGCAAGACATCGGCACCGCCAAGCTCCGCTACGACGATTACCCGATCGACCGCATGATCTACGTCGTCGGCAACGAGCAGAACTATCACTTCCAAGTCCTCTCTCTCCTGCTCGACAAGCTCGGGTTCGCCTTCGGCCGCGGCCTGATCCACTTCTCCTACGGCATGGTGGAGCTGCCCGAGGGCAAGATGAAGAGCCGCGAGGGCACCGTCGTCGACGCGGACGACCTGATGGACGAGATGATCGCCACAGCGCGCGACATCTCCAACGAGCTGGGCAAGCTCGACGGCCTCAGCCGCGAAGAGGCGGACGACATTATCCGCATCATCGGCCTCGGCTCGTTGAAGTACTTCATCCTGAAAGTCGACCCGCGGAAGAACATGACCTTCAACCCCAAGGAGTCGATCGATTTCAACGGCAACACTGGCTCGTTCATTCAGTACACCTACGCGCGCATCCGTTCCGTCTTGCGTAAGGCCGCCGAGCAAGGGCTCACCGTCCCCGCCACGCTGCCCACGGATACGCCGATCAACGCCAAGGAGCAAGCCTTGGTGCAGTCGCTGGCCGACTTTGCCGACGTGGTGCGTGAGGCGGGCGAGACGTATAGCCCGGCCTGCATCGCTAACTACACGTACGATCTGGTGCGGGAGTTCAACCAGTTCTATCACGATTACTCGATCCTCGGCGAGGCCGACGAACGCGTGCGGACGCTGCGCCTGACGCTGTCGGCTGAGACGGCCAAGGTGATCCTCACCGCCATGTCGCTCCTCGGAATCGAAATGCCCGAACGGATGTAAGCCATGAAGCTCATCACCATCCTCGGGGCACGTCCCCAGTTCATCAAGGCCGCGACCGTCAGCCGCGCCCTCATCGAGTATAACCGCAGCGCCACCGATCCGGCCCAGCGTATCGACGAAAAGATCCTGCACACCGGCCAGCATTACGACGCAAACATGAGCGACGTCTTCTTTCGTGCGCTCGAGATCCCACAACCCGCATGGAACCTGCACTGCGGCGGCATCGGCAGTCACGCCGAGGCCACAGCGCGCATGATGACGGGCATCGAGCGCGTGCTCCTCGACGAGCGCCCCGACCGCGTCCTTGTCTATGGCGACACCGATTCCACGCTTGCCGGTGCACTGACCGCCGCCAAGCTGCATATCCCCGTGGCACACGTCGAGGCCGGTCTGCGCAGCTTCAACCGACGCATGGCGGAGGAGATCAATCGCGTGCTCACGGACCACTTGGCCGACCGCCTCTTCTGCCCCACGCGTGCCGCTGTCGAGCATCTCCGCCGCGAGGGCGTCACCGAAGGCGTCATGCACACGGGCGACGTGATGTATGACGCCGCCCTCATCTTCGGGAGCCTCGCCGCCCGTCGCTCGACCGTCATCGAATCGCTCGGCCTCACGCCGAAAGCGTTCTATCTCACCACCGTCCACCGCGCCGAGAATACGGACGACGTCACACGTCTCACCTCCATCGTTCGTGCCCTCATCGAGGCGTCCACGCCCACGTGCCCCGTCGTTTGGCCGTTGCATCCCCGCACACGGTCGCGCCTCGAAGCCTACGGGTTGCTCGCCCCCTTGAGCGACGCGGTACGCCTGACGGAGCCGGTCGATTATTGGGATATGGTGCGGTTGGAACAGTCTGCCGCCGCCATCCTCACCGACTCGGGCGGGATCCAGAAGGAAGCCTATTTCCACCGCACGCCCTGCGTCACGTTGCGCGACGAGACGGAGTGGACGGAGACGGTCGAGGCCGGTTGGAACATCCTCACCGGCAGCGACACCGACCGCATCCTCCACGCCCTACGCAATCCATCGCCCACACGCCACGAGATCGCCGACTTTGGCGACGGACACGCGGCGGAGCACATTGTGAGAGCGTTGTTTTAGAGGCTAGAGATTAGAGGGTAGAACCGGGTACATCATTTGTCTCTCTCCTCTCCATCCTCTACTCTCTACTATCTATCCTCTACCCTCTACCCTCTACCCTCCACCCTCTACAAATGAAATCCGTACTCATCCTCTGCGACCTCTTCCCCCCCGCCTTCGGCCCACGCATGGGCTACCTCTGCAAGTACCTCGCGGGTGAGGGATGGACGTCTGTCGTGGTGACCGAGCAGGTGCCGGGCGACACGTTCAACTTCCTGTGCGAAGGCGTAGACGTGACCTATGTCCCTGCACCGCGTCTGGCCAGCCTGACCGACGTCTTCTTCGGCCGTAAGACGGCTCGACTGGAGCGTGCGGCGGAGCGAAAACTGGCGGAGCGGCCGTGCGACGTCGTGCTGTGCAGCACCTATCGCGAGTTCCCCCTGGATGCCGCCCGACGCATCGCGCGCCGTCACCGCCTGCCCTTAGTCGTCGATCTGCGCGACATCATCGAGCAGTATGCGGGCGACGAATACTTGTCGCACCCGCTGCCCCGACTCTTCGGCGTGGAGCGGATCGTCGCCCGACTCTTCCGCGCGCGCAGCCTCGCTATCCGCAATCGCGCGCTGGAGGAGGCGAAGGCTGTGACGACTATCTCGCCGTGGCATGTGGAGGTGCTCCGCCAACGCAACCCGCACGTGCACCTCATCTATAATGGCTACGACCCCGAACTTTTCGCCCCGCGCACCGTCCGCACGCCACAGTTCCGCATCACGTACACCGGCCGACTGCTGAGCACGGCCATGCGTAACCCCGAGCTGCTGCTGCGCGCCGTCGCCCGACTTGCGGCCGAGGGTGAGATCACGCCCGAGACGTTCCGCATCCGCTGGTTCACCGACGCGGCCTCGCGGCGCATCATCGAAGAGGAGGCCACGCGCTACGCCTGCACGCCCTTCATGGACTACCCCGGCATGGTGCCCGCCACGGCTGTGCCCGATGTGCTCAACGAGAGCTCCGTCCTGCTGCTGCTCACTAACCGCGCCGCGCCCGACGGTCCGCAGGGCATTATGACGACGAAGTTCTTTGAGGCCTTGGCCGTCGAGAAACCTATCCTCTGCGTCCGGGGCGACGAGGGGTGCCTGGAGCAGACCATCGCCGAGACGCGCTCCGGGCTGTCGGCCCACAACGAAGAGGAGGTGCACCGCTTCCTGCTCCACCATTATCGCCGCTGGCAGACGGCCGGCTTCACCACGGCCGATCCCGACCGGGAGGCCGTCCGCCGCTTCTCCCGCCGCGCACAGGCCGGGCAGTTCGCACGGATTATAGAGGGTAGAGGATAGAGGGTAGAGGGTAGAGCCGGGTACATCATTTGTCTCTCCCCTGCTCTCCTCTCTCTACCCTCTAAGCTCTACCCTCTAAGCTCTACCCTCTACCCTCCACCCTCTACTCTCTACCCTCTACCCTCCACCCTCTACCCTCCACCCTCTACTCTCTACCCTCTACCCTCTACCCTCTACCCTCTACCCTCTACTCTCTACTCTCTACTCTCTACCCTCTACCCTCTACCCTCTATGCTCACCCTCCACGTCATCGCCCTCAACATCCCGTACCCGCCGAATTACGGCGGCGTCATCGACATCTACTATAAGCTCCTGGCGCTCCACCGGCTCGGCGTGCGGCTTATCCTGCACTGCTACGAATACGAGCGCCCGCGCGCCCCGGAGCTGGAGCGCATCTGCGCCGAGGTGCACTATTACCCGCGTCGCACGGGGCTGCTTGCGAACCTCACGCTGGAGCCTTACAACGTGGCCGGGCGCCGCAACGAACGACTCGTGCAACGCCTCTTGCAGGACGATGCGCCGATCCTCTTCGAGGGCCTGCACACGTGTTTTTGCATCGACGACCCACGCCTTGAGGGGCGCGTCAAAGTGTTCCGCTCGTGCAACATCGAGCACGATTATTACCGGGCCATCGGCCAGGCCGAGCGCCATCCGCTCCGCCGACTCTTCTACCGCCTTGAGGCGTGGCGCTTCCGCCGCTACCTGCCCCACGCCGCCGCGGCCGACCTCGTCGCGGCCGTCTCCACCACCGACACCGACGCCCTGCGCCGCCTGTTGCCCGCCTCGCGCGTCGCCTTCATCCCCTGCTTCCACGCCCACGACAGCGTCAGCACCGTGCCCGGCCGCTCGGACTTTATCCTTTATCACGCCAAGCTCTCGGTGAAGGAGAACGAGCAGGCCGCGCTGTACCTCATCCGCCACGTCTTCCCCTGCCTCGCCCCCGCGCGCTGCATCATCGCGGGCATGGATCCCACGCCGACGCTCCTCCGTGAGGCGGCGTGCCACGCGCATATCTCGGTCGAGGCCAACCCTACGGCCGCGCGCATGGACGGCCTGATCCGTGAGGCGCAAATCCACCTCCTTGTCACGTTTCAGGGCACGGGCCTGAAGCTGAAGTTGCTCAACAGCCTCTTTGCCGGCCGACATGTGGTCGTCAACCCGACCATGCTGGCGGGGAGCGGCTTGGACAGCCTCTGCCACATCGGCGCCACGCCCGACGAGCTGGTCGACACGTGTCGCCGCCTGATGGACGTGCCTTTCCGCGACGCCGAACTCGATGCCCGTCGCCGACTGCTCCTCCCTGCCTTTTCCAACGAGGCGCAGGCGCGGCGGCTGTTGGAGATGATCGAGGGGACGCGCGTTGCATAGATGGGGCCGTGCTCAGAATCAGATTCTGGAGGAATTGTAAGGCGTGCAATGGCTCAGAATCAGATTCTGGAGGAAATGCAAGGCGTGCAATGGCCCAAAACCGGGTTTTACGGGAATTGCAGAGCATGCAATGGCCCAAAACCGGGTTTTACGGGAATTGCAGGACGTGCAATGGCCCAAAACCGGGTTTTAGAGGAATTGCAGGGTGTGCAAAGGCCCAAAACCGGGTTTTACGAGGATTGCAGGGCGTGCAATGGCCCAAAACCGGGTTTTAGAGGAATTGCAGGGTGCGCAATGGTCCAAAACCGGGTTTTACGAGGATTGCAGGGCATGCAATGGCCCAAAACCGGGTTTTACGAGAATTGCAGGGCATGCAAAGGCCCAAAACCGGGTTTTACGAGAATTGCAGGGCATGCAATGGCCCAAAGCCGGGTTTTACGAGAATTGCAGGGCGTGCAATGGCCCAAAACCGGGTTTTACGAGAATTGCAGGGCGTGCAATGGCCCAAAAACAAAGAGCGGGGGTCGGGACCGTATCCCGCACCCCCGCTACATACAAGCGTGTGTAATGAAGACTCTCCGCTACGCGGCAAAGCCCTCACGGTTCTATTTGAGCTCAGACAGCGCTTTGGTGATGCGACGCATGGCCTCGATGATGGCCTCGTCGGAGGCGGCGTAGGAGAGGCGGATGCAGTCCGGGGCGCCGAAGGCATGACCGCCGACGGTGGCCACGTGGGCCGTCTCCAGGAGGTACATGGCCAGGTCGGCCGAGTCGTAGATCTTGCGATCGTCGGCGCTGCGGCCGAAGTAACGGCTGACGTCGGGGAAGATGTAGAAGGCGCCGTCGGGCACGGCCAGACGCACGTCGGGGATCTCGCGGCAGAGGCGGCAGATCAGGTCGCGCCGACGCTTGAAAGCCACGCGCATCTCCTCGACACACGTCTGGTCGCCGGAGAAGGCTTCGCAGGCGGCTTTCTGCGCAATGCTGCTGGGCCCCGAGGTGAACTGTCCTTGCAGCTTGCTGGCGGCCCGGGCCAGCCACAGCGGGGCGGCCAGAAAGCCAATGCGCCAGCCAGTCATGGCGTAGGCTTTGGAGACGCCATTGATGACGGCCACGCGGTCGCGCAACACAGGGAAGGAGGCGATGCTGGCGTGGCGGCCGACGTAGTTGATGTGCTCGTAGATCTCGTCGGAGATGACGACCACCTGCGGGTGACGCGCCAGGACGTCGGCCAGGGCCTCCAGCTCGTCGTGGCTGTAGACGCTGCCCGTGGGGTTCGAGGGCGTGCAGAGGATGAGCGCCTTAGTCTTGGGCGTGATGGCGGCCTCGAGCTGCTCGGGCGTGATCTTGAAGTTCTGGTCGATGCCGGCGGGCAGGATCACGTTCGTGCCCTCGGCCAGCTTGACCATCTCCACGTAGCTCACCCAGTAGGGGGCGGGCACGATGACTTCGTCGCCCGGGTCGACGAGGCAGAGCAGGGTGTTGCAGATGGACTGCTTGGCGCCGTTGGAGACGATGATCTGATCGACGGTGTAGTCGAGGCCGTTCTCCCGCTTGAGTTTGGCGACGATGGCCTTCCGCAGGTCTAAGAAGCCCGGGACGGGGCTGTAGAACGAGAAGTTGTTGTCGATGGCCTTCTTCGCCGCGGCCTTGATGGGGTCGGGGGTGAAGAAATCGGGCTCGCCGACGCTCAGGTTGATGACGTCGACGCCTTGTGCCTTCAGCTCATTGCTTTTCTGCGACATGGCCAGTGTGGCAGACGACGAGAGACTCGTCAGGCGAACAGAAAGATGTTCCATTGTTGATTCTATTTATGGTTGGTTGTTGTATAGGGTAGTTATGCCTCCTTCGGAGGCGGTAGTTATGCGCCTTCGGCGCGGTAGTTACGGCCTTCGGCCGGGTAGTTATAGGGTAGTCATAGAGTAGTTATGCCTCCTTCGGAGGCGGTAGTTAGGGGGGAGTTATGAGGCTACTTCTAACTACCTCTAACTTCCTTCTAACTACCCGGCCGTAAGGCCGTAACTACCTGAGGGCGCAGCCCTCATGACTACCCGGGCGACCTTGAAGAGGGCGACCGTAATTATTCTACGTTCGTCAGCGTGTGCCCCATGCGTTCCTTCTTGGTGCGCATGTAGAAGGCGTTGTATTCGTTGGGGGCGACTTCGATGGGCACGTTCTCGACCACCTCCAGCCCGTAGGCTTCGAGTCCGACGCGCTTGACGGGGTTGTTGGTGATGAGGCGCATTTTGGTGACGCCGATGCGGCTGAGGATCTGTGCGCCCACGCCGTAGTCGCGCTCGTCGGCCTTATGGCAGAGGTGCAGGTTGGCCTCGACGGTGTCCATGCCTTCGTCTTGCAGCTTGTAGGCGTGGATCTTGTCCATCAGCCCGATGCCGCGGCCCTCTTGGTTGAGGTAGACCACCACGCCGCGCCCTTCTTTTTCGATCATGCGCATAGCCATGTGGAGCTGCTCGCCGCAGTCGCAGCGCAGGGAGCCGAAGATGTCGCCCGTCATGCAGGAGGAGTGTACACGCACCAGCACGGGCTCGTCCGGGCGTTCGCCGATGTTGCCCTTGATCAGCGCCGCGTGCTCCAGACCGTTGCTCTTCTGGCGGAAGGGGATGATGCGGAAGGGACCGTATTCGGTGGGCAGCTTCGCCTCGACGCCTTCCTCCACGAGCGACTCGGTGCGGAGGCGGTAGGCGATTAGGTCACGGATGGTGATGATCTTGATGTTGAAACGTTCGGCCACCTCCATCAGCTGTGGCATGCGGGCCATGGTGCCGTCCTCGTTGAGGATCTCGATCAGTGCACCGGCAGGATAGAGTCCGGCCAGGCGCGCCATGTCGACGGTGGCTTCGGTGTGTCCAGCACGACGCAGCACACCGCGCGAACGGGCCCGCAACGGGTTGATGTGCCCCGGCCGACCGAGGTCGGTGGGTTTCGTGGTCGGATCGGCCAGTGCGCGGATGGTCTGTGCGCGGTCGTAGATGGAGACGCCCGTGGTGCAGCCCATGCCGAGCCGGTCGACGGTGACGGTGAAGGGCGTTTCTAAGGTGGAGGTGTTATGGGCCACTTGCATGCCCAGTCCCAGCTCCTCGCAACGCTCCTCCGTGATGGGGGCGCAGAGCACGCCGCGACCGTTCTTGAGCATGAAGTTGACTTTCTCAGGGGTGATCTTTTCGGCGGCTATGATGAAGTCGCCTTCGTTCTCGCGGTCTTCGTCGTCGACAACAATGAGGAACTTGCCTTCGCGGAAGTCTTCGATCGCTTCTTTGATTGTGTTCAATCGGTTCATTTTATATGAGGGTCTATTTACGAGTTATCGTTAGGGATGAGCGTCTGCATTTCACCCGAGACGCGGAGGGTGGTGCGCAGGTCGTTAAGTAGCAGCTTGCGTCGGATCATAGAGAGTAGATAGATGGGCAGGGAGACGGGGAAGATCCACGCCATGATGCGCCCTGCGCGTGGGCTCATGCGGAAATCGACGAGGTCGTATCCGCTGAGTATGGGGTAGTCCATCAGCTTGTTGAGCACCAAGTGACGGTCGGAGTTGCGGCCCTCCTCGACGACGTCCTCCAGCTGTCGGGCTATGCGCTCCGCCTCTGGATCGCGGCCGCCCTGACGCCAGAATCGGAAGTAGGGCATCCAGCGACGGGCACCCTGTAGATAGGTCGTGATGTCGGCTTGTAGAGCCGTGATACGTCGGTTCCATGCGGCGTAGTCGAGGGCGTACATGATGACTTCCTTCCTCTCCACCTTTCGCGTGGGGCGCTTGCCGATGATTCGTTTGAGGGCCTCGGTGTAGGTGTCGGCGTTGAGGATGGCCGAGTCGTTCGACGCTTTATAGGTCAAGAAGATGCCGAGGGGCAGCAGTACGGCAGAGCTGAGCCACATGCCCTGCCAGGGTTGCCACATGCCGTTGCTGGCCATCTTGAAGCCGATGTTGTCGATGACGTAATAGAAGATGAAGAGGAAGACGGAGATGACGACGGGCATGCCCAGGCCGCCCTTGCGAATGATGGCGCCAAGGGGGGCGCCGATGAAGAAGAAGATGAGGCAGGCGAAGGAGAGGGTGAACTTCTTGTGCATCTCCGTGTGGTGGCGGCGCATCTCTTTGGAGTCGCTGGCCAGGATGTCGGCCTGAAACTCGTTGTCGGCCTTGATCATTTCGATGGTGTTGCGGGCGCTCTGTATGTAGGCAGTGCGGCGTTCGGGCGATAGCTCGGCCAGCAGACTGTCGAAGGTTTCGGGCGTGGGCTGCGGCGCAGGTGCGTGGGCTGCGGAGGTGTCGACGGTGGGGTTGAGGTCGCGGCGGTAGGAGTGGGCGTAGACTTCGCGGGCGTTGGACTCCTTGACGCTGTCGAGGCGTACGGTCATGGAGTCGATGGAGGTACGGAGGCTGGCGAGGTTCTTACCCACGTAGCGGTCTTGCATGGCGGACTCGTCGGCGCGGTGGAATTCGGAGTCGAAGCGGATGAGGATCTCGCGCGACTTGAACGATTCTTTCTGGTACGGCACAGCGCCGCCCTCGGTGGCTTCGCCCTGATCGCGAAGGTTCTTGAACATGCGTCCGTCGAAGAGGTAGAGGACGAGGAACTGCTTATCGGTGGAGACTTTCAGCCGTCCGGAGTCGGCCACGATGACTTGCGCGTTGTTGAATCCGTCGGAGTAGTCGTAGATCATCAGGTGGTGCAGCAGGCCGTCGTGGTCTTTCTTCTTGACGTACACGTTGAAGCCTGAGATCTGGCTGTAGAAGGTGCTTTCGGGGATCTCGAGCTCGGGCGACTTGTCGCGCACGGAGCTGAGCAGGGTGTACATCTTGACCTGCGAGAGGGGGATGATGTTGTTCTGAAAAAAGAACGCCCCGACGGCCACGAAGGCGAGCAGGACGATGAAGGGCTGCATGATGCGGGGCAGGGAGATGCCGGCTGATTTCATGGCCAGGAGCTCGAGCTGCTCGCCGAGGTTGCCAAACGTCATCAGCGAGGCCAGTAGGATGGCCAGCGGCAGGGCCATGGGCACGAAGGAGAGGGCGGCGTAAAAAAACATCTCGGCAAGGACGCCGATACCGATGCCCTTGCCGACCATATCGTCCACGTACTTCCACAGGAACTGCATGAGTACGATGAAAAGACAAATACCGAAGGTCATGAAGAACAACGGTAGGAATGTTTTGAGTAGGAAAATATACAATCGCTTCATCCTGGGGGGCATCTCTTCGGAAGAGACGAGGGCAAAAGTAGTGCAAAAAGGGAGGGTATGGGCGTTTGGCGGCCTCTGTCGGGTGTCGAAGTGTGAAATTTCTTAACAGATGACCCGTTGATTGTTGTCAATGGCATGCAAAACGCATTTTGAGTGCCTCTGACTGTTGTCAATGGGGCGTAAAACGCGTTTTAGGTACCTCTGACTGTTGTCAATGGCGTGTAAAACGCGTTTTGAGTGCCTCTGACTGTTGTCAATGGCGTGTAAAACGCGTTTTGCATACCTCTGACAGTTGTCAATGCCCCGAATCCCCGCGGGAGCATGCCTCTGACGGCTGACAATGGGGGGCGGTTCAGAGGGCGTCGTAGTTCCAACATCGGGTGGGGGGATACTTATGCTATTCCCCAATCCGGAAATACTGCATCAGTGCGCGATACTCGTCTTGTGCCGTGAGGCAGGTATCGAGCAGGTAACCGTTCATCCGTCCCCATTCCCGCAGGCCGCGATAGTAAAACGGCTTCAGGCGGTCGGTGATGATGAAGGGGATGATGGCCTGTCCGAGGCACTCCTTGAAGAGGATCAGTCGGCCGACACGCCCGTTGCCGTCTTGGAAGGGGTGGATCGACTCAAAGCGGTGGTGGAAGTCGATGAGAGACTCGAGCGTCGGGTGAGGATCGGCGCGGTATGTGGCCAGAAGCGACTGCATGCGATCCGCCACCTCCTCAGGAGGGCAAGTCTCCATGCCGCCCACCTCGTTGGGCAGTCGCTTGTAGTCGCCCACAGCGAACCATTCCCGTCGGCTGTCCGTCGTGGATTGCTTCAGCATGGCATGGAGCTCCTTGATAAGGGCCTCCGTCAGCGGCTGGTCAGCCTCGTCAATGATCCGATCGACGCAGCGGAAGTGGTTGATGGTTTCGAGAATGTCGTCCACGTTTACCGCGTCATTCGTTAGCCCGATCGTGTTCGTCTCAAAGATGCAGCGCGTCTGCTCGTGCGTCAGGCGGCTACCCTCGATACGGTTCGAGTTGTAAGTCAGATCCACTTGTGTGCGGTGATAGATGCCCCCCTTCAGTCGGGTGGCCTTCTGCTCACGGAGGGCAACGAGGAGCGGTGTGTTCGTGCGATGATTCACGCCGTGATCTCTTTGTCTCCTCCCTCCCTCCCGAAGGCGTCGAGGGCTTTTTTGACGGATCCGTGGAGGAGGAGCAGGGTGCGGGCGCGATCGTAGGGGAGACCGAGCTCGCCCACCAGCATGCGCGCGCCACGGTCGACGAGCTTCTGGTTGCTCAGCTGCATGTTTACCATCTTGTTGCCCTTCACCCGGCCGAGGCGGATCATGACCGAGGTGGTGATCATGTTCAGGAGCATCTTCTGCGCCGTGCCGGACTTCATGCGGGAGCTGCCGGTGACGAACTCGGGGCCGAGGACGACTTCGATCGGTATCTCTGCCTCCGTGGCTACGGGCGATCCGGGATTACTCGTTATGCCGGCCGTGAGGATGCCTGCCTGACGTGCCGCACGCAGGGCGCCGACTACGTAGGGCGTCGTGCCCGAGGCTGCGATGCCGACCACGGTGTCGTCGGCCGTGATGTGACGCTCCTGCAACTCCTGCCAACCGCGCAGGGTGTCGTCCTCGGCGTTTTCCACTGGGTTACGCAGCGCCGTGTCGCCACCGGCGATGAGTCCGATGACGAGCGTGGGCGGCATGCCAAACGTGGGCGGTATCTCCGACGCGTCGAGCACACCGAGGCGTCCGCTGGTGCCGGCGCCGAGGTAGAAGATGCGCCCGCCACGCTGCATGCGCGGGACGATCTGTTCGACCAGTTTCTCTACTTGCGGAATGGCCTCGCCGACGGCTACGGCCACCTTGCGGTCCTCGCGGTTGATGTCGTCCAGCAGTTCGCGGACGCTCTTGTTCTCTAAGTTGTCGTAGAGCGAATCTTGCTCCGTAATCTTCGTAAATGCAGTCATAGGTAGTTCGATGAATAATAGGCCCGGAGTCCCTCCATCGGGCTTTGGGTGATGGTGCCAACGCGTAGGCCAAGGCCCTCAGCGGTGTCGCGGAGGAGCGGCTGATAATGGTAGGCCACGGAGCCGACGAAGTGCACGGGGTGATCCGTATAGCCGTCGTATTGCATCACGTTGCGAGCGAAGAAATCCTTGAAGGCGCCGCGGACGAGCTGCCGCATGCGTGGATCGTCGAGGTGGCGGGTGATGAAGGGCGAGAAGCTGGCCAAGAAACGGTTCGGGAAGGGCTGTCGGTAGACCCGTTCGATGATGTCGGCCGTTGTCAGACCGTATTCGCTGAGGAAGCGCCCCTTCAGCTCCTCGCCCAGTTGGTTCTTCAACAGATGGCCCACCAGCAGTCGGCCGAGCACGGCGCCGCTACCCTCATCGCCGAGGATGAAGCCTAAGGGCGAGACGTTGGCCGTGATCGCCGTGCCGTCGTAGAAGCAGGAGTTGGAGCCGGTGCCAAGGATGCAGGCGATGCCCGCCTCGCGGCCGCAGGTGCTGCGTGCGGCACCGAGCATGTCGCTCCCCACCTCCACGATGCCACCTACGGAAAGGTTGTGCACCAGCACGTGTTCCATGCCGCTGACCTTCTCCGGGGTACACCCCGCGCCGAAGAATCGGACAGCTGCGTAGGGCCCAGTTGGGATGTGGGGGAGCAGCGCGCTGCGCAGTTCCCGCCCCATCTCTTCGGGCGTTTGGAAGTAGGGGTTCAGGCCTTTGGTGAAGACTTCGCAGACGAGCTGTCCGCGGCGGATGACGTTCCACTGCGTCTTGGTGGAACCACTATCGGCGATGAGGATCATAAGTGGGAAGCTGTTTCGAATTTATTGAGTGGTTGTTTTAAGGAGCTGCTTGGGCGGATCTTACTCCATTTCTGTTTCGGGTCTATCGAGGCCTGTTTCTGCCCTTTTGTTCCCTCATTAATCCTCACATAGCTTGCTATGCTCGTCTAATGATGAAACAAAATCATCAGGAACATTCGCCCGATAGCCTCCGAAATAAATTCCAAACAGCTTCTGAGAAGTCTAAAAACGAAATTACCCCTTTACACTCCCACCGTTGGCGTGTTCGCAGCCAGCGCAGCGGGCGGGCTCACCGCGGAAACGACGCTCTACAAGTGTGCGCAGGCGTTCCTTGAGCGGCTCAAGGCGGACGCGGTCGATGACGTCGGAGGTGAAGGCCACACTCAGCATCATGCGCGCTTCGGACAGGGGGATGCCGCGGCTCTGCATGTAGAAGAGCGCCTGTTCGTCGAGCTGACCGGTGGTCATGCCGTGCGAGCACTTCACATCGTCGGCGTAGATCTCCAGCTGTGGCTTGCTGTACATGCGAGCCTCACGCGTCATGCAGATATTGCGATTCGTCTGGTAAGCCTCCGTCTTGTCGGCACCTTCGCAGACGAGGATGCGACCGGCAAAGGCGCCCACGGCGCGGTCGTCGAGGACGTACTTGAAGAGCTCGTTGCTGGTGCAGCGGGGCACGCGGTGCGAGATGTGCGAGTACGTGTCCACGCGCTGCTCGCGGTCTTCGATAGCCATACCGCAGAGGGTCAGCTCGGCGCCTTCGCCATTGATGCGGGCGCGGTAGTTGTTGCGTGTCTGGCCGTTGTTGAGCGTGATACCGTTAACGAGCACATTGCTTCCGGCCTCCTGCTCAACGAAGAGCGAAGAGAAGCGGCGTGTGCGGATGGAGCTCTCCTCAAGGTCGTAATAGTCGACTACCGCGTCGCGGCCGGCGATGATCTCGACCACCTCTGTGGAGAGGAAATCGGTGTCGCCCATGCTGTGATCGCAGACGAGCAACTTGGCCGAGGCACCGTCTTCTACGACGAAGAGGATGCGCCTATTTGCCATGATAGGCTCCGTGCTGCGGAAGAGGTTGATCAGCTGCACGGGCTGCTCGAGAGCGACACCGGCGGGCACGTAGACCACGAGGCCGTCTTGCACGAATAGTGTGTTCAGCGCTGCGATCGCATCGTGGTTGGTGTGAGCCGCTTGCCCGTAGTGACGTGCCGCCTGCTCGGGGTGACGTTCGGCAAAGCCGGCGATGCTGCCCACATAGGCGCCTGCGGGGAGGGAAGCCTCGAGTCGGCCGTCAGAGTAGAACATGTCGTTAACCACGAAGCAGGGCGTGGCGCTGAGGTTGGGCACATTGCAGCGGAAGAGGTCGGCCGTCTCGATAGCCACCGGTCGGCGGTCGAGGTTCAGGCCATAGTCTGGCGCAAAGGCCTCCTGCATGTCGGTGTATTTGTAGTACTCGCTTGCTGTCGACGGGAATCCCCCGCGGCGCAGATCCTCCAAAGCCCGGTCACGCGGTGCGTTCATGCACGCCGGTGCATGACGGTGCACCGTGTCGCGGTGACTTTGGTAGAGGTCGATGTATTGTTGTTCGGAGTTCATGTTCATTAATAGTAGGTGAGACTTTGTAGAGCGGTGACAGATGCAAGGCGTCCAAGACCGAAGGCGAAGGGAGTGTACATGAGTACATGACCGAGCCTGAGCGTCGCAGGCAACGCAGCAGATGCGCCGCTATCCAAAGTATCAGTTATTCTCCTCCTTGATCCAATCATATCCCTTCTTCTCCAGCTCGAGCGCCAGCTCTGGGCCGCCACTCTTGACGATGCGTCCGTGGAAAAGCACATGCACCACGTCGGGCTTGATGTAGTCCAGGAGGCGCTGGTAGTGCGTGATGACGATGGTGGCGTTGTCCGGTCGGCGGAGCAGGTTGACGCCTTTGGCCACGATGCGGAGGGCGTCGATGTCGAGGCCGCTGTCCGTCTCGTCGAGGATGGCGAGCGTGGGCTCGAGCATGGCCATTTGGAAGATCTCGTTGCGCTTCTTCTCGCCGCCAGAGAAGCCTTCGTTCACGCTGCGGTTCATCAGGCGGTTGTCCAGCTCTACGATCTCGCGCTTCTCACGCATTAGCTTGAGGAAGTCGGTGGCCGAAACGAGCTCCTCGCCACGGTACTCGCGGCGGGCATTGACGGCCGCACGCATGAAGTTCACCATGCTCACGCCGGGGATCTCCACGGGGTACTGGAAGCTGAGGAAGATGCCTTCGCAGCTGCGCTCTTCGGGGGCCAGCTCCAGGAGGTCTTTGCCTTGGAAGGTCACTGAGCCTTGAGTCACCTCAAAGGCTGGGTTGCCGACCAGCACACTGCTGAGTGTGCTCTTGCCCGAGCCGTTGGGGCCCATGATGGCGTGTATTTCGCCGGCGTTCACGCGGAGGTCGATGCCTCGCAATATCTCTTTGCCGTCGATGCCGGCATGTAGGTTGTTTATCTCTAATAACATAGTAGGGGGTGATAAGGGGTAGGTTATATGTATGTAGGGTGAAGTGGTTGGGGGCTTCTTCTCTGCTCCTTGCTCCTTCTCTGCTCCTTCTTTTCTTCCCTTGATGGAAGAAAAGAAGCAAAAGAAGATCAAGGCCTCAGGGAGGCCGGCCAAGCTGGCCGGGTACCCGGTAAACTTCCCAGCCCCGGCAGGGGAGGCCGCCCAACTTAGTAGAGGATGTTGTCGAGTATCATATAGAAAAGTGTCCAGGCGTCGTCCTCGCGGAAACAGAAGGGGAAGTTGACCTTGAGGCCGACGCTGAGGTCGTGATACATGCCGCGGTCGGTGTAGCTGGAGCCCATGTCGATGCCGCCACCGGGCTGCTCGATCGCCGTGCGGGCGTCGAGGCCGATGACAAAGTCATAGCGCAGCGTGAGGGCGATGGACGAAAAGAGGTAGAAGTCCAGGCCGATGCCGGGTGAAAGGGACAGACGCGGGTTGCGGAAGTAATACGTCGCGTGGCTGTTCAAATAGGGCGCTGTGGTGCGACGGATACGTTCGTCGAAGTTGCCCCAGGCCGAGGCCGCGAGGAAGGGCTGCACGGGGAAGCGGTCGGGCAGGAAGTAGCGCTTCACCCCTAACCGCAGGCCCTGCATGGTGCGGGCGGCGTCGTTGTCGTAAACGATCTCCGTGTGGAAGTAACCCGCTTCGACGGCCCACTTGTCGGGCAGTGCGAGCTCGCCGGTCACGAACCACTCCGTGCCATGCGTCACAACGATAGCGCGGGGGTAGCTGCCCGTCTGCACCGGTTGTGCGAAGGGCGATCCGCCGGCGTTGATGGCCCACCGGCGCCGACAATCGTCTTGGCCGAAGGCTGTCATCCAGCCCACCGCCACGATGGACAGCAACAGGAGGAGCCGACGCCGTTTCATCCCACGCTTCCCTCCAGCGAGATCTGCAACAGCTTCGTGGCCTCGACGGCAAACTCCATCGGCAGCTTGTTCATCACCTCGCGGGCGTATCCGCCGACGATCAGGCTGACGGCCTTCTCCGTGTCGATGCCGCGCTGGTTGCAGTAGAACAGTTGGTCTTCGTTTACCTTGCTCGTTGTGGCTTCGTGCTCCACGACGGCCGTCTCGTTTTGTATGTCGACGTAGGGGAACGTGTGTGCGCCGCAGGTGGAGCTGAGCAGCAGGCTGTCGCACTGGCTGTGGTTGCGGGCGCCCTCGGCGCGCGGGGTGACTTTCACCAGGCCGCGGTAGCTGTTCTGGCTGTGTCCGGCGGAGATACCCTTTGAGACGATCGTGCTGCGGGTGTTGCGGCCGAGGTGGATCATCTTCGTACCCGTGTCGGCCTGCTGATAGTTGTTGGTCACGGCCACGGAGTAGAATTCGCCCACGGAATTGTCGCCGGCCAGGATGCACGAGGGGTATTTCCACGTGATGGCCGATCCGGTCTCCACCTGCGTCCAGGAGATCTTGCTACTCTCACCCTTACACATGCCGCGCTTGGTGACGAAGTTGTAGATACCGCCGTTGCCGTCCTTGTCGCCCGGATACCAGTTCTGCACGGTGGAGTATTTCACCTCCGCGCGATCCATGGCGATGATCTCCACGATGGCGGCGTGCAGCTGATTCTCGTCGCGCATGGGGGCGGTGCAACCTTCGAGGTAGCTCACGTAGGCGTCGTCGTCGGCCACGATGAGGGTGCGCTCAAACTGACCCGTGTTGGCGGCGTTGATGCGGAAGTAGGTGCTCAGCTCCATCGGGCAACGCACGCCTTTGGGGATGTAGACGAACGATCCGTCGGAGAAGACGGCCGAGTTGAGCGCGGCGAAGAAGTTGTCGCGATAACCGACCACCGTGCCGAGGTATTTGCGGACGAGGTCCGGGTGATGCTTCACCGCCTCGCTGAAGGAGGAGAAGATGATGCCCTTTTCGGCCAGCACCTCCTTGAAGGTGGTCTTGACCGAGACGCTGTCCATGACCGCATCGACGGCCATGCCGCTGAGGATCTTCTGCTCGTGGAGCGGGATGCCCAGCTTGTCGAAGGTCTTGAGCAGCTCCGGGTCCACCTCGTCGAGGCTCTTCGGCCCGGCCTTCTGTTTCGGGGCGGCGTAGTAGATGATGTCTTGGTAGTCGATGGGCGGGATGTTGAGGTGCGCCCACTGGGGCATCTCCAGCGTCTGCCAGTGGCGGAAGGCGCGGAGGCGGAAGTCTAAGAGCCACTCCGGCTCCTCCTTTTTGCGTGAGATCTGCCGGATCACGTCCTCATCGAGTCCGCGGTGCAGCAGCTCCGTATCGATGTCCGTAGTGAAGCCGTACTTGTATTCGCTGCCGGTGATCTCGTCCAGTAGCGGGTCGGTATTCTTCTTTGTTTTCTCCATTTGTCTGTTTGTGTGAGGGTGATATGTAGTCGGCTACGCCTTGCGGCGGCCGTTGATGTCTCGTTTGGGTGGGGCAGGGAGAGGATAGCCCCGCCGCACGCGTGCTAAAAACGTGCCAAGTTTTACCTCCGTCACGTCGTGTAAAGCCACAAACCGGGTTTTTATGCCATTGCAGGCATTGCAATCGTCCAAAACCGGGTTTTTATGCCATTGCAGGCGTTGCAATCGCCCAAAACCGGGTTTTTAAGCCGTTGCAGGTGTTGCAATCGTCCAAAACCGGGTTTTTATGCCATTGCAGGCGTTGCAATCGTCCAAAACCGGGTTTTTACGCCATTGCAGGCATTGCAATCGTCCAAAACCGGGTTTTTGCACCATTGCAGGCATTGCAATTGCCCAGAATCAGATTCTGGAGGATTTGCATGGTCTGCAATGGCTCAGAATCAGATTCTGGAAGAATTGCACGGTCTGCAATGGCTCAGAATCAGATTCTGGAGGATTTGCATGGTCTGCAAATGGCCCGGAATCAGATTCTGGGGTGCCCTGCGCACAAACCTCGGGCTGGAGATGAGTGCCCCCCGCGGCTTGTCGGGGTGGGGCGATGCGACTCCTGTAGATCCCGCTCTCGCCAGACGAAGAACTTGGGCGAAAAGAGGGTCGGTACCGTCTCGCGGATGAAGGGATAGGTGCGCGAACGGCTCTTGGTCTCCTCAGTGAGGAGGAAGCCGTGGCGGTCGATCCCCTCGACAAAGTTCAGCGTGAAGCTGCTGACGAACAGGGCGACGCTGGCGGCACAGAGCGCACCGGCCAGGCGGTTGGGGATGTTGAGCGCGCTCTCGTCTACCCAGTGGTCCATCCATCGACCGGCCAGGCGGACGGTGGCGAAGATGAGGACGAAGGCGCCGATGTAGCTGACGAACGTCACGCTGCCCTCTGACACCCACCCAGCGCTCAGAACGAGCGCGCGCAGCCAGTGGGCCACGCGCGAACAGCAATAGATGACGGCCACGACGGCGCCAAGAACGGCCACTTGACGGACGAATCCGTCGTGCCAGCCCTTGACGAGGCCCCCTCCGACAAGGCCTAAGACCACGATATCCAGCCAGGTCATGCGCGTCCGAGGGCTGCGGGTTACAGCGTCTTCTTGACCTCGATCTCGTCGAACGGCTCGATCATGTCGCCCTCTTGCACATCGTTGTAGTTGTTGATGAAGAGGCCACACTCCTGTCCGGCCACGACCTCCTTCACCTCGTCTTTGAAGCGCTTGAGTGAGGCCAACTCGCCGGTGTGGATCACGATACCGTCACGGATGACGCGCACCTTGTTGGCGCGCTTGATCTTGCCTTCCTTCACGAGGCAGCCGGCCACGGTGCCCACCTTCGAGATCTTGAAGACTTGCAGCACCTCGAGGTTACCGCAGATCTCCTCCCGAATCTCGGGCGAGAGCATGCCCTCCATAGCCGAGCGCACCTCCTCGATGGCGTCGTAGATGATGGAGTAGAGGCGGATCTCGACGCCCTCCTTGTCGGCCAACTTGCGGGCGGCCTGTGCTGGGCGCACCTGGAAGCCGATGATGATGGCGCTGGATGAGGCGGCCAGCTCGACGTCGGATTCGGAGATCTGCCCGACGGCTTTGTGGATGACGTTGACCTGAATCTCTTCGGTGGAGAGCTTGATGAGCGTATCGGAGAGCGCCTCGACGGAGCCGTCCACGTCGCCCTTGACGATGAGGTTCAGCTCGTGGAAGTCGCCCAGTGCGCGGCGGCGCCCGAGCTCCTCGAGTCCGAAGCGCTTCTGGGTGCGGAGTCCCAGCTCACGCTGCAACTGCTCGCGGCGTGCAGCGATTTCGCGCGCCTCCTGCTCGGTCTCCAAGACGTTGAGCGTGTCGCCCGCCTGTGGCGCACCGTCCAGGCCGAGGATCAGCACCGGCTCCGATGGCCCAGCGCTCTCCACGCGTTGGTTGCGCTCATTGAACATGGCCTTGACACGCCCGTAGTGTGTGCCCGCCAGCACGATGTCGCCTTGGCGCAGCGTCCCGTTGCTCACCAGTACGGTGGCCACATAGCCGCGCCCCTTGTCGAGCGACGATTCGATGACGGAGGCCGTGGCGCGACGTTTCGGGTTGGCCTTCAGCTCCAGAAGGTCGGCTTCGAGCAGCACCTTTTCGAGCAAGTCTTGCACGCCGATGCCCTTCTTGGCCGAGATGTCTTGGCTCTGATACTTGCCGCCCCACTCCTCGACGAGGTAATTCATCTGCGAGAGCTTCTCCTTGATCTTGTCCGGATTGGCGCCGGGCTTATCGATCTTATTGATGGCAAAGACGATGGGGACACCGGCCGCGGAGGCGTGGTTGATGGCCTCGACGGTCTGCGGCATGACGTTGTCGTCGGCTGCGACGATGATGATGGCGATGTCCGTCACCTTGGCGCCACGTGCACGCATGGCGGTGAAGGCCTCGTGGCCCGGGGTGTCGAGGAAGGTGATGTGTCGACCGTCGGGCAGGGTCACGCTGTAGGCACCGATGTGCTGCGTGATGCCACCGGCCTCACCGGCGATCACGTTGGCGTTGCGGATGTTGTCCAGCAGCGACGTCTTACCGTGGTCCACGTGGCCCATGACGGTCACGATCGGTGGGCGCGGCACCCAATCCTCGGGGTTGTCCTCCTCTTCCTTAATGGCTTCCGACACCTCGGCGCTGACGTATTCCGTCTTGAAACCGAACTCCTCGGCTACGATGTTGATCGTCTCCGCGTCGAGTCGCTGGTTGATGGAGACCATCATACCGATGCTCATGCAGGTGGAGATGACCTCGGAGACGGAGACGTCCATCATGTTGGCCAGGTCGTTGGCGGTGACGAACTCCGTGAGCTTCAGGATCCGGCTTTCGCGTTCTTCGGCGCGCAGCAGTTCCTGCTCGCGGAAGGCCACAGCGTCACGTTTCTCGCGGCGATACTTGGCGCCTTTGTTCTTGGCGCCCTTGCTGGTCAGACGGGCCAGTGTCTCCTTCACCTGACGCTGTACATCGCCCTCGTTCACCTCCGTATGCACGGGGCGTTTAGGGCGCTTGTTATCGTTCGATCGCTTGTTGTCGTTCGACCGTGCACCCGTATTGACGGCGGCGTTGATGTCGATGCGGTCTTTCTTGATGCGCTTACGCTTCTTCTTGGCGTCGGCGGATGCGGTGGCCGATGAGGTGGCGGGGGCATGGGGTGTCGCAGATGCAGCGGGCTTAGCCGGGGTAGCGGAAGCCTGCGGTTGCTGCTGCCGACGACGGTCACGGTTGCGCTCGGAGCCCCTGCGCTTGGGGCGCATGGATTGGTTGATGGTGGCGAGGTCGATCTTGCCTGTCACTTTGATGTTCGACTCCAAGCGGGGGGTCTCCAGACGGAACACCTCGTCCTCCTTTTTCTCCGTCGATCCCGTCTGCGCCGTGCTGTCAGCCGATGCTTCCGGTTTGGGCGTTTCGGTGACGGTCGGTGTGGGTTCTGCGGGCGCTTCGGCGATGGGTGCAGGCGCTTCCTGCGTTTGCACTGTGGGTGCAGAGGCCTCCGCCTTGATCTCTACGGGGGCTGTCCCTTCCTTCGGTTGCTCTACGCTGGGGGCGGGCGCCTCAACGGCTGGAGCGCTTACGGCAGGAGTCTCCGGCTTAGCCTCTCCCTCAGAGGGCGCTGGAGTAGCGGCAGCAGGCTTCGTCTCCGTGTGGTGTGCGGTCGCGGAATGTCCACTGTGTTTACGCCGCCGGGAGTGCGACGATCCGTGTCCGCTCGTTTCGGGTAGATCGATCTTGCCTTTGGTGACGAATTTGGGGAGGATGTCGTCCGGTATCTCGGTCTTGATCACATCCGGTTCCGTCTTGGTGGGTTCCTGAGCTACGGGTTCCGGCTTGGGTTCTGGTTTCACGTGCGTTTCTGTCGGTGCAGCTTTTTCGAGCAGGCGACTTCGTTCGGACTCCGGCAGGTTTTTGCCGAATTCCTTAACGAGCAGAGTATACTGCTCATCGGGAATGCGGACGTTGGGGTTGCTTTCGACCTCGAAACGCTTCCCGCGCAGGTAGTCGACAACCGTCTGCAAGCCGACATTCAAGTCCTTCAATACTTTGTTCAATTTAACAGGCATATCTCTCTTCCTCGTGTAGTTATCTCTGATTTAATCCTCCTCTTTTTCGTCGGTGTCGTCTTCTTGAAACACTTCTGGGGTGTCGTCGTCCGCTTCTTCGTCGGCGTCGTCTTCTTCCGGTTCATCTTCTGTCGGCGTCTCGTCCGGTTCGTCGGTTGCGTCAACAGGCTGTTCGTCGACAGGTTCGGATGCGTCGGTTGCGTCAACGGGCTGTTCGTCGACGGATTGTTCCTCTTCCGGAGCATAATCCTCGGGTGCCGGTTGAGCTTCGTCTTCAAACTCGGCCGAGAGGACACGCAGCAGGTCGTCCACCGTCTGCTCTTCCAAGTCGGCACGCTCCATGATCTCTTCGGGGGCGAGGGCAAGCACGGCTTTGGCGGTGTTGCAACCGATCTCCTTGAGGGCTTCGATCACCCAAGGCTCCACCTCGTCAGCGAACTCGTCGAGATAGATATCCTCCTCGTCGGCCGTATCGATGTCGCGGAAGACGTCGATGGTGTAGTCCGTAAGCATGCTGGCCAGCTTGATGTTGAGTCCGTTCTTACCGATGGCCAGCGAAACCTCTTCAGGGCGCAGGAAGACTTCCGCCTTATGCTCCTCTTCGTCGACGCGGATGGAGGAGACTTTGGCCGGACTGAGTGCGCGCTGAATATAGAGTGCGGTGTTGGTGGTGTAGTTTACGACGTCGATGTTCTCGTTGCGCAGCTCACGGACGATGCCGCGGATACGTGAGCCCTTCATGCCGACGCAGGCGCCGACGGGATCGATGCGTTCGTCGTACGACTCGACGGCGATCTTGGCGCGTTCACCGGGGATACGTGCGATGGAGCGGATGGTGATCAGGCCATCGTTGATCTCGGGCACTTCGATTTCGAAGAGGCGTTGCAGGAAGGCCTTGTCGGTACGAGAGAGGTAGATCTTCGTGTTGTTATCCGTCTCTACCCGCTGCACGACGGCACGTACGGCCTCGCCCTTGCGATAAAAGTCGCCGGGGATTTGTTCCGATTTGGGCAGCAGGAGCTCGTTGCCCTCGTCGTCGAGTAGCAGCACTTCTTTCTTCCATACCTGATAGACGTCGGCTACGACGATGGTGCCGATCAGCTCGCGGTATTTGGCCGTGAGGTTGTCCTTTTGGAGCTCCAGGATCTTCGAGGCCAGCGCCTGTCGGAGGTTGAGGATGGCGCGTCGGCCGAAGTCGGCGAAGTGCACCTCGTCGGTCACTTCCTCACCGATGGTACAGTCGGCGTCGATCTGTTGCGCATCACGCAGCGAGACCTCCAGATTGGGGTCGCTGACGTGTCCGTTTTCCACCACGGTGCGGTTGCGCCAGATCTCGAAGTCGCCCTTTTCGGGGTTGATGATCACGTCGTAATTCTCGTCCGTGCCGAACATTTTAGCGATCACGTTGCGGAACGACTCTTCGAGCACGTTGATCATCGTCTCCTTGTCGATATTCTTCAGGTCTTTGAACTCCTGAAGGCTGTCTATCATGCTGACTGTTTCCTGTTTCTTGGCCATATTCTCTTGTCTTCTCTCTATTTGAATCGGATTTTACTTTTCGCGTATGCTATCTCATCATATCGGTACGTTTCGTCTTCGTACACGGTGGTTTTGCGACGGGCACCTTCGGGCTTTACCTTTTTGGCTACGGTGAGCGTGACGCCCGTCTCGTCAGCATCCTTGAGCACGCCTGTGCGGAGGGTGCCTTCGCGGGGCTTGAGCTCGATTTCGCTGCTGATATGCTTGCGGTATTGGCGGACGATCTTGAAGGGGCGATCGAGGCCGGCGGAGGTGACCTCCAGCTCGTAATCCTCGGCGTCACGGTCGAGGTGCTGCTCGATATATTGGCTCAGGGCCACGCAATCGTCGATGCTGACAGCCTCGTCGTGGTCAATCTCCACTACGATGGCGTTGTCGGCGCCGATGACGACATCCACAAGGTAGCAAGCCGAGTCGGCCAGGGCGGCTTCAGCCAGACGCATCACTGTATTTCGTTCGATCATTATTGTGCAAAAAGAAAGGGAACCAAAGTGTTCCCCCGTCGTAATTTCGGGGGCAAATATACAATCAATCAGCCTTTTTCTAAGGAAAGGTGTTTTCCAGGCTTTGGCTGGAGAGGTGAAGGCGGATTGGGGGCGTGGCTTAGATGCGAGGCCGGGGCTGACCTTTTCCAAAGATCCCTTTTAAGTACGTTTGCGCCGTTTGAAAACAAAACACCTATAGTATGAGTGAACTGCATATCATTAATCACCCGATGATCTGCCACAAGTTGACGCGGATCCGGGATGTGAACACGGGTGCGAAGGACTTCCGCGAGTTGCTTCGCGAGATTGCTATGCTGATGGGCTACGAGGTGACGCGCGATCTGCCGCTGACAGAGGTGGAGATCGAGACACCGATGGAGCGCACCGTGGCGTATGAAATCTCGGGCAAGAAGTTGGCTATCGTGCCTATCCTCCGCGCCGGTCTCGGCATGGTGGACGGACTGCTGAGCCTGCTGCCCGTGGCTAAGGTGGGGCACATCGGCCTCTATCGCGATCACGACACGCACCGCCCCGTCTTTTATTACTGCAAGCTGCCGGAGGACATCGACCGCCGTATGGTGATCGTCACCGACCCGATGTTGGCCACCGGCGGCAGTGCCTCGGACGCGATCCGTATGCTCAAAGAGAAGGGCTGCACCAACATCCGTCTCATGTGCCTCGTGGCGGCGCCTGAGGGGGTGGCCTACGTACAGAAGAACCACCCGGACGTGGACATCTACACCGCCTCGCTCGACCGCGAACTGAATCCGCAGGCTTACATCCTGCCTGGGCTGGGCGACGCGGGCGACCGCATTTTCGGCACAAAGTAGGCGTCGCCTAATAGCCGCAACGCTAAGCATCCTCTCGACAGGGACCTCTCTCAAAAAGGTTCGCTGTCGGGAGGATGCGTTTTTTTATATCCCGATAGATAGAAGGTTTCGTGTCACACGACGGGGCATTTTCGATTGGAAAAACCATTTCGTGTCGCATGAATCCGCATTTCCGATTGGAAAAGTCATTTCATGTCGCATGAAACCGCATTTTCGATTGGAAAAACCATTTCGTGTCGCATGAAACCGCATTTCCGATTGGAAAAGTCATTTCGTGTCACATGAAACTGTATTTCCGACTGGAAAAGTCATTTCGTGTCGCATGAAATCGCATTTTCGATGGGAAAAGCCATTTCGTGTCACATGACGGGGCATTTTCGATTGGAAAGGCCATTTCATGTCGTATGACGGGGCTTCGAACATTGTCTCCGCCGACTTTTTCGGATGAAAACGATTTCGAACGACGACGGAGGCGGGAGCATGAGGCGCGTTCAGCCTTGCGTGATGATCAGTGCGCGGCGCGTCTTTGAGGTGATGCGAAAACGGTTGTCGGTGCGATGGCCCACGATCCAAAGGATCCGCCCCGAGGCGTCGCAGAGGATCCACGCGGCGGCTTTGTGGAGGAGGCTGAATTTGTGGTCGGAGAAATAGTCGCTCAGCTTCTTGCGACCCGTCATGCCGAAGGGCACGAAGCTGTCGCCAGCGCGCCAACGCCGGAGGGTGAGCGGCAGGGCGATGCGATCGGCGTCGAAGGTGGCCACGTGGGGGCTGCGGCTGATGGTGAACGCCTCGTCGACGATGCGCTCCTCAAGGCTGAGGCGGATGGGCGCGGTGAGTTCGCTGCCCAGCGTGAGGGTAAAGGCGTCTGCGGACACTTCGTCGGCGGGGTATAGGATTAGGTGGAGGCGATCTTTGAGGAGGTGCCATCGGCCGCCGGGGGCGACGAACGAGCGACCGGATTCGCCGTTGAGGGCGCGGGCGATGTCGGCGCACTGTGAGGGTGTGAAGCCATAAGGCGTGAGCAGTTCGAAGAGCACGGCCTGTGGGGCGGGCGTGCGGAGGAGGGCGTCGATCGATATCCGGCCGTCGGCGTCGATAAGGTGCGCGCGGTGGCTATCGATGGCGTTGCGATAGATGGCTTCGACGTCCGTGAGATGGCCGGCCATACGCAGGATGGCGTCTCGGACCGACGGGTTGAGTTGCTCCATGAGCGGCAGCAGGCGGAGGCGGACGAAGTTGCGCCGATAGACGTCGGAGGCGTTTGAGCTGTCGGTGCGGAAGGGTAGGTGGCGATCGGCAAGCCAGCGGACGATCTGGTGGCGGTCGACCGAGAGCAGCGGCCGGACGATGTGCCCATTGCGGGGCCGCATGCCGCATAGCCCGCTGAGGCCCGTGCCGCGGATGAGGTTGAGGAGGACGGTCTCGACATTGTCGTCGCGGTGATGAGCTACGGAGATGGCCTCAGCCCCCAGCTCGCGGCGGAGCGTCTCGAACCATTCGTAGCGCAAGGTGCGGGCAGCCATCTCCGTGGAGACGCCGTTTTGGTGGGCGTAGTCGGCCGTGTCGAAATCGATGCGACGGAAGGGGAGGCCGAGCGCTTCGGCGGTCTGTTGGGCAAAGTCGGCGTCGGCGTCGGACTCGTCGTTGCGCAAGTGGAAGTTGCAATGGGCCGCCACGCAGAGGTAGCCGAGTCGGGTGAGGATGTGCAGCAGGGCGACAGAGTCGGCACCGCCGCTCAGTCCGACAATGACGGGCGCTCCGGGTCGGAGCAGTTGGTGTTGCGCGATGTAGGCTTGGACAGTGGAAAGCATGGTTTGCGAGGCCGTTATGGGGGTAGTCAAAAGGGAGTTATAGGGTAGTCAGAGGGCGTGCGAAGTTGTATGGGTGGCGAATGATGCGCGCGCAAAAATAGATGGGGTGGGAGAGGGGCAATGAAATCAGCGACTTATGTTTGCCCGCACATGGAAAAGAAATACGGTTATTTCAAGCGAGACATCAGTTGGTTGTCATTCAATTATCGCGTCCTCCTAGAGGCCGCGGACGCCACCCTACCCATCTATGAGCGGATCCGCTTCCTCTCCATCTACGCCTCCAATCTGGAGGAGTTCTATGAGATACGCGTGGCCGATCAGCGCGGCGCTATCATGAAAAAGAATTACCGCGCCGACAATTCCGAGAAGGCCGAGGAGACGCTCAACGAGATCACTGCCGAGGTGAACCGCCAGCAGCAGGATTTCTACAGCATCTTCAACGACGGCATCCTGCCCGAGCTGCGTCGCCAGCGCGTCTACCTCTATCAGACGCACGAGCCGCTGCCCTTCCACCGCGATTTTGTCCGCCGCTATTTCGACGAAGAGATCTTCCCCTACCTCTCGCCCGTCACGCTCCATGAAGGCTTCCGCACCTTCATCCGTGATCGCCGCCTCTACCTCATCGCCCGCATCCTCAAGCGCGAGACGCGCGAACCGCTCTATGTGCTGATCAAAATACCGCACTCGAATGTTCAGCGCTTCATCGCCCTGCCCGAGCATGAGGGCATGCACTACTTCATGTTTGTCGACGACATGATCCGCTACAACCTGCCCGCCATCTTTCCCGGTTACGTGCCCGACGGATGCTACGGGATTAAGATCTCGCGCGATGCCGATATCTATGTCGACGGAGAGACGCCGCAGAGCATCCTCCAGTCTATCCGTACGAAGGTGGGCAAGCGGAAGATCGGCGCCCTGAGCCGTTTCATGTACGACCGCGAGATGCCGCCCGATGTGCTGGCCTTCGTGCGACGGTCGTTCCAAATCGCGGCCGACGACCTCGTCGTGGGTGGGCGTTACATGAACCTGCAAGACATGATCCGCCTTCCGAACCCCATCGGGGCGGAGCTGGTGCGCACGCCTCCCGCGCCGCTGCGAGTGCCGTATCTCGAGGAGCTGGCGTCCATGTTTCGCGCCGTGGAGCGGGGCGACGTGCTGCTGCATTTCCCCTATCAATCGTTTGACTACCTGCTGCGCTTCCTCATGGAGGCGTCGTTCGATCCGGACGTGGAGGAGATCAAGATCACGCAGTATCGCGTGGCGGAAAACTCGGCCGTGATCCACTCCCTGATCGGTGCCGCGCGCAATGGCAAACGTGTGACGGTCTTCGTGGAGCTCAAGGCGCGCTTCGATGAGGAGAACAACATGAGCACGGCCGAAGAGATGCGTCAGGCGGGGATCAAGATCATCTACAGCATACCCGGGCTGAAGGTGCACGCCAAGGTGGCCGTCGTCTTGCGTCGTGGCGAGGCCGCTGACTTCGCCTGCCTCAGCACGGGCAACTTCAACGAGAAGACGGCCAAGGGCTACTCCGACATGGCTCTCCTGACCTGCGACAAAGCCATCGTGGGCGACGTCTGCCGTGTCTTTGAGGTCTTAGAGGGGCGCCTCGCGGAGCCGCACTTCGACCGCCTATTGGTGGCGCGTTTCAACATGGTGCCGGAGCTGATCCGCCTGATCCGACGCGAGGCCGACTTGGCTCGTGCCGGTCGTGGAGGGCGAATCATTCTCAAGATGAACGGCCTCCAGGATAAGCAGATGATCGACGAACTCTATGAGGCCGGTCAGGCGGGCGTGGAGATCGACCTGCTCGTGCGCGGCATCTGTTGCCTGACGCCCGACCGTAGCTACAGCCCCAACATCCGCGTCACGCGTATCGTGGACATGTATCTCGAGCACGCCCGCCTCTGGTACTTCCGTGGCGACGGCGAGGAGACGATGTACCTCACCTCCTCCGACTGGATGCGGCGCAACCTCAATCGACGGATTGAAGCCGCCGTGCCCATCCTCTCGCCCGACGTCCGCCGCGAGATCCTCGACCTCCTTGACATCCAGCTGCGCGACAACGTCAAGGCCTGCCACATCGACGGCCAGCTGCGCAATATCTTCATCCACAACGACGCCCCCCCCCTTCGCGCCCAGCAAGCCACCTACGAATACATCAAGCGAAGGACGTACCCAGAGTAGAGGCAAATCACATACGCCACAGGTACCCGGCCCCGGTGGGCCTTGACCTTCTAACATACACCCCACAGGTACCCGGCCAACTTCCCCGGCCCCGGTGGGGCCTTGACTTTCTTTTGCTTCTTTTCTTGCGTCAAGGCAAGAAAAGAAGAAGGAGAGGCAAGAAAAGGCCGGGTACCTGTGGGGCGTATGCAATACGCCCCTACCCCGGGTATATCCAAATCACCGATTTGCGTCAAGGCAAGCAATATTCCCCCCGTTCCGCCCGTTTCCATCCCACCAAATACAGAGAAAGAAAACTTCATTTATAGCACATACATACACCCATACACAACAAACATCCCCCCATTTTCTGCCTATGAAAAAGATTACCCCTTCCGCCCCCGCCGAACGTCCGGACAACCCCTCCAACCGTCCCCCATCCTTCGGCCCTCGCCCCGAGACCCTCGCCCTGCTCAGCTGGTTCGCCCGCATCTACACGCCGGACAACGCGCCCAACCCCGCCCTCCCCATCGCCAACTGACGCCCGCCTCGCTCATACCTTATATATAGCGCACAATGAACCATCTCATAGCCCCATCGCTCCTTTCGGCCGACTTTATGCACCTCGGCCGCGACGTGGAGATGATCAATCGCAGCGAGGCCGACTGGCTGCATATCGACGTCATGGACGGCGTCTTCGTCCCCAACATCTCCTTCGGCTTCCCGGTCATGAACGCCCTCCGCGACGTCTGCCACAAGCCCACGGACGTGCACCTGATGATCGTCGAGCCCCAGAAATTCATCTGCGAGGTGGCCGACTCCGGCGCCTACATGATGACCGTCCACTACGAGGCCTGCACCCACCTCCACCGCACCGTCCACGCCATCCGCGACGCCGGCATGCGCGTCGGTGTGGCCCTCAACCCCCATACGCCCGTCACGCTCCTCGAGGACATCCTCGGGGATCTCGACATGGTGCTCCTTATGTCCGTCAACCCCGGCTTTGCCGCCCAGAGCTTCATCGGCCACTCCGTCGTCAAGACCGCCAAGCTGCGCCGCATGATCCGCGAGCGCGAGCTAAAGACGCTCATCGAGGTAGACGGCGGCGTGAACACCGAGACGGCCCGCGTGCTCCTCGATGCCGGTGCCGACGTGCTCGTGGCCGGCAGCTACGTCTTCCGCTCGCCCGACCCCGAGGCCACCATCCGCGAGCTGAAGGCGCTCTAAACTATCGCCTACCATTTTCTTTGAAAAGCGACCGCTCCGACACCGTGTCGGGTGGCCGCTTTTCCATTCCTGGGGCACACGGGGGGGGGCGGAAATAGTGTATTTCGGAGCCATGCAAGTCTGCAACGGTCGGAAATAGTGTATTTCGGGCGTTGCAAAGTCTGCGGCAGCCAGAAATAGTGTATTTCGAGCATTGCAAAACCTGCGACGACCAGAAATAGTGTATTTCGGGCATTGCAAAACTTGCGGCGGCCGGAAATAGTGTATTTCGGGCATTGCAAAACCTGCGGCGGCCAGAAATAGTGTATTTCGGGGCCATGCAAGTCTGCGACGGCCGGAAATAGTGTATTTCGAGGCCATGCAAGTCTGTAACGGCCCGTCGCTGCGTGCGATATTAAGAAACATGCCAGGAATTGACTGGCGCTGTATGCGATACTAAGAAACATGCAGGAAACTGACTGGCGAAGTGTTCGATACTAAGAAACATGCAGGAAACTGACTGGCGAAGTATTTGATACTAAGAAATATGCGGGAGACTGACTGGCGCTGTATGCGATACTAAGAAACATGCATGTGACTTATTATCGCTGTGAATTTTGGGGCCTGACCAACCTGCGACATTCCGCCGCTGCGCTGTTTCCGGATAAAGTGTTCGATTTTGGCGTCTTACGGATTGGCGTATATTTGCCCCCGCTTGATCCCCCCTTCAAATAGCACCCATTAACCCCGGGAACGAGGGTCGGACGAAAAAGCAATCCTCACGATATATACAATTGATAGTTACATCATAAGCGAAGAGCCTGGTGGCGCGTGGACGCTGCGTATACATGTCCGCTTCTGCCCCGCGTACCCCCGCTAATTCTCCATTTATCCACATAACAACATGGTCAAATACAACATTGTCGAACTCACAGACATGGATCTCCCCCGGCTGCAAACCATCGCAACCGATCTGGGACTCACGGACATTAAAGGTGTCGAAAAACAAGCCCTGATTTATCAGATCCTTGACCGACAAGCCGAATCGGTAGCCGGTATGCAAAAGGAAAAAGAAGCTCAGAAATCCGAACAGAAACGCCGCGGCCCCGGCCGTCCACCCAAAAATAAGTCGGCCGAATCCGCCGCTGAGGCCTCCGCCGCCGAAAAGGAGCCCAAAGCCGACACGGCCGAAAAAGCGGAAAGCAAACCCGCCAAACGTCGCCCGGGCCGTCCGAAGAAAAACAAAGCGGCCGAGCCGACGGAAGCCGCCGCTCCAGCCAAGGCCGAGCCGACGGAAGCCGAGACGAAGGAGGAGGCCGAGGCTGCGGAAAGCAAACCTGCCAAACGCCGCCCGGGTCGTCCGAAGAAAAGCAAGTCGGCGGCAGCACCCGTCGCTGAGACACCCGCCTCCATCGCCGAAACGGAGCCGATCCTGGCCACCGAGCCGATGCTCGAAGCCGAAGAGATGCCCGTAGAAGCGCCCGTGGCTGCCCCCATTGCTCCCGTATCGCCCGTCGTTCCTCCATCCGCCGCACCTGAAACGGCGCCCCAAACACCCGCTGCCGTCGCTCATGAAGCGAAGCCGTCGCCCGAAGTGCCGACAGCGACACCCGCCACTCCCCCCGCGCCCGAGGAACCGAAACGCACCATCTTCAAGCATGCAACAGACACGCCTTCCGTCCTCGATCAGGTGCTGCCCATGCAGCCGCCCGCGCCGCAGCCCAAAGACAAGCAGCAGAACGAAGCCAAGAAACGCCCCCAACAGAATCATCGGCCCAACAATCCCAACCTACGCGAAAATGCTCCCGTCGTGCCGCCCCCGCCGATCTACGATTTCGACGGCATACTGACCGCCGCCGGCGTCCTCGAAATCGTGCCCGATGGCTACGGTTTCCTCCGCTCGTCGGACTATAATTACCTCGCTTCACCGGACGACGTCTACGTCTCGGCCTCACAAATCAAGCTCTTCGGACTCCGCACCGGCGACCTCGTCGAAGGTCCCATCCGCCCGCCGCGCGAAGGCGAGAAATATTTCCCGCTCGTCAAGGTGGACACCATCAACGGCCGACTGCCCGAAGAGGTCCGCGACCGCGTCCCCTTCGACCATCTCACACCGCTTTTCCCCGAAGAGAAATTCAAACTCACCGACCGCCGTTCGCCGAAGGTTTACGACCCGTACGCCGTCCGCGTAGTCGACCTTTTCGCACCCATCGGCAAGGGGCAGCGCGGGCTCATCGTGGCACAACCGAAGACCGGTAAGACGATGCTCCTCAAGGACATCGCCAACGCCATCGCCGCCAATCACCCGGAGGTCTACATGATCATCCTGCTCATCGACGAACGCCCCGAGGAGGTGACCGACATGGCCCGTAGCGTAGACGCCGAAGTCATCGCCTCCACCTTCGACGAGCCGGCCGACCGCCACGTGAAGATCGCCGAGATCGTCCTCAATAAGGCCAAACGCATGGTCGAGTGTGGCCACGACGTAGTCATCCTGCTCGACTCCATCACCCGCCTGGCCCGCGCTTATAACACCGTGCAACCGGCTTCGGGCAAGGTGCTTTCGGGTGGCGTGGAGGCCAATGCCCTCCAGAAGCCGAAGCGATTTTTCGGTGCTGCGCGTAACATCGAGCACGGCGGCAGCCTCACCATCCTCGCTACGGCTCTCACCGAAACAGGTTCGAAGATGGACGACGTGATCTTCGAGGAGTTCAAGGGTACGGGCAACATGGAGCTGCAACTCGACCGTAAGCTGGCCAACCGTCGCATCTTCCCTGCGGTCGACATTCAGGCCTCCAGCACGCGTCGCGACGATCTGCTGCAGGACGAGAACACCCGCAACCGCCTATTCGTACTCCGCAACACCGTACTCTCGGACATGAATACGGTCGAGGCGATGGAGTTCGTCAAGAAGCGCTTGGAGGGCACCACGGACAACGCCGAATTTTTAGCCTCCATGAACGGCTGACAGCCGGAGGAGCGCCACTATGGCCTCTCGGACTTAGGGAGGCATCGCAGAAACGTCCTGTCGGGCGAAAGGGATCCGGTCGATTCCTTCCGTCCGGCAGGACGTTTCGTTTGCCTCCGTCTGCCGTTGGCGGAGCTTAGAAGCTGTTTTGAATTTATTGGATGATTGTTTTATGGCGCTGTTTAGGCGGATCTTTTTCCTTTCTTGTTTCGGGGCTATTCAGGCCTATTTCCGCCCTTTTGTCCCATCTTTTTCGTCACATAGCTCGCTATGCTCCTTAAAAGATGGCACAAAATCCTCGGAAATATTCTCTGAATATCCTCCGAAATAAATTCAAAACAGCTTCTTAGTTGTGGTTCCGCCGCCTCATCAGTCGGCCCACGGCATTTTCAAGAGACTCTGTCGGCTCAATGATGTTATACCCCTCCCAGAAGTTGGCGTCATAGAAGTCGGCTGCGCGGTCGGTCAGGGTGTCACGTGAGCGAAACGCCTCGCGGTAGGGGATTTTCTGCGCGTGTGTCTCGTCACGATCGGTGATGGCCATTTCCGACGTCACGACGTACGATGTGGCGAAAAGCCGCCGATGCCAGTCGCAACGAAAGGCCGTTTCGCAGCGCACGTAGGCCAGACTACTGCGACCGTCGGCCTGTCGCCGATAGGTGACGAGGAAGGCCAATCGCTCGGGGCGAAAGCGCAGTCCGGCGGGTTTCTTGCGGAGCATGGCCTGCGTGGCCTTGAGGCGGTCGGTCATATCGAGGCTGAACTCCGCGCGGGAGATCGTCCGCGTTTCGCTGTCGATGTAAAGCAGCCCTTCGTAGAGTGCATAAGGGCAGACGACACGTGGCATGAAGCGAATCTCAACGTGCGGACGATCGTCTATCAGTGTGGTGCGATTGTAGCGGAAGGCGTAGTGCTCCATCTCGTCGGGGGCGAACATCAAATCGCTGTTTTTCACCACATCGAGAAAGATGGAGAGCGTCGGTCCGCCTTCGAATTTCACGATGAGCGTGTCGCCCGGCCGTTGGCTGAGCAGCCTCCGCCCCTTCTCGAGCCGTACCCGATCGGCGTTTGTGCCCACGCCATTGTAAGGCGTCTTGTAGAGCCCGACGATGGCCTCCGAAATGTCGATGTAGCGCCGCCCCTTGCGGATGACTTCCCGATAAAAACCAGTCAGGCGATTGGCCCGCTGCGGATAGTTGTCCGTGATGCGATCCACGGCCTGGCGCACGAGGTCGCGCGCATCACCGCCCATGACGGTCACCTCCTCCAGGAGGTTAGCGTTCGGTGTCAGTCGGATGGAGGCCGCCTCGACCTGCGTACCCGGTCGAATCGGATAGGTAAGAAGCGCGTAGCCGATGTGTGAAAACTCGATCCGATCGGCTCGGAGGGAGTCAGCCACATGGAGCGAAAAATAACCGTCGGCATTGGTCACGGTGCCGACGCCCGTACCTGGCACGGCGACATGCACCGCCGGCAGCACACGGTTCGTGCGGGTATCGCGCACCGTTCCGCTGACGGTGGCGTACGGTCTACGTTCCGGCGCATCCGTTTGCGCCGCGCTGCGAAGCCCCACCATACCGGTGGCCATAAAGAGGCTCCACAGCAGAACTCGAAAAATCGTTTCAGTCTTCATGATTCGGTAAGCGTTTGAATAAAATGAATAGAGAAAGAGAGCGTGAAATAAGCTGGGAATAAGTAGCACGAAATAACAAAAATCACCGGTAAGTAGACCTAAAAAAGTTTTAGCGCTCGTCCGCTTCCGGCTGCCTTTTCCCACCAACCACGAGGCCTCTCAAGCGACCCACTGCAATGGCCCGAAAAAGTGCAGCCCAAGACTGCCTTCGGTTTTTGGTCGATACTCTGCAAAAAGCCCCGCCAGCGTCCGGAAATGTACCCCGAAAAGACGTTCCGGCCAGACAACCTCCGGCTGCCTTTTCCCACCGATCGCGAGGCTCCCCAAGCGGCCCAATGCGACGACCCGAAAAAGTACAGCTCCAGACCGCCTTCGGCTTTTGGTCAATCTCCTGCAAAAAGTCCCGTTAGCCTTCGGAGATATACCCCGGAAAAATGTTTAGCGCTCGTCCGCTTTCGGCTGCCTTTTCCCACCGATCGCGAGGCCTCTCAAGCGACCTGTTGCGATGCCTCGAAAAAGTACAGCTCCAGACAGCCTTCGGCTTTGGGTCGATACCCTGCGAAAAGTCCCACCAGCCTTCGGAATTGTGCTCTGAAAAGACGTTCAGGCCAGGCCGCCTCCAGCTTTGGGGAGATCCTCTGCGAAAAGCCTCTCCAGCCTTCGGAGATTTACCCCGAAAAAATGTTCATGCCGGACTACCTTCGGCTGCCTTTCCACACCGACCGCGAGGCTCCCCAGGCGGCCCGCTGCGATGACCCGAAAAAGAGCAGCTCAAGATTGCCTTCGGCTTTGGATCTATACGGAGCAAAAAGTTCCGCCAGCCTTCGGAAATGTACCCCAGCCATTCGCCTCGGGCTGTCAGCTTTAGGCTGTAACAAAGATAAAAGAAATGGGGTGTGAGGATCGTAGGTGGGGTGTAAATTTCCAAAAGATGCGTCTTATAGCCCAAAACGCGCTGAGGAAAAATATGCTGTTCTATAGACGGCCTTCGGCTATGTGAAGAAGCGCTTCGGCGACTCGAAACGGCTTCAAGATAGTCCTCCTCGAAAATACGTATCTGCCTCAAATCCAAGACGCGCTGAGGAAAAACGAACTGTTCTACAGATAGCCTTCAGCTATGTAAAGAAGCGCTTTGGCGACTCGAAACGGCTTTAAGATACCCCTTCCCGAAAATGTGTATCAGCCTCAAGTCCAAAGCGCGCTGAAGAAAAATGAACCGTTCTACAGACGGCTTTCGGCTATGTGAAGAAGCGCTTCGGCGACTCGAAACGGCCTCAAGATACTTCTCTTCGAAAGTGCGTATCGGCTTCAAATCTTATGACCTGCGGACCGAAACGGAGCGAATGTGTACGCAGCCTCTTACTTTTGCGCCCCCTAAAAAAGGGGACTCCAAAGATGATTGATAGTGCTTATTTTGAAGATAAAAAGGCCGCCTACTACACGCTGGGTTGCAAGCTCAATTTCGCCGAAACGTCCGCCATCGGCCGCGAACTGGCCGACCATGGCATCCGACGTGCGCGCGCCGGGGAGCAGGCTGACGTCTGCGTGGTGAACACTTGCTCCGTGACGGAGCTTGCCGACAAAAAATGTCGCCAATTGATCCGACGCATTCGCCGCCAACACCCGAAGGCGTTCGTTATCGTCACGGGATGTTACGCGCAACTGAAGCCGGACGAGGTGCTCGCCATCGATCACGTCGATCTGGTCTTAGGCGCTGAGCAGAAGGGCGATGTGATGCGTCACCTGCGCGAGCGGACGTCCGGCCTGGCGGTGACGACCGACACGAAACGCATTCGCGCTTTCACCCCCTCCTGCTCGGCGGACGATCGCACGCGCCACTTTTTGAAGGTGCAGGACGGCTGTGACTATTTCTGTTCTTTCTGTACCATCCCGTTTGCGCGCGGACGCAGTCGGAATGGCCGCATAGCCGACCTCGTAGCGCAGGCTGAGGGGGTGGCGCGCGAAGGCGGGCGGGAGATCGTCCTCACCGGCGTCAATATTGGCGACTTCGGGCGCTCCACGGGCGAGACTTTTCTGGACCTCCTCCGCGCGCTGGATCGGGTCGAAGGCATTGCGCGCTACCGCATTTCGTCCATCGAGCCGAACCTCGTCACGGATGAGGTCATCGAGCTTGTGGCCGCCAGCAGCCACTTCATGCCGCACTTCCATATCCCGCTGCAAAGCGGCAGCGACACCGTCCTCGAGCTGATGCGCCGACGCTACGACACGTCGCTCTTTCGCCGCCGCGTGGAGCGGATCCGCAGCCTGATGCCGGACGCGTTTATCGGCGTGGACGTGATCGTGGGCACCCGCGGCGAGACGGAGGCGTGTTTTGCCGAGTGCCACGAATTTCTTGAAAATTTACCCTTCTCACAGCTTCACGTTTTTAGCTATTCCGAGCGGCCGGGGACGATGGCGCTGCGGATTACGCCCGTCGTTCCGGCCGACGTCAAGCACGCCCGCAGCCGCACGCTGCTCGACCTGTCGGACCGCAAACTCCATGCGTTTTACGACGCCCACATCGGTTGCGAGGCCACCGTCCTCTTCGAGCACGCCCGCAAAGGCGGTCGCATGCACGGGTTCACGGCGAACTATATTAAGGTAGAAACGGCGTACGACAGCGCGCTCGCCAACCGCCTCACCACCGTCCGCCTCGACGGGTGGAACGCGGACAGCACGGCGCTCACGGCCACACTGCTCAGCCGCCCATGAAAGCCTTCGCGAACACGCTGATCTATGCGCTGCTTTACGCCGTGGTGCGCCTCCACGCGCTGCTCCCGATGGCCGCGCTCTACGTGCTGTCGGACGTGTTTTATGTCCTCATCTATAGGTTAGTAGGCTATCGTCGGCGTGTAGTCCGCAGCAACTTAGAGGGCGCCTTCCCGCACCTCACGCCGGACGAACGCCTGCGGCTGGAGCGCCGTTTCTATCACCATTTCTCGGACTACATCGTCGAGACCATCAAACTGGCCGGGATCCCGCACGAGGAGCTGCTGCGGCGGGCTCACCTGCGCAATCCGGAGATGGTCCGCCCGCTGCTCGAAGCCGGCCATAAGTCGCTCATCCTCGTCATGGGCCACTACGGCAATTGGGAATGGTTCACCGGATTTCCTTCGCGTTTTGGGGGGCTCTTGGAGGTGTGCCAGATCTACCGCCCGCTGGATAGCCCCGCCTTCGACCGACTCTTCCGCCACCTTCGGACGCGTTTCGGCGCCCGCTGCGTGCCCAAAAAAGACGTCGTCCGCGAACTCATCCGCACCGCCCGCCCCACGTCGCCCCCCGCGCTTTTCGTTTTCATTGCCGATCAGACCCCCAGCCGCGCGAATCTGCACTACTGGACCCAGTTTCTCGGCCGCGACACCGCCGTGCTCAACGGCCCCGAGCGGTTGGCCGTCAAGATGAATCTTCCCGTCATCTACGCCGACGTGCGGTGCGAAAGCCGCGGGTATTATACCGTTGATTTTCAACTACTCACCGATGCCCCACGCTCCAAGCCCGAGAACTGGATCACCGAAGAATACACCCGGCGCATGGAGCGCACCATTCTGCGCGACCCCGCCGGCTGGCTCTGGACCCACCGCCGCTGGAAATACAGCCGATAGCCTCCGGCCCACAGACGATGAAAAACGCGAACATCACACGACCTTCCGCCTTTAGGCAGCTAAAAGCCCTCGCGAGGGCTTGACCTTCTTTTGCCTTCTTTTCTTGTGGCAAGACAAGAAAAGAAGGTGGGGGAGAGGGGGCAACGCCCCCTCACAGCTAAAGGCGGAAGGATGTAGGTCGTATTCATATACATATAAGGTATAGCGGCAAGACGGGATGCGTCTTTCGGCCGGTGAGTGTAGGGGCGTATTGCATACGCCCCTCTCATTGATTCGCTTGAAAAAGCGAAAAGATGCCCCATCCAAACAAGAAAAAACATAGCTTCGCCTCTCTCTTTTACCACTTATCTATGCGTTTCATCTAAACGCCTAAGGCTATATCTTCTTTCTAAATATAAACAGCTCAAAGCCTCAGGCAAAATAACGTTTCCAATGTTTACACCCGAAAGCCTCAGGCAAAAGCTCAAATCACTTCGGCGAGACGCCAAAGCCTCAGGCAAAATGGCATTTTCAGTTGGAAACATCAAAAAGCCTCAGGCAAAACGACATTTCCAGTTGGAAACATCAAAATGCCTTAGGCAAAACGACATTTCCAGCGAGAAACAACGATTTGCCTGAGGCTTTAGCGTCTCGACAGTGAAAACATTCATTTGCCTAAGGCTTTCGGATGTTTACATATAGATTCGATGCATAGCTTCAGGCGTTTAGGTAAAACAGGGAGATAGATAGCAAAAGAGTAAAGCGGCCTTGTGTTTTCGTCTGTTTGGATCGGCTATCTTTCGGCTTCCTTGAACTGATCGAGGAGAGAGGCGTATGCCATACGCCCCTACACCTACCGGACGAAAGGCGCATCCCAACCTGCGACTATATCTTATATATATACGGATATGACCCTCAGCCCTCCGCCTTTAGCTATGAGGGGGCGTTGCCCCCTGTCCCCCACCTTCTTTTCTTGTCTTGCCACAAGAAAAGAAGGCAAAAGAAAGTCAAGCCCTCGCGAGGGCTTTTAGCTGCCTGACGGCTGACGGCTGTGGGATGTTTTCATTGTCGACATATCAACGCTTTAGGCTGTGGGTCGTCCGCTTATATATATAACGTATAGCCGCAGGCTTTCGAGCCGTTCGAATCGTCGCGTTACGTCGGTCGCGAGCGGTGCGCAGCGGAAAGATTGAAAAAAAATAGCGCCGAACGTTTGGCGGTAAAGAAAAAGGCGTATGTTTGCGGCATGATACCTGCATAAAAATTACAATAACCACATAATAAATCCCGATGGAAAAGATTCAAATCAATGTGCCTCGCACAATTACCTTCGTCAAGGCTAACAACACAAAGTTGAACAATTCGCTGCACGTGCAGTATCACCGCAAACAGTATGATCTGGTCATGGCCGTCGACAAAACGAAGCTGAAGCTGCCTGCCGACCTGCCGGAGAAGTGGAATACGGGAATCACGTATGAAACGAAGATCGACCAGCACTCCGCGCTCTCAGCCGACACGGCCAAGCTCAAGAAGAAGGATGCGGAGCGAAAAGATCAGTTGATCCACATTTTCCTCACGATACGCGCTCAGGAACGGTCGCATAAGGAAGATGTCCGAGACGCTGCCCTCCGACTCGCCGCCACGCTCCATCCGTACGAGAAGATCTACAAACTGCCCTACGAAATGGAGAGCGGCCGCCTGCTGAGCATGGAGGACGACATCAAAACGATGACGGCCGAGATCACGGCCTTGGGCCTCACCGATGCCTTCGAGAATCTAAAGAAGATCAACACCGAGTTTGAGGCGCTGCACGTCCGCCGTCGGACGGGCGACGCCGACGGGAAGCTGCCCCAGGCGGTCGAGATCCGTCCGCAAACGGACGCGGCGTTCGACGCCGTCTGCCAGTATATCCAAGCCGCCTATCTCAGCGCCGCTTCGGACGACGATCGCGCGCTCATCGATCAGCTCGTGGACCGAATGAACCAGACTTCGCGAGACTTCAAAACGATGCAGCGCTCCCTCACGGCCTCTCATCGGAAAGACAACAAAAAGAAGCCCGGAGAGAAGAAAAAACCGAGGAAGAAGCCGGACGACGGTCCCGACATTCGGCTGCCGGAAGATGGCAATCAGCCTAAGAAGCCAGAGGGCAGCGGTAGCGGCAAACAGCCCGAAACACCAAAACCGGGCGGCGCTGGCGAGGGTAAGAAGCCCGAGACGCCTCAGCCGGGTGGCGCTGGCACAGGGGGCACAGGTGGCACGGGTGGCGGCGGTCCGGAGATCCACCTTCCAGAAGAATGAAGCGCATAAGCCGAAAGCGGACGACAAGAAACGGTTCCCCCACGAGGAGAGCCGAAAGCGAACAACGAACGACGAAAAATGCCGGGTACAAGAGCGAAGCTATCGCTCCATACCCGGCATTTTCCTTTGTCCGCTCTCGGCTGTGGATTGTCGTTCATTTTCAGCCTTTTGCCGCCTGACGCCTACGCGCAGCGTTTTTTGTTGTTAGTCTTTTGCTTCCGGCAATTACGCGTCGTTCATTTTCAGCCTTTTGCCGCCTGACGCCTACGCGCGGCGTTTTTTGTCGTCGGCTTTTCGCTTCCGGCTGCCATGCGTCGTTCATTTTCAGCTTTTTGCCGCCTGACGCGTACGCACGGAGTTCTTTGTCGTCGGCTTTTTGCTTTCGGCGACCGCGTGTCGTTCATTTTCAGCCTTTTGCCGCCTGACGCGTATGTGCGGCGTTTTTTGTTGTTAGTCTTTCGCTTCCGGCTGCCGCGCGTCGTTCATTTTCGGCTTTTTGCCGCCTGACGCGTACGCACGGCGTTTTTCGTTGTTAGTCTTTCGCTTCCAGCCGTGACGCATCGTTCATTTTCAGCCCTTTGTCGCCTGAGGCGTACGCATGGCATTTTTTGTCGTTAGTCTTTCGCTTCCGGCTGCTGTGCGTCGTTCATTTTCAGCTTTTTGCTGCCTGACGCGTACGCGCGGCGTTTTTCGTTGTCGGCTTTTTGTCTCCTGCTGCCGCGCGTCGCTTATTTTCAGCCTTTTGCCGCCTGACGCGTATGCACGGCATTCATCGTTGTTGGCTTTTCACTCTCCGCAACCATGCGTCGTTCATTTTCAGCCTTTTGCTGCCTGACGCGTACGCACGGCATTTTTCGTCGTTGACTTTTCGCTTCCGGCTGCCGCACGTCGTTCATTTTCAGCCTTTTGCCGCCTGACGCGTACGCATGGTGTTCGTTGTTGTTAGTCTTTTGCTTCCGGCTGCGGTGCGTCGCTTATTTTCTGCCTTTTGCCGCCTGACGCGTACGCATGGCGTTTTTTGTCGTTAGCCTTTAGCCTCCGGCTTCCGTGCGTCGTTCATTTTCAGCTTTTTGCCGCCTGACGCGTACGCGCGGCGTTTTTTGTCGTCGACTTTTCGCTTTCGGATGCGGTGCGTTGCTCATTTTCAGCCTTTTGCCGCCTGCCGCCTACGCATGGCGTTTTTTGTTGTCGGATTTTCGCATCCGGCTGCCATGCGTCGTTCATTTTCAGCCTTTTGCCGCCTGACGCCTACGCATGGCGTTTTTTGTTGTCAGTCTTTCGCTTCCGGCTGCGGTGCGTCGTTCATTTTCAGCTTTTTGCTGCCTAACGCCTACGCACGTCGTTTTTTGTCGTCGACTTTTCGCTTCCGGCTGCCGCGCGTCGTTCATTTTCAGCTTTTTGCCGCCTGACGCCTACGCACAGCGTTTTTCGTCGTTATTCTTTCGCCTTTAGCTCGCTCCGCTTTTCATTGATTGCCTTGTTGAGGCGGCGGCGTTCGATCTCATTGTTTGAATCGTCGGTCGGCGGCGGGAGCAGACTGTACGATTTATAAGCCTGAGCGTGGCGCGCGTTGTGCTTTTTCGCCCGGTAACTCGGCCAGAAAACAAAGCGGAGCATATTCTCGAAATTGACCGGAATACCAATCCCAGTCGGCAGCATTCCCGGGGCCACATGCCCAGCGCGTCGCAGCCCGATGCGTCGCAGCGCACGGAGGTCGCTAACCGTCGCAGCCGAAAGCATACAGCTGCCCGCCGGTGCGTTGGGCTGGGGGAGGGCGGCTGGCTCGTACAGCCGATAGACCGCGGGCGGCAGCTGGTCGGGGCGGGCCGTCGGACCGCCGGTGGGGCGAATGCTGTCGAAGGAAATGACCAAGGGGAGGTCGGCCGGACTATGCCGCAGCGCCGGAGCCGCCGACGCGGGCGAGAGAAGCGAACCGGAGCGGATGGCCCGCAGCGTTTCCTCGTTTAGCTCCAGCTCGCCGCTGCGTGCCCGCCGCAGCCAAGCCGTATCCACAGCCGCAGGCTCCTGCGCCGCGACGAGGGCGGGGATAGCCAGCAGCCAGCCGAGCAGGGTGATTTTTACGAGAAACCACGCGGGCGGAGGCTTGAGAGTGTAGTGTAGCGGCAAGGCGTCCAAGACCGAGAGGGAGGAAACATGGTTGAGTGCATGGCCAAACAGCGGGGTGCGCAGGCAAGGCCACGGATGCGCTGCGATGCGAAGCCGAATCAGATTTCCTGTTCGATCTTGTAGTTGTTCCGATTCGGCGAGTTACGCGAGATCAACTCCCCGATAAAGCCCGAGAGGAAGAGCTGCGAGCCGATGATCATGGCCGTGAGCGAAATGTAGAAGAAAGGCGACGTCGTGACCAAGGGGCGCAAATCGCCCTCCATCATGGAGGCCAATTTCATCACCAAGACGATGACGAGCGCAGCGAATCCGATGAGAAACATGCCGCTGCCCCAAAGCCCGAAGATGTGCATCGGTTTCTTTCCGAATTTCGACGTAAACCAAAGCGTAATGAGGTCGAGATAACCGTTCACGAAGCGATCGAGTCCGAATTTCGTAACGCCATATTTCCGCGCCTGATGGTGGACTACTTTTTCGCCAATCTTATTGAAACCAGCGATTTTCGCTAAGTAGGGGATGTATCGGTGCATGTCGTTATAGACTTCGATGTTCTTTACCACCTCGCGGCGGTAAGCCTTGAGTCCGCAGTTGAAATCGTGCAGATTGATGCCGGAGAATTTGCGCGCCGTGGCGTTAAAGAGCTTCGACGGGAGGTTTTTCGTCAGTCGATTGTCATATCGCTTCTTTTTCCAGCCCGAGACGATGTCGTAGCCGTCTTCGCGGATCATGCGATAGAGTTCGGGAATCTCGTCGGGGCTGTCCTGCAGATCCGCGTCCATGGTGATCACCACGTCGCCCTCCGCGCGGTAGAAGCCGCAATGGAGCGCCGGCGACTTGCCGTAGTTGCGTCGAAATTTGATACCCTTCACATGCGTCGACTGTCTCGCCAGGCGTTCGATGACGCCCCATGAGCCGTCGGTGCTGCCGTCGTTCACATAGATGATCTCGTAACTGAAATGGTTTTCGTCCATCACTCGCTCAATCCATGCGTGCAACTCAGGCAGGGATTCCGCTTCATTATATAGGGGTACGACAACTGATATATCCATCGTTCGGTTCGTTTCTTTTGAGACGCAAAAGTAGGCCGGGATTTGAATTATCTCGGTGCGTCGCCCGCCCGAAGCGCAGAAGGTCGTCGGACGTCGTCGGCGCCACGTAGCTTGAGGCTTGGGGGAGATCACGTATTTCGGGGGAGCGTATCGGTTGGCTGAGGGTCGTTGGACGTCGTCGGCGCCGCGTAGCCTGAGGCTTTGGGAAGATCACATATTTCTGGAGGACGTATCGGTTGGCAGAAGGTCGTCGGACGTCGTCGGCGCCACGTAGCTTGCGGCTTTGAGGAGATCACGTATTTCGGGAGAACGTATCGGTTGGCTGAGGGTCGTTGGACGTCGTCGGCGCCACGCAGCCTGAGGCTTTGGGGAGATCACGTATTTCGGGGGAACGTATTTGTTACGCCCTCACTCAAAAGGGGTTTGAAGCCGCTTGGATACCGACTTTTGAGGTGTTTGCGGGCGGTATGTAAGCCGCATCCTCAGCTGCAATTCGGCAAAAAATAGCGTATTTCGCAGCCGGTTACACAGAGAGCATCGAATGAGAAAAAGCATCATCGTCGTGTTGGCGACACTTGTTTTCGCCGTTATCCATGCGCAAGACAAGAAAATTCAGCAGATCCGCAAGGATTATAATGAACTGAAGGCCTCCATCGCCCAGTTGACCTCGGGTGGGTCGGCAGGCAGTGGGCTGCTTTGCGTCACCCTCGACAATAATCCTTACGGCGCAAGCTATCCGGCCGTTGGCTCTTATCACACCACAACGCAGTTCTATTACGAGCCCTACGAGGGGCGAGCGCCTCAGCTCCGAATGGCTATTGAGCATTACGCGGCAGCCAACCAAAAGATGTACACCGAGGTGCTGTACCGGGAAAATCGGCCCGCATTCGTCTTTCTGAAGAACAATTACGATGGGGATGACGATCGCAGACTCTACTTAGAGGGCGATCAGATCATTCAATACTCAGAGAATAACGCCGTCAAACCTTATCCGAGCGATGACGACAGACGCACGAACTTGATAGACTACGCCGAGGTTTTGCTCAAGCAGTTCAAGGCTATTAAGGGATACGACCGCTGAACATTTCTCCCGACGTCCTCTTTTGCATATGAACCGGTTATGAGAAAAAGTACACTTGTCGCACTGCTGTCGCTCGCCATTCTTGCTGCCTTTGCGCAAAGCAAAACCATCGAGCAAATTCGTGCGGATTACAACGCGTTGAAAACAGAGGTCGCCCGACTGCCACAGATGAAAGAGACGGGCATCATGTACTGTCTGATTATCGACGACAATCCGCAGGGCGCTACTTATCCAGGGGTCGGTCATTTTCGCTCCAAGACGCACTTTTATTACGACGTCGCTGGTGATGAGCCGCCCGTGCTGAGGTTGGCCGTTGAGTCGTATGAGGGCGGCACGCAGCGCACGTATACCGAGGCGATGTATGACGAGCGAGGGAGAGCCTCCTTCGTTTTCGTCAGTCAGCGGACGGTGGACGGCCAGCCTGTGGTGGAGCAGCGTCTCTACATGGAGGGCGACAGCGCGTTGGATTTTACCCTGAATAAGATCGGCGCGGCGGAAGGTCTTCGCGCGCAGAGTCAGCGCGATGTATGGATGAAGGCCAACCGGCTGGTGAAGCAATTTTTGAGTGTTATGGGAGGCAGCGATGAGTGATTTTCCCCGCCTCTGGCTACATTAATTATAGATATGAGAAGAAGTATAATCACGGCCTTGGCAGCGCTCTGCCTGACCGCCGCCGCGCTGGCGCAAAACGCGAAAATTGACGGCATCCGCAAGGAATACGCCGCCATCAAGGCCGATGTGGCTGACCTGCAACGTGCAGGCGCCAAAGGCAAATGGTACGTCCTGACGCTGGACGATAACGCTTACGGACGACGTTATGTCGGCTCAGATCATTTCCGCGCGCGGCTTCATTTTTATTACGAGCTGGAGAGTGAGACGGTCATCCCCATCCTGCGTTATGCCACCGAAGAGGTGGAGGCCGACGAGCAACGTATCCGTCGAGAGGCGCTCTACACCGACGGACAGCCCGTTTATATCTACGAGAAGGACAGCGATCAGGATAACGTCGAACGCACACTCTTCTTGGACGAAGGCGAACCGATACAGTACGCCGAAAACAACAAAGTCCTGACCGGCGATGAGGCAACGGACGCCGCCGGTATGTTGCTTTGGCAGGCGGAGAACCTGATGAAGCGCTTCGAGGGATCTTTCGGCGACTCGCCCGAGGATACGCCCGATGACGACGGTGAGGTGATTCCCTTAGGCGACGAATGATTTTCGATTTCGGCACCCAAACACCTCATTCCATCAAAAGAAAGCGATGAACAAGCACCAATCGCATGCCGCTGCCTCTACCGCCGAAGCGCCCAAGGACACCCGACTGGGCTTCACGGGCGTGACCTCCTTCACGGTGGCCAACATGATCGGCACCGGCGTCTTTACTACGCTCGGCTTCCAGCTGCTCGACCTGCACACGCCTTTCGCTCTGCTTGCGCTCTGGATCGTGGGCGGATTGATCGCCCTCTGCGGTTCGCTCGTCTACGGCGAGCTCGGCGCTGCCATGCCGCGTTCGGGGGGCGAATACCACTACTTGTCGGTCATCTATCATCCCGCCGTAGGATTCCTCTCCGGCTTTGTCTCGCTGACGATTGGCTTTGCCGCGCCGGTGGCGCTGGCCTGCATGGCGCTGGGGCACTACACCGAATCGCTCTTCCCGGAGGGTGTCACGGCGCAGATGATCGCTGTCAGTGCACTCCTTATCATCACCGCCGTCCATATGTGGAGTGTGCGTGGGGGCAGTCGGTTCCAGAACGTTTTTACGCTGCTCAAGCTGGCGCTGATTGTCGCTTTCATTGTGTGTGGCGTCGCGGCCGGTGGCGACAAGCAACCGTTCCTGCCCGTGCCTGACGGCGCGGGGTGGCGGGAGCTGCTCAGCCCGGCGTTTGCCGTCTGTTTGATCTATGTCTCCTATGCCTATTCGGGCTGGAACGCGTCGGCGTATGTGGCCGGTGAAGTGCGCGATCCGCAACGTACGCTGCCGCGATCGCTGCTCTGGGGCGTGACCATCGTGGCCGTAGCCTACGTCGGGCTGAACGCCACGTTCCTCAGCCTCGTGCCGCACGAGGAAATGCAGGGAAAGTTGCAGGTGGGATTTATCGCCGCGCAACACCTCTTCGGGCCCACCGGCGCGAGCCTGATGGCGGGTGTGATCGGACTGTTACTCGTTTCGTCGATCAGCTCGATGATTTTCATCGGGCCGCGCGTTTCGCAGGTGATGGGTGAGGATTATACGCTGTTCCGCTTCTTGTCGCACCGTAGCCGACGGGGCACGCCGGCCGTGGCCGTGGCCGTACAGTCCGCCATCAGTCTGCTGTTCATCCTCTCCGGATCGTTTGAGCAGGTGGTGACTTTCTCCGGTTTTATCCTGTCGCTGTTCACGTTCCTCTCGGTGCTGGGCGTATTCGTCCATAGGCGGCGTTATCCCGAGGCTGAGCGACCCTATCGGACGTGGGGCTACCCCGTGACTCCGATTCTCTTCTTGTTACTGACGGGATGGACGATGGTCTTTCTGTTGGTTGAGAAAACGTCCGAATCCGTGCTGGGCATCTTTACGCTGGGCATCGGACTCGGGGCCTATGCCGTGTGCCGAGGATGGGAGATGATGAAGCGATATAAAGAACATCGGGAGCAGGTGGCCGAGAGGGTAGCGACGGACGCAAGTGCGACTCGAAAAAAAAAACGGGCGACGTGCCCCGAATGACGCGTAACCCGAAAAAGCAAGCAAACAGTCTGCGGGGCATCACCCCCCACCGAACCGGTAGAGACAGGGAGACCGCCCGCAGCACGCAATATCAAAAACAGGAAGAAAGCAAGTCTATGGTGATCACGTATGACGGCCCGGAAGACGTTGAGGAGTCTCCGAATCGCAAGCCGAACGACTGGGAGGAGGAGTATTTCCGCAGCTACCGCAGTTACATGCAAGAGCTGGTGTACGGTCGTGAGCCGTATGACCCAGAGGCCGATCGTGGCGACTGTAGCGATACGGACGACAGCGGCGAGCCGTCGACTACGGACGAGGCGCAGATACCGATCATCAATAAGCTGGCGCAGTTTGGCCTCAAGGAGGATTATTTCAAGCCCGGACTCTTCTCGAGAGCCGTACGCTTTTCGGTGCGAATGATCCACTTCCTCAAGGCGGGCGAGAATGTCGAGCCCAGTGACGACCGTCGCTCTGTGCGACACCGAAAGGCACTGCTCCGTGAGCTGGAGCACCCCAACCCGACGGTGCAGCAGGCGGCGGAAGACTTTTTCTATTCCCCCAGTGGCACGCTGGTGGACCTCCTGCGGCACCTCGTCGAGTTTTGCCGCGCCCAAAACCAACACGAGCGGCGGATACAGCATCCCTTTCGCCGCGGTGACATCGCTGAATGGGCCGACTCACCCCTTTCGCGCTCTCAAGGCAGCCGAATGGGTGACGATGGATTCACCGGGCCACACATGAATTGAGGGTTATCAATGATGACCCACCCCCGGGGCCTCCCCCCGTTCTTCTTCTCATCTGGATCAATAATCGAACTCGTAACAATAAAAAATGAACACAGGAAAACTACTTACTCTGGGACTTATCTTGCTGACATGCTGCGGGGCCTGCCGACCGAAATCCGGCCTTAAGGAGGCCGCCGAGGCTGGACTCCGCGGCGTCGAATCCGTCTTCGGATCGAAGGCCGACAGCGGCTCCGAAGAGCCCGCCTCGCAGCCCGAGGTGCAACCCGATCGTGACCTTACCGACGTGGCCCGATTCATCGCCGGTATGGCTCCATCAGAGGGCGGCCGCCTCGACTCACTCGCTCACACCGACACTTGGAAACGCTACGCTGCACACGCTGACTCGGCCTGGACACGCCACCGACGCGAACAAGCCGACAGCATCCGCCAATGGGCGCGCAACGAGCTGCCCCAAGGCACGGACACCATCGCCACCGTCTTCTACCCCTTCAGCGGCCCGGACTACTTCAACGTCAGCCTCTACTTCCCCAACGCCCGCAACTATATCCTCTTCGGTATGGAGGCCCCGGGGCGTGTGCCCGACCCCCGCACTGACGCACGGCAGGTCGGACTCTCGCAATACCTCGCCGCCTACGGCCAGGAGGTCTCTGGCATCCTCCGCCTCAGCTTCTTCCAAACCAAGCTCATGGCCACCCGCTACGAGACGCAAGAGATGTACGGCGTCACGCCCCTCCTGCTCCTCTTCCTGGCGCGGGCCGATAAGGAGATCGTACGCGTACGCCCCTTCGCGTTCACCGACGGCGGCCGTAAGCACTACCTCGACAGCGCGCCCCGCTATCGCGGCGACGAGAAATACGGCAAGGGCGTCGAGATCGAGTTCACCGACCGTGACCACCGCACGCTCCGCACCCTGACCTACTTCTCGGCCAACATCGCCGACGGCGGCCTCTCCGTCAACAAGCCCACGCGTGACTTCCTCACCACCATCGACTCCGGCTGCGTGACCTACGTCAAGTCCGCCACCTACCTCATGCACAAGGCCTACTTCAGCACCATCCGCAACACCGTGCTCTCCAAGGCCTCCGTCATCCTGCAGGACGACTCCGGCATCAAGTTCTCCTTCTTCGATCCCAGCCGTTGGGACATCCGCCTCTACGGCATGTACGATCACCCCATCGCGCTCTTCGGCAACCACTTCGAGCCGGATCTATACGCCGCCTATCGTCGTGGCGCTGTCCGTCCGCTGCCCTTCCGCCGAGGCTACAACAGCCAGTCCAACCAGCTTCTGGCCCGACGCTTCCGACCGGGGGAAACGAAGAACTAACTCCCTGAACCCTAAAAGCGAAAAGCCGGGTACATGTTGAGGATCTCCTCAGCGTGTACCCGGCTTTCGTTTCTTTCCCCCTCCACCCAGAAAAACCTGACCTCCGAAGTGTTAATTGCGACGTGAAGGATTGTTTACGGCTCGCGGATTTCGGGAACACCGTGGGACGCATACGGCGCTGATAGGCAGCAAATAGGGCGCCTGTAAAATGAACATTCCGGCCATGCGCACGGGCGAGATGAAATACGTAATATTACGTATTGACACGCACGTCTTACGTATAGACCTTTGCCCTCGCAAACGGACAAGAATCCGGAGGCAAAAGCAAGATGAAGACGTACACTTATTCCTATCAGAACGTAAGAAAGCCCGGGCGTCTGCGGACGGCCCCTGCCGGGGCAGGGAAGCTGGCCGGATACCCGAATGCACGTACCACGGTAGGGGCGTATTGCATACGCCCCCCAAACGGGCCGCAAGGCCCGAATGGGACGTACCCGGCCCGCCCAGGGTTTCGCCCTGATCGTCCACACACCAGGGGTTTCGCCCCTGGCTATGATC